>Ga0160430_100075_pt1 | contig 92820 bp, 80 predicted proteins | sample HID1971I_E0MG_FD_108274 | JGI IMG/M metagenome (GOLD analysis project Ga0160430, IMG submission 108274) | Enriched millipede-associated microbial communities from UW Madison campus, WI, USA - HID1971I_E0 MG | ecosystem: Host-associated > Arthropoda: Insects > Digestive system > Unclassified ...
CCAAACCGACGATCTCCCGCTTCCCCTGCACCGCCGAATCAATATTGTCCACCAACCGCGTGAACGTCCCATGGAACCACGCAGCCTGCTCAGGCGTCATACTCATCTGCTGTTTCTTCCTCTGTAATGGAGCTGGGGTGATCGAGCCGCGGTCGAGCCGCTACCAGTTCGTGCGTTCGTAGTCGGTGCCGTTGATCGTGACCCACACCTGCGCGCGGCCACCGTAGCCGTGGAAGCAGGAGAGTCCGAACGCGCCGCTCGCCGGCACCGAGACCGAGCTGTAGTTGGCGAAGCGATACCCGGCGGGCGCATCGCTGTTGCACGACATGGAGTAGTTCCCCGGCGGGAAGTCGCGGACGTTCACCGTGAACGTGGCGCACGTGCCGTCGTTGCACTGCGAGTTGCTGACCGGCGTGCCACGCGTGACCCAGGCTCGCGGCGCGGGCGGCGGGCCGGACTGTGCGGAGGCCGAGGCCTCCGCGGTCCACTGCCCAGCGGCATCCTGGGCGCGAACCCTGATGCTGTGGCCCTGGTTGTAGCCGTTGCCGACCGTGGTGCTGCCGGAGATGCCGACGCCCTGCCAACCGCCGCCGTCGACGCTGATCTGCACCGTGGTGATGTTCCGGCCGTTCGGCGAACCGGTCGCATTCCACGACAGCTGCACCTGCGTGGCGAGTCCGGTCGCGCCGGCGCTCGGAGTGTGCGGAGCGCCGTACGGGCTGCCAGCTGCCGAGTTCGACACCGCGCCCGCGTACGTCACGCCGTCGACCGTTGCGACACCGCGCACCTCGACGGTGTAGTTCGAACCGTTGGTGAGGCCGCCGATGATGCGGTTGCCTGGCACGCCCGTCCAGCCGCCGCCGTTCAGGCGGTACTGATAGGCGACCTCGCCGCTCTTGGCGCCGTTGCGCGAGCCCTCCGTGTAGGCGATCTCGAGCGACCGATCGCGCTCGGCGACCACACGCAGGCTGGTCGGCGCGCCAGGGGCGGTGACGCCTCGACGCGGTGCCGACTGCTCGCTCCACGCGCCCCAGCCGGCCTTGTTGTGCGCGCGGATGCGGTACGTGTACGCCGACTCGGACGTCGGCACGACGACCGCCTGGCTGTTCGCCTGCGCGCCGGGTGTGACCGTGCGGACGACGCTGCCGCCCTCTCGGACCTCGAGCTGGTACGCGTCGATCGCGTCGCCGTTGCGGTCCGGCGTGTTCCAGTTCACCTGCATCTGCGCCTGGTTGTTGACCGGCGCGAGCTCCTGCGTGGTGGGCGCCGCAGCCGCGAGCGGCGGGCCGGCCGGGATCTCGGATGCCGACCAGCTGCTCCAGCTCGAGGGGTCCGGCGCGCGGTTGTGCGCCTGTACGCGCACCTGGTAGTTCGAGCCGTTCTCGAGGCCCTCCCACACGAGCGAGGTGCCGGTCGCCTGCTTCTGCGTGATGCCGGACGGCGGTGCCGGAGAGATCTCGAGCGTGTAGCTCTCGACCGGGGAACCGGGGGTGGTCGGCGTCGTCCAGGAGACCTGGAGCGACTTGTCGCCGAACACGAGGCGCGGCGGATTCGGGGTGTCGGGTCGAGCGTCGGGCCGCGCGATCTCCGAGGTGCCGGAAGGCAGCGACTCGCCGACGCGGTTCGTCGCGGTGACCTGGAACGCGTACTCGACGTTGTTCGTCAGCCCGTCGAGCGTGCAGGTCGTCGACTGGCACTCCTTGGAGTATCCGCTGCCCTGCACGGACTTGACCGTGTACTTCGTGATCTCGGCGCCGTTGTTCGACGGTGCGGAGTAGGAGATGACGACGGTCCGGTCCTGCACGCTCGTGACCACCGGAGTGCCGGGAGCCGCCGGAACGTCCTGCACCGTGACGACGATCTGACCGTTGACCTCGCGGTCGGCATCCTCGGTCGCGTCCTGGATGCGGTAGCGCACCACGAGCGTGCCGACGAAGCTCTTGGCCGGCGTGATCGTGACGTCCTTGTCGGTGTACGAGACCTGACCCGAGCCCGACTCGGCGACCGCGGAGACGATCTTCAGCGGCGTCTCCGGGAAGGGGTTGAAGTCGTTCGCGAGCGCGGGGACGGTGATCGTCTTCCCGGCATCCGCCTCGGAGACCGTGTCGGTGTTCGCGGCAGGCATCGCCCTCGTCGACGCGGTCACGAGCGCCGTGACCGTGCCCTCGATCGGCTCGGTGGTGCCGTCGGAGATGCGCACCTTCAGCGTGACCGCCGTGCCCTTCTTGGCGCTCGACGACGCCTCGACCATCAGGGTGTCGCCGTCCTGGATCCGCGCCGAGACGCCGCTGCCCTCGCCGCCGACCAGCGTGTAGGTGTGCTTGCCCTTGTCCTCCGGGTCGGGGTCGTCGGTGAGCGCTGCGAGGTCGAGCGGCGTGGCGTCCTCACCGGGCGCGACGTTGACCTGTCCCTGCAGGAACGTCGGCTGCTGGTTCTCCGGCGGCAGGACGTTGATCGGAATGCTCAGGGTCGACTTGCGGCCCTCAGGGTCGTCGGGGCCGGTGCCGTCGGTGACCTCGAAGGTCAGCGAGTCCGGGCCGAAGTAGCCGTTCGCGGAGGTGTAGACGAGCGTGCTCTCGTCCTGCAGCAGGTCGGCGCCGTTCGCGTTGTTGGCGCTGACCTTCGCCTTCTCGGTGATCCGCACGGTGCCACCGCCGGCGACCGTGACGTACTCCGAGAGCGGCAGCGTCTTGGTCTCGCCGCTGACGACCTCGACCGGCTTCGTGGACGTGAGCGCCGGACGCAGCCCGGCCTTCGAGGGGACGAAGATGAAGGCAGACGCCTGCAGCCCGTCGAGGTCGGTGAGCGTGTAGCGAATCAGCTGCAGCTCGTCGGTGACCGTGACGCTGACCTTGCCGTCCTCGAGCAGGGTGCCGCCCTCGCCGACCTCGACCTCGAGACGATCGGTCGTGCCGTCGGGGTCCTCGTCGTTCTTCAGGATCTCGATGTCAGCCGACAGGCTCCCGTCCTTGAGATCCGACGGCTGGAGCCGGTCGTCGCGTGCGATCGGCGCGAGCAACGGCACGTCCTCGTCGACCGTCACCTGGATCGTCGCCGTCGCTGTCGCGCCGCGGGCGTCGACCACGGTGTACTGCAGCGAGGTCTCCATCTCGCGGTCCGGCACCTGCACGAGCACCCGGTCGCCAGAGACGCGAGCCGTGATGTCGTCCGGCACGACGAGCCCGTCGCGCACCAGGAACAGCTTGTCGCCCTCGGGGTCCGAGTCGTTCTCGAGCACCGGCACGGCGATCTCACGCCCTGGCCGCACGACCACTGCATCCTTCACGGCGTACGGCGGCTGGTTGACCTGCTCGGCCGGGGCGATCCCGACGCGGATGGTGGCGATGCCCTCCTTGCCGAGACGGTCGCGCACCCGGTACTTGAACACGTCGACGCCCGAGGAGCCCTCGGCCGCCTCGTAGGTGAAGTAGTTCTGGCCGGTCTCGGTGATCCGGCCCTTCGCGGGGCTGGAGTCGATGCCGAGCAGCTCGACCGAGTCGCCGTCGACGTCGATGCCGTCGAGCGGCACCGCGATGCTCACCTCGCTGCCGGCGAGGGCACGGGCCACCAGGTCCTGGGGGCGAGGGGCGGCGTTCGTCTCGGCGTCGACCGGCAGGATCTGGATGGTGACGTAGCCTGCGGCCTTCTGCTGGCGCGAGTCGGAGACCTCGTACGTGAGGTAGACGGTCTTCGCCTCCGGCCCGGCCTTGAAGCGCACGGCGTCCTGCGAGACGAAGGCCTCGCCGTCCTCCGGATCGATGAAGGGCTCGATGAGCTCGGGCTCGACATGCATGACGTCATCACTGGGATGCGTGTCGTTGTCGAGCACCGGGATGGTCACGACGTCGCCGACGCGGACCGTCGCGGTGTCCGGGTTCGCGATCGGGGCGAGGATCTCCTCCGGCGCGGGGATCGGGATCACGACGACCTCACCCTCGGCCGACTTCGACCCGTTCGAGATGCGGTACTTCAGGCGCACCTGCTCCTCGAGCGCGCCCTGGTCCGTGATGCGGAGGGTCTCGTGGTTCAGCACCGAGACCGAGATGCCGCTGTTCGGTTCGACCGACACCGATTGCACGACGAGGATGCCGCCGGCCGGATCCGTGTCGTTGTTGAGCACGCCGAGCAGGACATCGCCGCCGCGCGGCAGCAGGGCGACGTCACGCACGGCGACCGGTGGCAGATCCGACTCGGTCTCCGGCATCACATCGATGCGCACGAGGCCCTCGCCGTTCTTGGGTCCGGTGGTGACCTGGTACTGCACGTAGTAGACGCCTGCGGTCGGCGCCGTGAACGTGAACGTCTTGTTGGGGAAGTCCGGCAGGATCGTCGCGCCGGCCACGTCGAGCACCCGGGTCAGGCGGAGCGCCTCCCGACCGGCGCTCGTGTCGTTCGCGAGCGGTGCGACGGTGACCTGCTCGCCGACCTTCGTGATCACGTGATCGGCGTTGGTCTTCGGGCTCGTCGAGCCCTGCGGTCGCACGTCGAGCGTGATGGTCGACGAGGATTCGAGTCCGAAGGCATCGGCGACCGTGACCTGCACCTCCTTGCGTCCCTGCAGGCTGGCCGTCGCCTTGTAGGTCAGCTGGCCGTCCTTGCTGAAGTCGACCTCGTCGCCCGGTGCGGCGGTGACGCTCTTCAGGTAGATGTCGTCGCCGTCCGGGTCGATCCAGTCGGGGAGGATGTTGTACGAGATCGTGCCGCCGGTCTCGACCGCGAGCGCCGTCTTGCGCTTGGTGGTCGGGGCGTCGTTCTGGTCCCAGTCGTGGACTGAGAGCGTCACGACGGCGGTGTCCTTGCCGCCGCGACCGTCGTCGGCCTCATACGTGAAGCTGCCAGTGCCGGTGGCCTGCTCCTCGACCGTGATCTGGAGCGATCCGCCGTTGTTGATCGACTGCACGGTACCGAGCGACGGCTGCTGCTCTGCCAGCGTGGCGACGAGCACGTCGCCGTCGGCGTCGTTGTCGTTGTCGAGCACCGGCAGCATGGTCGTCGCCCCTGGCCGCACGCCGTAGGAGTCATCGGCCGCGACCGGCGGGGTGTTGATCTCGCTGCGCTCGGGGAGCGTCGTCTCGACGGTCTCCTCGGTCGACTCGTCCTGGTTCTCGGTCTCGCCCTCTGGCGGCGTCAGGTCGTTCCAGTTGTCGACGCGCTGCAGGCTCTCGTTCGCGAGCCAGGCGGCGCCGCCGACCGCGTCGTTCAGGATGATCACGTCGCGGTTCACGCGGAAGGTGAGGCTCGTGACGTCCTCGGCGCCGTCGATGTCAGCGTTCACATCGTTGCCCTCGCCGGCGCACTCGCGCACGAACTTCGCGGAGCCGGCCCAGGCGCCGTACGTGCAGCCGCGCAGCCAGACCGGCTCGGTGGCGGTGCCGTTCGCACCGACGGCCGTCTCGGAGACCTCGCCGCCGTCGAGGGGCACTCGCAGCAGGGCGGATGGCGTGGCCAGGGCGACCGCGTCGGTGGCGGCCGAGGCCTTCTGCAGGATCGCGTCGGCGGCGCCGGCAATCTCGGTGCGGAAGCCGCCGGGCGTCGTCACGACACCGGCTGCGGCATCGAGCACGACCGGGGTGTCGCCGACCGCCGTGATGCGCGGACGCTCGCCGGTGTCGATCTCGCCCACGGATGCCGTGGACGGATCCAGTGCTGCGCCCTCGGCATCCACCGGGATCGTCATGACCTCGCCGCGTTCCGCCGACAGCGCGAAGACGGTGCCGTCCTGTGCGACCGCGACGTCGGCGCTGTCGCCGAGCTCGGCGAGCGGTTCGGCGGCCTCGATCTCGAAGGAGGAGATGGCGGCAACCGGCACGACCCAGAGGTCGCCGGACTTCTCGTCGAGGATCGCGGCCGTCCGATTGCCGAGCGAGACCTTCGCGGTGCCGGGAATCCCCGCGGAATCACCGAGTGAGACACGAGCAGGGTCGACCGCGGTGACGGTGGACGCACCCTGGTCGACCACGAGCACCGTCGAGGTGTCCTGCAGGATGTCGTAGTCCTCGCCCGTGGTTCGCAGACCGCCGTCGAGGATCGTGGACTCGTGGTTGAAGTGCCCGACCATCAGACTCGAGGTCTTGGTGATCCAGACGCCGCCGTCGTTCAGATCGACCTTGGTCGTGGGGAAGCCGTCATAGGCGAAGGCCATGGTGGTGATCGCGATCACTCCCACCGTCACTCCGGCAGCCGACGCCAGCGTTCTCGGTCTCGCGCGCATCCACGACAAGGCCTTCATACCCGGTTCCCCCCAGGGTCAACACTCTTCGATTTCCGCCGCGGCTCCAGGGCCTGACGGCGCACCTGTTCATCCTAACCGCGCGACGGTATATCGCTTGCGGGGAGATCTCCCCATCACGCGCGTCAGGCGCGCCAGCATCCGTCGATGTGATCGTCGACCATCCCGGCCGACTGCATGAGCGCGTACATCGTGGTCGGCCCGACGAAGCGGAAGCCGCGGCGGCGGAGCTCCTTGCTCATCGCCGTCGACTCGGGCGTGACCGCGGGCACATCGGCGAACGAGCCGGGTCTGGAATCGGATGCCGCCGGCGCGAACGACCACATCAGCGCATCGAGCTCGCCCTCGGCCATGCCTCTGACGATGTTCGCGTTGCCGATCGTGGCCAGGATCTTGGCGCGGTTGCGGATGATCCCGGCATCCGCCATCAGCCGTTCGACGTCTGCATCGTCGAACTCGGCGACCAGTTCGGGGTCGAACCCGGCGAACACTTCGCGGAACCTGGGTCGCTTGCGCAGGATCGTGATCCACGACAGCCCGGCCTGGAAGCCCTCGAGCGCCATCTTCTCGAACAGCGCCCGGTCGCCGTGCAGCGCCGTTCCCCACTCCTCGTCGTGGTACCGGCGGTACTCGACATCGTCGCCCACCCAGGCGCAGCGGGCACGTTCGTCGGGGCCGGCGATCAGGGAGGTCATGCGCTCAGGCTAGCCGGGGCGGCGGACATCCCCTCGCCCGCTCAGCTCGCGAGGTAGCTGGCGTAGGACGAGAGCAGCGGCTGCGAGCGCGGATCGGCCACCGCGGCGGCACCGACCGCACAGGCAGCGGCGAGCGCATCCGCGGGCGCCACCCCCGATGCGAGACCGATCGTGAGCGCAGCGCAGAACGCATCGCCCGCCCCCACCGTGTTCTCGACCGTGGTCCTGACAGCCGGCGCCGCGGCGACCTCGACGCCGGATTCGAACAGTCGGGCCCCGTCGGCGCCGTAGGTCACGGCGACGCGCTTCGCCTCGCGGAGCGCCGGGATCAGGGCGTACTCGGTCTCGTTCACGATGATGAGATCAGCCCGCTCGAGCACGACGTCAGGCAGCTCACGAGCCGGCGCTGCGTTCACGGCGAGGTAGCCCGGCACGCGCTCGGCGAGCTCGGCCACGAGGTCGATCGAGATCTCCAGCTGGGCGAGCACTGCCTCGTCCGGCGCGAAGACGACGCCGTCGAGGTCGATGTCGCCGTTCGCGCCCTCGCACACCGCGATCTGGTTCTCGCCCTCTCGATCGACGACGATCAGGGCGACGCCCGTCGGCTCCTCGCTGACCCTGATGCCGGTCGTGTCGACACCGGCCGCGTCGAGCTCCGATCGCATCCACGCGCCGTCAGCGTCGGTGCCGACCGCACCGATCATCCGGACCGTCGCGCCGAGCCGGGCGGCCGCTGCCGCCTGGTTGGCGCCCTTCCCACCCGCTTCGCGGACCAGTCGGCCGCCGCCGACGGTCTCTCCGGCCTGGGGAAGACGATCGGCGCGCGCTGTGAGGTCGACGTTGATGCTGCCGACGATGGTCAGGGGGAGGGAGTTCTGCACGACGGCTCGCAATCAGGTGGTGGTCTGGACGACGGAGAGGTGACCGACTCGCGACGAGACGATGCACTTGGCGAGGTAGACCGGCACGCCCCCGGTCGTCACGGTCTGGGTGAGGATGAGCACGGGATCGGAAGCGCCGAGACCGAGCAGCGCACCGCGGGAGGCACCGACGACGTTGACGGTGATCTCGCACAACGCCGAGTCGAAGACGACGCTCGTCTGCTCGCGCAGCGCCGCCAGCACGCTCGACGACGATGCCGCCGCAGCATCCAGTCCGTCGGCGAGCTCCTGGCTGATGTCGCTCAGGTAGCGCCCTGCGGGCAGGTGCTCCTGCAGGATCGCGACGGGTTCACCGTGCCGCTCGACGACGGCTTCGCGGAACCAGGTGTTCGCCGCGGGGTCGAGGGCGAGCTTGCTGGAGGTGAAGTCGGTGGTGGACTGCAGCTCGAAGCTGACCGTGCGGACGACGACGTCGTCCTCACGGTCGGAGAGCGCCTGCTCCAGCGGCCGCAGCTCTTCCAGTCCCACGCGAGGGAGATCGTCGGCGACGAAGCGGCCGATGCCACGGCGCGTGATGATGAGCCCGTCCTCCTCCAGCAGCATCAGCGCCTCGCGGACGACCGTGCGGCTGACGCCGAGTGCGGTGCCGAGCTCGGTCTCCCGCGGCAGGGCGGAGCCGAGTTCGAAGACGCCGGAGCGGATGCCGTCGGCGACGCGCGAGTAGACGGCAACGCGCAGCGGCTGCCCGACCGCGCTGGTCAGACTCCGACCGAGGAACTGGTCGATCTCCTTCGTCATGCCGATACCCCTTCCGTGGTCGCCGAGCGTGAGCGCCCCTCGTATTCAAGCATGGGAACGGCCATGTTGACGATGTTAGACCGGAGAGGTATAACATCAGACATGCCTCACCCGAGGGCATCCATGACGAAGGAGTCTCCGTGCAATCCCAGACCATCACCGCATCTCCGGGCACGGCCGCCCGCGAGCCCGTCCGCGGAGGCCGAGCCGTCGGGCTGGTCGCGACCCTGATCCTCGGGGTGCTCTCGTTCCAGCTGAACGCCAGCATGATCACGCCAGCGCTGCCCGACATCGCGGCACAGCTCGGCGAGGACATCGGCCAGGTATCGCAGGTCTCCTCGCTGTTCTTCGTCGCCGGTGCCGTCGGCGGCGTGGTGCTCGGACGCTGGAGCGACTTCATCGGGCGCAAGCGGGCTCTGTTCGTCGTCCTCGGCCTGCTCTCCCTCGGCACCCTGCTGTGCCTGTTCGCCCCGAACCTCACGGTGCTCCTCATCGGCCGCGTGCTGCAGGGTGCATCGAGCGCCGCGTTCCAGCTCGCCTACGTCATCCTGAGCGAGTCGCTGAGCACCAAGGTCTTCGGCACGACGCTCGGCATCATCACCGCGATCAACGGCGGGGTCGGCGGGGTCGACGGCTACATCGGCGGCCTGCTCAGCCAGACCTTCGGCTTCCGCTCGATCTTCGTCGTCATCTTCGTGGTCGGCCTGATCGCGATCGTCTGCGTGGCGCTGGTCATCCCGGCATCCACCGGCGGGGCGTCGACCGGCAAGATGGACTGGTGGGGTGCTGCCGTGCTGTCGATCGCCCTGATCAGCGTGACGTACTTCGTCTCCTCCGGCCCGAGCGCAGGGTGGCTGGCCCCGGTCACGCTCCTCTACCTCGCCGGCACCGTCGTGGCGCTCGTGGTCTTCTGGTTCGTCGAGAAGAGCCGCGCCACTCCCCTCATCGCCGTCCAGCACCTGCGTTCGCGCCAGGTCTGGCCGGTGGTCGCCACCACCGTCCTGACGCTGTCGAGCGTGTTCGCCGTCATCAACTTCACGGTCGTGCTGCTCAGCCAGGACACCGCGAACGGCTTCGGCCTGGATGCCGCGACCTCGGCGCTGCTCTTCCTCGCACCGCCGGCGCTGATCGGCGTGTTCGCAGCACCCCTGTCCGGGTGGCTCGCCGGTCGCAAGGGCTGGATCCCGATCCTCCGCGTCGGGATGATCGCATGCCTCGCCCTGCTCATCGTGATCGCGGTCATGCCGCAGAGCTTCTGGGTCGTGTTCGCGATGATCGCGCTCCTCGGCATCACCTACAACGGCATCGTGCTGACGACGATCAACGGACTCGGCGTCGTGCAGTCCCCCGTCGAGGCCCCCGCAGCGCTCCCCGGACTGAACGGCAGCGCGTTCGGCATCGGCGCCGGGCTCGGCATCGGCATCGTCGCCCCGTTCGCCGCGCAGGGCACACCCGGCGGCTACGCGACGGCGCTGTGGATCTCCGTCGGGATCACGGCCCTCGCCCTCTTCACCAGCTTCCTCATCGCGCCGCGGACCCCCGCAGCGGACTGACCGACCGGGCGGCCGCACCCGCGGCCGCCCTTCCGACCACCGGAGCACCTCATGACCCTCACCCAGACCCGGCCCGTCTACTTCGACTGCGACACCGGCATCGACGACTCGCTCGCCCTCGCGTACCTCCTCGCCTCTCCTGAGATCGAGCTGGTCGGTGTCGGCACCGTCAGCGGGAACACCAGCGCCGCGCAGGCGGCAGTCAACACGCTCGCCCTGCTCGAGCTCGCGGGCCGCACCGAGGTGCCGGTGGCCGTCGGAGCGCACGACTTCCTCTCTCACCCCTTCGACGGCGGCGCCCCGCACGTGCACGGCGACAACGGCATCGGCGAGGTCGACCTGCCGATCGCAGCGCGCGCAGCGGAGCAGGAGAGCGCGGCCCAGATGCTGATCCGGCTCTCGCATGAGCACCGCGGCGCGCTCGAGGTGATCACGGTCGGGCCGCTCACGAACATCGCGACCGCCCTCGAACTCGACCCGACCCTGCCCTCGAGGGTGGCGCAGCTCACCGCGATGGGCGGCGCCGCGCTCGTCCCCGGCAACATCACGCCGGTCGCCGAGGCGAACATCGGCAACGACCCGGAGGCGGCATCCGCGACGCTCGCCGCAGGCTGGCCGGTCACGTTGGTGCCGCTGGACGTGACGATGGAGAACGTGTTCGACGAGCAGGATCGCGCAGCACTGCTGGCCTCGGATGCGCCGCTGGCGAGGACGGTGGGCGCGATGCTCGACTTCTACTTCGACTTCTACGTCGAGACCTACGGCGATCGCTGCAGCGCCCTGCACGATCCCCTCGCCGCGGCGATCGCGGTCGGCGGGATCATCGCCACGAACGCGCCGGCCGTCGACGTCGTGGTCGACACCTCGCAGGGACCGGCGCGCGGCCAGGTGATCTGCGACCTCAGGGGCCAGCGCCGTGGACCGGTGGATCAGCCCGGCGCGACGGTCCGCGTCGTGCTCGCCACGGATGCTCCGCTCGCACCGCATCTCGTGGCGCGCATGACCGGCGCCGAGGTCCTCGTCGGCTGACGCTGGTCCGCTGACGCGATACTGCGGGGGCGCCGGTCGGCACCCCCGCAGCATCCGGTCGTCGGGTCAGTCCTCGAAGGTCGAGGCGTCGATCACGAAGCGGTACCGCACGTCCGAAGCGAGCACGCGGTCGTAGGCGGCGTTGATCTCGGATGCCGGGATCACCTCGATCTCTGCGCCGATGCCGTGCTCTGCGCAGAAGTCGAGCATCTCCTGGGTCTCCTGGATGCCGCCGATGTTGGAGCCGGCCAACGACCTGCGTCCGCCGATCAGGGACATGACCTGCACCGGCAACGGCTCGGCCGGGGCGCCGACGCAGACCATCGTGCCGCCCACGTCGAGCAGCCCGAGATACGCACGCAGATCGACGACGGCGCTGACCGTGTTGAGGATCACGTCGAACGACGAACGCAGGTCACGGAACGTGTCAGCATCGCCGGTCGCGAAGTAGTGGTCGGCGCCGAGCCGCAGCCCGTCGTCCTTCTTGTTCAGGGTCTGCGAGAGCACCGTGACCTCTGCACCCATCGCGTGCGCGATCTGCACGCCCATGTGGCCGAGACCGCCGAGGCCGACGACCGCCACCCTGGTGCCCGGTCCGACGTTCCAGTGCCGCAGCGGCGAGTACGTCGTGATGCCGGCGCACAGCAGCGGCGCCGCGACGTCGAGGGCGAGCCCGTCGGGGATGCGCAGCGCGAAGCCCTCGGTGACCACGACCTGCTGCGAGTAGCCGCCCTGGGTGATCGTGCCGTCGCGGTCGGTGGCGCCGTAGGTGAAGACCGCGCCCTGCGTGCAGAACTGCTCGTCGCCACGAAGGCAGTTGCGGCATTCGCCGCAGGAGTTCACGAGACAGCCGACGCCGACGCGGTCGCCGACCGCATGCTTCGTCACCTCGGCGCCCACAGCCGCGACGGTACCGGCGATCTCGTGCCCCGGCGCGAGCGGGTAGTGCTGTGGACCCCAGTCACCGCGGACGGTGTGGATGTCGGAGTGGCAGATGCCGGCGTAGGCGATGTCGATCAGCACATCGTGCGGCCCGAGCTCTCGGCGTTCGATGGTCGTCTTCTCGAGGGGCGCTGCCTCGCTCGGTGCGGCATAGGCGGTGACGGTGGTCATTCGGGTGCTCCCTGCTCTCGCTCATGCGCCGTGACCGGCGCCGGATCGACGCTACACGGGGAGTCCATGTGCAGGGTTCAGCAAGGATGTCGCCGCCACACACGAAGCCCGCCCCGAACGAAGTACTTCGGGGCGGGATCGCTGGATCGTGAACGCCGAGCTCAGCGCTGCTTCAGATCACCGAGCGGCTCGCGCTTGGCCTTCTTCTCCTTCACGGGGGCCGAGCCGGATGCCGCGAGGTCGGCGTAGTACGCACGGGCCTCGTCCTGGCGCTGCTGCTCGATGCCTGAAGCGATCGGGGCGCGCACGTGCTCCGGCTCGTAGCCGAACGCCTCGACGAGGTCGAGCGCGTGCGGACGCAGCCGGACGCACAGGCGGTCGATGTAGCTGGACACGGCTGCGGCTCGCTGCGTCGACAGGCGGCCGTTGATCAGGTGCCACGCGAGGTGCTTCTCGATCAGCTGCAGCCCGAACAGGTCGCGGAGCCAGGTGAGCACCTGCTTGGTGTCGGCATCCTCGATCGTGTGCACGGCGTCGGTGAACGCCTCCCACTGCAGCAGCTCACCGTGCGCACGCGCCGCCTCGATGAGTTCGGCCTGGTTCTCGTTGAACAGGCGGGAGCCGAGCTCCTTGTCCTTCGCACCGGGGCGGAGGCGTCCGGCGATGTCGGACACCATCTGCTGCACCCGTCCGGCGAGGAGCGCGTGCTGCTGCTCCTCGCGCAGACCGTTCTCGACCGAGCGCGACACCTGGCCGAGATCGGCGAACGCCTGACCCAGCTGGCGCAGACCGGCTCCGTGGAACACCTTGCCCGCCGTCATCCCGACTGCGAACTTCGCGAGCGCCGCAGCATCCTTTCCGGTGAACTGCTTGGCGTAGTCGGTGAGCAGACGCTTGCCGACCAGCTGCAGCAGCACGTTGTTGTCGCCCTCGAAGGTGACGTAGATGTCGAGGTCGGCGCGGAGTCCGACGAGGCGGTTCTCGAACATGAACCCGGCACCGCCGCAGGCCTCGCGGGCCTCCTGCAGGGTGTCGAGCGCATGCCAGGTCGACAGCGGCTTGAGCGCGGCGGCCAGCGTCTCGAGGTCTTCGCGGTCGTCCGGAGTGTCGATTCGGCCGGAGAAGACACCGTCGAACTTCTGCAGGAACTCGTCGTGCGCGAAGATCTGCGCGTAGGTCGTCGCGAGACGAGGCAGCAGGCGGCGCTGGTGCTTGCCGTAGTCGAGCAGCACGACCTCGTGCCCGTCGACGCCGTCGAACTGGCGGCGCTGCGTGGCGTAGGTGATCGCGATCTGCAGTCCGAGCGCGGATGCCCAGGAGGCCGCACCGTCGAGCGACACGCGGCCCTGCACCAGGGTGCCGAGCATCGTGAAGAAGCGGCGGCCTGGGCTGTCGATCGCGCTGGAGTACGTGCCGTCCGCGGCGACGTCGCCGTAGCGGTTCAGGAGGTTGGTCCGAGGGATGCGGACGTGGTCGAACGACAGGCGTCCGTTGTCGATGCCGTTCAGGCCACCCTTGAGGCCGTCGTCCTCTCGGCCGATGCCGGGAAGGTCGACGCCGTCCTCACCCCGAAGCGGCACGTAGAAGCAGTGCACGCCGTGGTTGACGCCGTTCGTGATCAGCTGCGCGAAGACCGTCGCGGCGATGCCATGCAGGGCTGCGTTGCCGAGGTACTCCTTCGTCGCTCCGCGGAACGGGGTATTGATGACGAACTCCTGCGTCTCCACGTCGTAGGTCGCGGTCGTGCCGACGGCCGCGACATCAGAGCCGTGGCCGATCTCGGTCATCGCGAACGCGCCGGGGATCGACAGATCCATGACGCCGGGCAGCCACTGCTCGTGATGCTCCGTCGTGCCGAGCTGCAGGATCGCCGAGCCGAAGAGGCCCCACTGCACGCCCGACTTGATCTGCAGGCTCGGGTCGGCGACCACGAGCTCCTCGAAGCCGGCGATGTTGGCCCCGTTGTTCTCCTCGCCGCCGAGCGACTTCGGGAAGGCACGGTGCACTGCCTTGTTGTCGACGAGGAGGTGCAGCTGGCTCAGCACGCGCTCGCGGTGCTCATCCTTGCCGAGCTCGTCCTTGCGCCAGAACGCCGAGTCCTTGATCATCTCGCGCGCCTGACGGCGGGTGTCGCCCCAAGTGCCGAGCAGCTTGTCGGTGAGCTGGGAGACATCGATCTGCGGGGTGCGCTGAGCGGTGTTCGGCTCGGCGGATGGCGTCGATGAGCGGACGGCGGCGTCGACCATGAGCATTCCTCTCGAAGAGAAGTAGGGATGCTCTCATGGTAGGTCTGCGACAAACCATGGCGAAGTCGCCTGTGGTCTTCCTCCAACCCGCTCCCGGCACATCCCCGCTCGCGGTTGTCGCCAGGCGACAGGATGCGCTCTCCCCCGATCTGCCGACCCACCCCCTTGCATGCGACCGGCCCCCTTGCAGACGTCCACAACGGGGTGGTTCGCACGCAAGGGGGCCGGTCGGCACATATGAGGATGAGGGGCGGGTTACAGCGAGAGGCCGTGCCCGAAGCGGAACAGCGGATCGGCGGTGTCGAACGGCACATCAGGGGCGGATGCCTCGATCGCCGCCATCGAGCGCGGCAGGTCGAACGGCAACCTGCCCTGCGCGGGCGCTGCACCGCTGAGCACGTCGAGCAGCGCGGCACCCGAGGCGCCCCAGTTCACGGTGACGGCCGCTGCGGCATCCACGAGCTGTGTGAGGATGGGCGGTCGGTCGGCGAGCACGTCGACCACGGTCGGCACTGCCGCTGCCACCGCCTGCACGTGCGCCACGATCTCGGCGTCGAAGTCGAGCGAGCCGGCGTGGAAGAAGTTCTCGAACATCGTCGCACGCTCCTCGAACGGCGCCTGCAGCCGGATCACGGCGAGGTCGGCCTCGGCCGGCGTCGCGACGACCTCGCCGTATGCGGCGGCGACGGCGGCATCGATCCCCTCGACGTACAGCTTCAGCCCGCGCGCGAACGGCAGCGCCCCGCTGTTCGCGAGCACCGTGATCGACGCGCGCTGCGCCTCCTCACCTGCTGCCCGGAACGCCGCGTTTCCGACGATCTCGTCCGCGGCATCCTCATCCACGAAGGCGTTCTCGAAGAGGCCGAGCTCGAACTTCTCGCGCAGCAGGCGTCGAGCCGAGACGTCGAGGCGCTCCTCGCTGACCTCACCGTCGGCGATGAGCTCGAGCAGCAGCTCGGGGCAGTCCTCGCCGCCGAACTGGTCGGCGCCGGCATCCAGCACCTTCTTCATCCGCTCCCGCGGCGACAGCTCCTCCACGCCCCACGCTCGCGCTGGGAACGGCTGCCCGAAGATCTCGGCGTCGTTGATCAGGCCCCAGTCCGTGCAGACCACCCCGTCGAAGCCGTAGCGCTCGCGCAGCAGCCCGGTGATGACGGACTTGTTGAAGCCGAAGCCGACCTCTTCGTACTCGGTGCCGACCGGCATGCCGTAGTACGGCATCATCTGGCGCGTGCCGGCGGCGAGCGCATCCTCGAAGGGCTTCAGATGCAGCTCGAACCGACCGCCCGGGTACACCTGCTCTCGGCCGTACGGGAAGTGCGGGTCCTCGCCGTCCTTCTGCGGACCGCCGCCGGGGAAGTGCTTCGTCATCGTCGCGACCGAACCAGGACCGAACGACGCCCCCTGGAAGCCGCGGATGTATGCCGCGCCGAGCGCACCCGACAGCTCGGCATCCTCACCGAAGGTCGCCGTCTGGCGCGCCCAGCGCGGTTCGGTGGCCAGGTCGACCTGGGGGTGCAGTGCGACGCGCAGCCCGACCGCGGTGTACTCCTGGCGGGCGATGTCGGCGAAGCGCTCCACGAGCGCCTCGTCGCGCGTCGCCGCGAGGCCGAGCGTCTCGGGCCACTGCGAGAACGGGCCGGCGAGGATCGAGGCGCCGGGGTTCTCGCTGAAGGAGTGCCGCGGATCGGTCGACAGCGTCACGGGGATGCCGAGACGGGTGGATGCTGCCAGCTCCTGCAGCGCGTTCTGCCACGCGGCGATCTCACGTCCGGTGGGCGCAGCCCCCAGCAGATTGAAGTGCGTCATCTGCTTGATGTCGATGAACTCGCGCGCACTCGGCGTGCCGAAGACCGGGTTGGGCTCGTCGAGGTCGCCGATCGCGATCATCGTGTGGAAGAGGAGACCAGCCTTCTCCTCGATCGTCATCTCATCGAGCAGCAGCTGCACACGCTCCTCGACCGGCAGTTCGGTGTCGAGCCAGGGGCGGGTCGCGACGGTCGCATCCGACGTCGTGGTGGTGGTGGTGTCTGTCATGGTCACTTGACTCCCTTGATGCGGTAGACGAGCACGGCACCGGCGAGCGCGACGAGCGCTCCGAACAGGTACCAGGTGGTGTATCCGCCGAGCGGCGTCGCCGCCCCGAGCGCGATGATGCCTGGGGCGATCGCCGGTGCGATCGACTGCGGCAGCGCGTTGGCGATGTTGAGGACGCCGAGGTCCTTCGCGACGTCGTCGGGGTTGGGCAGCACCTCGGTGGCGAGCGCGAGGTCGACGGAGAGGAAGGAGCCGGCGCCGAGACCGATGATCGCCTGCGCGATGATGACCGTCGTGACGTCCGGAGCGACGGCGAGGATCACGAGGCCGACGACCATGACCACGCCGGCGATCGCGACGAACGGGCGGCGCTTGCCGAGCTTGTCGGAGAGGAATCCGCCGAGCGGGGAGGAGATCGCCATCGCGGCCATCGAGGCGAGGTTGGCGAGCAGGATCGTGCCGACCGCGCCCTGCTCGTCGAGCTGGAACTTCGTCACGAGGTACAGCGGCAGGAAGGTCGCGATACCGGCGTAGCCGAACATCACGAAGAACTTCGTCAGCCAGGTCCAGCCGAAGTCGGGGTGCTTGCGAGGGTTGAAGACGAAGGAGCCGAAGAACATGCCGACCGTGAAGCGCTCGGCTGGCTTCTCGGTGAGGACGCGGTCCTTCAGGATGAGCACGAAGACGATCACGAGGATCAGCGCGATCACCCCGGGGACGACGAAGCGCTCGAAGTCGCCGGGGAGGAAGTTCACCAGGAAGCTGCCCGCGAGGATGCCGATCGGGGTCGTGATGCCGACGATGCCGGACACCTTGCCGCGGCTGCGCACCGGCACCTGGTCCGGGAGCGTGGCGTTGGCCGCCGCGAGCACCGCGTTCATCGAGGTCTGCACGAGGCACCAGGCGAGGAGCACCATCCAGATGGACGTCGCGGCACCGATGATCGCGAAGCCGCCGAGGCCGACGATCGCGCCGCCGAGGATCCACGGACGACGCATGCCCCAGCGCGAGGTCGTGCGGTCGGAGAGCCGACCGACGAGCGGGTTGGCGATGAGGGCGAAGGCCGCGCCGACACCCATCACGAGCCCGAGGCTGCCCTCGGTGTTCGTCGGGTCGAGGCGCTGGATCTTGAAGGCCATCGACACCATCACGGGGGTGAGGAGTGCGAGGTAGACGCCGAAGTTCACGGCGGCGAGGCCCGGGGTGTAGCCACGCGGTGTCCGTGGCGGCGTCGTGCCGGGCAGTTTGAAGCCGGTGGTACCGACCGCGGCCGCACGTGCGGCGGATGACAGCTCTGTCATGAGGTCCCTTTCGAAATGCCGCACGTCATCGGGCGAACGCGGCGCTGAGATGAAGATACACCAAATCCGACCGATTGGTAAGTGAATATAGACCGCTTGGTAATGCGCGAGAATAGGATGCAGGAGGAGGATGCGATGACGACCATGACGCCGACGGGCTCGAGGCACGATCGCGCCGCCGCCACCCGGCAGCGCATTCTCACCGCAGCGCACGACCTGTTCGTCAGCAACGGCTACCGCTCGACGTCGCTGCGCGACATCGCCGCCGCGGCATCCGTCAGCCATCCAGGACTCCTCGGCCACTTCCCCTCCAAAGACGAACTGCTCGCCGAGGTCGTCGCCGAGCTCGAAGCCGAAAACGAATCGGTGTCGACCGGGCTGGCCGCGGCGGCCGAGCCAGGCGAGCTGATCTTCGCCGCGCTCGCCGAGCGCAACGCCCGCACCGAGGGATACCTCCAGCTGTTCGCGGCGCTCACCGGCGAAGCATCCGCCCCTGGGCACCCGGCGCACGCGCGGATGCGGGAACGCTACGCCCGCCTGCGCAGACTCAGCGCCGACGTCCTCGAGGACGCCAAATACCACGGGGTGGTCGCCGACGATCGCGACGTCGAGAGCGAGACCGTGCGGCACACCGCCGGCTGGGACGGATTGCAGCTGCTCTCGCAGTACCTGCCCGACCAGGTCGACGTGGTCGAGATGCTCGAGGAGCGGGAGAACCTGTGGGCGCTGCCGCTCGGCTGGCGTGATCCCGACGATGTCGCCTCCGGCGATGCGCCAGCCGGTCCCCTGCCGCCGGTGTTCACCACCCCTGCCCCAGAGGGCGACCCCGGCTATGCGGTCGGTCGACGTCGGCGCGTGCAGATCGTCGCCGACGCGATGCGCCTGTTCGCGCGAGACGGCTACGGCGATACGAGCCTGCGCGATATCGCGGATGCCGTCGGCGTCTCAAAGTCGACCCTCCTGCACCACTACTCCTCGAAGGACGCGCTGCTCAGCGCCGTGCTCGCTGAACGCGACAGTGCGATCGGTGTGCACCAGGCCGTGATCGCGCCCACCTCGGCGGCCGAGCTGCTGCGCAGCCTTCCGGCGGGCGCAGCGCACAGTGCGAGCGACGAGCCCGGCCTGATCGAGGTCTACGCGGTGCTCTCGTGCGAGGCGGTGCCGGCGGGGCATCCGGCGCACGAGTACTTCGAGACGCGATTCGCTGCTGCGATCGGCTACTTCACGGAGCTGTTCCGGCTGGCGCAGGCCGACGGCGATCTTCCAGAGCACCGCGACCCGGAGCACGAGGCCATCTGGCTCATCGCGCTGTGGGACGGCCTGCAGTACCAGTGGCTGTACGACCGGGATGCGGTCGACACCGCTGCGCAGCTGCGCGCGCATCTCGAGGATGTGCTGCCGGCGCGCTGAGCCGGTTCGCTGGACCTGTCCGTGCACAGGTCCTGGGCTGGTCCATCGAGGCTCGCTCGCGTGTGCGCCGCCGGGCAGGTGTCACAGATGGCCGCATCGGCTCGTTCGAGGCGACCATTCGTGACACCTCCCCGCGGGGAGGGGGCGCAGATTGCCGCATCCGCACGCGCGAAGCGGCCATTCGTGGCACCTCATCGGACACGCACGCCTCACCCGCGCGCCGGTCACGCACGGGGCACGCCGGTCACGCGCCGGGCACGCCGCTCACGCACCGGGCGCGCCACAGCGCTCAGCTCGCGCGCGACGAACCCTCAGTTCGCGGCGATCACCGCGAGCACGCGCTCGCCGTAGGACTCGCGCTTCTTCTCGCCGATGCCCGTGATGCCCTCGAGCTGGTTCATCGATTCGGGGCGGATCTCGGCGAGCGCACGCAGCGTGGCGTCGCCGAATACCACGTACGCCGGCTTGCCGATCTCTCGGGCGGTCTCGGCGCGCCACACCCGCAGCGCCTCGAACAGCGGACGATCGCCCTCGCCCAGCGCATCCGCCGCCGACGCCTTGCGGGCGCGCGGCGACGAGGTCGGCCGGCCGATCGTGTCCTTGCGCAGCGGCACCGGCGTCTCGCCGCGCAGCACACCGGCCGACTGCCCACCGGGGGCGAGCGTGCCGTAGTCGCCCTGGGCGACGAGGATGCCGCGGGCGAGCAGCTGCCGGACGACACTTCGCCAGTCCTGGTCCGACAGATCGGCGCCGATGCCGTAGGTCGCGAGCTTCTCGTGGCCCTGCTGTCGGATGCGCTCGGTCGATGCGCCGCGGAGGATGTCGATCAGGTGACCGGCGCCGAAGGACTGATTGCGCTCGCGCTTGAGCCGCACGATTGTGGACAGCAGCTTCTGCGCCGGGACGAGCCCGTCGAAGGTGGCCGTGTCTTCCAAGCACGTGTCGCAGTTGCCGCACGGCTGCGACTCCTGTCCGAAGTAGCCGAGCAGGTTCTGCCGACGGCACTCCACCGTCTCGCAGAGCGCGAGCATCGCGTCGAGGTGCTGCCCCATCCGCATCTTGAAGGTGCGGTCGCCCGGGCTCTGGTCGATGAGCCGGCGCTGCTGCACGACGTCGCCGAGTCCGTACGCCATCCACCCGACGGCGGGCTGGCCGTCTCGGCCCGCACGACCGGTCTCCTGGTAGTACCCCTCGACCGATTTCGGCAGGTCGATGTGGGCGACGAAGCGCACGTCGGGCTTGTCGATGCCCATGCCGAAGGCGATCGTCGCGACCATGACGACGCCGTCCTCGCGGAGGAAGCGCGACTGGTTCGCCTGCCGCACCTCGGCGGGGAGCCCGGCGTGGTACGGGAGCGCATCGAGGCCCTGTGCCGCGAGATAGGTCGCGGTCTGCTCCACCGATTTGCGGCTGAGCGCGTAGACGATGCCTGCGGCGCCGGGCTCCTGCGCCCTGATGAAGGCGACGAGCTGCTTGCGGGGGTCGACCTTCGGCACGATCCGGTACTGGATGTTCGGGCGGTCGAAGCTCGCGACGAAGTGCTTCGCGGTGTCGAGGCGCAGGCGCTCGGTGAGCTCCTGGTGCGTGGCGCGGGTCGCGGTCGCGGTGAGCGCCATCCGAGGCACCCCGGGGAACCGCTCACCCAGGTCGCCGAGCGCGAGGTAGTCCGGACGGAAGTCGTGGCCCCACTGCGACACGCAGTGCGCTTCGTCGATCGCGATCACGCTGAGCGTGCCGCGCTGCAGCAGCGCGGTGGTCTGCGGACTCGACAGCCGCTCCGGCGCGACGTAGATGAGGTCGAGCTCGCCGGCGACATAGGCCCGTTCGACCTCGCGCCGCTCGTCGATCGACTGGGTCGAATTGAGGTACGCGGCGCTGACGCCGTTGGCGCGCAGGGCGTCGACCTGATCGTGCATCAACGCGATCAGCGGGCTGATCACGAGACCGGTGCCCTCGCGTACGAGCGCCGGCACCTGGTACGTGATGCTCTTGCCGCCACCGGTGGGCATCAGCACGACCGCGTCGCCGCCGGCGATCACCTGGTCGACGATCGCCGCCTGGTCGCCGCGGAACTCGTCGTAGCCGAACACCGTGTGCAGCGCCTCGCCGGCGGTCGGGTAGCGGCTCGGCGTCGCCTTCCGCACAGCGGCGGTCGATGCCGGACGGGCGGATGCCGCGGTCACCTGCGTCACCGGACCCGGGCCCCAGTCCAGCGGAGGCTCGAAACCGGCGCCCTGCGGTTCCCAGTCCATCGGCTCGGGTGGCTCTGACGGCTCCCAGCCATCGTCGTACGGCTCGTCGGCGTACCCCTCGACAGGCTCAGGGACCCATCCTGCGTACGGGTCACGGGGAGTCTGCGGCATCCCTCCAGCGTAACGACCCCCGCCGACCTCCGCGCCGACCCGTCCACAGACCCGATGTCTCCCGGCGGGCGTAGGTTAAGCGGAGACGATCGAAGGAGCATCCGATGACCGCTGTCACCATCACCCGCAACGATGACGCCTCGCGCTACGAGATCCGTTCCGACGACGTGCTCGCGGGGTTCGCGGAGTTCGAACTGCGCCCTGGCGCCGTGCGCTTCACGCACACCGAGATCGACCCCGCGTTCCAGGGCCAGGGCCTCGCGGGCAAGCTCGCCGCCGACGCGCTGGCGGATGCCGCGGCATCCGGCGATGCGATCGTGCCGCTGTGCCCGTACATCGCGAAGTACCTCGAGACGCATGGGATCGAGGGCGCGGAGATCCGCTGGCCGAAGCGCTCCGCCACGACCACCGCAGACCCGGAATGATCGGCGCGCGCCGCCTGATCCTCGAACCCCGCGAGGTGCCGCTCGGCGGAGTCCGCGGGATGACGGTGCTGCGTGCGCTGCCGCATCGCAACCTGCCGACGATCGGCGCCTGGTGCTTCCTCGACCGCTTCGGCCCCGCCGACACCCGGATGCGCGTCGAGCCGCATCCGCACATCGGACTGCAGACCGTGACCTGGCCACTCGTCGGCGAGATCCGACACCGCGACTCGCTCGGCAGCGACGCGGACCTGCGCCGCGGCCAGCTGAACCTGATGACGGCCGGCAACGGCATCTCGCACTCGGAGTACTCGATCGGCGACGACCCGATCCCGCTCGATGCGCTGCAGCTCTGGGTCGTGTTGCCGGAGTCCGCCCGCCACGGCGAGGCCGGGTTCGAGCGGCACACCGTGCTGCCGAGCCTCGCGGTGACGGCTGATGCGGGAACGGATGCCGAGGCCACCGTCGTGCTCGGCGAGTTCGCCGGTGTGCGCTCCCCCGCCACCGTGCACACGCCGATCGTCGGCGCCGAGATCGTGCTGGCCGCGGGGTCGACGGTTCGGCTGCCGCTGCGCCCCGGGTGGGAGCACGCGCTGATGCTCGTCGAGGGCGATGTCGTGGTGGCGGAGCATCCGCTCGATCGCAACGGGCTGCTGTACCTCGGCGACTCACGCGACGAGGTCGAGGTCTCCACGACCGAGGGTGCGCTGTTGTTCGTCCTCGGCGGCGAGCCCTTCGAGGACGAGATCGTGATGTGGTGGAACTTCGCCGGCCGCACGCACGAGGAGATCGTCGCCGCGCGCGAGGCGTGGGAGGCGGAGTCGTCGGCCGGTGCTGCGACGACACGGTTCGGCGCGGTCGGCGGTCACGACGTTCGAATCCCCGCCCCACCGCTCCCCGACGTGCGACTGATGCCCCGTGGGCGCCGGATCTGACGCCGATGGCGACCTCGGACCTCTTCCCGGGCAGGCTGGCGCCGATGCCGGACGCCACAGCATCCGCCACGATGATCTGGCCGAGCGCCGAACCGTTGCCGCCAGCGCGGTTCGTGGCGGGCTTCGAACCGTTCGTGTCATTCGCGCGCGACGCCGGCGCCGACCCTGCCGTGCTCGCGGGCGATGTCTTCGCGCTGTGGGATTTCGTGGCAGCGCACGCCGAGCTCCTCGAATCTGGGGAGACAGCGGATGCGGCGGCACGGTTCCTCGGGAACACGATCGCCGTGGCGCACCCGGCGGCGACGTGGCGGATGACGAGCGAACCCGAGGTCGGCACCTCGACGTTGTCGATCCCGGTCGCCGGCATGCTGCGCACGATCGTGGAGCATCCGGAGCACCGCGAGCCGTTCCGGGAGATGCTCGCCTCGTGGCCGCAGACCGATCGCGACGACGCGGAACTCTCGGCGCTCGCGCACGAGGATGCCGACGTCGACTTCGTGGTCCCGCCCGAGCACTTCGCGCGTCCGGCACTGGCGATCCCGGAGTTCGTCGACGACGACGGCCGGGTCATCGACTACGGATCCCGCTGGGCCGGCGGCTCCCCGCCGGAGGACGCCTACTCGCGGGTCTCGCACCCCGAGCGCTTCGCCCCGGTGCTGTCGGTCGTCGACGCGCTCATCGACCACCTCGAGACCTGGTATCTCGTCGACGTCGACCGTCGCGACGCCGAGCCGGGCACGCGCGTCATCCACCTGCGTCCGACGACGGGCGCGCCGATCACCGTCACCGCGACGCTCGAGTCGGTCGACATCGAGGCCGGAGCCCTGTTCCGGGACATCGTGCCCGGCTGCACCTGCGATGCCTGCGACGAGACGGCCGAGACCGTGGCCGACCAGCTCGAGGAGACACTGCTCTCGATCGCTGCCGGCGGCCTGCGGGAGGCGTTCCCCGTCGGCCATCGGCGCTGGGTGCACACTCGGATCCGCACGGCTGACGGCACAGGACGATCGAGCGGCGGCGAGCCGGGCCCGTCGGTCCCGCTGGAGCGGTTGCACGAGGCCACGGAGCTCCTCGCGGGCCTTCCCGGCGGCTGGTGGCCAGCCTGGTCGCTGCGCTCCCCGCAGCCATGAGCCTTCCTGGGATGTCAGGCACGCTCCGGCGTGTGCACGCGGGCCAGGAATCGGTCGGTGCGCGGCGACGGCCCCCGCGGATCGAGCAGCGACACCGCCACCGTCACGGCAGCTGCGAGCGGAATCGTCCAGGCTGCCGGCTGTGCGAGGTACGGCGCCGCCACCCCGACACCGTCGATCGCCGCGTGCACGAGCAGCGAGAGGCCGGCGGCGAGGCCCCCGGACACCATCCCGGCGACGGCTCCGCGTGCCGTGAGCCCGCGCCACCAGACGCCGAGCAGCACGACCGGCGAGAGCGTCGAGGCCGCCACGACGAACACGACGCCGACGCTCGAACCGAGGCCGGCCGGAGCCGTGAGCAGAGCGACCGCGAGCGGCACGAGTGCGCAGAGCACGGCCGAGAACCGGAACGAGCGGACCGAGCCGGAGAACACGTCCTGGCTGATCACGCCGGCGAGTGACACCACGAGTCCGGCTGAGGTCGCGAGGAACGCCGCGAACGCCCCGGCGACGATCAGCGCCGTGAGCAGCTCGCCGAACACCCCGGGGAAGACGCGCGACGGCAGGAGCAGCACGACGGTGTCGGCGACACCGGGCACCGCGAGGTCGGGAGCCGCGATCCGGGCGAGCAGGCCCATGGTGCTCGAGACGGCGTAGAACGCGCTGACCATCACGATCACGATCACGGTCGTCCGCCGAGCCGACACCCCGGTCGGGCTCGTGTAGAACCGCACCAGCACATGCGGGAGCCCCATCGTGCCGAGCAGCAGGGCGAGCAGCAGGGATGCCGTCTCGTAGGCGTCGAACCCGGAGGGACCCGCCTCGGCGGGGAACACGAGCGCCGGGTCGAAGTCGTGGGGCCCGCCGCTCAGCGCGAACGCGATGCACACGACAGGCACCAGGAGCGCCGTGAGCTTGAGCCAGTACTGGAACGCCTGCACGTAGGTGATGGCGCGCATGCCGCCGGCAGCCACCGCCGCGGCGACCAGCACCGCGACCGTGACGGCGCCGACCCACTCCGGCACGCCGGCCACGACCAGCAGCGTGATGCCGGCGCCGTGCAGCTGCGGCACGATGTACAGCCAGCCGATGATGAGCACCGCGATACTCGTGACCCGGCGGGCCGAGGTCGACTCCAGCCGCGCCTCCATGAAATCGGGGATCGTGTACGCGCCGCTGCGGCGGAGGGGAGCTGCGACGAAGGCGAGCACGAGCAGATACCCCGCCGCGTAGCCGATCGGGAACCAGAACCCGCGGGCACCGTCGAGCAGCACCAGGCCGGAGAGGCCGAGGAAGGTGCCGGCCGAGAGGTACTCGCCGCTGATCGCCGAGGCGTTCCAGACCGGCCGTACCGTGCGGGAGGCGACGAAGAAGTCGCTCGTGGTGCGCGAGATACGCAGCCCGTAGACGCCGATGAGCAGGGTCGCGATCACGACGAGCGCGACGCCGACCAGATCCATCACGGCATTCATTCGCGGTCCCGCAGCGCACGGTAGCGGCGCTCATTGCGCGCCGCGGTGCGCACGTACAGCACCGCGAACACCAGGATGATCGGGTAGAACGCGTATGCCTGCAGCAGCCACGACAGCGGCAGCCCCCACACCACGAGCGCGCCGATCTCGGGGATCAGCGCGATGGTCAGCGTCAGGGCGATCACGACGAGCACGAAGCCGGCGACCGTACCGAGCGCGAGTCGCAGCTGGCTGCGCATCAGGGCTCTGGCGTACACGGCATCCGCCTCGTCGACAGGAGAGCCGGGCAGCGCGATGCCGCGCGTGAACGGCGCCGGGCGTCGTGCCGGCGCATCGGCCGTCACACGCACCCGCTTCGGGGTCTCGGTCATCCCGTACCCTCGCCGCGGACGAGCGCGTCGCGGACCGCCGGCACGAGTCGGCGACTGACCGGCAGCGCGGTGTCGCCCACCACGACCGACGGTTCAGCGCCCGACAGCCGCACTTCGGTCACGGCAGTCGTGCGCACGAGTGACGATCGATGGATGCGCAGGAATCCGGCATCCGCCCATCGCGTCTCGAGCTCCGAGATCGGCACTCGGACGAGGTGCCCGAGTCCGTCGCCGGTGTGCAATCGCGAGTAGTCGCCCTGTGCCTGCACCCACCGCACCTCGCTGCGGCGCACGAACCGCACGATCGATCCGACCGTGACCGGCAGCATCTCGTCATCGCCGGATGCCGCGGCGTCACCGAGCTCGACGACGCGGTCGATCGAGCGACGCAGCCGCTCGCCCCGCACCGGCTTCAGCAGGTAGTCGACCGCGCGCAGCTCGAAGGCCTCGACGGCTTTGGCCTCATCGGCTGTGACGAAGACGACGGCCGGAGGCGCGGCGAGCGCGAGCAGCGACCGCGCGAGCTCGGTGCCGAGCAGCCCAGGCATGTGGATGTCGAGGAAGGCGATGCGCACCGCACGCTCGGAGAGCTGCCGCAGCGCATCGGCACCTGAGGTCGCGGTGAGGATCTCGCCGATCCGCTCGTCGGTGCGCAGCAGGTGCACGAGCTCGTCGAGCGCCGGCTTCTCGTCGTCGGCGACGAGGACGTCGATCATGCGCGCCTCGCTCCAGGTCTCGATCGTCGGTGCACGGGTCGTCACTCGGTGTCCGGGTCGTGCAGCGGCTGCGACTTCGGCACCCGCATGCGCACCAGGGTACCCGCGCCGGTGTTCGTCTCGATCACGAGCCCGCCGTCGCTGCCGTAGAGCTGTCGCAGTCGGGTGTCGACGTTGCGGAGCCCGACGTGCAGACCGTCGTCACCGGCGGTGAGCGTCGCCCTGAGCCCCTCCGGATCCATGCCGACGCCGTCGTCCTCCACGGTGATCTCGGTGTGGGTGCCGTCGTCACGCGACACGATGCGGATCTCGCCGCCGCCCTCGCCGGGCTCGAGCCCGTGCCGCACCGCGTTCTCGACGAGCGGCTGCACCGACAGGAACGGGATGACGGTCGCGAGCGTCTCCGGCGCGATCTGCAGTGTGACGCGCAGGCGGTCGCCGAAGCGCGCGCGCTCGAGCTCGAGGTACGAGTGGATGCTGCCGAGCTCCTCGGCCAGGGTCGTGAACTCCCCCTGGCGGCGGAAGGAGTACCGGGTGAAGTCGGCGAACTCGAGCACGAGCTCACGGGCGCGGGCGGGGTCGGTGAGGATGAACGAGGCGATGGCCGTGAGGGCGTTGTAGATGAAGTGCGGCGAGATCTGTGCACGCAGCGACCGCAGCTCCGCCTCGGCCAGCTGGGTGCGCGATGCGTCGAGACCGCCGAGCTCGACCTGCGCGGCGCACCAGTCGGCGACCTCCTCCGCCGCACGGACGAGGGCCGCCGGCACCGGGGCCGCGAACGCGACGACGACGCCGACGACGCGGCCGTCGACGAGGATCGGCGCACCCACGGCCGCCAGATCGTCGTCGGGTCCAGGAGCCGGGAACACCTGCCGCCGTCCCGATGCCCGTACCCGGGTCGCGATGCGGAGCGCCGCCGACTCCAGCCCGTCCGATGGGCCGTCGAACGACACGGTGTCGTCGTCGCTCACGATCGCCACGGCCGCGCTGCCGAGCAGGACCCGCAGATGCCGTGCCGCCTTGACCACGTCCGGCGCAGCGAGCCCGGCACGCAGGTGCGGTGCAGCGAGGCTGGCGTGGTGCAGCGCGGTGAGCGCCGCCTGCTCCGCATCGCTGCCCAGGTCCGGCGCCCGGCGCGCGAGCCGCCGAGCGAGCAGCAGGAGCACCGAGAGCACGATGCCGCCGAGCACGCCGAGGATCGCGGCGAGGACGACATCGGTCATGCGTTCAGCCTAGGCAGTGGCATCGCCGGCCTGCGGCCACTTCTGCGGCCACTTCTGCGGCCACTTCTGCGGCCATCCGCAGGTTCCGCGGTCTGACCGCCGGGATCTGGCCGCAGAACCTGGGGTCGGCCGCAGAAGTCGGCGGAGCACACCGACACGATCAGCAGCACCGGGCGCCGGGGTTGCGATCCTGATCGTCCATCCGCTGCCGCCAGAACTGGCGCTCGGTCATCGGCTCCTCGCCGGGGTGCTCCCGCCGGTGGTGGGCGACATAGGTCGCATAGGCGGTGTCACCCATGAGGGTCGTCATGTACCAGCGGATGCCGCGGCCCACCCGCCCGACGGCGCTGAGCAGCGCTCGCAGCGGGGTGGTCGCGGCATCCGTGTGATCCGTCACCATGCGCTCATCAGTGGCTCGACGCCTTGCGGTCCTCGGCCAGAAGCGGCTCCCACTGCTTCTCCAGCTCGCGCTCTGCCGCGTTCGGCAGGAAGCCGGCCGGGGCGAAGCGCCGGGAGGCGACCGGGGTCTCCTCGGTGTTCTCGCCGCCGCCGTTGCGGATGGCTTTGATCGTCACGATCACCGCAGCCACCATCACGACGATCGCGAGGGTGACGAAGATGATCGACAGCGTGCCCTGCACCGCGGTGTTGCGGGTGACCGCATCGAGCACCTCGGGCGCTCCGAGCGAGGTGTCGCCGCTGTCTCGGGCACCCACGTACTTGAAGTGGTTCGCCCAGTATCCGATCGCGGGGACCGGCGAGAGGATCTTGTACAGCGAAGCCGTGATCGTGACGACCGCGGTGAACGCGAGCGGCAGCCCGATGATCCACAGCCACTTGAAGTAGCTCCGGCCGCGCTTGGCGACGATGGCCAGCACCACGGCGAGCGCGATCGCGGCGAGCAGCTGGTTCGCGATGCCGAACAGCGGGAAGAAGGTGTTGATGCCGCCGAGCGGGTCGGTGACGCCGAGGATGAGGATCGCTCCCCAGCCGGCCACCATGATCGCGGTGCAGATCCAGACGCCGGGGCGCCAGGAGACGTCACGGAACTTGGGGAACCAGGCGCCGATCGAGTCCTGCAGCATGAAGCGGGCGACGCGGGTACCGGCATCCACAGCGGTGAGGATGAACAGCGCCTCGAACATGATCGCGAAGTGGTACCAGAACGCCATCATCGCCTGACCGCCGAGTGCCTGCTGCATGATGTGCGCGAGGCCGAGCGCGAGCGTCGGCGCACCACCTGTGCGGGAGACGATCGACTCCTCGCCGACCGCCTGGGCCGTACCGGTGAGCATCTCGGGGGTGAGGTTCACCCCCGTCAGCCCCAGGGAGTTGACGAAGGCCACTGCGCCTTCCACCGTGCCCCCGGTCGCAGCAGTCGGCGCGTTCATCGCGAAGTAGATGCCCTGGTCGATCGAGATCGCGGCGACGAGCGCCATGATCGCGACGAACGACTCCATCAGCATCCCGCCGTATCCGATAAAGCGCGTCTGACGCTCCTTCTCGATGAGCTTCGGGGTGGTGCCGGAGGCGATCAGCGCGTGGAAGCCCGACAACGCACCGCACGCGATCGTCACGAACAGGAAGGGGAAGAGCGGACCAGCGAACACGGGACCCATGCCGTTCTCGCCGAAGACGCTGACCGCAGGGACCGTGATCTCGGGGCGGACCAGGATGATCGCACCGGCGAGCATCACGATCACGCCGATCTTCATGAAGGTCGACAGGTAGTCGCGGGGAGCGAGCAGCAGCCAGACCGGGAGCACTGCGGCGATGAAGCCGTAGATGATGATGCCCCACGCGATCGTGGTGCGGTCGAGGTGGAAGATCGCCTGACCCCAGTCGGTGCCGGCGACCCAGCCGCCGCCGATGATCGCGGCCATCAGCAGCACGAAGCCGATGATCGACACCTCGGTGACCTTGCCAGGGCGCAGGAAGCGCAGGTAGATGCCCATGAAGATCGCGATCGGGATGGTCATCGCGACCGAGAAGACGCCCCAGGGGCTCTCGCCGAGCGCGTTGACGACGACGAGCGCGAGGATCGCGACGATGATCAGCATGATCAGCAACGAGGCGATGATCGCTGCGGTGCCGCCGATGCGACCGAGCTCCTGTCGCGCCATCTGGCCGATCGTGCGGCCGCCGCGACGCATCGAGAAGAAGAGGACCGTGTAGTCCTGCACGGCACCGGCGAGCACGACGCCGACGATGATCCAGATCGTGCCGGGCAGGTAGCCCATCTGCGCTGCGAGCACCGGTCCGACCAGCGGACCGGCGCCGGCGATCGCGGCGAAGTGGTGACCGTAGAGCACTCGGCGGTCGGTGGGGACGTAGTCCTTGCCGTCCTGCTTCACTTCGGCCGGGGTGGCGCGGCGGTCGTCAGGACGGGTGATGTACTTCTCGATCACCTTCGAGTAGAAGCGGTAGCCGATCAGGTACGTGCAGACAGCCGCGAACACGAACCAGATCGCATTGACCGTCTCACCGCGGACGATCGCGAGCATCGTCCAGGCGAGAGCGCCGAGCAGGGCGATCGCCGCCCACAGGATGATCTTGGGCAGCGTCCAGCGATTCGCCTTCTCGTGGTGCTCCTCGGTGAGGGCGACGGAGGGGAGCTTCGGATCGGTGACGATGTCGGGTTCGTCATCGACGGTGCCGGCGCCGCGGCGCCGCGACGAAGGTGCAGTCATGGGGTTCTCCTCGGTGTGCGCTTCATTGCGTTGTCCAACGCTATGAAGGGGTGCGCTCGCGCATCGGACGGAGAGCGGATGCTGCGACGAGCGGCGCGGACCGCGCGACGAACGGGTGATTTCTCCCGGCCGCCGCGGGGCATCCGCTCCATCCGCGCAACTAGGCTGGAACCGTGGCCCGAACCCCCGTCCTGTCGACCCGCGTGCTGCTCGTCTGCGCGGCGATCGGGGTCGCCACCGGCATCATCGGCGGCATCGCCGGACTGCTGACGCCGGTCGTGCTGGTCGCCGCACCGTGGGCCTATGGTCTGCTGCTCGGCTCGCACGTGCTGCCGGGCATCATCGCGCAGGAGGTGCTGCGCCGACCGCTCGTCGCCCTGGTCACCCATTTCATCGCCGCGCTCGTCGCCAGCGCGTTCAACCCGGCCTGGTCGCTGCGCTTCATCGGCACCGCCCTGTTGTTCGGCGCGATCCAGGAGGGCGTCGCCGCGCTCACCCGCTATCGGGCGTGGGGGCCATGGCGCTTCTTCATCTCGGCGGCGGTGATCGGCGTGATCGTCGCCGTCGTCGTGTTCTTCGCGGCGCATCTGGGTTCGCTGGCCCTGTGGGCGCAGGTCGCGTACCTCGCCCTCTCGGTGCTCGGCCCGATCGGCTGGACCGCGGTCGGCCTCGGTGTCGGCACGGCGCTGAGCCGTGCGGGTGTTGCTCGACGCTGAGTTCGCGCCCGCCGCGGGATCGAGCGTGGCAACACAGGTAAGGCTCAGCTAAGTTAGTACGGTACGTTCCACCGACCCGGGGTTCCGCCGTGCGCTCATCCGCGCCTCTTCTCCGCGTGCGTGATCTCTCCCTCACCCACGCCGATGCCGCGCACCCATCGCCGGGGAACGTCACCTTCGACATCGCGCCCGGCGAGGTCGTGCTGCTGCTCGGCCCGTCGGGGTCGGGCAAGTCCACGCTCACGCTCGCGTCGAACGGCCTGATCCCGCACGCACTGCCTGCCACGATGACCGGTACCGTCGAGGCGGGCGGGATCGACACGGCATCCGCGCAGACGGCCACGCTCAGCACCCGGGTGGCGATGGTGTTCCAGGATCCGGATGCCCAGATCGTCACCGGCACCGTGTACGACGAGGTCGCGTTCGGGCCCGAGAACCTGCTGCTCTCCCTCGAGGAGGTGCGCGCACGCACCGAGCACTCGCTGCGCCGGGTGGGTCTCTGGGAGCGCCGCGACGAGAACCCCGATCGACTCTCCGGCGGCGGACGCCAGCGCCTCGCGATCGCCTGTGCACTCGCGATGGGCTCGCCGCTGATCGTGCTCGACGAGCCGACGGCGAACCTCGATCCGCAGGGCATCGACGACGTCTACGCGGCGCTCGTCGATGTCGTCGCGACCGGCGACCGGGCGATCCTGCTGGTGGAGCACAACCTCGACGCCGCGATGGGCTTCGTCACCCGCACGATCGTGCTCGACCGCTCCGGCACCGTCGTGTTCGACGGTCCGGCCGCCGAGATCATCCGCACGCACGCAGCGGAGCTCGTGGCGATGGGCGTGTGGCTGCCGGCGGCGACCCTCGCGGCGCTGCGACTGCGCGCCGAGGGCGTCGCGCTGACGCCGCTCCCCCTCACGGCCGACGAGCTCGCCGTCGCGCTCGACGCCCACCCAGGTGCCGCGGACATCGCCCGTGCGGTCACGCCGACGGCATCCGCGACGTCGACGCCCGTCATCCGGGCGCGGGGGCTGACCGTCACGCGCCACCGCACCGAGATCCTGCACGGCGTCGATCTCGATGTCGAGCAGGGCAGCCTGACCGCGATCGTCGGCGCGAACGGTGCCGGCAAGACGACGCTCATCCAGGCGCTCGCCGGTGTCGTGCCGCCGCCCAGGCGGCAGGTCGACGTCGACGGGATCGACCCGGCCACCGCCTCGCCGCGCGAGCTGGCAGCACGCATCGGCTTCGTGTTCCAGAATCCGGAGCATCAGTTCATCGCGCACACGGTGTTCGACGAGCTCGCGCACGGGCTGCGGCTGCGTCACGCGCCGGATGCCGAGGTCACGGCGCGCGTCGAGGAGATGCTCGGCCGGTTCGGCCTCGAGCACAAGGCCGAGGTGCATCCGTTCCTGCTCTCCGGCGGCGAGAAGCGGCGGCTGTCGGTCGGCACCGCGCTCATCACCCGTCCGCAGGTGCTCGCGCTCGACGAGCCCACCTTCGGGCAGGATCGCGCCCGCGCGTCCGAGCTCCTCGATCTGCTGCGTGGGCTCCGCGACGAGGGCACCACGATCATGATCGTGACCCATGATCTGCAGCTGGTCGCCGAGCACACGACGCACACCGTGATCCTCGCGGACGGGCGGGTGCACGCCGCAGGACGGACCGCCGAGCTCTTCCAGCACGAGCGCGTCTTCACCGATGCCGGGCTGCGGCTCCCCGCACTGCAGCGCGTGCTGGCGACGCATCCGCGGACGGTGGAGTCATGAGCGGGGTGGAGTCATGAGCGCCGCGATCTTCGATCCGTACGCGCCGATGGTCGCGACCTCGCGGCATCAGTTCCTGTACGCGCTGAACCCGCTCGCGAAGGTCGCTGGCCTCGCCCCGGCGATGGTGCTGCTGATGTTCGTGCGCGACCTCGCGACGCCGGCCGCGTTCCTCGTGCTCGGGTACGCCCTGATCCTGTCCGGCGCCCGCATGACCGCTCGCGTGCTGGTCATCCTGCTGCTGGCGGTTCCGGTGGGGATGGCGGCGATCGGTCTGGGCTTCTCGCTGTGGGTGGATGCCGGGCTCGTGCATGACACCGCACCGCTCGTGCAGATCGGCGACTGGACGCTGTTCGCCGGTGCGCTGCAGATCGGCTTCGCGACCGCCCTGCGTCTGGGGGCGATCATCGCGCTCGCCCTCGTCGGCGGCCTCACCACGAGCGGGCCCGACCTGGTGCGCTCGAGCGTCCAGCAGCTGCGGGTGCCGTATCGGATCGGGTACACCGCGCTCGCGGCGTTCCGCTTCGTGCCGCGCTTCGGTCATGAGCTCTCGGTCATCCGCGCGGCGCACCGAGTGCGCGGCCACCATGGCGGGCGCGGACCGTTCGCCCGGATCGCCCGCGGCTGGGGCTACATCGTGCCGCTGCTGGCCGGTGCGATCCGGCACGCTGAGCGCGTGGCCCTGGCGATGGATTCGCGCGCCTTCGGTGCCCATCCGACGCGGACCGAGCGGCATCTGGTGCCGTTCCGTGCACGCGACACGGTCTTCATCGTGCTGTGTCTCGCAGCATCCGCCCTGATCTTCTTCGTGTTCTTCCCCTGGCAGCTTCCCGGAAAGGCGTCCTGATGGCGTTCAGCAAGATGGTCAAGCCCGAGTCCACCGAACTCCTGCACCTGACGGTGCTGCGATCGCAGCAGCTGTCGGCGCACTGGATCCGCGTGACGCTCGGCGGCGGTGAGGTCGAGAAGTTCCGGCACATGGGCTTCGATCAGTGGTTCCGCCTGTTCCTGCCGATCGGCGGCGACGCGGGGCTCGATCGTGTGCCGGCGAAGGCCAACAAGATGTTCGGATATCTGAAGTTCCTGCGCATCCCCGACGGCGAGCGTCCGGTGATGCGCAACTACAGCGTGCGCGCATACCGCCCGGCGACTGCCGGGAGCGGTGCCGAGATCGATGTGGACTTCGTGCTGCACGGCTCCGCCGCCGACGGCACCGCCGGTCCCGCGTCGCGCTGGGCCGAGACCTGCACCCCGGGTGAGCACGTGCTGATCATCGATGAGGGCCTCACGTTCAACCCGGAGCGCGGCACGGCCCGGGTGCTCCTGGTCGGCGATGAGACGGCGCTGCCGGCGATCTCGTCGATCTGCGCTTCGCTGCCGTCTGATGCCACCGGCACCGCGATCATCGAGGTTCCGTCGGATGAGGATGCACTGGAGTTCCCGCATCCGTCCGGCATCGAGGTGGTCTGGATCGTCCGCCCGCATGAGCAGCAGCCGGGCACGCTGGCCTTGACGGCGCTGCACACGACGGCGCTGCCGGATGCCCCGTTCCACGCCTATGCCGCCGGCGAGCAGGCCCTCGCTTCGGGTGTGCGCAAGCACCTGGTCGGTGAACGGGGCGTCGACAAGAACTCGGTCAGCTTCTGCGGCTACTGGAAGATCGGCGCGGCATCCCCCGCGTCGAAGGCCGCGCGCGAGGCTGCTGCGGAGCCCCTCGCATGAGCGGGACGGATGCCGTCGGCGACGCTGCCGCCACGGAGGCCGCTGCCGGCACGATCAGCCCGCCGGCGGCGCGCAGAGGCGGACGCTTCCGGTTCCCCACCGCGATCCTCCTGACCTGCGCCGCGCTCGGTGTCGCGGGCGCTGTGCTGCTTGCTCCGATGAACTGGGCGGCCACGATCCTGACCGGTCCGCTGCCGTTCCTTGGCATGGCGCTGGCCGGGCTCTGGCTGCTGCCGTCGGTGATCGCACTTCGTCTGCTCCGGCGTCCGCTGGTGGGGCTGCTGGTCGGTCTCATCGCAGGTCTCGTCCTGGTGCCGTTCTCGGGCTATGGCTTCGGCAGCGTGGCGACGAACCTGTGGTGGGCAGCCTTCACCGAGCTGCCGTTCCTGTTCGTGCTCTGGCGCTTCTGGGGCACCTGGATGCACTACGTCGGCGCGGTGGTCGTCGCCCTCGTGTACCCGGTGCTGGCCTGGGCGTGGTTCAACCTGGGTGCGATGCCGCTCGGACTGCAGATCGCATTCTTCGCCACCATCATGGCCAGCTGCATCGGAAGCACCGCTCTCGGCATCCTGATCGCCGACCGCCTCCGTCGAGCCGGCGTCGGCGGTCGGCGCTGACCTCGGGAAACGGTTCGACTCCCGATCCGCCCCTGATGTCCATGGGTCGCGTCAGCGCGTCAGAGCGACAGATGCATCCGAAGCGCCTCATCGATCGCCCCCATGAGCTCCGGCGACACCCATCCGACGGGCCGAACGATCCTGGCGACCGAGATCGTGCGCACCTGCTCAGCCTGGGCCTTCGAGTCCTGGTCGAGGCCGGTGACCTCCGCGGTCAGCAGCACCTGGAACGGCAGCACGTTCGCGGTGTTCGATGTCACCGGCACGACCGTGACGGTCGCGTTCGGGCGTCGCGCCGCGACGGAGTTCGCAGTGTTGTTGCTCACCACCACCGCCGGTCGCGTCGTGCGCACCTCGGAACCGACCGCTGGATCGAAGGAGACGAGGACGATCTGCCCGCGACGGAGCAGCGAGAGGGCGCCGTCGCTCACGCGGACGCCAGGCCGTCGCCGACGGCAGCATCCCACTCGTCGTCGTATCCGTCAGCGAACGCCTGCGCGTAGGCATCCGCCAATCGACTTTCGCGCAGCAGCCGCACGGCGTCCTGGACCGCCGCGGAGCGCGACGGATACCGACCGCTCAGCGCCTCAGTATCGAGGAACGCGAGGTCGCTCTCACTCAGACTCAGGCTCACCTTGGCATTGCTCATGCGGCGATGCTACTCCGGTAGCACCACGTCTGCTACCGACAAGGGACCGGGACGCAGCGAACGCACGCCCGGAGAATCCGGACGTGCGTTCGCGAGCGAGAAGACCCTCAGCGCTTGCCGGCGATCTGCCTTCCGACGATCTCGCGCATGATCTCGTTCGTGCCGCCGTAGATGCGATGCACGCGGGCGTCGAGGAAGGCGCGGGCGATCGGGTACTCGGTGATGTAGCCGTACCCGCCGTGCAGCTGTACGCCGGTGTCGAGCACCTCCCACTCGCGCTCGGTCGCCCAGAACTTGACCTTCGCGGCCTCTTCCGCAGACAGCTTGTTCTGCGAGTAGGCGAGCAGCGCACGGTCGATGTAGGCCCAGAGCGCGTCGACGGTCGTGGCCATGTCGGCGATCTTGAAGCGGGTGTTCTGGAAGTCGATGATCCGCTCGCCGAAGGCCTCGCGGTCCTTCGTGTACGTGATCGTCCAATTGAGAGCCGCCTGCGCTGCCGCGGCTCCTGCGACGCCGATCGAGAGGCGCTCGAGCGGCAGGTTCATCATGAGCTGCACGAACCCCTTGCCCTCGACGCCGCCGATGAGGTTCTCCTCCGGCACGAACACGTCGGTGAACGACAGCTCGGCGGTGTCGTGCCCCTGGAAGCCCATCTTGTGGAGCTTCTTGCCGTGCTCGAAGCCCTCCATGCCGTCTTCGAGCAGCACGAGGCTGAACGCGTCAGGACGGTTGCCCTCGCCGGTCTTGACGAAGGTGACGACCAGGTCTGCGGTGACACCGGACGAGATGAACGTCTTCGCACCATTGACGATGTAGCCGCCGTCGACCTTCTTCGCGGTGGTCTTGATGCCGCGGAGGTCGGACCCGGCGCCAGGCTCGGTCATCGCGAGCGCTCCGACCACCTCGCCGGTGGCCATGCGCGGCAGCCACGTGGCCTTCTGCTCCTGCGTGCCCATGTGCACGAGGTAGGGAACGGCCAGATCGTCCTGGATGCCGAAGGCACCGGCGAGCGAGCCGGCACCGGCCGCGATGACCTCTTCGTTCACGACCGCGCGGAATCGATAGTCCTGCAGCATCCCCGCTCCGCCGAACTCCTCGGGAACGGACAGGCCGATGATGCCGGCCTCACCTGCGGCGAGCATGGTGGCCCGGTCGACTTCTCCGTCGGCATCCCACCGCTCGATCGCCTCGCCGGTCACGTAGCGCTTGACGAAGTCCTTGACGAGGTCGCGGAAGGCCTCGTGATCCTCTTCGTAGATGTCGCGTTCCATCGCGTCCTCCTGAACGTCTCGTGCGTCATTGCTCCCGTGATTCTATGTCGGTGAGTGCGGCGGAGACAGGGAGTTGTGAGAATGCATCCCACAATCGGTGAGACTGGGTACCGCGATTGTCGGATGCCGCCAGACGGCCGCCATCGACCGGATCAGGGGGTGTAATCGGGCGCCGCCGGCAACCCGAAGAACTCCTCGAGCGTGTGGAATCCACCGGCGTGATAGGCCGCCGCGAGGTCGACGCCGATGTAGCGGAGATGCCAGGGCTCCGGCGCGTATCCGGTGACGCCGCTGCCGACGCTCTCGTAGCGGACGACGAATCCGTACTCCCAGGCGTGCTCGGCGACCCAGGCGCTCTGGCCGGTGGCGCCGAATGCGTCGAGCCCGCCGCAGCGCGTGTCGCAAGCGACGACGTCGAGCGCGAGTCCGGTCTGATGCTCGCTGTGGCCCGGTCGCGCCGAGCCGGCATCCGCACCCTGCTGACCCTGCGAGCGCACGTGGGAGTCGTAGGTCGTGACCTGCAGGCCGTAGGAGCGGTAGCCGTTGTTCGCCCCGATCCTGCCGGCGCCGGCGGCAGCAGCATCCTCCGCCATCTGCCCGACGGCCGCACCCACGTCGGCGCGCACCTCACCCGAGAGCGTCGTCATCTGCAACGGCACCTCCGCGAGCGACGTCGGCGCATAGTCGGCCGGCTCGAGCGGGCGGGCCTTGTTCACGACGACCCAGATGCGCGCCGGATCACTCAGCGAGATGCAGGGCGCATTGCCCGCGACGACGGCCGCCCTGAACGGCTCACCGCCGCCGAAGCCGGCGATCGCGGCGGCGTCGTCCCCACGCGCGAGTGCGTCCTGCACAGCGGGATCCGCGCACGGGTCAGCCGCGGTCGTGGCATCCACCTGCACCGAGGGCACCTGCATCACCGCGACGGGCTCCGGCATCGCACTCGGGTCAGCCGGGGCGAGCGGCGCGGCCGCGATCGAGAGCAGCATTCCGAGCGCGGTCACCGCGATGCCGATCGGCAGCGCTGGACCGCGCAACGGTGAGGGCGCGGCCGCATGCTGAGCGTGCGGCAGGGAGGGCATTGATCCATTGTCTCTCGGGAGGCTGGATGCCACCACCGACGCACCCGCAACCGAGGGATCCAGCGCCCGACCCCGGCGGATCCGCTGGTCGTCGCCACGCAGGGGTCCCGGGTCGTTCCCCGGTCCGTAGGCTGAGGAGATGCACGCACGAGCGCTGGATCCCCGGGTCTGTCCGACCTGCGGCGGAGCCCTGACGTTCGAGATCCTCGACGACGAGCGGTTCCTCGTCGTGTGGTCGTGCGTCGAGTGCGGGCTCATCCGCGCCACGGAGCCGACCGGATAGACGAATCGTCCATTGCTTCGAATCTCACTTGCGTGAAATTCGTTCGCATGTTCGAATGAAGTATGCGTTGGCAGGGACAGAAGCTCGAAGAGACGGATGCCGCTGCGCTCCCCGGCTTGGAGGAGCGCAGGGGCGTGCTGCGCACCGTCACCACCCCCGAGTTCGCCGGCATGACGTTCCACGAGGTGCTGTCGAAGTCTGCCCTGAACCACGTGCCAGGCGCTTCGCGCATGCCGTTCGCGTGGACGATCAATCCGTACCGTGGCTGCAGCCATGCCTGCGTGTACTGCTTCGCCCGCGGCACGCACGAGTATCTCGACCTCGACGGAGGATCCGACTTCGACTCGCAGATCGTCGTGAAGGTCAACGTCGTCGAGGTGCTCGAGCGGGAGCTGCGCAAGGGCAGCTGGCAGCACGAGACCGTCGCGCTCGGCACGAACACCGACCCGTACCAGCGGGCGGAAGGGCGCTACAAGCTCATGCCCGGCATCATCGAGACGCTCGCGACGTCGGGCACCCCGATGTCGATCCTCACCAAAGGCACGCTGATCCGCCGCGACATCCCGCTGCTCGTGAAGGCGGCTGAGCGCGTGCCGGTCGACGTGCAGATGTCGATCGCGATGTACGACGACGAGCTGCAGAAGGCGATCGAGCCAGGAGTCCCGACCACGCAGGCGAGGCTCGACACCGTGCGAGCACTGGCGGATGCCGGATTCCGGGTGACCGTCTTCCTGATGCCGATCATGCCCCACATGACCGACTCGGTCGCGGCGATCGACGAGGCACTCGCCCGCATCAAGGCGGCAGGCGCGCGCACCGTGATCTACGGGGCACTGCACCTGCGAGCCGGCGTGAAGCCGTGGTTCTTCCAGTGGCTCAGCGAGGCGCGTCCTGACCTGGTGTCGTCGTACCGCGGCCTCTACCCCGGCGTCTCAGCCGAAGCGCCCAAGGGGTACCGGCAGTGGCTCGCGAAGCGCGCACGCCCGCTGATCCGCTCGCACGGCCTCGACGCCCGCCACGAAGACGACTATCCGCAGCGCGTTCGCCCGGTGCGCTTCGCGCCGACCGCGGCATCCGATCCGGCGGCGCAGCCGATGCTCTTCTGAACCGGCGGAGCGCCACGGCCGCGTAGGCTCGACAGTTATGGCTACCGGCTCCACGATGCACACGTTCGACGTCCAGTTGGCCGACACGGACAGGGGCGTCTACGAGGACTTCTCACTGCGCGTGGCGCGGCATCCGTCCGAGACGGACGCGTACATGCTCACGAGGATGCTCGCCTACGGGCTGGAGTATGCCGAGGGCATCGCGTTCGGCGAGGGCATCTCGTCGACCGAGGAGCCCGCGGTGATCGTGCGCGACATGACCGGTGCGATCATGGCCTGGATCGAGATCGGAGCCCCCGACGCCGAACGCCTGCACTACGGCAGCCGCCTCGCCGAGCGCACGGTCGTCTACACGCACCGCGACCCCGCGAAGGTCATGGCGCCATGGGCCGGGAAGAAGATCCACAAGTCCGAGGCGATCCGCGTCTACAACTTCGACCCCGGCTTCATCGACGCCGCGGTGCCGCATCTGGAGCGCCGCAACAGCATGACGCTCACCGTCACCGAACAGGTCGTCTACCTCGACCTGAACGGCACGTCTCTGACGACCGCGATCCACGAGCACGAGATCGCCTGACCCGCCTCACGGTGCGGAGGAGTTCTCCTCCTTGGGCTGAGCCCTCGGCGCTGCACATCAGCCCAACGCCGTGTTCCCAGCCCAACGCCGTGTGCACGGCCCGACGCCGTGTGCACGGCCCGACGCCGTGACCACGCGACTCGGAGACGAGCACGGCCCCGCCCCCGCAGAAGCGGAGACGGGGCCGGTGACTCGGATGCTGGTCAGCTCGTGAGGTCGGCCGTGGTCGGCACGCGACCGGCGATCTCCTCGATGATGTCGTCGTCGAGTCGAGCGTTCTCGAACGGAGCGTCGATCTCGGCGCGCTCGAGCATCTCGGTCATCCGACGCTGGCGCTGACGCGTGATCAAGGTCACGACGCGGCCCGAACGACCGGCGCGGCCGGTGCGACCCGAGCGGTGCAGGTACGTCTTGTACTCGTCGGGCGCGTCGGCCTGCACGACCAGGTCGATGTCATCGACGTGGATGCCGCGGGCGGCGACGTCCGTCGCGACGAGCACGTTCACGCGGCCGGAGGTGAGACGCTCCAGGTTGCGCGTGCGCTTGGCCTGGTTCAGGTCGCCGTGCAGCGAGACCGCGGGGATGCCGGCGTCGTCGAACTGCTCGGCGAGCATGTCGGCGTACGCACGGGTGCGGGCGAACACGAGGGTCTTGCCCGCACGGTCGACGAGCGACGTGAGGATGTCAGCCTTGTCGCGGTGCTCGATCACGAGCACGCGGTGCTCGATCGTGCTGGAACCCTGGTCCTCACCGGCGACCTCGAAGACGGCCGGGTCGATCAGGAACTCGTCGACGAGCGCTGCGACCTCGCGGTCGAGCGTCGCCGAGAACAGCAGCTTCTGGCTGCCGTCCGCGGTGTGGCGCAGGATGCGCTGCACCGGCTCGACGAATCCGAGCTCGCACATGTGGTCGGCCTCGTCGAGCACGGCGATCCGGCAGTCCGAGAGGTCGAGCTTGCCCTGGTTGATCAGGTCCTCGACGCGACCGGGGGTGCCGATCACGATGTCGACGCCCTTCTTGAGCGCACCGACCTGACGGCCCTGCGGCACGCCACCGTAGATCTGGGTGGTGAAGAGGCCCACGCTGCGGGCGATCGGCTGGATCGTGCGGTCGATCTGCAGCGCGAGCTCACGCGTCGGCGCGAGGATGATCGCACGCGGCGCGCGGCCGAACTCGCGGCGCTTGCCTGCCTGCGACTGCAGCACGCGCTCGACGAGCGGTGCACCGAAGGCGATGGTCTTGCCGGAGCCGGTGCGACCACGCGCGAGGACATCGCGGCCCTCGAGCACTGCGGGGATGCTGGCGGCCTGGATGGCGAACGGCGATGCCGCGCCGAGGCCGGCCAGCGTCTCGACGATGTTCGAGCCGAGACCGAGGTCGCCGAAGGTCACGCCGTCGACCTCGACAGCGGCGACGGACTTCGCCTCGAGACGGTCGTGCACCACGTCTTCACCCGGCGTGAACTTCGCACCGGTCGACTCGGGACGGCCGGTGGCGTTCCAGTCGTTGCGGCTCGGGCGCTCGTTGCGCGACGGCCGACCGCGGGTGTCCGAGGTCAGCGGGCGCGGACGCTCGGTGCGGTACGCGCCACCGGTCGAGGGACGACGCTCATCGCGGCCGCCCTCGAACGAGCGCTGCGTGCGATCGCGGTCGAACGCGCGACGTGCGCGGTCGGCGTCGTACGAACGCTCGCCACCACGGCTCGGCGCACCTGCGTCGCGGCGCGGACGCTCGTCGCGGTCGAAGCGCTGGCCGCCGCGGTCGTCGCGGTAGCTGCCCTGACCGGTCGGACGCTGGCCACGACGGTCGTCGCGACCCGGACGTCCACCGTCACGGTGGTCGTTGTCCCGGAATCCCTGACGCTGGGTGCTTGCGCCGCGGTCGTCACGGCGCGGACGCTCGTCGCGCTGGCCGGGACGCTCGTCGCGGTAGGTACCGGGGCCGGTCGGGCGCTGGCCGCCACGGTCGTCGCGGCGCGGGCGGTCGTCACGGTCGAAACGCGGACGCTCTGCGCCACGGTCGAAGGAACGGGACGGACGGTCGTTGCGGTCGAAGCGGGGGCGCTCATCGCCGCGGTGGTGCGGAGCCTCGCGGCGCCCGGACTCTGCACGGTTGCGGATGCTGCGAGCCTCGTCGCGGCCGGCGCGCTCCTGCGCGTTCCAGCGCTGCTTGGGGGCACCGGACTCGGCCTCGGCCGGGCGGTATCCGCGGTGGCCCGCGCTGCGGCTGCCAGGACGACGGTCGTAGCCGCCGGCTGCGGGAGCGGAGCGGCGGTCACCGGCATCCGTGCGTCCGCCGCGCTCGTCGCGGGCACCGTCGCGAGACGGGGCGCCGTGGTGACGGTCGTGGAAGGAAGTCTTGTTCGCGCCGTATCGCGGCTCGAAATTGCGGGCGGGGCGGCCGCCCTGGGGCTTCTTGCTCTTCGGCATGGAGGTATCTGCTTTCGTTTCTCGCACGAGAACAGCACTGCGCACACACGCGCGCACCATGAGCAACGCTCAGGGGGCCGGTTGGGAGGAGCCGGGGGCCATTCATGTGATGGTTCATGTGCGTCGATGGACGCTCACCATCGGCCCCTGGACTCACACTTCACACACATAAAACGTCCGCGCCTTGCGCGGGTGTCCGAAGCCGACCCCGCAAGTGTAGCCGACGCGCCTGAGAGAGCGCCCAGACCTCTACGCTGATGGAGTGAATCCCGTCTCTCCCACCGGCACCCAGATCGCCCTGCAGCTCGGCGACGTCACCGCGCAGATCGCGCAGGTCGGCGCTTCGCTCCGCTCCCTGCGCATCGGAGGTGTCGACCTCGTTCCGCCGTATCCCGAGGAGGCACCGACCCCCTCCTGCTCCGGCGTCGTGCTCACGCCGTGGCCGAACCGGGTGCGCGACGGCGAGTGGGACGATGCAGGCACCACCCGCCGGCTCGCGATCACGGAGCCGAAGCTCCGCAACGCGAGTCATGGACTGCTGCGCTTCACCGCCTACGAGATCGCCCAGACCGAGACGGCGGCCGTGCTCCGCGCGACGATCGTGCCGCAGACCGGCTACCCGTACCTCGTCGAGACCTCCGTCACCTACACCCTGACCGCCGACGGCATCCAGGTCACGCACTCGCTGACCAACCGCTCTGCGGAGCCTGCGCCCGTCGCCCTCGGCACGCATCCCTTCGTCACGATCGGCGATGTCGATCCGCATGACCTGGTGCTGCAGGTACCGGCCGAGACCGCCTTCGAGACGGACGAGCGGATGCTGCCGATCGGCACCCGTGCCGCGGATGCCGCGCTTCGTGACGGCGTGCGCCTCGGTGACGTCGAGCTCGACACCGGGTTCACCGGCCTCGCACGCGACGCCGACGGGCTCGTGCGGCACACGCTGACCGCACCGGACGGCCGCCGTCTGACGGTCTGGCAGGGCGAGGGCTTCGACTTCGTGCAGGTGTACACCACGCCGAAGTACCCGGGTCAGTCGCTCGCGGTCGCGATCGAGCCGATGACGGCGCCGGCCGATGCGCTGAACAGCGGCCTCGGCATCCGCCGTCTCGCATCCGACGAGACCTGGACCCTGCACTGGGGCATCGCCTTCGGCTGAGCGACGCGCACCCTGCACCGAGAGACCCCGCCCTGCTGATCGCAGGGCGGGGTCTCGTCGATGAACCGGCGGTCGGCGACTACTCGCCGCGCTCGCGCAGCTCCCGACGCGTGAGCGCGTGGACGTCGGAGGCAGTCGAGTCGGAGGCACTCGAGTCTGAGGCGCTCGAGGCATCCGCCTCGACGAGCACCGGCGTCCGGCCGTCGGCATCCAGACCCTTGCGAGCCCGGCGGCGTTCCTTCGCGCCCTCGACCAGGTTGTAGAGCGTCGGCAGCACGATCAGCGTCAACACGGTCGAGGAGATCAGTCCACCGATCACGACGATCGCGAGCGGCTGCGAGATGAACCCGCCGTGCCCGGTGATGCCGAGTGCCATCGGGGTGAGCGCGAAGATCGTCGCGAGCGCCGTCATCAGGATCGGACGCAGTCGCTTCTCACCACCGGCCCGCACCGCGTCGGCGGTCGACAGCCCCTTCTCCCGATACTGGTTCACGAGGTCGATCAGCACGATCGCGTTCGTCACCACGATGCCGATGAGCATCAGCACACCGATCAACGAGGCGACGCCGAGCGGCACACCAGTGACGACCTGCAGCAGGATCGCACCCGTCGCCGCGAACGGCACCGAGATGAGCAGCAGCAGCGGCTGCCGCAGCGATTTGAAGGTCGCGACCATCACGACGTACACGATCAGGATCGCGGCGAGCATCGCGAGACCGAGCTGCGAGAACGAGTCGGCCTGCTGCGAGGCGACACCGCCGACCTCGGCCGACGCGCCGTCCGGCAGGTCGACCGCCTCGAGCGCGGTGTTGACGGATGCCGTCGCGGTCGCCAGGTTGTCGGATGCCGGGGGCACCGTGATCGTCGAGGTGCGGCGACCCTGCTCGGTGGTGATCGAGGTGGGGCCGTTGCGCTGCTCGACCGTCGCGATGTCCTGCAGCTGCACGACGCCGAGCGGCGTCGGGATCGTGAGCTGCTTGAGTGCGTCGACCGTGGTCGGCGGCTCGGGTGCGACGAGGTATACGGTCAGCGCGGTGTCGTCGATCTCGACGGAGCCGAGCTGCTGCGGACGCATCGTGTTCGAGACGATCGACCCGACCGCGACCTCCGAGAGTCCGCGCTGCGCGGCTGCCTCGCGGTCGACCACGACGGCGATGTACGGCAGCGATGCTGCCAGGTTGTCGGTCACCTGACCGACGCCGTCGCGGCCGTCGAGCTCGTCCACGACAGCGGTCGTCGCGGTCTGCAGGTCGTCTGCGTTCGGAGCCGAGACCGAGATCTCGATGTCGCTCGATCCGAAGCTGGCGGATGCGGCGACGGAGACATCGCCCACCTCGTCGCCGAGTCCGTCGATGGCCTTCTGCACGTCCGCGCGCAGCTTCTCCTGGTCGGCGTCGCCGTCGGTCAGCACCGAGTAGGTGATGCCGGCGCCGCCCGAGAACGCGTCGCGCAGCGCGGAGCCGCTCGACCCGATCGAGGCCTGCACGTGCTCGATGCCGTCGATGTCGAGCAGGGCGTCCTCGACACTGACCGCGGCATCCGACTTGGCCTGCAGGCTCGCGGTCGGCCCGAGGTCCTGCGTGACCGTCATCGTGTTCTGGCCGGAATCGCCGAGGAAGTTGACCTTCATCAGCGGCGCGGCGGCGATCGTCCCGCCGAGCACGATGACCGCGATGAGCACGGTGACCCAGGAGTGCTTCAGGGTCCAGCCGAGGATCGGGCGGTATGCGCGCTGGAGCTTGGTCGGCGGAGCATCCTGGTGCTCCGGGTCGATCGCGACGCCGTGCTCGTCGAGCAGCGGCTTGCCGGGGCGCAGGAACCAGTACGCGAGCACCGGCACGATCGTGAGCGAGACGAGCAGCGAGGCGACCATCGCGATCGCGACGGTCACGGCGAACGGCCGGAACAGCTCGCCGACCATGTCGCCGACGAACACGATCGGGAGGAACACCGCCACGGTGGTGATCGTGGATGCCGTGACGGCCATCGCGACCTCGCGCACGGCGAGCCTGATCGCATCACCCTTGTCGGCATCGCCGACGTAGTGCCGTTTGATGTTCTCGATCACGACGATGGAGTCGTCCACCACTCGTCCGATCGCGATCGTGAGCGCACCGAGCGTCAGGATGTTCAGCGAGTAGCCGAAGGCCTGCAGCCCGATGAACGTGATGAGCACCGAGGTCGGGATCGAGATCGCCGTCACCAGGGTGGAGCGGATCGAGAGCAGGAAGACCAGGATCACGACCACCGCGAAGACGAGGCCGAGCAGTCCCTCGGTCGCGAGGCTCTCGATGGACTGCTGGATGAACGGCGCCTGATCGAAGATGATCGTGAACTCGGCATCGGGGAACGCCTTGCCGATCTCGTCGAGTGCGGCGATCACGCCCTGCGACACCTCGACCGTGTTCGCTGCCGGGAGCTTCGTGATCGAGATCGAGAGCGCGTCCTTGCCGTCGACGCGCGAGATCGAGCTGATCGGGTCGGACTCCTGGACCACGGTCGCCACATCGCCGATGGTCACCGTGGTGCCGACGAGCGGGAGCGCGGCGATCTCCTCGACGGACGCGAGCTTCGCGCCGGTCTGCACGGTGAGGGTCTGGCCGTCAGCGGTGATGTCGCCACCGGGGAAGAGCGTGCCGTTTTGCTGCAGCGCCGAGCTGATCTCCTGCGTGCTGGCCCCCTCGGCCGCGAGCTTCGCGACGTCGGGTGTGATGCTGATGCGCTGCCCCACGCCACCGATGATCTGCGCGGCGTTGACGCCGTCGACATCCTCGAGGTCGGGGATCGCGACGCTCTGCAGCTCCGCCTGCGCGTTGTCCGCGTCCTCGAATCCGGTGACGGCGACCTGGATCACCGGGAAATCATCGATCGAGACCGCGAGCACCTGCGGGCTGACATCCTCGGGCAGCTGACTCGAGATGCGGTTGAGCGCCTGCTGGATCTTCTGCTCCGCCGTCGCGAGGTTCGTCCCGTACGCGAAGGTCGCCTGCACGATCGAGGCGTTCGTCGTGCTGGTCGCCGTCGTCCCCTCGAGCCCCGGCACGCCCTGGATCGCCGACTCGACCGGCGTCGACACGTCGTTCTCCACGACCTCGGGCGATGCGCCGGGGTACGTGGTCATGACCATGAGGTTGGGAAGCTCGAGCGAGGGGATGAGCTCCTGCTTGAGGCTGGTCAACGCCAGGCCGCCGAACACCGCGGCGACGATGGTGATGAGGGCGATGAGCGCCCGGTTCTTCAGGCTCAGGACTGCGAGATTCGACACAGCGGATTCCTCGGTTCAGGGTGCGGAGGACGCGACGATGCGACCGGGGTTGGTATCAGTCTCGGGCATGCCGAGGATTCTGGTGAGCACGGTTTCGATGAAGGGGCGATCGAGGGTCGCGTCGCGGATCTGCGCGCTCCACATCACGCCGTCGATGAAGATCATGGCGGCGGTCGCACGGTCGGCGCCATAGCTCGGCTCCAGCATCGCGACGAGCTGTTCCGAGAGGTGGCGAGCGAGCTCTCGCAGCCGCGGATCGTGCACGGCGGCCGTCACGACGGCACGGTCGGCCTGCACGGTCCTGGCGTCGTCGAGGCTGGCGGAGATGAGTCCAGCGAGCACGGCAGGGCTGGCGCCCTGCTCCTCGACGATGCGGCGGATGCCGTCGAGCCGCGCGTCGACCTCGTCGGCGAGCACCCCGAACGCCGCGGTGCGCAGGTCGTCGAGCGTGTCGTAGTACCGCGTGGTCGAACCGAGCGGCACGCCTGCGCGGGCGGCGACGAGGCGGTGGGTGAGCGCGTCAGCGCCGACCTCGACGATCAGCTCGGCGGCAGCGGCGGCGATCTCACTGCGGCGCGCCTCGGGGTCGCGTCGTCGACGTGTCGCTTCCGCCATGATCACCCCCGGAACATCTGTACATGTACATTTGTACATTTCCTCGGTGGGAGGACGCTGAGAGCAGACAGCGTCGCTCTTCCGATCAGCCGAGCGCCGTCCCCAGCGCGAGGCCGAGCCCTGCGGCGGCGAGGCTCGACGCGACCATCCCGATCGCGTTGAAGGCGGCAGCCCTGCGCTCGCCGTCTCGCCAGAGGACGACCGTGTCGAGCATCGCGGTGCTGAAGGTCGTGTAGCCGCCGAGGAGCCCGGCGCCGAGCACGAACGCCTGGTCGGGGAGAGCGGCCGTCACGAGTCCGAGCGCGAACGAGCCGGTGATGTTCACGAGGAAGATGCCCCAGGGGAAGCGGCGCCCGGCGAGGCGCGCGACCCCGAGATCGGCGAGATACCTGAGCACGGCGCCCACGCCCCCGGCGAGCGCGGCGGCCAGGAACAGCAACGGGCTCATGCGGCACCCCCCGCGTTGCGCGGTCGACCGAGCCGGAGACCGAGCGCGGCGGCTCCGAGGCCGAGCACGAGCGACCCCAGCCCGTAGGCGACCGCCACGATCGGAGCATCCGCCCACAGTGCGAGCGTGCCCGTCATGAAGGAGCTGTAGGTGGTGAAGCCGCCCAGCACGCCGGTGCCGATCAGCAGTCGCACCTCGGCCACCGCTGGGCGCCTGAGCCTGCCGAAGGGTCGTGCCGCCAGGACGCCGATCAGGAACGCCCCGACGATGTTCGCGAGCAGCACCGCCGTCGGGAACCCGCCCTGCTCCGGCAGCAGGAGTCCGAGCGCGAGCCTGGCTGCGGTCCCGACCATGCCACCGAGCGCGACGAGCAGGATGCGGCGAAGGTTCACGATCGCCACTGTAGTCGCCAGTGACAGTCGGACCCCCGAATGTCAAGGCGCTGGGTGCCTGACGCTCGCGGGCGTTCACTGACCACATGCTGCCCCTCTGGAAGACCGACACGACCATGCCTCCCGGCACGCCCTTCGAGGCTGACGCGCACCACGACGTCGTCATCGTCGGGGCCGGCGTCACCGGGCTGACGACCGCCGTCATGCTCTCCCGTGCGGGGCTCGACGTCGCCGTGATCGAGTCCGGCGCCGTCGCAGAGCTCGCGACCGGCGGCAACACCGGCAAGCTCTCGCTCCTGCAGGGCAAGCGCCTCGCCGAGATCCGACGGCACCACCCGGCCGAGCTCGTGCGCGCCTACGTCGATGCGAACCGCGACGGCATGGACTGGCTGCTCGCCTTCGCCGACGCCGCCGGCGTCTCGTACACCCGCCGCACGGATCACTCCTACGCGCAGGGGCGAAGCGGCGTCGACACCGTGCGCGCGCAGCACGCGGCGGCGCGCGAAGCCGGACTGCCGACGCGGATCCTGGCGGCCAGCGAGCTCTCGACCCTGCCGTTCCCGGTGGCCGGCGCCGTCGCGCTCGACGACCAGGTCATGATCGATCCGGCGCTCGTCGCCAGCGCGCTGGCAGCAGATCTGCTCGCCTCCGGAGGGACGCTGAACACCGGCATCCGCGTCACCGGTGCTCACGCACTGCCCTCCGCCCACGTCGACACCGACGCAGGACCCATGTCGGCCGACCACATCGTGCTGGCGACCGGCGCCCCGATCCTCGACCGAGGCCTGTACTTCGCGAAGACCCGCGGCCTGCGGTCGTACTGCGTCTCGTTCCGCGTGCCCGGCGAGGTGCTCGACACGACCTTCCTCTCGGTCGACGACCCGACCAGATCCATCCGCCCGGTCTCGGCGGCCGATGGCCCCGTCGGCACGGCACAGCTCATCGTCGGCGGCAACGGGCATCCGGTCGGTCGATCCGACTCCGAGGCCGCCGCCATCGAGGACCTCGTCACGTGGACGCACCAGCACTTCCCGGATGCCGAGGAGACGCACCGCTGGTCGGCGCAGGACTACGAGTCCCATAACCTCATCCCCTTCGTCGGCGCGCTGCCCCGAGGCCTCGGCCGGATCCGCTTCGCGACCGGCTATGCGAAGTGGGGGCTGTCGAACGCCCCGGCCGCGGCGCGACGCCTGACCGACGAGATCCTGGGAACGAGCTACCGCGACCGCCCGAACTGGATGATGAAGATCTCGACGCGCCTCACCGTGCCTGCCGACCTCGGACGCGGCGCGACAGAGGGCGTGAAGGTCGGGAAGGCGGCTGTCGAGGGGTGGGCGGATGCCGAGTCGCGCACCGTGCCGGTCGCACAGCCGGCCGAGGGCGAGGGCGTGGTGGCGAATCGCGCCGGCCTGCCGGTCGGCGTCTCCACAGTCGACGGCGTCACGCGCGCGGTGAGCGCGGTCTGCCCCCATCTCGGCGGCGTGCTGGCCTGGAACGATGCGGACTGCACCTGGGACTGCCCGCTGCACGCCTCGCGCTTCGAACCCGACGGCACTCGGATCGAGGGACCGGCGCTGAAGGACCTGCCGCAGCTGCCGCGTACCGGACGGCGCTGAACTCAGGCGTCTGCCGGCGGAGCATCCCAGCCCTGCTGCGGCGTCTCGCAGCTCTCGCGGAAGACGTACTGCGAGGCGAGTCGGCGCTGACTGCTCGACCAGTCGATCGCCGGACGGCGCTGCTCCGGCGGCAGATAGCCCAACCGGTAGACCGCCATCAGCTCGAGCTCCTCAGGCACGCGGAGGAGGCGCACGATCTCGTCCCAGCGACCGGGCACCTCCATCGGGAACGAGATGAACTGGATGCCCATGCCGAGCTCGACCGTGGTGAGCCAGATGTTCTCCATCGCGGCACCCATGCTGAACACCGAGTAGAACGACGACAGCTGTCCTGGCCGGTACTCGCTGCGGTCGAGCATCACGCCGAGCAGCAGCGGTGAGCCGGCGACGAGCTTGCGGTTCTCGGCGCCGAGCGTCTTGGGGACGCCGAAGGTGTTCATGAGCGTCTGCCCGCGCTTCGTGAACACCTGGCTCGTGAACGGGCGGAGTGCCGCAGGGAGCTTGTCGAACAGCATCCCGTTCCGCTTCTCGTCCATCTCGGCCTGGCTGAAGCGGAAGTAGGGCTTGTACCGCTCGAAGAACGTGCCGTTCGACATCGCCTCGGTCATGCTCTCGCCCGAGATGCTGGCGATCCGGTCGATCGTCTCGCGGCTCTCGATCACGACGAAGCGCCACGGCTGGCTGTTCAGCTGCGAGGGCGCTCGCCCTGCTGCCTCGAGCAGCACGCGCTGGTGCTCCTCCGAGACCGGGTCGGGCAGGAAGGGTCCGTTGGTCGTCTTGCGGCGGCGGATGGCGTCGAGCAGTTCCATGCGGTCACTTCCGGGTTGCGGGTCGGAGCGAGCACACCAGGCCCGCGAGGATGAAGGGCGCGGCGGCGAGCGCGACCAGCGGATGCCGGGCGCTGTGCGTGCCGAGGTACGGGATCGCGGCCAGCGGCGCGGCGGCCGGCAGGAGGGCGAGGGCGGCGCGGCGGCTGAGACGGCGGGGCCGCGCCCAGAATGCTGTGCTGATCGCGGCGCCGGTCGTGACGCAGGTCGCGATGTAGAGCGCGTGATGCACCCACCGGAAGTTCGCCGTGTCGATCACCTTCGTCGCGACAGCGGTGCCGAGTGCGGCGTTCGCACCGTACGCGACGGCGGCGGCCGCGAACAGCGGCGCGGCGTCGCTGCGTCTGGTTCGCTGCCTCATGCCCCGACCCTACGCCCGACCTCCGGATGCCGAGCGACCCCCTTGCGTGCGAGCGGCCCCTTTGGGTACGGCTACAAGGGGGTGGCTCGCACGCAAAGGGGCCGCTCGGCGGGTGGGGCGGGACGCTACAGGTTGGCCTCCGCGTAGCTGCGGAGCGCGTCACGGACGAACTCCGCGCCGCGGGTGCCGCCGTCGGATGTCGCGTAGTTGGCACCGAAGCGCGGATCCGCGACGTACATCTCGCCGAGTCCGATGACGTAGCCCTTGACGTCACCGCCCGGGACGGATGCGGGAGTGCCGGGGACTCCTGTGAGCCACTCGACGTGGCGCCGGGCGACGTCCTGGGCCGCAGCGGATGCCGGATCGATGCCGCGCTCCGCCGCGGCGATCCAGTCCCGCCCGAGCTCGGACACCCGCTGCTGCCATTCGGCGCGCTCGGCATCCGTCATCCCCCGCCACCAGCTGTCGCTGTCGGCGTAGGCCTTCGTGCCCCAGCGGTTCTCGACCTCCTCCTTGTACCGGGTGTGGTCGAAGCCGTCGAACATGTGCTCTGCCATGAGTTCTTCACCTCCTCTCAATGCTGTGATGGTGGATTCGACCGACGCGATCTGCCGCGCCAGCCGTCCCTGCTCCTCGCGCAGCAGCGCGAGGTGGGTCTCGAGTGCGGATGCCTCATCCACCGCGGGGGCCCCTGAGCCCGTCGACGGGCCGAGCACCTCCGCCACCTGCGGCAGCCCGAGGCCGAGCTCGCGCAGCAACAGGATGCGCTGCAGGCGCACGAGCGCCGAGGCGTCGTAGTGCCGATAGCCGTTCGACGCGATGCGCGACGGCGGCAGCAGCCCGATGTCGTCATAGTGGCGCAGTGTGCGGCTGGTGGTTCCCGCGAGTCGGGCGATCTCCTGGATCGACCAGTGCTGCGTGTTCATGTCTGCTCCTTCCCTATGCTCGATCTTTCGGTGATTCCACGATAGAAGTTGACGTTGCGTCAATGTCAACTGTCTCCATTCAGAGACATTTCAACCACATATGGGGGTGTTCCGCACCGATCTTCCGTGTCACGATCAGAGCTCCTAATGAAACCGGAGGTGATTCATGTCCCTTATGGCGGCAATCGAACCGACGTTGGTGAGAAGGCGCGTTCAGGATGCAGTCGATGAAGCGATCCTGCGCTTCGACGCCTGGTGGCTGGTGCTGATCGCAGCGATCCTGGTGTTCGGCGTGGCCTTCCTCGCCGCGCTCGCGATGTGGTGCTTCTTCTCGAACGGCGGCAGGCGCTTCACCGGAAACTGGAAATGGAGCAAGAGCGGCGTTTCGGTGTGGATCGAATGCGTCTAATGCCCCGTCGCCTCCGTGCATCGGCCACGATGCACGGAGGCGACACCCGTGTTCAGCACCCACTCGCTGTGCTCGACGTCGCAGGCGTCTCGTTCTCCTACTCGCGGCGAGCAGTGGCGCTCCGCGATGTCTCATTCACGATCGGTCAGGGCGAGCGGGTGGGTCTCGTCGGCCCGAACGGCTCGGGCAAGTCGACCCTGATCCGCCTCGTCGCCGATCTGCTGCACCTCGGGCACGGCAGCATCAGCATCGACGGTCGCTCGCACCAGACCCGCGAGTCGCGCCAGAACCTCGCATACATCGCGAGCAACGATCACCTGCCGCAGTTCCTCACCGGCCGCGAGTACCTCGAGCTCATGCACCGCCTCTACGGGCGCCGTCCCGATCCGGCGCGGATCGACGAGCTGTTCGCGCGCTACCAGATGGAGGCCAGGCAGGCCGATCTCATCGAGGACTACTCGCACGGGATGCGAAAGAAGGTGCAGGTCATCTCGGCACTCCTGCTCGAGCGTCCGCTGACCATCATCGACGAGACGCTCAACGGCGTCGACGTCGACTCGGTGTACGAGTTCGAGACGGATGCGCGGCGCATCCGCGACGAACGGGCCCTGCTGCTGTGCAGTCACGACTTCCGGCTTCTCGAGGCCGTCTGCGATCGCATCATCGTGCTGTGTCGCGGCGAGATCGCCTTCGACCTCTCCCTCGACGTCCTCCGCGACGAGTTCGGCTCGGTCGATGCACTGGTCAGGCACGCGATCGCGCGCTCCCGCCCAGACGAGTCACCGTGAACTCCGCCCTGGAGCTCGCGCGCTTCCTCTCCCTGTTCCTCGTCCGCCGCGTCGCCCGCAGGGGCGTCCTTCGCACCCCGGCGGTGCGGTGGGCGCTCACCGCGACGCTCCTCGCCGCGTTCCTCGGCTTCTGCGCCTTCGGCGTGATCACCCTGAGACAGCTGATCCCCGACCCTGCGCTGCTCTCTCCTCTGCTGCGCGTCGTCGGCACCTCCACTCCGCTCTGGGTGCTCACGATCTTCACCGTCGTCCGGGTGATGTTCATGAAGTCGGGCGACCTGGTGGAGCTCACCTACTCCTTCCCGCTGACAAACCGCGCGCGGACGCTGGGGTTCATGCTGTTCGAGACGATGCTGGTGGGCATCGGCGTCGCCGTCTCGCTCGGCGCGCTGGTCACCGGCACGATCGCGATCGGCGGGGTCGGCGTGCTCGACGAGGTGATCGCGTGTCTGGTCATGCCGACCGCGGTCGCCTACCTCCTGGCGAGCCTGTTCTACCTCGGGATCGAGCGGCTCCTCCTGCGTCTGCGGATCGCACGCCTGCGCGCCTTCCTGGTGCCGGTGATCCTCGCCGTCGCGATCGTCGCCGTCTCCATCGGGGTCTCGGCGCAGTCCGAGCCGGTGCTGTTCGCCGCGGCGGGCGATGGCGAGGACTACTTCGCCATCCAGCTGCTGTTCGCCGACATCGCGGATGCCCACGGGTTGATCGTCGCGACCGTCGGCTGGCTCGTCGTGATCGTGCTGCTCGTGCTGGCGGTATGCGCCACCGCGCCGCGCCACTTCGATCCGACCCGCCGCTTCACCGTGCTCCCCAGGTTCTTCGGGGGCTCGGAATTCGGTGCCTCCGTGGCCGCGCATCTCCGGGCCATCGAGACCCTCACGGTGTGCGGCATCGCATTCGCCGGATCCTACGCGCTGTTCGTCGCGCAGGTGCGGCTCGCGCCCGTCCTGCTCATCGCCGTCACCGTCCAAGCCGTCTACGCCTTCGTCTCGACCGAGCCGCTGCGAGCGAGCGGCCCTCGCCGGCACGGGCCCGCAACCCAGTACCTCCTGCTGCTCGGCCCGCAGCTGATCGCTCTGGCGCTGGTGGCGCTGCCGACCAGCATCCTCTCGGCCCTCACCGGCGCGAAGCTCGACGAGATCCTCGCAGTCGTCGGCTTCGCCGCCTCGAACGTCGTCGTGCTGGCGCTCGCCGGCATCGCCTTCCCGCCGGAGAAGGGCAATCCGTTCTCCGTGATCGCCGGGGTCGTGATCGCCGGACTCGTGACGGGCACGATCATGCTCGGCACGAATCTCCTCGGACTCCCCGTCTGGTTCAACGCGACCGTGATGACCATCCTCACCCTCACCGCAGCTGCGCTCTCCATCCACGGAATGCGCGCGATCGAAAGGACTGCACGTCATGAAGTGGTTGTTTAGAGCCGTCGGGAGCGCCGTCGCCGCGCTCGTCCTCGTCGCGGGCGCGGCGATCATCACGATCATCTGGCTCATGTTCTCAGAGGGGTCGACAGCAGGCAGACGACTCGGATTCTTCAATGCCGTGTTCGTCGAAGTGCGGCCGGGCGACGATGGCGCCGCCCTGCTCGGCGCAGGCCTGAACGACGCGATCCCGCTGGCGATCGCCTTCGTCGCCATCACCCTGTTCGTGCTCGCCGTGATGGCAGCGCACGACTGGCTGCTCGAGCGCAGGAAGCAGCTCCTCGCCGACGCCGACTGACATGTGGTCAGCGACGGTTCCGCGACTCGGACTCCGCACCGCGCTCTCGTGGCTCGCCCCCGCGGCCTGGCCGGTGCAGGCCGCGCTCGCGATCGCTGCGGCGGCGACTGTGCTCCTCGCATACGCGACCGAGCAACCGACGATCGCGATCGCAGTGCTCCTGCTCATGGCCCACGACGTCCTCGGGCTGTGGGGATCATTCGCGATCCATGAGCTCGGTCACGCACTGGTCCTCGGGCGCGCCAGCGGGGTCTCGGCGATCACGGTCGAGCGGGGCCTGCTCCGACTCTCCGTCACGCCGCACGGTTCGATCCTCGGGCGCGACGCCTGTCTGGCGGCTGCCGTCGGTCCCGGGTGCTGCGTGGCGATCGGCCTGCTGCTATGGGCCTGCGCACCCGACTCGATGCTGCATGTGTGGTACCTCGCCCACGCGGTGTTCCTCACCCCGCTGTTCAACGACGGTCGAGCACTCATCAGGTCGTCGCGCAGGTGGAACACCCGCCTGCAGCTGTCGGCATCCTCGGGTGCGATGGCTCCGCTCGACTAGCTGTGCGCAGGCGCCGACCGGCTGCCACCACATCGCACCGAAGGATGCACGCACGCCCGGCCCTCTTGACAACATCGAGATATATCGTGTTACTCTCTACACACACGATATATCGTGATCCCCGACACAGGAGAAGCAGACATGACCGAGAAGTGGCTCATCGGCCCCGGCGAAGAACGCGTCATCGACATCGCATCCGCGACGCGGCTCAAGGTGGGCCTCGTCGGCGGGCAGGTCGACATCATCGCCCATGACGAACCGGGCATCCGCATCGAGGTGCACGGCGTCACCACCAAGGACCTCCGCGTGGAAGCGCACGACGGCGAGGTCGAGATCGACCACCCGCAGCTGGGCTGGGACAACTTCCTCGAGGTGTTCCGCAACTTCGGCTCCGGCGGCCCCCGCGCAGAGGTGAGCGTCGCGGTCCCCCGCGCGATCGCCCTGAACCTCGGTGTCGTCAGCGCCGGTGCGCTCGTCTCCGGGCTCCGCAACGACACGCGGCTGAACACCGTCTCCGGCGACATCATCGTCGACACCCTGATCGGCGACCTCACCGTGAACTCGGTGTCCGGCGACGTGCAGGTGCGCGGACTGACCGGCTCGATCAGCGCGAACAGCGTCTCGGGAGACGTGGCGGTGACCGGCGCGGTCCGCAAGGCGACGATCGACATCGTCTCCGGCGCCACCCTCGTCGACGCCGCAGGCGACGTCAACTCCATCAACATCAACTCGGTCTCGGGTGGCACCACGGTGCGTCTCGACGAGTCACTCGCCGCGAACTACGTCATCCGCTCGCTCACCGGCCGCCTGCTGATCGACGGCGTCGAGCGCAGCTCCTCCGGCCCGAGCAACTACACCGGCACGAAGGGCGAGCTCGCCGGTCGCTTCGTCGACCTGCGCGCGAACTCCGTCTCCGGCGGCGTCACCGTGCTGCGCCGGGCACCCGAGTCGATCACGAACGACGCGGAGTGGGAGGAAGCATGAGCCCCGCAGTGTTCTCGCACGGCGATCTGCGGCTCTACCTCCTGTCACTGCTCGCCGAGGCACCGCAGCACGGCTACGGCATCATCCAGTCGCTGACCGACCGCACTGGCGGCACCTACACGCCGAGCGCCGGCACGATCTACCCGCGACTCGCGAAGCTGGAGGAAGAGGGTCTGGTCTCGAAGACCGTCGACGGCCGCACCACGATCTACTCCATCACCGACGCCGGTCGTGAGGAGCTCGCAGCACGCGAGGGCGACCTGGCCGGCATCGAGTCCGGTCTCGCGGATTCGGTGCGCCTCATCGCGAACGAGGTGCGCCAGAGCGTGAAGGACGCGATGAAGAGCCTGCGGGCCGACCTCGCCTCGGCGGAGCACGATGAACGCGCGGCGGCGAAGAGCAGACCGCGTGCGGCGAGCGACGACGTCCGCGTCACCAGTCGCGAAGAGCTGCACCGGGCCGATGCCATCATCAACGCGTTCCGCGCCAGGGTGCGCACCGACATCCGGACGCATGTGGCGAAGGGCGGCGAGCTGCCGGCATCCGTCGTCTCCGAACTGGAGGACGGGCTGGATGCCGCGGCCCACGCCGTGACCAGGGCACTCTCGACCTCCTGAACAGCGCCGAGCACAGATGCCCTCTCACACTCAGCCGAGTGCGAGAGGGCATCGTCGTTCCAGGGGCTCCGGGCGTCTACTCGGGCCAGATCTCCTTCTGCGAATCGGGCACCGACTCGCCGAGCGGCACGACGAGCACCGAACGGTGCTGACGGTGGGTGAGCCGCGCTGCGACGGACCCGGTGAAGAACTCACGGATCGACTCGCCGATCCCCCGCTTGCGCGTGCCGACAACGATGAGCTGGGCGTCGAGCTTGTTCGCGAGCTGCTTGATGGCCAGCGCCGGATCGCCCACGAGCTGGCGCGCGGTCCAGGTGACCCCTGCCGGATCGAGGACCGTCGCGGCCGCGGTCTGCACCGCCTCGAACTCGGCCGCACCCGCGTCGAAGTTGATGTCGATCGGGGCGGAGTGCACGTAGCCGTCCGGGTCCTCGTACGTGACGAAGCGCGTGACATCGACGTGGGCGACGACGAGCGGCACATCGAGCAATCGGGCGAAGCGAAGCGCCTCCTCGAGGACGCGCTGATCCTGGTCCGGCTGCAGGCCGACGATCACCGCTTTCTGCAGCGCTGCGTTCTGTGCAACCTCGTCGGACGGAGTGGAGGTGTTCTCGGTCATGAAGATCGTTCCCTTCACCAGCCTGGCGTCAGCCAGAGGGTCTTACCCGCGTGCTATTCTGAATGCTACTCTTACCGGCTGCGCGCCGGTGTCGTGATGCCTCGGGCTCTTGTCGCCCGCAGCTTAACTCGTGAGGGGGTCTCGCGCATGGGCCGTGGCCGTCAGAAGGCGAAACACACAAAGATCGCCCGCGAACTCAAGGCGTACAGTCCGTCGGTGAACTATTCCGCTCTCGAGCGCGAACTGGGTCACCCGACCGACGAAGACGCCTACGTCGACAAGTGGGCTGATGACTATGCCGACGAAGACGAGGACGAACTAGAGAAGGCCTGACCGCTTTCTGTTTCGATGTCTCCCCCGTACGACCTACGGGGGTCTCGTCGTGCCCGGGAACCGGGCGTTCCACCTGAGAGGATTCCCTCATGGCCAGCGTCGTCTCCCTCTACCGCCACCCGATCAAGGGGCTCACGCCCGAATCCGTCGATGCGCTGACCGTGCAGGCCGACGGCAGGGTGGCCGGAGACCGGGTGCTCGCGTTCCGGTTCGCGGATGCCGCCACCCCGGAGGACCGCGAGGGCCTGGACTACTGGCCCAAGGCCAAGGGCCTCGCACTGCAGGACTTCCCAGCACTGGCCGCACTTCGCACCGGCTACGACGATGCATCCCGACGGATCCGGATCGAGCACGACGGCGCCGTTCTGGTCGAGGCCGGGCTCGACGCCGATGGACGCGCGGCGTTGACCGATGCGATCACCGGGTTCGTGCTCGCGACGCCGGAGGCACGCAAGCTCGGTCGTCCAGGGCGACTCCCCCTCGTGCTCGTCGGCGACGGCGAGACCTCGCGATTCCAGGATCGCCCGAAGGGCTACGTCTCGGTGCACAGCAGGGCAAGCGTGGATGCGCTCGGTGACGCGCTGGGACTGCACATCGACGACCGCCGCTTCCGCTCGAACGTCGTGATCGACGGCGTCGGCGCCTGGGACGAACTCGACTGGTCGGGCGAGGTTCGTATCGGCGAGGTGGCATTCCGTGCCGCAGGTCCGATCGTGCGCTGCCTCGCGACGCACGCGAACCCGGACACCGGGATCCGTGACGCGAAGGTGCTCACCACCCTCACCGGCGCACTCGGGCAGGACGAGCCGACGCTCGGCAGACTGCTGCTGCCGGGGTGGGCCGACGATCAGGGCACCACGCCTGCCGGCGTCATCCGCATCGGCGACGAAGTGCACGGGCGCTGAGCGCGCCCAGCGCCCGCTGACAGCGCTCAGGTCAGCGGCAGCGTCGCCCGCACGACCCAGATATCGCCCTCCGCCGCCTGGATGAACTCGCCTCCGAGCACGGCGACCCGCTCCGCCAGGCGCGTGGAACCGAACCCGCCGGACGGCAGGCCGGTCCGAACCCGCGGGACGCTGTAGTCATTGCTGACCCGTAGCCGGGCCGACTGCGCATCAGCTCCGACATGGATGCGCACCTGGCCGATCCGTCCGTGCTTGATGATGTTCGTGGTGCTCTCGCGCAGCACGCGTGCGAGCGCGGCATCCACCAGCCGGGGCAGCGGCTGCGGCAGCCCTGCGATCACCTCCGGGGCATATCCCGCAGCGCGCAGCGTCGTCTCCATCTCCGCGAGGGTCGTCGCAAGATCGTCGATCCGCTCCGGCTGCGCCTCGCCGTGCCCTGGGGCGATGAGCCGGCGGATGTCGCGAAGCGCGCGTCGAGCCGCGTCGCCGATCTCACGCTGCGTCTGCGCGAGCAGCTCAGGATCGCGCTGACGCTCCATGACCCGGGTCTGCATCGCGATCACCGTCAGATCGTGCGCGATGACGTCGTGCAGCTCGTCGGCGATGAGCAGGCGCTCATCACGACGCACCTGGTCCATGACGGCTGCCTGCTCCCGAGCAGTTGCTGCCAGACGGAGCTCGCGGCCGCGCGCCGAACGCAGCAGGAAACCACCGGCGCCCGCGATCACCGCGACGAGCAGTCCGACGCCGACCTCGACCGGCTTCGACGGCCGAACGATCGCGATCGCGGCCGCAGTCAGCAGCAGCAGTCCCGTGAAGCCGACGATCACCCGAGTCGAGCACATCCGGACGACCACGGCCGTGGCGACGGAGAGCGCCGCGAATGCAGCGCCGTCGTAGCCGGCGAGGAATGCGACGACCATCGCCGCAGCGAGCAGCACCACGGCGAGTGGCGGAGACACCAGGAAGACCGCGAACATCGCCGTGATCGCCACGTCCAGAACGACGAAGAACGAGAACGGCTCACCGCTGAGGGAGATCGAGAGCACGGTCGCGATGATCGCCGCCGAGACGCCGACGAGCAGGACCACTCGCTCGGCGGTGTTCAGCGGCGCGGCCGCGTCCAATCCGCGCGAGGTGCTCGGCGGCACGAGGACAGACAGCATGTTGCTCACATCGTCGATTATCTCTTCGGGTGCCCGCTCGCACCTCCGGCATCCGAGGGACTGCGCCAGAGTCTTTCGGGCCGTTCTCATCGGTACGTTCGGCCCGAAAGACGGCGCAGCACGCGGTCGGCCGCGGGACCCCCAGCTGCCGACGATAGGATCCAGACGTGGGACGAATCCGTGTGGCCATCGTCGATGACGACAAGCTCGTCCGCCGAGCACTGACCGTGTTCCTCGAGGACGCCGACGACATCGAGGTCGTGGGTGAAGCCGTCGACGGGATCGCCGGCGTCGCTCTGGTGCAGGAGCTGCGCCCCGACGTCGTCCTCCTCGACATGCAGATGCCCCGCATGGGCGGCGTGGAGGCCGCCACCGAGATCGCCGCGAGCGTGCAGACGACCCGAGTGCTGGCGATCACCACCTTCGGCACGGTCGAGATGATCCTGCCGATGCTCCGGGCCGGGGCCGCCGGCTACCTGCTGAAGGATGCCGAGCCCGAGGCGATCGTCGAAGCGGTCCGTCTGGTGCACGCCGGCGGCGCAGCGCTGTCGCCGGCGATCACCGCCCGTCTGATCGAGAGCGCTCAGGACGGGGCACCGACGCCGAGAGACGAGCTCGCGGCAGGCCAGCAGCTCTCCGAGCGCGAGAAGGAGATCGTCACGCACCTGGCCCTCGGTCGCTCGAACGCCGAGATCGCGCGTGCCATCCATGTCTCCGAGAGCACGGTGAAGACGCATCTGAGCAACATCATGACCAAGTGGGAGGTCAACAACCGCGTGCAGATCCTCATCCGCGCAGCTCGCAGCGGACTCGTCCGATTCCGCTGAACCGATCGGTCACCAGCGACCGTGGCGTCGCTCCCACTCGTCTTCGATCGTGCGCCGACGTCCTGCGACGATGCCGGCGGGGATCGAGACGATCAGCGCTCCGGCGATCACGATGAGCGGCACCTGCCACCCGGCGGTCATGTCATGCAGCAGGCCGACGAGCAGCGGGAAGACCGCCGCGATCGCGTAGCCGATGCTCTGCACGAAGCCGCTCAGCGCGACGGCGCTCGCCGGGGTGCGGGCGCGGATGCTGAGCAGCACCAGGCTCAGCGGGAACATCATGGTCGAGAGCCCGAAGAGGCTCACCCACAGCGGCAGCGCGGCGGTCGGCACGAGCAGCAGCCCGAGCAGACCGACCAGGCCGCCGCCCACCGCGACGAAGAAAAGCGGACGGGTCGCTTGGAACCGCACGACCATGATCGGCACGATCATGGAGCAGGGCAGACCGATCAGGCCGAACAGCGAGAGCAGCAGGCCGGCGGTCGCCGGAGTGACGTCGCCGATGTCGACGAGCAGGGTCGGCAACCAGGCGAACGAGACGTAGGCCATGGTCGACGACGTGCCGAAGACGAGCGCCAGCGCCCAGGCGAGCGGCAGCCGCCACAGGCGGGCGAAGTACCGGGGGTTCGCCGGAGCCGTCGAGATCGGACCGGTCGCGACGGCCACGGCATCCTGCACGTCATGTCGACCGTCGATCGGTTCGATCGCCACATTCTCGGCCGGCGCGGGCACAGGGGTCGACCGCTCACGGATCAGCAGCGTCAGCCATGGCACGAGTGAGATGGCAGCGACCACGCCCCACATGCCGAGCGACACCCGCCAGCCGAGGGAATCGGCGACCGGCACGGCCACCAGCGGCGGCAGGAAGGTCGAGAACGAGAGCGTCGTCGAGTAGATCGTCATCATGACGCCGATACGGTCGGGGAAGTACTTCTTCACCAACGGCGGCAGCAAGACGTTGCCCGAGCCGACACCGGCGAACACGAGTGCAGTCGCGGCGACCAGCGTCACCGAGTCGACCGCGAACCCGCGCAGCAGCATCCCTGCCGCCATCAGGGCGATGGCCGTGACCGCGACGCGCTCCAGGCCGAAGCGCCGCTCGAACAGCGGGGTGAGCAGGCCGAACACAGCGAAGCACACCGGCGGCGCTGCACCGATGAGACCGACCACGACTGATGAGACCGTGAAGTCCTCCGCGACGTGATCGATCACCGGAGACAGCGAGGCCACGGCGGATCGCAGCGAGAACGCGACGAGCACGATCCCCAGGAGTGCGAGGGTCCGCCCCTCCCAGAGCGGGCGGGCAGGCGTCGTCACGACGTCTGCGAGCCCTCGACCCAGGCGAGGTACTCGTCTGAGACCGTGCCGGTGACGTACCGGCCATCGAAGCAGCTCATGTCCAGATCGGTGATCGCCGAGCCCTCCGTGATCGCCGCCTTGAGGTCTTCGACCTCCTGGTAGACGAGGTGGTCGCAGCCGAGCACCTCGGCGATCTCGGGGATCGTGCGTCCGTGCGCGATCAGCTCCTGCCGCGACGGCATGTTGATGCCGTAGACGTGCGGGTGGCGGACCGGCGGCGCAGCCGAGGCGAAGGTCACCGAGGTCGCACCGGCATCCCGAGCCATCTGGATGATCTCCTTCGACGTCGTGCCACGCACGATCGAGTCGTCGATCAGCAGCACGTTCTTGCCCTGGAACTCCGTCGACATCGCGTTGAGCTTCTGCCGAACGCTCTTCTTGCGCACCGCCTGGCCCGGCATGATGAAGGTCCGGCCGACGTAGCGGTTCTTGTAGAAGCCCTCGCGGTACTCGATGCCGAGCTTGCGGGCGACCTCCATCGCTGCGGGGCGCGAGGAGTCGGGGATGGGCATCACGACGTCGATCTTGTCCATCGGCACGTGCTTCGCGATGGTGTCGGCGAGTCGGTCGCCCATGCGCAGTCGGGACTCGTACACCGAGATGCCGTTCATGACCGAGTCGGGGCGGGCGAGGTAGACGTACTCGAACGCGCACGGCGCCAGCTGCGCGGCCTCGGAGCACTGCTTCGAGTACAGCTCGCCCTCGGTGGTGATGAAGATCGCCTCACCGGGCTCGACCTCGCGCACGACCTCGTAGTCGCCGTTCTCGAGCACGAGCGACTCGCTCGCGACGACCCACTCGTCCTTGCCCTCGGCGCCGGCGACCGTCGAGGGGCGGCGGCCGAGGATCAGCGGACGGATGCCGAAGGGATCGCGGAACGCGAGCAGGCCGTAGCCGGCGATCACGGCGATCACGGCGTAGGCGCCCTCGATGCGCTCATGCGTGCGGGCGACGGCCTCGAACACCCGCTCGGGGTCGAGGTCGACGGTCGAGGTGGTGTTCTGCAGCTCGCCCGCGAGCACGTTCAGCAGCAGCTCGGTGTCGCTGGAGGAGTTCAGGTGGCGGCGGTCGCGCTTCGCCATCTCGGCCGTCAGCTCACGCGTGTTGGTGAGGTTGCCGTTGTGGATGAGGATGATGCCGTACGGCGCGTTCACGTAGAACGGCTGCATCTCCTCTTCATTCGACGCGGTGCCCTTCGTGGCGTAGCGCACGTGGCCGAGGCCGACGTTGCCGAGCAGCGCTCGCATGTCGCGGGTACGGAAGGCCTCGCGGACCATGCCCTGCGCCTTGGCGTTGTGCATCACCCCGTTCGACTCCGCCGTCGCGATGCCCGTCGCATCCTGGCCGCGATGCTGCAGCAGCAGGAGTGCGTCGTAGATGTCCTGATTGACCGGGGCTGCCCCCACCATTCCGACGATGCCGCACATGGGGGATTACTTCGCTCCGTCCGCGTATGCTCCGACGAGGCGAACCGCTCCGCCGTCGACGCCCTTGGCGCCCTGTTCGAACTCTCCGGCCGGACGCGCGCCGAAACCGACGGTGCCGACCTGCCACGACGGCATGCCCTCCGCGTTCAGCGCCGTGATCGCGGCATCCTTCTTGTCCGCCGCGATCACCGCGAGGAAGCCGATGCCGAGGTTCCAGGTGCCCTCGGCGGACTCGAGCGTCGACCCGGCGATGTCGCTGAGCACCCGGAAGATGGGGCTCGGCGACCACGCGCTGCGGTCGACCTCGGCCCAGCTCCCCTGCGGGAGCACGCGGGCGAGGTTCGCGGCGATGCCGCCGCCGGTGACGTGACTGAGGGCGTGCACGCCGCCTCCGAGCTGCTCGATCAGGCGGAGCAGCGGCAGCGTGTACAGGCGGGTGGGCTCGAGGAGCGCCTCGCCCCAGGTCGAGCCGAAGTCGGCGGCGTTGTCGCCGTAGCCGATGCCGGCGTTCGTGATGATGTGGCGCACGAGCGAGTAGCCGTTGGAGTGCAATCCGCTGGACGAGACCGCGATCACGGCATCACCGTCCTGCACGCGGTCAGCGCCGAGGATGGCGTCGGCCTCGACCACACCGGTCGCCGCTCCCGCCACGTCGTAGTCGCGCGGTCCGAGCAGACCGGGGTGCTCGGCGGTCTCGCCGCCGACCAGCGCGGTGCCGGTGGCGGAGCACGCCTCGGCGATGCCGCGGACGATGTCGGCGATGCGCTGCGGGACGACCTTGCCGCAGGCGATGTAGTCGGTCATGAAGAGCGGCTTCGCGCCCACGACGACGATGTCGTCGACGACCATGCCGACCAGGTCCTGGCCGATCGTGTCGTGCTTGTCGATGGCCTGCGCGATGGCGACCTTCGTGCCGACGCCGTCTGTGCTGGTCGCGAGCAGCGGGCGACGGAAGTCGCGCAGCGCGCTGGCATCGAACAGGCCGGCGAATCCGCCGACACCGCCGAGCACTTCAGGGCCGTGCGTCGCGCGCACGGAAGACTTCATCAGCTCGACGGCGAGATCGCCTGCAGCGGTATCGACGCCGGCTTCGGAATAGGGATTGGTGGGGGAGGCAGCCACCTGAACAGCCTACCGCCCGGAGAGGTCGTGGGAATCCGCGCGACGGGTCTCGGATGCCGGAGCCTCAGCACCCTACGATGGGGCCATGGCCGACAAGCCGCAGTGGCTCATCCGCGAAGACGCGAGCGTTCCCGTTCTCGTCGCGCTCGCGCTGCGCCAAGCGCTCGGCATCCGTGTGCCGGAGGATCTGCCGAGCCTGCGCGAGCTGCCGGTCAGAGCTCCGGATGCCGTGGACGCATCCCCTGAGCTCGAGGCGCAGTGGCGCGAGTACTGGGACATGACGGTCGAGCCGCGAGCGCACCGCTCCGAGGTGCCGCTGGAGCTGATCGAGGGGTTCGACACGCTCGTCGCACTGCCGGCGACCGGAGCGGAGGAGCTCACCGAGGCCGTCGTACCGCAGGCGGAATCCGCGCTGCGCTACGCCAGGGCCGCGCACGACCGATACCTCAGCTCGATCAAGAGCAACCGGGGCGGCGACGCCTATCGCGCATACGCAAGCGCCATCGCGGAGTTCGAGCGGGACATCGGGCGGCGTGCCCACTCGTTCGAGCTGAACGTGCAGGTGCTGCCGTTCTCGCAACGCGGCATCTGGTGGATCGGGGCGCTCACGGTCGCGGTCACCGACGGGCTGCGGCGCGACGTGGTCGCGTTCGACGGTGCGATCCGACCGGTGATCGCCGAGCTGGCCTGATCGGTCCGGCTGGCCCGATAGCCCTGACCTGCTCTGCGTCAGTCGGCTTCGATGATGGTCTCGCGGTCGACGCGCACGACGCGGTCGTGGCGGCGCGCGAGGCGTTCCATGATGAGCCCCGCGATACCGCCGAGGGCGATGCCGATCGGCGCGGTCCACAGCAGGAGGAAGCCGAAGACCTGACCGGCCGGGTAGACGACGTCGAGCGCCTGCGACTCCTCGAAGCTGCCGGTGAAGGTCAGGATCGCCGCGGCGATGACGCCCAGCACGCCACCGATCGTCATCAGCACGCCGTACCGCGGCACGTGGCGCACGGTCGCTTCGACGGTCTGGTGGGAATCGGTGGAGGACATGCATCCATTGTCCCACCGTTCCCTGTGGCCCGGAACAGCGGCTTCAGCGTGCGGGTTGCAGGGAGATGTGCGGCCTGCAGGGAGAAACGCCGAGGAACCCCCTGCATCCGGCACATCTCCCTGCACGTCGCACGCCTGCGGAGCGCGAGACGAAGAACGGCCCTCCCCGCGTCCGCCGCGGGGAGGGCCGTTCGGCTCGTGATCAGACCTCTGCCGTGACCTCGGCGGTCTCGTCCTTCTTCCGACGGGCGATGAGCACGCCACCGGCTGCGGCGAGCGCGACGACGACCAGGCCGCCGACGATCCACGGCCACACGGGTGCGCCCTCGGAGTCGACGGGCTCGGAGATCGCGGTGACCGCGGTGGTGGCCTCGGAATCCGTCTCCTCGTCATCGGCGGGAGCTGCGACACCGCAGTCCGTGTTCACCGGGATCACGGCGGTCACCGGGTCGAGCGCCTCACCGGCGGCGTAGGTGCCGAATGCGGCAGCCCCCGCCTCGGTGAGCGAGGTCGGGATCGCGTCGAGCGACAGCACGCCGTCGACGACCGCGGCATCGCCCACCGCGAACTCCGCGAGACGGACGCCCGGCTGGTCGACGCTCGCGCCGTCCTGCGTGGTGCCGGTCACGTCGAACACCAGGTAGCCGGTGTCGCCGGCCAGCTCGACGCGGGCATTCGCGAGCGTCGTGTTCAGCGCGCCGTCGTGACCCGTGAAGGTGATGCTGCCGCCGTACGTCACAAGACCGGTGAGGGTCTCGTCGTCGAACGAGCCGGACCCGTTCGCCCACACGTAGTCGGGGTACTCGTAGGCGACGTCGGTCAGCGTCCACCCGCCCTTCGCGATGCCCTCGATGTAGGTGCGGAACGACTCCTTGTAGCCCCACTTGAGCGAGGCGCCCTCGACCGTGCAGGCACCGATCACGGCGGCAGCACGCGTCAGCGTGAACTCGAGGCCACGGGAGACCGATCCCTGCAGGGTGAGCGTGTGCGCGCCGTCCTCGAGGCTGGCGGGCAGCGTGCCCGTCCAGGTCGCGTTGCCGGCGGCGTCCGCCGTCACCGTGTCGAGCAGCACGGGCGTCGAGTACACGACGACCTTGATGTCGGCCTCGTTCGGCTGGAATCCGGATGCCGAGAACGTCGCGGACTGCCCGGACTGGAGCGCTGCGAGATTCTCGTCATCGATCCGGATGCCGGTGCTCGCCGGCGGGGTCGCCGGCAGCGTCGCCTTGGCCTTCACCACAGCGGCTGCCACGGTCCCGGTCGTGCCGGACGGTGCCGCGGCGACGGAGCCGATCGTGAACGACACCGGGTCGAGGGTCGTCGAGAAGCCGGACAGCACGCGGTCGCGCCCGTCGGCCGTGAGCGTCGCCGGGGCTGCGTTGTAGGTGACGGCTCCGTTGGCCGTGGTCTTCGCTGCCCTGGAGAGATCGAGCGTGGCGAAGGCCACCTGCGCTCCGCCGTGCGTGACGAACAGGGTGGCCGCGCCCGCAGCGCTGATGCTGATCTGCGGGTTCGAGACCGTGACGTCGAGCACGCCGGCGTGGCCGGTGAAGCGCACCGATCCGCGGTACACGACGCTGCCGACGCCGGTCGCGGCGTTGTAGTCGCCGCCGACCGTCTGGCCGAACTGGAACTGTCCGCCGGAGCGGGTCGCACCGTTCGAGACGTCGATCGCGCCCTTGGCGATCTGGCCGGTGACGTAGTTCGAGAACGACGTCGAGATCGCCCAGCGCAGCGAGCCACCGGGTACGGCCGCGCCGGGAGGAGTCACCGGCGTGGTGGGCGTCTCGGGCTTCGTGCCCATGAGGTCATCCCACTGCGCCTCGGTGATCGTGACGGCCGAGCGTGCGAGGAGGGTGTCGGCCGTGGGCAGCGAGTGCTGCTTCCAGACGATCACCTCGTACCTCTTCGTGCGATCGAGCGTGGAGGCAGCCGCGTTCAGGTCGACCGTGAACGCCTCGAGCGTGATCTTCTGCACCCACTGCATGGCGAGGAAGCCACCACCGGCGGTGACGTCGGCTTCCGTGTCGGCCTCGATCAGCGCGACGTACGCACCTGACGCGTCGCCCAGCTGCGTGGCGGTCGACGTGACCGTCAGTCCCTCAGCGGCGGTGGCCGTCTTCACGGTGTTCTTCACCGCGGGAGAGGTGACCTCGCCGAGCAACGACGTCCACTGCGCGTCGGTGATCGTCACCGTCGAACGCGCGAGGATCGTGTCAGCCGTCGGCAGGGTGTGCTGCTGCCAGACGATGACCTCGTAGGTCTTCGTCCTGTCGAGGGTCTTCGCTGCTGCGGTCAGGTCGACGCTGAACGCGCCGCCGGAGATCCCACGCACGTACTGCATTGCGAGGAAGCCACCACCGGCGGTCACGTCGGCTTCGGTGCCCTGCTCGATCAGCGCGACGTACGCGCCCGTGATGTCACCCAGCTTCGTCCCGGCCGCGGTGACGGTCAGGCCGTCGGCCGCGGTGGCGGTCTTGACGGTCGAGGTGACGAACGGCGTCTGACCGTAGTTCAGGGCGACGCTGCGCTCCTGATCCGCGTTCGTGACACCGCCCGCTCCATAGGTGTAGACGCCGTAGGTGCCGGGCGTCGCCGCAGCATCCTTCAGCGTCAGCGTGGCTTCGAACGTGCCGTCAGCCGCGATGTCGACCCACTGCGCGCGGATCGCGCCCTGGTACTGCGCCGGCACCTGGTCGAGCACGCCCTCCGAGAGCGCCCAGACCTGTGTGCCGACCGAACGCGTCGAGCTCGCCGCACCGGTCGAGGGCTGCCAGGCGGAGCCGAAGTTGCCGAACACGACGTACGTGCCCTGCGGGAGGTTCGAGGGGATCGGCACGCCGCGTCCGCCGACGTTCGCCGTCGGGTCGTAGCCGCTGCCCTTCACGACGACCGTGTCGCCGGCCTTCAGCGCGATGCCCTCAGCGGGGGTGGTGCCGTCGGCGAGGAACACCGAGATCGACGCATCGGCCGGCTCCGGCGCGATGGCGTCCCAGTCGGCGTCGCTGATCACGACCGCCGAGCGCACCAGGATCGTGTCGGCATTCGGCAGCGTGTGCTGCTTCCAGACGATCACCTCATAGGTCTTGCTCCGGTCGAGCGATGCGGCGGCTGCGGTCAGGTCGACGCTGAACGCGCCGCCCGAGATCCCCCGCACGTACTGCATGGCGAGGAAGCCGCCGCCCGAGGTCACGTTCGCCTCGGTGCCGGTCTCGATCACGGCGGCGTAGACACCTGCCGCGGTGCCGAAGTCGGTGCCCTGCACCGTCGCGGTGATGCCGGGGGTCGGCGTGGAGACAGCCGAGGTCACCGCGATCTTGGGCGTCACGCTGTAGTTCAGGGCGACGCTGCGCTCCTGGTCGGCGTTCACGACGCCGCCGGCGCCGTAGGTGTAGACGCCGTAGGAACCGGGCGTCGCCTTCGTGTCCTTCAGCGTCAACGTGGCCGAGAACGAGCCGTCCGCTGCGATGTCGACCCACTGCGAGCGGATCGTGTCCTGGTACTGCGAGGGCACCTGGTTCAGCACGCTCTCGGCGAGGCCCCAGGCCTGCGAGCCGACGGAGCGGGTGCTGGATGCTGCTCCTGCGGAGGGCTGCCATGCGGACGCGAAGTTGCCGAAGACGACGTAGGTTCCCTGCGGGAGGGTCGAGGGGATCGGCACGCCGCGGCCGCCGACGTTCGCTGCGGGGTCGTAGCCCGTTCCCTTCACGACGATGGTGTCGCCCGCCTTGAGCGGCGCTCCGGCCGCCGGCGTGGTGCCGTCGGCGAGGAAGACCTCGATCGAGGCATTGTCGGGGACGGTCGGGCCGGTACCAGGGTCAGTCCCCGGATCCGTGCCGGGGTCGGTTCCGGGATTCGTGCCCGGATCCGTGCCGGGGTCGGTTCCGGGATCCGTACCGGGGTCGGTTCCAGGATCGGTCCCGGGATCCGTGCCGGGGTCCGTACCGGGATCCGTGCCAGGGTCGGTCCCGGGATCAGGCGTGTCGGTGCCGAACACGGCATCCCATTGTCCGCCCGAGATGCTGACGTCGCCACGACCGTAGATCGTCGAGCTGTCGGGGTTCGAGTGCTGCTGCCAGATGAGCACCTCGTACGCCTGCGTGCGGTCCAGCTTGTCGACCGGGGCGGTCAGCGTGAACGAGCTCGCGCCCGCCGATACGACGGGGAACGGGATCGCGAAGGCCGCGTAGCCGCCACCGCCCGAGAGCCCGCTCTCGGTGCCTTTCACGATGAGCGCCGCGTAGACGCTCGCGACATCCGGGAGACCGGATGCCGCGACCTGCACCGTCACACCGGAGGTGCTCGCCGAGGTCACGGAGGCGTTCACGGTCGCGCCGGCGGCGTGTGCCGGCGGCGCGATCACGGCACCGGCCGCGATCAGGACGAAGGAGATGAGGGCTGCGAGCAGCACGCGTATGCGAGCGCTCGTCGAGGGTGCTGTGGCTGTGGCGTTCACGGTTCTCCACGGCTCCGGGCACGCGGAAGAGCACGCGCGCCGGCAGTGCCGCAATGCAGTCGGGCGAAGGGTAGGGTTTTGGTTAGGCTTACCTCAGCAAGCTTCGTTCTTGAGCGTAGGGGTGCGCAGGAGATCACGTCAAGTTTTAGGCTAGCCTTGCCTAATGCGCCGCGTTCCCGTCGTCCTTCTCGCTGCCGCTCTCGTGCTCGGTCTCGCCGGGTGCGCTGGGCCGGGAGCGACCGCCGCACCGCCGGCATCCGAGCCAGTCGACAGCTGCCCGCAGGCATCCGTCTCCCTCGCCGAGCTCGACCTCGTCGATGACGTGCGCGCCGTGACCGGCGGCTCGACCGCATGCCTCTCCGACCACGCGATCGACCCCGTCGACGACGACACTGCTCCGAAGCTGCCGGTCAGCGTGACCGACAGCGAAGGCCGCGAGATCGAGATCACCGACGTCGACCGCATCCTGCCGATCGACATCTCCGGCACCATCGCCTCGACCGTGTTCGCGCTCGGACTCGGAGATCAGGTCGTCGGCCGCGATGCCTCGACCATGTTCGCCGGCACCGAAGACCTGCCGGTCGTGACCAAGACCGGTCACACGCTGAACGCCGAGGCGATCCTCGAGCTCGCACCCACCGTGATCCTGACCGACACCACGATCGGCCCGAAGGAGATCCGTCAGCAGCTGCGGGATGCGGGCATCACCGTCGTCGTCATCTCCAGCGACCGCCGTCTCGACACCACCGACGAACTGGTGACCGAGATCGCGACCGCCCTCGGCGTGCCGAGCCGAGGACAGGCCCTGATCGAGCGGCTCGACGCCGACCTCGCAGCCGCGCAGGCCGAGATCGCGGAGGTCGTTCCCGCCGATGTCGAGGACCGCGCGCGCATGCTGTTCCTCTACGTGCGCGGCAACGCGAACATCTACTACATCTTCGGCGAGGACTCAGGGGCGGACTCCCTGATCGACGCGGTCGGCGGCGTCGATGTCGCCGCCGAGATCGGCTGGGAGGGCATGAAGCCGATGACGGCCGAGGCGCTCGTCGCGGCTCGTCCCGACGTGATCGTGATGATGACCGACGGGCTCGAATCGGTCGACGGCATCGATGGGCTCATCGAGCGCATCCCGGCGATCGCCGAGACACCGGCTGGCACCAATCGCCGCGTGATCGACATGGCCGACAGCGAGATCCTCAGCTTCGGGCCGCGCTCGGCCGACGTGATCGGCGCGCTGGCCCGCGCGCTCTACGCGCCAGAGCCCGCGAAGTGAGCGGCGAGGTCGTCACCAGCACCCCGTCGACGCACCGGGGGCTGCGCTTCACCCTCGTCACGATCGGACTCCTCGCCGCGCTCGTCGTCACGTGCGTCGTGTCGATCACGAGCGGGCAGTACACGCTGTCCCCGACCGACCTGATCGGCGTGCTGCTGCGCGGCATCGGGATCGACACCGCCTGGGCGCCCACCTCGGCGACCGACTACGGCGTCATCTACAACCTCCGACTCCCCCGCCTCGTGCTCGGCCTGCTCGTCGGTGCCGCGCTCGCGGTCTCGGGCGTGCTGATGCAGGCGATCTTCGGGAACCCGCTGGCGGATGCCGGGGTCGTCGGCGTCTCCTCCGGTGCCGCCCTCGGCGCCGCCGCCAGCATCACGCTGGGACTGGCGTCCTTCGGCATGTGGACCACGCCCGCGTTCGCATTCCTCGGCGGCCTCGTCGCGGTGCTCGCCGTGTACTTCATCAGTCGGTCCGGCGGACGCACCGAGGTCGTGACGCTGCTGCTGACCGGCATCGCGATCAGCGCGATCGCCGGCGCCGGCATGGCCTTCCTTACCTTCCTCGGCACCACCTCGACGCGCGAGCAGATCGTGTTCTGGCAGCTCGGCTCGCTCAACGGCGCGCTCTGGGCCAATGTCGGCCTGGTGGCGCCGCTGGTCGCGATCGGCCTGGTCGTGGCGCTCATCGTGTCGCCGCAGCTCGACCTCTTCGCTCTCGGCGAGCGCACTGCTCGTCACCTCGGCGTCAACGTCGAGCTGCTGCGGATGGTCGTGATCGTCACGGTCGCGGTGCTGGTGTGCGCGGCTGTCGCGTTCGCCGGGATCATCGGCTTCGCAGGTCTCGTCGTGCCGCACCTGATGCGCATGATCATCGGCCCGGCGCACCTGACGCTCATGATCGCCTCGGCTGTGGGCGGCGCACTCCTGATCGCCGTCGCCGACCTCGTCGCGCGCACCGCCGTGCCGCTCGCGGACCTGCCGATCGGCATGATCACCTCGCTCGTCGGCGGACCCTTCTTCCTCTGGCTGCTCGTGCGCACACGCCGTCGCTCCGGAGGCTGGGCGTGAGCGCCCGACTCCGCGCGAGCGGCATCACGGTGCGCGTCGGCGGCGACCGCGCGATCCTCGACGAGGCGTCGATCGAGGTCAGCGCCGGCGAGATCCACGCGCTGGTCGGACCCAACGGTGCCGGCAAGTCGACGCTCTTCGGCGTGCTCGCGGGCGATGTGTCTCCACACGCCGGCTCGGTCGCCCTCGACGGGACGCCGATCACCGGCATCCGACCGCAGGAACTGGCGCGTGCACGCGCGGTGCTGCTGCAGGAGAACGCCGTCTCGTTCCCGTTCAGCGCCGAGCAGGTCGTGCGGATGGGTCGCGCACCCTGGACGCGCACCACCGCGGCCGGCGATGACGACGAGATCGTGGCGGCATCCATGGCGGCGACCGAGGTGCTGCCGCTCGCGGCCCGATCGGTGACCTCGCTCTCCGGCGGCGAGCGAGCCCGCGTCGCCCTGGCCCGCGTGCTCGCGCAGCGCACCGGCATCCTGCTGCTCGACGAACCGACCGCCGCGCTCGACCTGAAGCACCACGAAGACGTCATGCGGCTGATCCGGGCACAGGCGGATGCCGGGATCGCCGTCGCGATCGTGCTGCACGACCTGAACGCCGCGCTCGCGCACGCCGACCGGGTCACCCTGCTCGACGGCGGCCGCGTCGCGGCATCCGGTACCGCGGCAGAGGTCCTCACCGCCGAGCGGATCGAGACCGTCTACGGCCAGCCGGTCGACGTCTTCCCGCACCCGAGCACGGGAGTGCCGCTGGTGGTCGCGCGGCGCTGAGCCGGGGACGCCTCGCACCGGGAACGCCTCGCCGCGGGTCCGCGATCCCGCGATCCCGCGATCCCGCGACTCCGCGTGCACGGTGCAGGGAGAAGTGACGGATGCCCGGAGCATCCGCCCGATCCTCCCTGCATCCCGAACATCTCCATGCAGGAAGACCGCGGCTGGCGAGCACCCAGGGCCGACACCGCAGGCTAGCGTGCCGACGGAGCCTGGGTCGGATCCACCGGAAGTGCGCGCCGGGGCCGTCGTCGATCATCGCTTGCACGATCCGCTTCCCCAGCCCGTTGCCTCGGTGCGCCTCGACCACGACGACGTCGGCGAGGTAGGCGAACCCGAGACCGTCGGAGACCGCGCGGGCGAAGCCGACCTGCTCGCCGGTCTGCTCCTCGTAGACGCCGATCACCCGCCAGGCATCGCGGATCTGCGCCTCGATGTCTTCGCGACTGCGCCACTTCGCCCAGTAGACGTCGCGCAAGGCGTCCCAGACCATGTCGGTGTCGATGCGGTCGAGCGCGTCGTCGACGACGTAGCTCACGAGACCGGCCGCCCATCGTCGTCGAAGCGGACCCCCTCGGCGAGCAGCCGCTCCATGGCCTCGTGGTGCACGACGCCTCGCTTGCGCGGATCGGGTTCGAGCAGCTCGAGGAGGACGCCCCTCGTGGTGTTCGGATGCTTTGCGACCTCGATGCGCACGCCCCAGAACCGGTCATGCGCGAACTGCGAGAGCGACGCCGCATCCGCCGCCGGATTGTGCGCAGCCGCCGCGCGGATCGCCTGATTGGGGTCGAACACGAGTGCTTCGAACTCCTCGGGCGTGCGCGCACCGCGAGCCAGCTCGTACCGGCGTTCCTCATCGGCGATCTGCTCCGGTGTCTTGCGCTTGCCCACAGCGGTCCCTTCGTCTCGTCCCTGTCACGCTCCCCGGCGCCGGAGAGCGCCCGTGATCATGGGCGCAGCGGCAGCACGCCCAGGAGGTCGGCGCGCGTGCCGGAGGCGTGAATACGGCCGGATGCCGCGGCATCCGCCCAGTACTCCTCGCCCGTGGCGACGGCGATCCAGGTCGCGGCGTCCATCTCGACCACGTTCGGCGGTGTGCCGCGCGTGTGCCGTGGGCCCTGGATGACCTGCACCGCGCCGAAGGGCGGCACCCGCACCTCGACGCTGTTGCCCGGCGCCTTCTCGTCGAGCAGCTGCAGCAGGTACCGCACCGCGGTCGCGAGCGCCGTTCGCTGCGGCTTCGCGCCCTCGGCATCCGCCCGTCGGACGGCGTCGAGCGCCGTGCGTCCGTCGATGATGTCAATCTTGCGAGCCATGGGACCAGGGTACGCGGGCCTGCGCGAGCGCCGATGTGCTCCTGGCTCGGAGATGTGCGCCTTGCTCGGTCCGATCCCCCGCATTCGTCCGAGGGAAGCGCGCATCTCCGAGCCAGACGACGTTCGCGATCAGGAGTCAGACCCGAACAGCCTCGAGCAGAAGGGCAGCGCCGGGAGCGAGGAGCGGCAGAGGCACCCCCACGGTCTCGAAGAAGGCACCTGACGCCTCGATTCCCGCATCGGTCCAACCGGGATCGGCGACCTGGTGGCGCGCCGCTGCTCCGAGTTCCTCGCGCACGCGCAACCGGTACCGCTCCATCGCTCGCAGCCCGGGGATGCGGGTGCGCGGTGTGAATGCGTCGACCGATGTCCCCAGACGCACCCAGGCGAACACCGCGCGCGCACCATCGGGCGCGACCACACCGTGGAACAGGGTCTCGTCGTCGACCTCGTCCGTCCGCACCGTGACGCCCGAGTGCAGCAGTGGACGCAGCTCGCGATACAACGCAGCCCAGCGGGTCAGCGCCTGTCGCTCGTCGTCCGTGCATCGCGTGATGTCCCACTCGATGCCGGCGTGACCGAAGAGCGCGGTGGCCATGCGGAACGGAAGCGATGCGGCGCGGTGCGTCGTCTCGGCGATCGGGGGTCCGACGTGAGATCCGACGACTTCCGGCGGCACGAGTGTGCCGGTCCAGCGCTGGATGCGCTGCCGCTCGACGGGGTCGTTCGAGTCCGAGGCCCAGATGCGCTGGGTGCGTTGCAGCACACCGAGATCGACTCGAGCGCCTCCGCTCGCGCACGACTCGATCTCGAGAGCCGGATGCCGCGAACGCAGCGCGTCGAGCAGGGCGTAGAACGCGACGGTCTGGGTGTGGATCGACGCACGGCCGGTGTGCGGGGACACCGCCGCGTGCAGGTCGCGGTTGTGATCCCACTTGATGAAATCGACGCCGATCTCGGTGACCAGCGCGTCGATGCGCTCGAGCAGGTAGGCCGCGGCATCCGGGTTCGTGAGGTCGAGCACCTTCTGATGCCGCCAGGTCTTCGAATCCGGGGATGCCTGCAGCACCCAGTCGGGATGTGCGGTGGCGAGGTCTGACACCGGATTGACCATCTCAGGTTCGAACCAGAGCCCGAACTGCATCCCGAGCCCGTGCACGCGGTCGGCAAGGGTGCGAAGTCCGTCTGGCCACTTCGCGTCATCGATGTACCAGTCTCCGAGTCCCGAACGATCGTCGGGGCGTCCGCGGAACCATCCGTCGTCGAGCACGAACCGTTCGACCCCGACGGATGCGGCAGTCTCGGCGAGCGAGACGATCTTCGCGGGATCATGGTCGAAGTAGACCGCCTCCCAGGTGTTCAGCACGAGCGGACGGGGGGATGTCGGGTGTCCGGCGAACGCACGCACGGTCTGGTGCAGGCGGGCCGACACCGAGTCGAGGCCCTCCTCGCCATACGTCAGGAAGACCCGCGGCGATACGTAGGTCTCCCCGGAGCCGAGGCGGATCTCGCCCGGCAGCAGCAGCTCTCCGCCGCCGAGCACCGCGCCGTGCACTCCGGCCCCCTCTGGCAGCCGCTCCACGCCGACCTCGAGGTCGCCGCTCCAGGCGATGTGCGCTGTCCACAGCTCGCCGCGGCGGAAGCCGAACCCGTCCGTGCCGACCACCGTCAGGTAGGGAGCGTCATGTCCACCACGTCCTCGACGCACCTGGCGCATATGGGCACCGTGGCGCAGCGGCCCACGCTGCGGGTGGCGCTCACCTGTCCAGCGTCCGGTGTGGTCGAGCACCTCGGTCGCGTGCGCCGGGATGGGCAGCAGGATGCGCGCGGCCAGCAGGTCCAGCGGCTCGGCGTCCGCATCGGCGGTGCTCGAGACCGACATCTGAGCGGTCAGCACGCCGGCCGGATCCAGGTCGAGGCCGAGCATGACCGACGCGCCGGCCGCGGCATCCGTGAACTCCGCCCGCAGGGAGGTCGGGGTCGCCTCCCACCCGCTCGATCGCAACAGCGGTGCGCTGTGCCGCCCACCCCGGTGCCAGGCGAGCGCCGGAGCCCCGGACCAGCCGTCGGCCTCGACCGCGAGCAGCGGAAAGGTCCGCGGATCGTCGAACGAGCTGAACGTCACGGATCCGGTCGACGACGATGCGAGCGCGTCGAGGTCGGCGGGGTCGAGCGCCGCGCCCCAGTGCAGCACGCGGGCGCTCGTCATATCGATGACCACGCTCACACCGGCCGAGGTCAGGTGGACGAGTTCGCTCATTTCCGCTCCAGACAAGAAAGGGAGGCCCGCCCGTGAGCATACGGGCGGGCCTCCGAGAGGTGGTTACTCCTTGACGGGGATCGACGCGGCCTTCAGCGCGTCGACGGTGGCCGTCTGCCCCTTCTCGATCGCGTCGAGCAGGGTGCCGCTGCCCGAGACCGCGGCCTTGAACCCGTCGGACACGTCCGAGTAGGTCTGGGTCATGGTCGGGCCCCACGCGAAGTCGGGCGAGACCTGGGTGGCGGCCTCGGCGAAGACGTCGTAGATCTTCTGTCCGCCGTAGAAGTCGACGCCCTCGGCGTAGACCGGCAGCGTCAGCCCCTCCGTGGTGGCCGGGTACAGGTTCGCCGCCTCGGCGAGCGCGGTCAGCGCCTCATCCGACGTGTTCAGCCACAGCGCGAACTTCGTCGCCTCGTAGACGTGCTCGCTGCCCTTGAGGACGGCGGTCGAGGATCCGCCCCAGTTGCCCGCAGCGGTGCCGCCGGCCTCCCACTGCGGGAGCGGCGCGACGGCCCAGTTGCCCGCCGTGTCGGGGGCACCGCTCGAGATCGAGTTGGCGCCCCAGACGGCGGAGTTCCAGGTCCAGACCTCACCGGAGTTGTAAGCGTTGTTCCACTCGTCGGTCCAGGCGGGAACCGTCGCGACGAGGTCGTCGTCGAGCATGCTCTGCCAGAAGTCGGCGACCGTGGTGGTGGCGTCGTCGTCCATCGAGACCGTCCAGCCCTCATCATCGCTCGAGAACCACTGAGCGCCGTCCTGCCAGGCGAACCCGGCGAACTGGTTGATGTCGGACTGCGAGAAGTTGGTGATGTATCCACCGAGCTCGCGGATCTTCACGGCGGCGTCGCGGTACTCGTCCCACGTGGTGGGGATCTCGATGCCGTTCTTCTCGAACAGGTCGGCGCGGTAGAACAACGCCATGGGGCCGGTGTCCTGGGGGATGCCGTAGACACTGTCGGTGCCGAGCGTCACCTGGCCCCAGGCCCAGTCGACGAACTGGTCTTCGGAGGCCACGACGTCTTCGCAGGCACTGAGGTCTTCGAGGCCGTCCTGCACGAGGAAGTTCGGCAGCGCGTCGTACTCGATCTGACCGAGATCGGGGGCGTCGCCTGCCTTGATCTGGTTGAAGAAGTTCTGGTACGTGCCGCCGTTGCCGTTGGGGCCGGTCTGCACGTCGACCTGGATCTCGGGGTTGGCGTCGTTCCAGATCTTCACGACGTCTTCGATGCCGGGGATCCAGGAGGTGAACTCGAGCGTGACGTCGCCGTCTGCCGGGGTGCAGGCGGCTGCCTCGCCTCCGGTGCCGGAGCTGTCTCCGCCGGAAGCCGAGCAACCGGCGAGCGCGAACGCCGAGATGGCGATGACAGCGGCTGCCTTCATCTTCGAATGCTGCATTTCGATCCTTTCGTGGATGCGATGGGGGTGGTGCGGGTGGGTGGTGCGGAGGGTGGCCGCCCGGTCGGTCCGGTCGGCCGCCTGCTCACTTCAGGGCGCCGGCGCCCAGTCCGTTGCGCCAGAAGCGCTGGAGCAGGAGGAAGGTGACGATCAGCGGGATGACCGACAGCAGAGCGCCGATCAGCACGAGACCGCGGAGTTCTGGCAGCTGGTTCAGCTGGTTGTTCCAGTTGTAGAGACCGAAGACCACCGGGAAGAGATCCTCGGAGCGGAGCATGATCATCGGCAGGAAGAAGTTGTTCCAGATGGCCACGAACTGGAAGAGGAACATCGTCACCAGCGCCGGAGTCATCAGCCGGATGCTGACCGTGAAGAACGTGCGGATCTCCCCCGCGCCGTCGAGCCGGCTCGCCTCGAGAAGTTCATCCGGCACCGAGGACGCGGCGAAGATCCGCGCCAGGTACACGCCGAACGGACTCACGATGGACGGCAGGAACACCGACCAGAACGTGTTGGTCAGCTGCGCCTGGCTGAAGATCAGGAACAGGGGCAGCGCGAGGGCGGTCGCTGGGACCAGCACGCCGCCGAGCACGATGTCGAACATCAGATCGCGGCCGGGGAACCGGTACTTCGCCAGCGCGTAGCCGGCCATCGCCGCGAGCAGCGTGGCGATCGCGCCGCCGAGTGCGGCGTAGAGCACCGAGTTCAGGAGCCAGCGCAGGTACACGCCGTCGCGGTAGATGAAGAGCTCGGCGATGTTGTCGAACAGGTGGAAGTCGGCGAACCACAGCGGAGCCGTGGTCAGGATGTCGCCGGTCTCCTTGCTCGACGCGACGAGCAGCCACCACAGCGGCAGCAGGAAGTAGACCGTGAACACGGCCATGATCAGCATGGCGCCCGTGCGGGAGATGCCCGATTCGCGAGCGGCCTTCGGGCGTCGCTTCGGCGCGACGATCGACGCGGTGGTCATGCGTTCTGCTCCTTGCGCTGCATGTACTTCATGAATCCGAACGACAGCACGAAGGTCGTCACGGCGAGCACGACCGAGAAGGCGGCCGCCAGATTGGTGTTCGGGATGGATGCCGTGGCGTACACGGTCATGTTCGGGGTGAACGTGCTCGTCACCGCCGAGCTGAACGACCGGAAGACCTGGGGCTCGGCGAGCAGCTGCAGCGTGCCGATGATCGAGAAGATCGCGGTCATCACGATCGCCGGGCGCACCAGCGGGATCTTGATCGACCAGGCGATGCGCCACTGACCGGCGCCGTCGAGGATGGCCGCTTCATACAGCTCCTGCGGGATCGACAGCAGCGCCGAGTAGATGATCAGCATGTTGTAGCCGACGTAGACCCAGGTGACGACGTTCGCGATCGACCAGAGCACGAGATCGGCTCCGAGGAAGTCGATGTGCTTCGTGATCGCAGTGAACGGCGACAGGTTGGGCGAGAACAGCGAACCCCACATGATCGCCGCAATCACACCGGGTACCGCGTACGGCACGAAGAACGCGAGACGGAAGAAGCGCTTGCCGCGCACGAGCGGCGAGTCCAGCAGCAGGGCGAACAGCAGGGCCAGACCGAGCATGACCGGCACCTGCACGACGCCGAACGTCAGCATCCGTCCCATCGAGCTCCAGAAGGCCTCATTCTGGAAGACGAGCACGTACTGGGCGAAGCCGCCGAACACCTGCTCGGCCTTGCCGAAGGTGCCGTCACGCTCGACCACGAGCAGCGACTGCCAGAACGCGTAGGCGATCGGCACGACGTAGAACAGGGCGAACAGCACGCCGAACGGCACGATCAGGAACGCGATGGCGCCCTTGTGCGGGATGCGTCGGCGGCGGCCCTGCGCCTTCGGCGCTGAGGCGACCGCCGGAGCGGTGAGCGTGGTGGTCATACATCCTCCTTGATGATGCGGACTGCTCCGGCCGGCACGAGGCCGGTGGCGGGAGCGTCGGTGACGAGTTCATGACCCGATGCCGTGAGCTCGGCGTCGGTGGATCCGTGGTTGATGACGAACAGGAACGAGCCCGCGTCGCCGGTGCGTCGCACGATCTCGACGTCGGGTCCTGCACCGGGGATCGGCGTGATGCCGGCCGCATCCGCGAGCCGGGCCACGAGTCCGCGGTAGTCGTCGCGGGCTGGCTGCGTACCCACGAACCAGGCCTCGCCCTCGCCCGCGGTGCGGCGGGTGATCGCCGCGACGCCGGCAGCGGGGCCGTCGACGTACGACGCGATGACCTCGGCATCCGTCGTCTTGAGCCGTTCGCTCCAGACCGTGCCCGTCGTGCCGTCGGTGAGGGTGACGGACTCACCGGGTCTCAGCGGTGCGAACTCCTCGGAGCGGATGCCGAGCAGGTCGCGGAACGCTCCGGGGTAGCCGCCGGTGCGCACCCGGTCCTCCTCGTCGACGATGCCGCTGAAGAAGGTGATGAGAGCCGTGGCACCGTTCTCGACCGCACGGGTGATCGCCGCGGCATCCGCATCGCTGATGAGGTGCAAGGCGGGCACGATGAGCAGTCGGTAGCCGTCGAGGTCGCCGCCGGGCCGCACGACGTCGGTCGTGACACCCGCATCCGACAGCGCCGCGTGCGCCGCGTGCACCTGGCCGAGGTACGTGAGCGCCTCACTCGGGCGGCCCTCGTTCTCGGTGGCCCACCAGCTCTCCCACGAGAAGAACAGTGCGGCGTCTGCGGCGACCCGCGTGCCGGCGACCTCGCCGAGACGGTCGAGCAGGCCGCCGAGCTCGAGGACGTCGCGCCACTGGTCGGAGTCCTCGCCGGCGTGCGGCACCAGGGCCGTGTGGTACTTCTCGGCGCCCTGGGTCGATGCGCGCCACTGGAAGAAGCAGATGCCGTCGGCACCGCGAGCGATGTGCGAAGCGATGTTGCGCTGCATCTCACCCGGCGCCTTGGCGAGGTTGTACGGCTGCCAGTTCACGGCGCCGGTCGAGGTCTCCATCAGCAGCCAGGGCGCCCCCTGGGCGAGACCGCGGGTGAGGTCGGCGGCGAAGGAGAGCTCTCCGCGCGCGTCGGTGAGGCGGCGGTCGAGGTAGTGGTCGTTGGCGATCAGATCCATGTCACCCGTCCACGACCAGTAGTCGAGGTTGCGGATGTGTGCGGTGACCATGAAGTTGGTCGTCACCGGCACATCGCTGCGCTCACGCAGGATCGCGGCCTCCGCTCGGTACAGTGCGAGCTGCTCGTCAGAGCTGAACCGCTGGAAATCGAGGATCTGCCCCGGGTTGCGCAGCGAGAGCGCCTGAGCCGGGGGGCGGATGTCGTCGAAGTCGCTGTACCGCTGGCTCCAGAACGTCGTGCCCCACGCGCGGTTGAGCGCATCGACGTCAGCGTAGCGGGCACGCAGCCAGCCGCGGAACGCCTCGGCGCTCGTGTCGCAGTAGCAGAGCGCGTTGTGGCACCCCAGCTCGTTCGACACGTGCCAGAGCGACACCGCCGGGTGATCGCCGTAGCGCTCGACGACGCGGGTCACGACCTCGGCGGCGTACGCCCGGAAGAGGGGGGAGCTCGGGCAGTAGCCCTGTCGGCCGCCCTGCTGGAAGACCGTGCCGTCCTCGCCGACCGGGAGGATCTCAGGATGCTGCGCGGTGAGCCACGGTGCAGGAGACGCGGTGCCGGTGCCGAGGTTGATGCGGATGCCGCCCTCGTGCAGAAGCCCGACGATCTCGTCGAGCGCGGTGAAGTCCCACACGCCCTCGGCCGGGTTGATCGACGACCAGCCGAAGATGTTGATCGCCACGAGTCCGACACCGGCCTGCTGCATGAGCCGCACGTCGTCGGGCCAGACGCTGCGATCCCACTGCTCGGGGTTGTAGTCGCATCCGAAGACGAGGCCGCGCCCTGCGGAGAGGGTGGCGATGCGGTCGGACGCTGCGGCAGCCATGGGTGGGCGCTCCTTTGCGGTTCATGTGTGCACGTGCACAGACTCAGACACGAAATCGATGACGAGGATTTCTGTGAACGTGCACACATCGTCGCATGTCGCGGCGAAATCCGTCAAGTCCGGGTCGCTAGGCTGTCGATCATGAGCCCGTCCGCCCGCCGTCGCAGCACCGTGCACGACGTGGCGCGCGTCGCCGGAGTATCGAGGGGAACCGTCAGTCGCGTGATCAACGGCGGCTACGTGTCGGATTCCGCCCGAACGGCGATCGAAGATGCGATCCGGGAGGTCGGATACGTACCGAACACCGCGGCGCAGAACCTCGTACGCCAGCGCACCCAGGCGATCGCGTTCATCGTGCACGAGCCGCACGCGCTGTTCCTCGAAGACCCGAACATCGGCGCGATCATGCTCGGCACGAACGAGACCCTCTCCGAGGCTGACTACCAGATGGTCTGCCTCGTCGTGGACTCGGTGCGCGACACCGAACGCGTCGCTCGGTATCTGAACGGCGGGTTCGTCGACGGAGCCGTCATCGTCTCGGCCCGCGCGCAGGACCCGATCACCAAGGCCGTCATGCGACTCGACCTTCCCGTCACATACGTCGGACACCCGCCCGATGTGGATGCGGCCTGGGTCGGTGTCGACAACAGGGGCGCCGCGCACGCCGTGACCTCGCGGCTCATGGCGACCGGCCGGTCGCGGGTCGGAATGATCGCCGCTGCGCTGGACCGCGACTCGGGCACCGACCGCCTCGCGGGCTTCACGGATGCGCTCGGCGACGCCTTCGACGCGGACCTCGTGGAAGAGGTACCCCTGTACTCGTACGCTGACGGCGCTGCTGCGATGACGCGCCTGCTCGAACGCGCACCCGACATCGACGGCGTGTTCGCCGCATCGGACGCGGTCGCCGCCGGAGCGATGTGGGCCCTCCGCGAAGCCGGACGCCGCGTGCCAGCGGACGTGGGCGTGGTCGGCTTCGACAACAGCTCCTGGGCGACACGCACCACCCCGCCGCTCTCCACGGTCGACCAGCCCGCGGAGGGGCTCGGGGCCGCAGCCGCGGCATCCGTCCTCGCGCAGCTGCGCGACGATCAGCGTCCGCGCGAAGGGATCATGCTGCCGACGCCGGTGGTGTGGAGAGATTCGGCCTGAGGTCACTCTGCAGATGGGCGCGTGCGCCTCGCTCGGAGATGCGCACCTCGCTCGGCCCGATCCTCCGCATTCGTCCGAGGGAAGCGCACATCTCCGAAGGAAGCGTGCGCGCCCGCCTGCCCGCACCCGGCAGGCATAGGCTCGGAGCATGAGCACGCAGCATCCGGAAGGCGCACGCGCCGAGCTGCTCGCCGCTGTGTCCGGTCACTCCTGGGGCGGGCCGTTCCCCGCCCTCCTCGACCCGGACAGCGCGCACGACGCCGCCGTGCTGATCCTGTTCGGCGTGCTCGACCGCATGCCTGCGCCGACGTGGGATGCCGCGGTCGCCCGTGACCTCGACGTGCTGCTGCAGCGCCGAGCGTCGACGCTCTCCTCGCACCCCGGACAGGTGTCGTTCCCCGGCGGCCGCACCGAGCCGGAGGACGCGGATGCCGCGGCCACCGCGCTGCGCGAGGCGGAGGAGGAGACCGGGCTCGACCCCGCCGGTGTCGAGGTGCTGGCGACGCTGCCCGAGATCCCGCTCGCCGCGAGCAACCACCGCGTGACGCCGGTGCTCGGCTGGTGGCGCACGCCCTCGCGCGTCGCCGCGGTCGACCATGCCGAGACCGTCGAGGTGTTCCGCGTGCCAGTCGCCCAGCTGCTCGACCCGGCCACCCGATACACCTCGGTGCGAGCCTTCGGGGATCGCACGTTCCGCGCACCGGCGTTCGACGTCGACGGCACGATCGTGTGGGGATTCACGGCCATGGTGCTGAGCGGGCTGTTCGACGCCGCAGGGTGGACCGTGCCGTGGAACGTCGGCGACGAGCGGCCGGTCGACGCGCCCGCCCGCGTTCGCCGGGGTTCCGGTCGCAGTTGACGTCGCCTCCAGCCCGGTCGGGCGGCACGAAGTGCGACCGGAACGACGGCCGGGACTCTCGGCGGAAACCCGGACCGGGACCCTCGGTAGTCTGGACAGGTGAAGATTCTCGTCCTCGGTTCCGGTGCCCGTGAGCACGCGATCATCCTCGCTCTGCGGGCAGAGCAGACGGAGCACGAGATCTTCGTCGCTCCCGGCAATGCCGGCATCGCGCAGGACGCCACCCCCGTCTCGCTCGACCCGCTCGACGGCGGAGCGGTGACCGACTTCGCCAATGAGCACGCGATCGACCTCGTCGTGATCGGCCCGGAGGCCCCGCTGGTCGCGGGCGTCGCCGATGCGCTGCGAGCCCGCGGCATCCCGGTGTTCGGCCCCGGGAGGGCTGCAGCGCAGCTCGAGGGATCGAAGTCCTTCGCCAAGCGCATCATGGACGAGGCCGGCGTGCCGACCGGCCGCGCCGCCCGCGCGACCACGGTCGCCGAGGTCGAGGCCGCGTTCGACGAGCTCGGAGCCCCGCACGTCGTGAAGGCCGATGGTCTCGCCGCCGGCAAGGGCGTCATCGTCACCTCCGACCGCGCAGAGGCACTCGCGCACGCCGAGCAGTATCTGCCGACCGGGCCGGTGCTGGTCGAGGAGTTCCTCTCCGGCCCCGAGGTCTCGCTCTTCTTCCTCAGCGACGGCGACACCGTTCGGGCACTCAGCCCGGCGCAGGACTTCAAGCGGGCGCTCGACGGCGACGGCGGGCCCAACACGGGCGGCATGGGCGCCTACTCGCCGCTCCCCTGGCTCGCCGAGCAGTTCGGCAGCGAGCAGGAGTTCACAGCCCTGGTCACGCGCGACGTCGCGATGCCGGTGATCCGTCAGCTCGACGCCGAGGGCACCCCGTTCATCGGCCTGCTCTACGCCGGACTCATCCTCACGCCGGCGGGTGTGCGCGTGATCGAGTTCAACGCGCGCTTCGGCGACCCCGAGACGCAGATCGTGCTGCCACGCCTGGTGACGCCGCTGTCGGAGCTGCTGTTCGCCGCGGCATCCGGCACCCTGGAGGACCAGCCGGAGCCGGAGTTCAGCGACGACGTCGCGATCACGGTCGTGCTGGCGAGCGAGGGCTACCCCGAGGCGCCGCAGACCGGTCGTCCGATCGAGGGACTGACGGATGCCGCAGCGGTCGAGGGCGTCCGCATCGTGCACGCCGCGACCGCAGCGCCCGATGCGCCAGGCGGATCGCTCATCGCGACCGGCGGCCGAGTGCTGAACGTCGTCGCCGTGGCATCCGATTTCCGCACCGCTCGCGCTCGCGCCTACGAGGCGATCGCGCTGATCACCCTCGACGGCTCGCACTACCGCACCGACATCGCCGCCCGCGTCGCTGAGTAGTTCCCGCCTCTGCCTCCTCGCCTTCCGGCGTCGCCGAGCGGCCCCTTTTCATGCGAACGGCCCCCGTGAGTGCTGCACTCATGGGGGCCGGTCGCACACAGAGGGGCCGCTCGGCGCACGCAGCGCGAGCGACAGGGACGTCAGAGCACCTTGGAGAGGAAGTCCTTCAGGCGCTCGTTCTTGGGGGCGCCGAACAGGTCGGCTGGAGCCGCCTCCTCGACGACAACGCCACCGTCCATGAAGACCGTGCGGTCCGACACCTCGCGGGCGAAGCCCATCTCGTGCGTCACGAGCACCATCGTCATGCCGGCCGATGCGAGGTCGCGGATGACCTGCAGCACCTCGCCGACCATCTCAGGGTCGAGCGCGCTGGTGGCCTCGTCGAACAGCATGATCTCGGGGTCCATCGCGAGCGCTCGGGCGATCGCGACGCGCTGCTTCTGACCGCCGGAGAGGGATGCCGGCTTGGCATCCGCCTTCTCCTGCAGCCCGACCCGCTCGAGCAGCGACATCGCACGCTCCCGCGCCTCCGCCTTCGAGAACCGGCCGAGTTCGATCGGGGCCAGCGTGATGTTCTCGAGCACGGTCATGTGCGGGAACAGGTTGAAGTGCTGGAAGACCATGCCGATGCGCTGGCGCACCTCGTCGAGCTTGACGCTCTTGTCGGTGAGGTCGACGCCATCGATGACGACCTTGCCCGAGGTGGGCTCCTCGAGCTTGTTCAGGCAGCGCAGCAGCGTCGACTTGCCGGAGCCCGACGGCCCGATGACCGCGACGACCTCGCCGTCATCCACCGTGAGGTCGATGCCCTTGAGCACCTGGTTGCTTCCGAACGACTTGTGCAGATCCTGCACGGCGATCTTGCTCATGCGTTGAACGTCCTCTCCAGGCGGTTCGCGAGCAGCGTCAGCAGCGTGATCACGACGAAGTAGATGATGGCGACGATCGTCAGCACCTGCGCCGACAGGTACGTCGAGGCGATGATCTGACGCGAGGCGAAGGTGAGCTCAGCGAGGCCGATGACGCTGATCAGCGACGTGTCCTTGAGCGTGATGATGCCCTGGTTCACGAACGACGGGATCATGATGCGGAACGCCTGCGGCAGCACGACCTTCTGCATGGTCTTCCAGTGGCCGAGTCCGAGCGAGCGCGATGCCTCGGCCTGGCCGGGATCGACCGCCTGGATGCCGCCGCGGATGATCTCGGTCATGTACGCACCCGTGTTGAGCGAGAGCGTGATCGCACCGGCCACGAACGGGTTGAACTGCAGACCGGGGAACAGCTGCGGGATGGCGAAGAACACGAAGAACGCCTGCACCAGGATCGGGGTGCCGCGGAAGACGTAGACGTAGGCGGTGGCGAGCCAGCGGAACGGCAGGAACTTCGAGATGCGCCCGAAGCCGAACACGATGCCCAGGATGAAGGATGCGACGAGCGCGACGAGCGTCGCGAGGATCGTGAGCCAGAGACCGCTCATCAGGGCCGGCCAGTACTTCACGGCGACCGAGATGATGTCGGTCGGCTGCGCACTGGTCTCGTCGGCGCTGAGGTAGGTGTCGACGATCTCGTCGTACTCGCCCGAGTCCTGGAGGTTCGCGAGGCCCTCGTTGAACATCGAGAGCAGTTCGGGGTTCATCCCCTTGTTGACAGCGAAGCCGTATTCGCCGCCGAGTTCCGGCTCACCGACCAGGCGGAAGCCCGATCCCTGCTGGATGCCGTAGGCGAGCACCGGGAAGTCCTCGAAGTAACCGACTGCCTGGCCCGCCTTGACGGCATCCACCATGTCGGTGGTGTCGCTGTAGGGCGTGACGCGGAAGCCGTACTCGTCCTCGTTCTCCTCGGCGAAGGTCTGCCCCTGCGTGCCGGTCTTGACCGCGACGGTCTTGCCGTCGAGGTCGTCAAGAGACTGGATGTCGCTCGCCTCGAGCACGCCGAGCTGGATGCCACTGGTGAAGTACGGGTCGCTGAAGTCGAAGGCCTGCTTGCGCTCGTCGGTGATCGACATGCCGGCCATGACCGCGTCGACCTGGTTCGACTGCAGGGCCTGCAGGGCCGCGTCGAATCCGAGCTGGCGGATCTCGACCTCGAACCCCTGGTCCTTCGCGATCGCGCGGAGCAGATCCATGTCGATGCCGACGAGCTCACCGTCGGCGTTCGTGAACTCGAACGGCGCGAAGGTCGTGTCGGTGCCGATCACGTAGGTCTCGGTCTCGGCGTTGGCCGCAGTGGCTCCGCCGAGCAGGGCTCCGATGGCGACGAAGGCCGTCAGCACCGTGGCCGTGGCGGTGCGACCGAGTCGGCGCAGCCTCCCGGCCGCGGAAGAGGGATTTCGGATCACGACGGATGCTCCTCGATCGGCGGTGACGACCGGACGGGCGCCGAGAAACCACCCTAGTCAACACTCGACGCCGTGCTGAATGCCGGTTGCCACCGACGTCAGACCTCGGACGCCGTTCGGCTAGAGCGTGATCCAGTACCGCCGCACCCTCGGGTGGCCCTTCTCGGACTGATCGCGGACGTCCTGGAGCACACCGCCGGCGCCCTCGATCGTGCGCGCCGACCCCTCGTTGTCGTCATCGCAGGTGACGAGCACGCGGTCGAGACCGATCTCGCGCGCGCGGTCGAGCGCGAGAGCGAGCCCTGCGGATGCGTACCCCTGACGCCGTCGCGACTCGCGAACCGCATAGCCGATGTGACCGCCGACCTCGCGCAGATAGTCGTTCAGCGCGTGCCGGAACGAGAGGAAGCCGACGACCTCGCCCTCGTCGACGATCCAGTACAGGTCGTTGTGGACCCGCCCCTCCGGCGGCGCGACGGTCGTGTCCGCGAGCGTGATGGACTCGGCCACGAGCGCCTCGAGCGTCCCCCGTTCCGGGGTGACCGGCGACTGGAGGCCGGCCCCGTCGATGTGCCCGTCACCGAACTCGGCGACGGCGGATGCCCAGCTGTCGAAGAGGGCGGGGGTCGGGCGGATGAGTGCACTCGTCATCACCACAGCACACCAGATCATCGACGGGGCCGCAAAAGCACACTCGAATGCCGGACACGACGCCGCCCCCTGCACCGGAAGGAACAGGGGGCGGTATCGTGCGGGTCACTCGGCGGGAGCGGGCACCGGCGCGGATGTCTCGGCGGCCGGCACCGCCTGCTTCGGAGCGCCGCGCAGGAACAGCGATGCGATGAGACCGATCACGATCACGCAGGCCGGCAGCAGGATGGCCTGCGACATCGCAGCCGAGAAGCCGTCGGCGACGGCGGCCGGCAGTGATCCGCCGGAGCCGATCGAGCCTGCGGCGTCGTCCATCCCTGGAAGGTTGGCCTCGAGGCGCGCCTGCATGAACGTCGCGATCGAGGCCGATCCGATCACCGAGCCGATCGTCCGGGTGGTGTTGTAGATGCCCGCTCCGGCGCCGGCCTGGCGCATCGGGAGCATCCGGGTCGCCGTGGTCGCCAACGGTCCCCACATGCCGGCACTGCCGATGCCGAGGAGCGCGGACGGGAACAGAAGCATCCAGATCTCGCTGTCCATGTTCACCAGCGACGAGTACCAGAGCAGTGCGATGGAGAAGCAGATCAGGCCGGGGATGAGGATGAGCCGCGGGTCGGTGCGGTCGAGGATCTTGCCGGCGAGCGGCGCGAGCACTCCCGAGAACACCGCCATCGGGATCATCAGCAGCGCGGCCTGGGTGGGAGTGAGCCCCCGCGCGATCTGCAGGAAGAACATCAACGGCAGCGACATGCTCGTCACCGCGAAGCCGACCGTGGCGATCGCGATGTTCGCACCCGAGAAGTTGCGGTCGCGGAAGAGCTCGAGCGGCACGAGTGCCTCACTCTTCGTCTTCCACTGCTGCAGGATGAACACCGCGAGCAGGACGATGCCGGCGATGATCAGACCCCACACCGAGATCGGGCCCCAGATGACGCCCCAGTCGTACTTCTCGCCCTCCTGCAGGCCGAAGACCAACAGGAAGATCGCAACCGCGCTGAGCACGACGCCGAGGATGTCGAAGCGGTGCGGATGCGTCTGGAGCTTCGGGACGAGGATCCACGCTGCGATGAAGGCGATCACGCCGACGGGCAGGTTGACGAAGAAGATCCACTCCCAGCCGAGGCTGTCGACCAGCACGCCGCCGAGCAGGGGGCCGACCAGGGTCGCGACGCCCGCCGTAGCGCCCCAGAGGCCCATGGCGGCTCCCCGTCGGTTCGGCGGGAACGTCCGGGTGATGACGGCCATGGTCTGCGGCGTCATGAACGCCGCGCCGAGACCCTGCACGGCGCGCGCCGCGATCAGGCCCTCGAGCGAGCTCGACAGTCCGCACCAGAGGGAGGCGAGCGTGAAGATCGCGAGACCGATGAGGTAGATGTTCTTCGGTCCGAAGCGGTCACCGAGCCGGCCCGTGATGAGCAGCGGCACGGCGTAGGTGAGGAGGTAGGCGCTCGTGACCCACACGACGTTGTCGAGGTTGTTCGTGTTCGGGTCGAGTGCGGCCTTGATCGCCGGGTTCGCGACCGAGACGATCGTGGTGTCGACGAGGATCATGAAGAACCCGATGACGAGCGCCCACAGGGCGGGCCAGGGGCTCTTGGGGCGCTGCCCCGCGGCGAACGTACCCGTGTCGGGTCCCGTCGCCTGGCGTGATTCGGTCATTGCTGTGCAGCCTTTCGCTGAGCGAGATAGCGGTCTGAGTCGGTGAACGCCGACGGCCCCCAGGGGAGTTCGTCGCCGTCGAGCCTGGTGAGGAGTGCATCGAGCCAGCGCAGCTCGGCCTCGAGCAGCACCTCCTGGCGCTCGATCTCGACGAGCACCTGGGCGGGGACACCCTCGGCGTGCGCCGTGACGAGTCCGTCGCGATGCATCGCGTGCTCGTCGACGAGCGCGGAACGGCGGTCGCCGAGCAGCTCGACCACGTCGTCGCGTTCGAGATTGTGCGCCTCGGCGAGCGCGATGCGGAACTCGGCTGGACGATCGACTCGCGGCAGCTCGCGCTGCACCCACGTGATGACAGCGCTGCGTCCGGCATCCGTCAGCGCGTAGGTGGTGCGCTCCGGGCGGTTGCCGTCGCGGTCGATCCCGACCTCGTCGAGCAGGCCCGTCTTCTGCAGGCGCGAGACCGTGTGATAGAGCGTGCCGTTGGTGATCGTGAGCAGCCGGTCGTCGTGACGCGCGCGCAGGAGCCGCACCATCTCGTACGGGTGCATGTCGGCCTCGCGAAGCAGCGCGAGCACCATCACGCCCATCGGCGTCAGCGTGTCCACGGGGTCTTTCATCACCTACTCCATTCCGATTAGTCCACGCGGACTATACGCCCGTTCCGGCATCCGAGCAAGCGATCCGGTGCACCGGGTTCGGCGGCGCGGACATGAGGAGGCGGTGCCGAGCGGATCACCGGGATAATGGGCGGGTGAGCACACCTTCAGAAGGATCAGCACAGAGCATCCCCGGCTGGCGGCACATCTACTCGGGCAAGGTCCGCGACCTGTACGCCTCGGAGGACCCGGGCGACACCCGCATCCTCGTCGTCGCGAGCGACCGGGTCAGCGCGTTCGACTTCGTGCTCTCCCCCGGCATCCCGAAGAAGGGCGCCGTGCTCACCGCGCTGAGCCGCTGGTGGTTCGCACAGCTCGACGACGTGCCCAACCATCTCGCCGAGGGTGACATCCCGGCGTCCGTCGCGGACCGCGCCATGCTCGCACAGTCGCTCGAGATGCTGCCGATCGAATGCGTCGTCCGCGGGTACATCACGGGGTCGGGCTGGGCCGAGTACCAGGAGAGCGGCACCGTGTGCGGCATCCCGCTGCCCGCCGGCCTGCAGAACGGCGACCGCCTGCCCGAGCCGCTGTTCACCCCCGCCTACAAGGCGCCGATGGGCGAGCACGACGAGAACATCACCTTCGAGCAGACGGTCGAGCTGGTCGGCGCCGAGCGGGCGAACGAGCTGCGCGAGGCGTCGCTGTCGATCTACTCCCGCGCTGCGGCGATCGCCGAGGAGAAGGGTCTGATCCTCGCCGACACCAAGTTCGAGTTCGGGACGGATGCCGACGGCACGCTGCGGCTCGCCGACGAAGTGCTCACGAGCGACTCGTCGCGGTACTGGGATGCCGAGGCGTGGCGCAGCGGGACGACGCCGAGCGAGCGGATGGCCAGCTTCGACAAGCAGATCGTGCGCGACTGGCTCGCCGCGAACTGGGACAAGCAGGGCGAGCCGCCGCTGCTCCCGGAGGACATCGTCGACCGCACCGCCGACCGCTACCGCGAGCTGCTCGGCCGCCTCGGGGTCTGACCTTCGGCATCCGCCGGCGCTCCGCGGCATCCGCGGCATCCGCCGGCGCTCCGCGGCATCCGTCGGCATCCGCCGTCGCTCCGCGGCATCCGTCGGCATCCGCCGTCGTCCTGCGTGCGAGCTGCATGGAGATGTTCGACCTGCAGGGAGAATCGGGACTGTTCGCCCTGCATCTCGCACATCTCCCGGCAGGGTGAGCGCGCGCCGACCGTTCGACGCCCCGGCGCACGTCGAGGCACCCAGGGAACACTCAGGAATCGGTAGTGTTGCTCCAGCACTCCCCTCTCCCCCCCCCCCCCCCCCCCCCCCCCCCCGACCCGCCCACCCCCCCCCCTCCTTCCCCGCAACCCCGCCCCCACCCCGCCCCGCGCCCCCGCCCTCCCCCCCCACGCCCCCGACGACGCCCCCCCCCCC
>Ga0160430_100078_pt1 | contig 89296 bp, 90 predicted proteins | sample HID1971I_E0MG_FD_108274 | JGI IMG/M metagenome (GOLD analysis project Ga0160430, IMG submission 108274) | Enriched millipede-associated microbial communities from UW Madison campus, WI, USA - HID1971I_E0 MG | ecosystem: Host-associated > Arthropoda: Insects > Digestive system > Unclassified ...
CGTGCATGAGGATGATCTGGCCGTTGGTCAGGCGGGCGGCCGCCTGGCGGATCGCGTCGGCGCTGGCGTTGTTCCAGTCGTTGGAGTCGACGTCCCAGATGATCTCGCGCAGCCCGAGCGAGGACTCGACCGACTTGAGCGTTGCGTTGGTCTCGCCGTACGGCGGGCGGAACAGGTTCGGGGTGACGCCGGCGGTCTGCTGGATGGCCTGCTGGGTCCGCGAGAGCTGCGACTGGATCGCGGACTGGCTCAGGGTGGTCAGGTGCGGGTGGTCCCAGCTGTGGTTGGCGATCTGCAGGCCGGCGTTCTTGTAGGCCTGCATGAGCGACGGGTTGTTGGTCGCGTTGGAGCCGGTCGGGAACACCGTCGCCGTCGCCCCTGCGGACTTCAGCGTGTTGATGAGCGTGTTCGTGGTGCTCGCGGTGGGGCCGTCGTCGAACGTGAGGCCGACGTACCCGGCGGAGCAGCTGCCCGACCAGGTGGCGGCCGTGGCCGGGCCTGCGGCGACGAGTGCGCCGGTGGCCATGACCGCGGCGGTGGCGACTCCCGCGAGGACGCGGAACGACCGGCGGCGGGCGCGCGTGCCCCGGCTCGGGGTGGAGGTGACAGACATGAGGAGCGATTCCCTTCGGGCGACATCGGTGTCGAGATCGTGGGGAGGCGGAGGAGCCGGTGCGCCGACGCGACGGCCCTCCGGAGGCACGTCGAGCGGGTGGGGTGCCGGTCGGTGCCGTTACCCCACCCGCTCGTCGAGTCAGGCCTTGGCGCAGGTGGCCGTCGGGAGGGTGCTGTTGCCGTTCTTGTAGACCGTGACGCCGAAGTTGTTGCCGTTGCCGTTGGGCTTGGCGGTGACGGTCGTGCCGTTGCTGGTGACGGACGCGTTCCAGCTGCTCTGGATGCTCTGGGAGCCGTTGAGCTTGAGGGTCACGGTCCAGGCGGTGCTGCCGGAGACGGCGAGGTTCACGTTGAACCGGTCGGTGAAGTCGCTGCCCTTGGTCACGCTGACGGTGCAGCCGCCGGTGGCCGGGGGCGTCGTCGTCCCGCCGCCGCCGTTGCTGCTGCCTTCGCTGACCGTGATGTTGGAGCTCCCGGAGGACTGGTAGCCCTCGGTCGCCATGATCTGGTAGTTCTGCGTGCCGAGGTTCATGCCCTTCGAGGCCCAGGCGTCGAAGTGGTTGCCGGCGGTGATGGTGCCGCCGGTCTTCTTGGACTGCCGGACGGACCAGTACTGGTAAAACGTCGAGTGGTCGCCCTCGATGGAGGGCTTGTCGACCCGCTGGGTGCGGTAGATGTCGTAGGTGCCGCCGTCGGAGTTGACGGTGCCCATGAACGTTCCGGTGGGCCGGTAGGTGCCCCAGTTGTCGACGATGTAGTACTCGACGAGCGGGTTCTTGGTCCACCCGTAGAGCGTCAGGTAGGCGTTCCCGGACGGGTTGAACGTGCCGGAGTAGTTCACGGCGCGGCGCGTGCCGGTGGACCAGCCCTTGCCGGCGACGAAGTTGCCGGTGTTGCTCCACTGCGTGGAGTAGTTGCCGCCCGACCCCTGCGTCATGGAGACGGTGCCGGGGCTGTCGGTCCAGAACGAGTACCAGTACCCGTTGTTGGTGCCGGTCTCGTTCGACGACACCGCGGCGGCGGGGTTCGCGGCGACGAGGGCCGTCGCGGCCATCACGCCTGCGGCGGCGAGGCCGACCAGGGCGCGGACCGATCGGCGGGAGTGGCCCCCGCGGGTCGGCGTGGAGCTGTGGGTGATCAAGTGGGACTCCTTCTTGCGACATCGGCGTCGAAAGTGTCGGAGGTGCGACCGCCTGGTTCGGCGTGAACGCTCCGACGTGGGGTGTCCCTCGGAGGCCCCGGACGGGACCCGCGAAGGCACCCGGCCGAGTGTGCAGGGCTCATTGACCTGCGACAAGACTCCCAGATGAACCTGATCGTGTAGTGAAACGATTAGGATTCAACTCCGCAACGTAGCAGTCTCGATGTCGAAACTATCGCTCTGCGCCGAAGGGGTGAACGCTGCCTGCGCGGCGACTTCCGAGTGGCTGCTTACGCCTCGTGCCGGAGGAGGTCGCCGGGCTGGCACCCGAGCGCGTCGCACAGGGCCTCGAGCGTGGTGAACCGGACGGCCTTGGCCCGGCCGTTCTTCAGCACCGCGAGGTTGGCGGGAGTGATGCCGATGCGGTCGGCCAGCTCGCCGACCGTCATCTTGCGGCGGGCGAGCATCACGTCGATGTCGACGACGATCGGCATCAGATCACCTCGTCGAGCTCGGCGCGGAGCGTGGTCGCCGTCGAGTCGAGCGTGACCGCCTTGACGAGCAGCACGCGCAGCACCAGCACGAGCAGGGCGATGCCGGCCGTGCCGACGCCTGCGATCACCACCACCAGCACGAACCCGGGCGGCACGGCCTCGCCGGGGGCGAGGACGAACGACAGGGCCATGGCCAGCAGCGTCGCCGCGACGGCCGAGCCGATGATGACGTCGACGAACCGGAACGCCGCGGGCGAGAACACGGTGTCCCGCTTCACCATCGTCAACAGGCGCCAGATGCAGACGAGCGCCACCTCGACGGTCAGGACGCCGGCGATGCCGATCCCGACGACCGCCCAGCCGAGGGTCGCCGACTCGGGGGACTCCTCGGAGATGTCGATGCCGAGCAGCGGCAGGATCATGCCCTGGATCGCGAGCATCCCGGCGAACAGCAGCACGAGGAGCACGCGGAGCGCGAGGACTGCGAGACGGCCCATGGGGACACCCGTCCTTCGTGGAGTGGCTATCGATTAACGATAGAAATCTATCGTTCTGCATCACCCCTGACAACCCGTCCGCGCTACAGTCGCGTGCTGTGAGAGCCGTCGTGCACACCCGGTACGGCGGTCCCGAGGTGCTCCGGGTCGTCGACGTCGACCCGCCCGTGCCGAGCGACGACGAGGTGCTGGTCCGCGTCCGGGCCGTGTCGCTCAACGCGTCCGACTGGGAGAAGCTCCGCGGCACCCCGGCGTACGCCCGGTTCGGAGGCCTTCGTCGTCCGCGCGGGCACGTCCTCGGCTCGGACGTCGCGGGCACCGTCGAGTCCGTGGGTGCCCGGGTCACGGCGTTCCGGCCCGGGGACGACGTGTTCGCCGACGTGCTCGGCCGCAACGGCGGGCTCGCCGAGCTCGTCCGCGTCCCGGCGACCGCCCTCGCGCCGATGCCCGCCGGCATGACGTACGTCGAGGCGTCGGCCGTCCCGCAGGCCGCCGCGATCGCGCTGCACGGCATCCGGACCCGCGGCCAGGTGCGCCCGGGGGACCGCGTGCTCGTCAACGGGGCCGGTGGCGGTGCCGGAACCTACGCGGTGCAGCTCGCGAAGCTCGACGGTGCCGAGGTCACCGCCGTCGACAACGCGGAGAAGCTCGACCTGCTGCGTGGGCTCGGCGCCGACCACGTCGTCGACTTCCGCGCCCAGGACTACACCGCCGCCGGACGCACGTACGACCTGGTCCTCGACCTCGCCGGCCACCACCCCGTGCGCCACAGCGCCCGAGCGCTCGCGCCCGGCGGCCGGTACCTGTTCGTCGGCGGGTCCGTCCGGTCGTTGCTGCAGGTGCTCCTGCTCGGACCGCTCCTCGGTGCACGCGACAGGAAGCGGCTCCGGGTGCTCGCCGTCCGGACCGGTGTGCGCCAGGTCGCGCCGCTCGTCGAGCTGTGCCGGGCGGGGGTCGTCCGGACGGTCGTCGACCGGGTCTACCCGCTGGCGGAGGCGCCCGACGCGCTGCGACGGCTCGGGGAGGGGCACGCCCTCGGGAAGGTCGTCGTCGAGATCCCCGCCGAAATCAGCTCCGCCGGGCGAGCGGGGCGGGGCTAGGGTCCGGAGCATGGCCGGCCTGGAGGACGAGCTCACCAGGATCGCCGCGGAGACAGGGTTCTCGGGCGTGGTCCGCGTCGACCGTCCGGACAGCCCGCCGCTGGAGCGGGCGTTCGGCCTCGCAGACCGGGCGCACGGCATCACGATGACCACCGACACCCGGCTCGGCATGGCGAGCGGCTCGAAGGCGTTCACCGCGCTCGCCGTGATGTCCCTCGTCGACGAGGGCGTGCTGACCCTGTCGACGACCGCGCGGTCGCTCCTGGGCACGGACCTGCCGCTGATCGGCGACGACGTCACCGTCGAGCACCTGCTCGGGCACCGGTCGGGCATCGGCGACTACCTCGACGACGACGCGGATCCCGGCGAGTACCTGCTCACCGCCCCGGTGCACCAGCTCACCACCACCGAGGCGTTCGTCCCGCTCCTCGACGGCCACGAGACCCTGTTCCCCGCGGGTGAGCGGTTCTCGTACTGCAACGGCGGGTTCGTCGTGCTCGCCCTCCTCGCGGAACGGGCGAGCGGCACGTCCTACCAGGACCTGGTCCGACGACGGGTCCTCGGCCCGGCCGGGATGACCCGGACCGAGTTCCTGCGGGGCGACGACCTGCCGGGCGACGCGGCGGTCGGCTACGTGGAGGTCGACGGCGTGGAGCGGAGCAACGTGCTGCACCTGCCGGTGATCGCGACCGGCGACGGCGGCGTCCACACGACCGTGGCGGACGTGCACCTGTTCTGGGCGGCGCTCGACGCCGGGCGCATCGTGGCCGCCGAGACCGTCGCGACGATGGTCGCCCCGCGCGACACGGGCCCCGACGAGACGCCCCGCTACGGGCTCGGCTTCTGGGTGGACTCCGTGGACGACGACCGGGTCCAGCTCGAGGGGGCCGACGCCGGGGTGTCGTTCCGCAGCTCGCACCACCGCGTGACGGGCACGACCTGGACGGTCGTGAGCAACACCTCGGACGGCACCTGGCCCGTGGCCCGGGCGGTCGCCGCCGCGCTCGCCGGCTGACGGCCCGCGCCCTGCCGCTGGCGCGCGCCGGACGCGGGTGCAGGACGCGGGTGCGGGTCGGGTCAGCCGAGGAAGACCTGGCCGCAGAGCATGCCCTTCGGCCCCGACGTGCAGCCGACGCCGATCTGGCTGTACCCGGGGCGCAGGATGTTCGCGCGGTGCCCCTCGGAGCCCATCCACCCGGCCAGCACGGCGGTGGCCGTCGGGTAGCCGAGGGCGAGGTTCTCGCCGAGCGTGCCGATGCCGCACGCGTCGACGATCTCGCCGAGCGGGTCGTGCTCGAACCGGCCCTCGGCGACCAGACGCTCCGTGCGGAGCACCGCCATCGATGTCGCGCACTCGTCGACCGCCAGCTCGCCGAGACCGGCCTTGCGCCGCTCGGCGTTGGTCGCCACGACGATCTCCTGGGCGAGCGCGACGGTCGCGGAGACCTCGGTCGCGGGAGCGGCCTCGGCCGCGGGCTCGGTCGCGGCGGGGGCGGGGGCGGCGACCGGGGGCGCGCTCGACTCCGCCGGGATCGCGGCCTGCGGGGTCGCCGTCGCGGTGCCGTCGCCCTCGGCGGCGACGGAGGACGCGGGGGCGGGGGACGGCTCGGCAGCGGTGGTCGCCGTGGGCGTGGCTCCGGCCGGGGTCTCGGCGGTGTCGTCGGCGGCGTCCGTGGTCCCGCGGTCGAGCCCGCGGCTGACCGCCTCGGACGCCCGCTCGACGAGGGCGCCGACGCCCATCGCGTCCGACCGGGTCGACGAGAGGTCCGAGGTGGCGAACGGGTTGAGGGCCGAGGCCGCCCCGAGCAGTCCCGACACGAGCACGGTGCCGAGCAGGACGCGTCGGGGCCGGACCTTGGAGCGCCGCCGCCTCTTCTCCCACCGCCGCAGGTCACGACGACGGGGTGCGGACGGCGAGGGCATGCCCGCGACGTTATCGGATCGTTATGTCCGAATGGAACACCTGTCCAGGACGGGCCTCGCACCGGCAGGGGGGCCCGCGGGGCGCCGACACCCGCCTGTCGCTGGCCGGCGAGGTCGCACCGGCCGACGACGGCGGCCGCTCCGACGCGTCGTGGACCATCGGGTGCCCCGGAGGGCATGGACCGGCGGCCACGGCAGGACGAGGCTGGGACGGAGGACCGGCCGAGACCCTGCGGCGCGGGCAGGTCAGGTGGGTCCACGACGGGAGGAGAGCGCACGGTGCAGGTCGACGCGGCGGTGGCTGCGGCGCGAGCCGCCGTCGACGCGCGCGACGCCGACGCGCTCGCGACGCTGGCGACGGACGGGGCCGACCTCGACGCGCTGGTCCTTCCGGGGCCGGAGGGCGAGCGCACGCTGGTCGAGCAGGTCCTGCTGACCGGCGACGCCGCGTTCGTCCGGGCGGTGCTCGCGATCCCCGGGGTGTCGGCCGGGCGGGCGCTGCCGGAGCACGGGTCGTGGTGCTGGGCGCGCGGCGCACCGCTCGGCGTGCTGGAGGCGTTCGCCGAGCGCTCCGGCGTGGACCTCTCCGGCGCGGACGGCGACGGGATGACGCTGCTCCACGAGCTCGCGTCCGCGGGCGCCGATCCCGCCGTCGTGCGGTGGGTGCTCGACCGCGTCCCGGTCGACCCGCGCGCGACCGACGGGTCGACGCCCCTCGCCCACGCGCTCGGCAACGGGAACCTCGCCCTGGCCGACGAGCTGCGCCGGCGGGGTGCCGAGCTCGACCCGCCGAGCGCGTGGAACGGGTGGACACCGCTGATCACGGCCGTCGTCGCCGGGATGCAGGACGTCGTGGTGTGGCTCCTCGCTCAGGACGGGACCGACGTCGACCTCGGCGACGCGACGGGTGCGACCGCCCTGCACCACGCCGCACGGCTCGGTCGCCTGGACGCGCTCGACGCCCTGCTCGCCCGTCCCGACCTCGACGGGCAGGCCCGCGACGCCCAGGGCTCGACCGCGCTGATGGACGCCGCCCGGCACGGCCGCGCCGACGTCGTCGCCGCACTGCTGCGGCACCCCGACCCGGGCGTCGACCTCGTCGACCCCGACGGCCGCACCGCCCTCCAGCACGCGCTCGACGCCGGTGCCGCCGACGTCGTCGCGCTCCTGCGGCCCCTCACGACCGTCCCGACGACCGCACCGGCCCTCCGGGCGGCCGACGAGGCGTCCGGTCCGATCGACGTCGCCATCGGCGACCCGCCCATGGACGAGTGAGCGGATGAGCCGGCTCCACGAGCACCCCGCAGCGGCGTCCGCGTCGGCCGGTCGTCGGTGGGCCGAGCCTGGCCGGTCCCCGCGCCCGGACGAACGTCAGCACGGGAGTCTCGACGACCGGGCCGACGACCCGGTCGTCGATCGAGGAGACGACCGCGCAGCCGACGACCGCGCAGCCGACGACCGGGCCGGCCTCGGCGTCGACGGCCGCGTCGACCCCGTCCGGCCCTCGGCCGCCTGGGGCCCGCCGACGGCGCTGCGCCTCCAGCGGCTCGCCGGGAACCGTGCGGTGACGAGCGCGGTGACGAGCGCGGTGGCCGGCGCGGTGCGCCGGAGGCGGGGGACCGCGCCCGTGCAGCGGCGCATCCCGTCGGCGGCCGCCACCAACCCCCTGACGGCGCCGGGCGTCGTGGACAGGGGCGCGCACGTCGCGGGCCTCGAGCGCCTCAACGAGCGTGCGCTGTCGGAGCTCAGCGCCGCGGACCGGGCGACCGTGATGGCGGCGGCCCACACGGCGGCGGGGTCCGCCGCGGCGTTCGCGGCCCTGCCGCCGGTCGACCGTGCGACCACGCTCGCGACGGCGCTGCGCACCTTCCGGCCGGCGCTGGTGCTCGGCGACCCCGCGCTGATCAACGTGGGTCCGCGGCCCTCGACGGCGGACGCCGCGAACATCGCGACGCTCGTGACGAACGCGACGGCGCTCATCAACCTCTGCATGGCGCCGGCCGCCGTCCCGCACCTGCGCGACGTGTTCGGCGCCGCGAACGTCGGCACGGCGCAGGCCCGTTACGCCGCCGGGGCCACCCGGCTCGCCTGGCTGCACACCCACGGGAAGATCGTCACCGACCGGTCCGGGTACAGCGGGCAGGTGGGGCTCGGCGGGCTGACGAACTCGGCACGGATGGCCCTGTCGCCGGGGACGATCGACTCCCCGGCGAACGACCCGGCGACCGTCCTCGTCCTGCACGAGTCCATGCACGCGGGCACGGCCTCGGTGAAGGACCACGGCTACCTCGGGACGCCGGGGTTCACCACGCTGGCTCCCGGCACGAAGCTCGACAACGCGGCGCACTACGAGGTACCCGCCCGCCGGCTGCGCAGCATGGCGCACGCCTACCCGGGGATCGTCTTCGTCCCGGCCGGGACCTCCGTGACCGTCGGGGGCACGGTGCACACGGCGGCCCCGCTGACCCCGCTCGAGCAGGCGAACCGCGATGCGTCCGAGGTGACCCGGGCGGCGTGGAACATGGGTCTGAACATGCACAGCCTGTGGGTCCGGATCAACCTCCACCGGACCGACTGGTCCTCGCTCGACCTGACCGCCGCCTACACCGGCGCCACGGCGGCGCACTTCGAGGACTGCATGCCGTACTGGTCGAAGGTGGAGGCGCTGACGGTCCACGACCGGCCCGGTCTCAGCGCCGCCGGCGCGGTGACGCAGACCGCCCCGGTCACGCAGATCGACGTGGCCCTGTCGGAGGGGCTCGTCCGGCTCGTCTCCCGCGCGAAGGACCTCGCCAAGGTCCAGCTCGCGTCGGAGACCACCGCGCGGGCGTTCATGGCCTCGCAGGCGACCGCCTCGGAGATCGCGGCGGCCACCACCTCGGCGGCGATGAAGGACCTGCTGCTGCTGTGCCTGTGCCGCGCCGTGGGGTCCATGACGGGCGCTCCGACGCGCGACGTGCGGGTGCTCAACGAGATGGCGACGAACCGCACGTACGCGGCGATGCTCACGCCGCGCAGCCCGTCCGCCTTCCCGTGACGACCGGCTCCGGCTAGAGCGAGTCGAGCGGCACGTCCGCGTCGGCGAGCCGGGCGGGGTCGACCGTGCGCCCGACGAGCGCCCGGAGCTGGTCGTTGACGTCCCACACGTTGACGTTCATCGCAGCCCTGACCCGCCCGTCGTGCAGCCAGAAGGCGACGAGCTCCCGCGTGGCGGGGTCGCCGCGGAGCACGACCGGGTCGTCGGCGGAGGCGTGCCCGACGTACTCCATCCCGAGGTCGTACTGGTCGGTGTAGAAGTACGGCTGCCAGTCGTGGACGTCGGGACGGCCGAGGATCGAGCGGGCGGCGAGCGCGCCCTGGCGGATCGCGTTGTCCCAGTGCTCGACGCGCAGGCGGTGCCCGAGGACGGTGTGGTGGGCGTTCGCGACGTCGCCGGCGGCGAGCACGGCGGGGTCGGCGGTGCGCAGGTGCTCGTCGACGGCGATCCCGCTCCCGTCGGCCTCCAGGCCCGCCGCGACGGCGAGCGCGACGTTCGGTGCGGCCCCCACGCCGACGAGGACGGCGTCGGCGGGCACGACCTCGCCGCCGACCCGGACGCCGGTGACACGTCCGTCCGCGCCCTCGAACCCGTCGACGCCGACCCCGGTGCGCAGGTCCACGCCGTGGTCGCGGTGCAGGGCCGCGAAGAACGTCGCCAGCTCCGGTCCGAGCACCCGCAGGAGCGGCTGTGCGGCGTACTCGAGCACGGTGACGTCGAGCCCGGCGAGCCGTGCGGCGGCAGCGACCTCCAGGCCGATCCAGCCGCCGCCGACGACCACGAGGCGCTGCGGGGTCGCGAGCACGTCGCGCAGCGCGTCGCTGTCCGCGAGCCGTCGCAGGGTGCGCACGCCGTCGAGCCCGGCGCCGGGGACGTCGAGGGTGCGAGGGCTCGACCCGGTGGCGAGCACGAGGTGGTCGTAGCCGAGCGTGCTGCCGTCCGAGAGGTCGACCGTGCGGGCGGCGCGGTCGACGCTCGTCGCCGTGGTGCCGAACCGGGTGGTCACGTCGTGGTCCGCGTACCAGCCGGCGTCGTGCACGAACACCTCGTCGCGCGGCGTGGTGCCCTGCAGGTACCCCTTGGAGAGCGGCGGCCGCTCGTAGGGGCGGTCGGGCTCGTCGCCGACGAGCGTGACGGGCCGGTCGTCCCCCTCCTCGCGCAGCGTGGCGACGACGTGCGCCGCAGCGAGCCCTGCACCGACGACCACGGTCCCGGCCATGACGACCTCCAGTGGGACTGACTGACTGACGGACCTACGGACGGACGGCGGCGAGGAACTCCGCGCGGCTGGCGGGGGAGTCCCGCAGCAGGCCGGACAGGGCCGACGTCGTCGTGACCGTCCCGCCGGCGCGGACCCCGCGCATGCTCATGCACAGGTGCTCCGCCTCGACGACGACCCCGACCCCGCGCGGCGCGAGCTCCATGTCGATCCAGTCCGCGACCTGGCGGGTGAGCCGCTCCTGCACCTGCGGGCGGCGCGCGAACATCTCGACGACGCGGGCGAACTTCGAGAGCCCGAGGATCCGCTCGTCGGGCAGGTAGCCGACGTGGGCGACGCCGACGAACGGCAGCAGGTGGTGCTCGCACAGGGACTGCACGGGGATCGAGCGGACCACGACGAGCTCGTCGTACCCCTCGTCGTTGGGGAACGTGGTCATCTCGAACGGTCGCGGCGTGAGCATCGCGGCGTAGGCCTCGGCCATGCGCCGCGGGCTGCGGACCGTGCCGGGGCTGTCGCACGGCACGCCGAGAGCCTCGAGGAAGGTACGGGCGGCGTCCTCGGCGGCGTCGAGGCCGGTGTCCTCACGCGTGGTGAGCGTCATCGGTCCGCGTTTCTATCGTTCATACTCATGTACGTTAGAAACGACCGCCGGTAGTGTCAAGGAGATGGACAGCGTGAGCTCGGGGACGTTCGCGGCGGATGCCGGGGCCATCGGCGCGCTCGCCGACCCGGTGCGCCTCGCGCTGTACCGCTTCGTCGTCGGGCAGCCCGAGCCCGTCAGCCGCGACCAGGCCGCGACGGGCGTCGGCGTCCCCCGGCACCAGGCCCGCTTCCACCTCGAACGACTCGTGGCGGACGGCCTGCTCGCGACCAGCCACGCCCGCCTGACGGGTCGCAGCGGCCCGGGCGCGGGCCGGCCGTCCACGCTCTACCGGCGGGCTCCGCGCGAGCTCGCCGTCACGCTGCCGGACCGGGACTACGAGCTCGCCGGCCGGCTGCTGAGCGACGCCGTCGCGGAGGCCGTCCGCACCGGGGAGCCGGTGCTCGACTCGGTGCACCGCTCGTTCGCCGCCTACGGGCAGGCGGCCGGCCGGTCGTCCGCGACGGTCGTCGGGCAGGACCCGCTCGACGCGACCGGCGAGGTGCTCGCCGGGCACGGGTACGAGCCGCGGCGCGACGGCGACGAGGTCCACCTGCACAACTGCCCGTTCCACGCGTTGGCCCAGGCGCAGACCGACCTCATCTGCCGCGCCAACCTGTGCCTCGTCGCGGCGGTCGCCGAGGAGGTGGCGCCGGAGCGGGTGGACGCCCGGCTCGAGCCCCGGCCCGACCGGTGCTGCGTGGTCCTGGCGGCGAGGCGGTAGGCAGCCCGGGGCCGCACGGTCGGAGCCGCGGTCCGGGACCTAGGTCCCAGCCGCCGAATCGACGTATACGCGTATTCTCGGACATACCCCCTGAGACCGCGCCGCAGTGGCGCGTGTCGACCTGCGCATCGCAGAGGCGGGTCGTCGGCCCTCCAGCCCGGCGGCCGGCTGCGGTAGACGAACCAGCCGTCGAGCCGTCGCGCTCGTCCCCTCAGCTCGCCCACCCCAGGATCGACGCCCGAATCGGAGTCAAGGATGACCTCACCCGCTGCGCTGCACCTGCTGCGCGGGCCCGTCGCTGACCGCGCCCCCGAGGGGGTGGTCCCCCGGCCGCACCCCGTGACCGATGCCGACGTCCCGGACCCGGCGGCGTCGGCGCTCTGGGAGGAGTTCACGTCGACGGGCTCGAGGGCGGCCCGGGAGCAGCTGATCCTGCGCTACGCGCCGCTGGTGACCCAGGTGGCCGGCCGCGTCGGGATGCGGCTCCCGCGCACCGTCGAGCAGGCCGACCTCGTCTCGTACGGGATGTTCGGGCTGATCGACGCGATCGAGAAGTACCGCACCGACCGCGCCGTGAAGTTCGAGTCGTACGCCGCAGCTCGCGTCCGCGGCGCGATCATCGACGAGCTGCGGGCGCTGGACTGGGTGCCGCGCTCCGTGCGGACCAAGGCCCGTGCCGTGGACCTCGCGCACGCCGAGCTCGAGGCGAAGCTGCACCGGTCGCCCACGGACGAGGAGACGGCCGCGCACCTGCGCCTGACCGTCCGTGAGCTGCGGGCGGTGTTCTCCCAGCTGGCCACGGTCAACGTGCAGGCGCTCGACGAGCTGCTCGGCGGCGGTGCGGACGGGGGCGGTGGCGGCGCACCGCTGCACGACACCCTCGGCGACGAGCGCTGCGTGGACCCGGCCGGCGCGCTCGACGCGGCGGAGACCAAGCACCTGCTGGCGCGCGCCGTCGAGCAGCTCGGCGAGCGCGAGCGGATCGTCGTGGTCCTCTACTACTACGAGGGCATGACGCTGGCCGAGATCGGTCGGGTGCTCGGCGTCACCGAGTCGCGGATCTCCCAGATGCACACCGCGGCCATGCTCCGGCTGCGCACCCGGCTCGTGGAGGCCGAGCGCGCCTGACGCGCTACCGGCCGACCATCGCGATGCCGGCGTCGTTGTACCGGTTGCCGGCGACGCCCACGCGCGCGGCGAGGGCGTCCAGGTCCGCGATCTCGTCGGCGGACAGCGCGACCTGCGTCGCCGAGGCGTTCTCCTCGACGCGGGTCAGCCGCCGCGTGCCCGGGATCGGCACGACCCACGGCTGCTGCGCGAGCAGCCACGCGAGCGCGACCTGACCGGGCGAGGCGCCGCGCTGCTCGGCCAGCGTGCGGACGTGCGCGACGAGCGCCTCGTTGGCGTCGCGGTTCTCGGCGGTGAACCGGGGGGTCGTGGTGCGGACGTCACCCGCGGTGAACTCGGTGGACGACGAGACCGTGCCCGTGAGGAACCCCTTGCCGAGCGGGCTGAACGGCACGAACCCGATGCCCAGCTCGGCGCACGTCGGCAGCACCTCCGGCTCCGGGTCGCGCGTCCACAGCGAGTACTCGGACTGCACCGCGGTCACGGGGTGCACGGTGTGCGCGCGGCGGATCGTCCCCGCCCCCGCCTCCGACAGGCCGAAGTGGCGGACCTTCCCCGCGGCGACGAGCTCGCCGACCGTCCCGGCGACGTCCTCGATCGGCACGTCCGGGTCGACGCGGTGCTGGTAGAAGAGGTCGATCACGTCGGTGCGCAGCCGGCTGAGCGAGGCGTCGGCGACGCGACGGATCTGCTCGGGCCGGGAGTCCGTGCCCTGCATGCGGCCGTCGACGATGTTCCAGCCGAACTTCGTCGCGAGCACCACCTGGTCGCGGACCGGTGCGAGCGCCTCGCCGACGAGCTCCTCGTTGACGTACGGGCCGTACACCTCCGCCGTGTCGAAGAACGTGACGCCGAGGTCCACGGCGCCGCGCAGCACCGCGACCATGTCGTCGCGGGAGCCGGGGTTCGGCCCGTAGCTCTGGGACATGCCCATGGCGCCAAGGCCGATCGCGGAGACCTGGAGTCCGTGTCCGAGGGTGCGGGTGTGCATGGTGACCTCCTGGGGGTAGGCCTCGACGGTAGGCCGGGGCGCCGCGCGCAGGGAGGCCCTGTCAGGACACCCCTGAGCCCTTCGGCGGGAACGTCGCGACATGGTCGCGGGCGCGGGCGAACCAGACCGCCGCCTCGTCCGGAGCCATGGTCGGCGGCAGCGCGAGGTAGCTGCCCATCGCCTTGCCACCCGGGCTGAACGGGCCCGTGCCGTCGAGGGCGGAGAGCTCGGCGCGAGCCGCGTCGTCGAGCTTGACGCCGAGGTCGTCGCCGTAGAGGCCCGCGAACATGTTCCCGTTCACGTAGGCGCCGAGCTGGCCGAACAGCGGCTTGACCTGCACGCCTGGGCCCTCGGGGACGAGCGCGCGGAACCGGTCCTTCTGGGCGTCCGTCGCCTTGGCCATGCCGGACCTCCTGCGTCGACGCGCAGCACGGAAGCCACCGGATGCCTGATGGGGTGGGAGCAGCGCCTCGTGCGCTGCCTCCGTTCTCAACGTATAGCGCACAGGGGGGCTTGCCGCCAGACCCTGGTGGGGGCGCAGAATTCCTGACTCGCCCCCGAAACCGTGGAAACGAGGCCCATGTCCACCTCTGCCTTCGACCTTCCCGACCGGCTCGCCGCCAAGGCGGACCCGGCGCTGACCGGCGCCGACGAGCAGCACTTCGCGGCGATCGCAGAGAGCCTCGAGCAGACGGTCGCCGACCTGTCCGACCGGCTCGACGCCGCCCGCCGTGCGCCCGGCGGGCACGGCACGCAGGCGCTGGAGCGGGACCAGGAGGTCCACCGGCTGAGCTCGCGCCTGCGCACGCTGCGCCGGTTCGGCCTGGACCTGTGCCTCGGCCGGATGGTCGGGGCCGACGGGACCGGGACCGTGTACGTCGGCCGGCTCGGCCTCACCGACCGGGACGGGCACCGGCTGCTGCTCGACTGGCGCTCGCCCGCTGCCGAGCCGTTCTTCGGCGCCACGCACGCGAACCCGATGGGGCTCGCCAGCCGCCGCCGCTACCGCTGGACCGGTGGCCGCGTGAGCGACTACTGGGACGAGGTGTTCACGCCGGAGGGGATGGTGGGGCACGCCGCCCTCGACGACGAGTCCGCGTTCGTCGCGAGCCTGGGCAGCGCCCGGTCGGACCGGATGCGCGACGTGCTGAGCACGATCCAGGCCGACCAGGACGCGATCATCCGGCGGGGCTCGCGGGGTGCCGTCGTCGTCGACGGAGGTCCGGGAACCGGCAAGACGGTCGTCGCGCTGCACCGTGCCGCGTACCTGCTGTACTCCGAGCCGCACCTCGGCCGACACCGCGGCGGTGTGCTGTTCGTCGGGCCGCACGAGCCGTACCTGGCGTACGTCGCGGACGTCCTGCCGCGGCTCGGCGAGGAGGGCGTGCAGATCTGCACGCTGCGGAACCTCGTGCCCGAGGGGGCGTCCGCCCGGCCCGAGCAGGACCCGGAGGTCGCTCGCCTCAAGTCGTCGGCGGACCTCGTGCGGGCGATCGAGCCGGCCGTCCGGTTCTCCGAGCGGCCGCCGAAGGAGGGGCTCCTCGTCGAGACGCAGTGGTCCGACCTGTGGCTCAGCACCCAGGACTGGGCCGACGCGTTCGACTCGCACGACCTGGGCGCCCCGCACAACGAGGCCCGCGACCAGGTCTGGGAGGAGCTCCTCGACATCCTGGTCGGCAAGAACGACGACGACGACGTCCCGGCGGACCTGCTGCGCCGCGCGCTCACCCGCAACCGGGACCTCACCGCTGCCTTCAACCGGGCCTGGCCGCTGATCGACGCGACCGACCTCGTCGCCGACCTGTGGTCCGTCCCCGCCTACCTGCGGATGTGCGCACCGGGACTGACGCCCGACGAGGTGCGGACGCTGCAGCGCGACGACCCGCAGGCCTGGACGGTGTCCGACCTGCCGCTCCTCGACGCCGCCCGGCAGCGTCTCGGCGACCCCGAGGCGTCCCGCCGGCGACGTCGCCAGGAGGCCGCGCTCGCCGCCGAGCGGGAGGAGATGAGCCGCGTCGTCGAGCACCTCATCGAGACCGACGACTCCGAGCTGCAGGTCATGAAGATGCTGCGCGGGCAGGACCTGCGCGCCGCGCTCGTCGACACCGACGCCCACGCGGGACCGGCACCGGACGCGCTCGCGGGCCCGTTCGCGCACGTCGTCGTCGACGAGGCGCAGGAGCTGACCGACGCCGAGTGGCAGATGCTCCTGAGCCGCTGCCCGTCGCGCAGCCTCACCGTGGTCGGCGACCGCGCGCAGGCCCGGCACGGGTTCACGGAGTCATGGGCCGAGCGCCTGACGCGGATCGGGCTGGACGACGTGGACCTGCGCTCGCTGAGCATCAACTACCGGACGCCGTCGGAGGTCATGGCGGAGGCCGAGCCGGTCATCCGGGCCGCGCTCCCCGACGCGAACGTGCCGACGTCGGTGCGCAGCAGCGGCGTGCCCGTGGTCCACGGCTCGACGTCCGACCTGGGGTCGGTCCTGTCGACCTGGCTCGCGGCGGGCGGCGACGGGGTCGCGTGCGTCGTCGGGGACCCGACGTTCGAGCCGACCGCGCGCATCCGGTCGCTGACCCCGCAGACCGCGAAGGGGCTGGAGTTCGACCTCGTCGTCCTCGTGGACCCGGAGCGGTTCGGGACGGGCATCGAGGGGGCCGTCGACCGGTACGTCGCGATGACCCGCGCCACCCAGCAGCTCGTGGTGCTCACGAGCACCTGACGTCTACACCCACAGGTCCCGCTCGACGAGCACGTCGCGCAGCACGTCCGCGCGGTCGCTGATGATCCCGTCGACCCCGAGGTCCAGCAGGGTCCGCATGTCGGCCGCGTCGTTCACGGTCCAGACGTGCACCAGCCGGCCGATCCGGTGCGCGACCCGCACGTGCCGCCCCGTGAGCACCTGCCGGTCGCGGACCCGCCACGGCACCTGGAACGCGTCGACCCGCCACACCGCCCACGCCGGGAGCCGGCCCGTCCGGCCCGCGGCGAGGAACCGCGCGGCCTCCGCGGTCGCGGCCGACGTGGCCACCGGCCGCGAGAGCCGCGCGACCGTCGCGTCCCGGCGCGCCGCCGAGAACGACGCGACGCACACCCGGTCGTGCGCCGCGGTCCGCTCGATCGCCGCCGCTACCGGCTCGATCCCGGACCGCTCCTTGACGTCGACGTTGACGCGCAGCCCGGGCCACGTGCCGAGCACGTCCTCGAGCAGCGGCACCGGCTCGACCCCGCCGATCCGCGCGCGTCGCACCGCCGACCACGGCAGCTCGCAGACCCGTCCCGTGCCGTCCGTCGTCCGGTCGAGCGTCGCGTCGTGCAGCGCGACCGCGACGCCGTCGGCCGTCCCGTGCGCGTCCGTCTCCACCCACCGGTACCCGAGGTCGACGGCCGCCTGGAACGCCGCCAGCGAGTTCTCCAGCCCGTCCGGCGAGAACCCGCGGTGCGCGAGCGCGGCGACGTCACCGGCCTCGCCGAAGTACGGGTGCGTCATGCGGCGACCTCCCGGCTCCAGTGCAGCACAGCCCTCAGGTGCCGGCCGGCTGCCCGTGGTACGTCGCCGGGTCGCCGAGGACGGGTGCGACGACGCACGGCACGCCCACGTGGCTCATCCACTGCGTGATCGGCTCGCCGTCGAACGTCGGCAGCGGGACCTTCGACGACGCCGCCTCGCCGAGGTCGGTGCCGTTGGTCTCCCGGAGGACCACGAGCTGCTCCCAGGTCTCGACCCAGTCCTCCGCCGGTGCGTCGTCTGCGAGACGGTGCGCGGGGAGCGTGCGCATCGTGGCGACGAGGTCGGCGATCGCGTCGTCCTCCGCCGCCATGTGGACCTCCGCGGTCGCCGTCGGGTCGGGCGGCCGGTCCTCCGGCACGTCGATGACCGCGAGCCGCAGGGTCTCGCACGCCTGCGTCGCCTGCGCGACCACCACCGGGTCGTCAAGGACGTCGGGGTCGTCGGCGTGGGCCCGCACCCACAGCACACGCCCGACGACGCCGGCGACGGCGAGCACCAGGCACAGCGCGAGGCCGAGGGCCACGAGGTCGGCGACGCTCGACCGGCGGAGCGCGACAGGCTGCTCCGGCTCGGTCTGCTCCGGCTCGGACGCGTCCGGCGCAGGTCGCGGCGGGGTGGCGGACCGTGAGGACATGCCCGGCAACCTACTCGGGCCGGCGGCGGTCCGAGGTCGGTTCGGCTTCCTCGGCACAGCCGTCCGGCGGGCGTGGCGCTGGTTGACCCGGCGGCCGTCGCGGCACCCCGGTCAGGCCGTGCAGGGCACCGCGCCGTTCGCGGGCGGCGTGCCCGTGCCGAGGAAGCCGAACACCGTGTGCCCGCCGGACGGCAGGGTGCCGTTCCACTCCGCGTTCCGCACGGTCACGACGGTCCCGGTGCTCGATGCGGTGCCCGACCACAGGTGCGTGACCGCACCGCCCGAGGGGAGCGTGAGTGCCGTCGACCAGCGGCTGACCGCGGTCGCCGCCGTGACCTCGACCGAGGCCTGGTAGCCGCCGGGCCAGGTGCCCCCGACGGTGAGCGTGGCCCGGCAGGCGGTCGGGCGGACGGTCGGTGACGGGATGACGGGCGTCGGCGAGGTCGTCGGCGTCGGGGTGAGGGTCGGGGTCGGGGTCGGGGTGGGCGTCGGTGTCGGGCCGTCGCCCAGGGGGAGCGCCGTCAGGAAGTCGGTGAGCTGCGCGGCGATCACCTGGTGGTCGTGGACGGACGGGTGCCAGTGGCAGCCGCCGTAGTCGAGGCCGTCGTTGCCGTAGTACCAGTACCGCACCCGCTCGTCGCCCGCGGCCTGCCGCTCGTCGACGACCCGCTCCGCGAGCTCGGACTGGTCGGTGCCGGTCGACACGTACGTCCCGGTCACGACGAGGAAGGCGTCCGGGTAGCGCGCCCGGAGCGTGTCGAGGAAGCCGTGGTACGCGTCGACCCAGGCCTCGCGCAGGGCGGCCGGGCTGCTCCACTCCTCGTTGCTGCCGAGGGCCGTCGAGAAGTCGTTGATCCCGAGCCCGACGACGACCGCGTCCGGCTGCCAGTCCGACGGCCGGTCCCACACGTCGCCCGCGACGCCGGGCAGCGCACGGTCGTAGTACGTGCGGTAGCTGGTCCCTGGCTCGCCGCCGCCGTAGTTGCGGACCATGCCGCGTCCCGAGAACGCGTTGAGCTGGTAGTCCGCGCCGAGGGCGCGTGCGGTGAGCGCGCCGAACGACAGGTCGGCGTTGGTGGTCCGGGTGACCTGCTCACCCGTGCAGTCGCGGCTCGTGGACGTGTTGCCGTACCCGGCGGTGAAGGAGTCGCCGTCGAGCTCGAGCTGCAGGTCTCGGGCCGGTGGCGCGGGCAGGATCTCGCCGTCCACCGGGACGAACCCGCCGAACGTGCTCGTCGCCCACGGCACCTCGCTGCGCTTCACGACCCGCACGCTGTGCACCCCGGCGGTGAGCCCGGTGACCCGGTACGTGGTGCTGCCGGGGGTCACGAGCGTCGCGTACGGCCGGCCGTCGACCTCGACCTCGTAGTCCCCGGTGGCGTCGTCGAGCACGATGCCGACGCCCGTGCCGCGGAACCGGCCCTCGAAGTAGACGCCGGGCCACGCGTGCTGCCACGTCGCGCCGCTGACGGCGACCCGCCCTGCGGTGTGCACGGTGACCGAGAGGTCCCGGGGGGCCGGTGCCGCGGCAGCCGCCCCGGGGACCAGCGCGACGCAGGTCGCGAGTGCGGTCAGGGTGAGGGCGCTGCGCAGTCGTCGCACACCGGGTCCCTTCGTCGGGTGGCGCCGGCCGGAGAAACTCGGCGCGTCCCTTGGTAGCGGAGGTCGGGCCTGCGGCGCAGGGTGTGAAGCGGTTCGCCCTCGACGGGCGCGTCGTCCACCCTGGAGGCATGACACCCGATCGGGGCGCCCGTCGCGGGGCACCCGTGCTGCGACGCGCGGAGGAGCTGCACGACGAGGCTGCTGCCGTCGTCGACGCGGAGCGTGCGGCGCTGCTCGCGGGGGGAGTGCCCGGTGAGCTCGTCTGGACCGGCGGTTCGAGCGTGCCCGGCGCACTCACCCGCGGCGACGTCGACCTGCACCTGCGCGTGCCGCCGGCGCAGTTCGCGACCGCCGTCGCGCTGGTCCGGCGCGACCACGCCGTCGTCCACCCGGAGATCTGGTGCGCCACGCTCGCGACGTTCGCCGTCGACGCCCCGCTGCCGGCAGGCCTGGCGGTCACGCCGGTCGGCTCGGAGCACGACGTCCGCTTCACCCGCACCTGGCAGCTGCTCCGCGACGACCCGCGGCTCCTGGCCGCGCACAACCGGCTCAAGGTCGAGGCCGACGCGCTCGACCCCGGACGCTACGAGGACCTCAAGTCCGCCTTCTTCACCCGGCTCCTCGACGGGCAGGTCTGACGGCTCGGGCCGACGGCGCCCGATTCCTCGCGGCCGCGCACGGGGTCTACCCCTCATGACGACGATCACGCACGACCCGGTCCGCACCCACTGGCAGGCCGCCGCCCGCGGCGAGCCCCTCGACTGGGGTGCGCTCGCCACGGAGCCCGACGGCATCGGCGAGCAGGTCGTCGTCGACCCGGCCGGGCTCTGGCTGCGTCCCCGAGGTGCCGTGCCCGGCCCCGTGGTCCTGGCCGTCCACGGCGGCGGGTTCGTGAGCGGCTCCGTGCGGACCCACCGGCGCATGTTCGGCCACCTCGCCCGGGCCGCCGGCGTCCCCGTGTTCGTCGTCGAGTACGGCCTGGTGCCCGAGCACGTGTTCCCGAGCCAGGTCGGCGCCGTGACGGCGGCCTACGAGTGGCTGCTCGCGGGCGGCTCCGGCCCGGTCGCGGTCGCGGGCGACTCGTGCGGCGCGACGCTGGCGCTCGGGGTCGCGCTGCGCGCCCGCGACGAGGGCGCCACGCCGCCGTCGTCGCTGCTGCTCATGTCGGCGTGGACCGACCTGCTCGCGACAGGGGAGTCGTACGGGAGCGGCACCGACCCGTTCTTCACGCGCGACCTGGTGCGCGGCCTCGGGACGGCGTACCTGGCCGGCGCGGACCCGTGCGACCCGCTGGCGTCGCCGGTGCACGCCGACCTGCGCGGGCTGCCGCCCACGTACCTGCAGGTGGGCGCGGAGGAGGCGCTGCTCGACGACAGCAGGCTCCTCGCGGACCGGATGCGCGCGGCGGGGGTCGACGTGCGGCTCGACGAGCTCCCCGGCCAGGTGCACACGTCCCAGATGGCGGCGGGCCGGACGGAAGTCGCCGACGACGCGATCGGGAGGGCGGGGACGTGGCTGCGGTCGACACTGGTCCCGTGACGGTGTTCGAGGAGGCGGCCGCCCCGCTGCGCGGCGAGCTCACCGCGCACGCCTACCGGATGCTCGGCTCCTGGGACGAGGCCGAGGACGCCGTGCAGGACACGTACCTGCGCGCCTACCGGTCGTGGGACCGGTTCGAGGGCCGTGCGTCGGTCCGCACCTGGCTGTACCGGATCGCGACGAACGTCTGCCTCGACGCGGCACGCGACCGGGGCCGCCGTGCGCTCCCCTCCGGCATCGTGGGCTCGCCCGGCGACCCCGACGTGCTGCCGCCCGAGCGCTGGGTCCAGCCGTTCCCGGGCGGCCGCGACGACCTGCGCCTGGCGCTCGTCGCGGGGATGCAGACCCTCCCGCCGACGCAGCGTGCCGTCCTCCTGCTGCGCGACGTGCTCCGGCTCCCGGCGGGCGAGGTCGCCGACCTCCTCGGCACGTCGGTCCCTGCGGTGAAGAGCAGCCTGCAGCGTGCTCGGGCCAGGCTCGCGCGGACCGCGCCCACCCCGCACGACGTCGTCGAGCCGACCTCCCCGCAGGCCCGCCGCCTGCTCGACCTCTACGTGCGGGCGTTCGAGACGGCCGACGTCGAGCTGCTCACCGCGGTGCTGCGCGCCGACGCGACCCTCGAGCTCGTGCCCTCCCGCGCCTGGTTCGCCGGCAAGGCCGCCTGCTCGGTCGTCCTGGCCGACGCGGTCGGCGCACCCGGCGACTGGACGATGCGTCCGACGCTCGCGAACGGCGCCCCCGCGGTCACGGTGGACCTGCACGGTCAGCCGCTCGGCGTCGCGGTCCTCGACGTCCGCCGCGACGGGATCGCGGGCATCACGGTGTTCGGCGACCCGGCCCTCGTGAGCCGGTTCCCGGCCTTAGGGTCGGAGGCATGAACGAGCGGCTGACCTGGACCGTCACGACCCACGACTGGTCCCAGGACCTCGACCGGGAGCACCTCGCCGGGATCCGGTCGACCGCCGACGCGTACCGGGCCGGCGGCCGGCGGCACATGGTCCTGGAGGTGCTCGCGTACGCGGACGAGGAGGCCGAGTCGATCGGTCGCGTCGGGCACGCCGTGGTGACGACCCGCGCGGACGGGTCGGTGACCGTGGCGGACGACGGGCGGGGCACCGACACCCGCACGGACGACCAGGGCCGGGTGATCCGCAAGCCGGTGATGGCGACCCGTGACGTCCGGTTCTTCGACGTCCCCGACGCCCCGCTGCTGCCCGACGGTCTGCCGCGGCGCGGGATGTCCACCGTCGCGGCGCTGTGCCCGCTGCTCGTCCACGAGAACCACCGGGCGACGGGCGCCTGGTCGCAGACCTACCGGTACGGCATCCCCGACGGCGAGCTGCAGGCCGTCGGGCCGGCGAGGCCGTCCGGCACGTCGGTGACGTTCCGCCCGGACGACGACCTCCGGGGTCCGGCGTCGCTCGTCGCGGACGACCTGACCGCCTTCCCCTGGCTCCGGGTCGGGCTGCGCGAGGAGTAACGCCGCACCGTGCCCGCCGCTGGGTGCCCGCCGCTGGGTGCCCGCCGCTCGGTGCCCGCCGCACCGTGCCCGCCGCTCGGTGCCCGCCGCTCGGTGTCCCGGTGCCCGCCGGTCAGGTTCCCGGCGAGGCGCTCGTGGCGCGCTCAGCAGCAGCGCGCCCCCGGGTGGGTGTCCTGCTCCGCGTGCCGCTCGCGCCAGTACGTCGCCTCGGACACCGGCGCGGTGCCGGGGTGCAGCCGTTCGACGTGTGCGACGTACCTGGCGTAGTCGTGGTCGCCGAGGAGGGTCGTCGTGTACCACCGCACGGCCCGGCCGGTCCGTGCGAGGGCGGCCACCACGCGCGTCACGACCGGGCCGCCGTCCCGGCGCGCTCGCGGGCGTGCTCGTCCCAGAGCGCCTGGACCTCGCGCTCGGCGGCGGTCGGGATCATCCCGCGCGGGGCGAACATGCGCGACGGCTCGTCGGGCTCCTCCGTGGTGGGCAGGCCCCCGGCGCGCACGGACCGCACCATCACCACGGCCCCGACCACGACGACGACCAGCACCAGCACGGCGAACACGATGGACAACGTCCCCTGGATGGCCGTGTTGCGGATGACGGCGTCCATCTGGGCGGGTGAGGTCGCGACGCCGAACGTCTGCTCGCCGGCGTCGCGCGCGTCCTGGAAGGCCCGGTGCTGCGCCCAGTACCCGATGCGCGGCTCGCTGGAGAAGATCTTCTGGTACGACGCGGTCATCGTCACGACCAGGTCCCACACGAGCGGGACGGCGGGGATCCACACCCACCGGTACAGCTGCTTCTTCACGACGACGACGGTCACGACGGTCAGCGCGATCGCGGCCAGCAGCTGGTTCGCGATGCCGAACAGCGGGAAGAGGGTGTTGATCCCGCCGAGCGGGTCGGTGACGCCCATCAGCAGGATCGCGCCCCACAGGACCACGACCACGACCGAGCAGGTCCACGCGCCGGTCCGCCACGACGGGTCGCGGAACCGGCGCATCGGCCCGCCGAGGTTGCCCAGGCTGTCGGAGAGCATGAACCGCGCGACGCGGGTCCCGGCGTCGACGGTCGTGAGGATGAACAGCGCCTCGAACATGATCGCGAAGTGGTACCAGAACGCCGCCAGCCCGGTGCCGCCGAACACGGTGCTGAGCACCTGGGACATGCCGAACGCGAGCGTCGGCGCACCGCCGGTCCGGGACACGATCGAGTCCTCGCCCACCGCCGACGCGGCGCGCTCGATCTCCCCGGGCGTGATCGGCGTCCCGCCGAGGCCGAGCCCGTTGACGTAGTCGGCGGCCGTCGCTGCGGTGCCGCCGGTCGCCCCCGCCGGGGCGTTCATCGCGAAGTAGAGGTGCTGGTCGATGATCACCGCGGTGACCAGCGCCATCACGGCGACGAACGACTCCGTGAGCATCGCGCCGTACCCGATGGGCCGCGCCTGGCTCTCCTTCTCGAGCAGCTTGGGCGTGGTGCCCGACGCGATGAGCGAGTGGAACCCGGACAGCGCCCCGCACGCGATCGTGATGAACAGGAACGGGAACAGCGCCCCCGCGAACACCGGCCCGTCGCCGTTGCGCGCGAACGACGAGACGGCGGGCGCCTGCACCTCCGGCCGGGCGAGCAGGATCCCGACGGCGAGGAGCACGATCACGCCGACCTTCATGAACGTCGACAGGTAGTCCCGCGGGGCGAGCAGGAGCCACACGGGAAGCACGGACGCCGCGAACCCGTACGCGGCGAGGCACCACGCGAGCGCGACGGGGCTCAGCGAGAACCAGTCCTGCCCCCAGGAGGTCTCGGCGACCCACCCGCCGGCGACGATCGCGAGCAGCAGCAGCACGACGCCGATGACCGTGACCTCCGAGACCCGCCCGGGCCGCAGGAACCGCAGGTAGACGCCCATGAACAGCGCGATCGGGATCGTCATGGCCAGCGAGAACACGCCCCACGGGCTCGCCGCGAGCGCGTTGACGACCACGAGCGCGAGCACGGCGATGATGATGATCATGATGACGAAGACGGCGACGAGGGCCGCGACGCCGCCGAACCGCCCGAGCTCGTCGCGCGCCATCTGCCCCAGGCTGCGGCCCCGCCGCCGCACCGAGAGCGTCAGCACCAGGTAGTCCTGGACAGCCCCGCCCAGCACGCAGCCGACGATGATCCACACGGTCCCCGGCAGGTAGCCCATCTGGGCCGCGAGCACGGGACCGACGAGCGGCCCGGCGCCGGCGATCGCCGCGAAGTGGTGCCCGAACAGCACCCGCCGGTCGGTCGGCATGAAGTCCTTGGCGTTGTCGTGCAGCTCCGCGGGGGTGGCCCGGTCGTTGCGCGGGTGCGCGATCTTCGCCTCGACGAGCCGCGAGTAGAACCGGTACCCGATCACGTACGTGCACACCGCCGCGAACACGAACCACACGGCGTTGACCGTCTCGCCGCGCGCCAGCGCGAGCACCGACCACGCGACGGCACCGATCACCGCGACGACGACGAACACCGCTCGCCGCGACGCGGGCATCGGCCCGTTCTCGACGACGGCGACCGGAGGGAGGTCCGGGTCGGTGCGGATGGGCTCGGTGGTGCGCGCGACCATGGGTGCCCCCTGTGGCTCGTCGTCGAGTAGCAGGTGACGTTACGCGCAGGCGAAGGTGCCGCAACCGGGCAGGACCCGCGGCGCCTGACCGCATCCGGTGGGTCTCGGCGACGACAGGGGTCCACCCCGATCACGGAGCGGCGGCGACGGGCTGGCGCAGGATCGTCCGGAGCCGCTCCGGGGCGGTGCGACGGGCGTCGGACAGGTAGATCTCGTGGTGCTTGCCCGTCATGCGCAGGCCATGGCCGGGGATGACGTCGTGGTGCATCGCGTCCAGCACCGGGCCCTCGTCGTCGTAGGGGCCGACGTGCAGCGTCTGCACGCACAGACCCTCGTCGAACCGTTCGAACCGCAGCTCGTCGAGCACGGGTGCGCCGCCCGTGAGCCGCACCGCCTCGCGGGCGGCCTCGACGTGCTCCGGGCCGATCCAGTCCGGGACCATCGTCATGAGCGTCCAGTCCCAGCGGGACTTGTCCCGTGCGGTCGTGAACGACTCCATGTCCTGCGACCACCAGAGGCCTTCGAGCGGCATCACGCCGTAGTCGCGGCCCTCGCTCTTGCTGAGGAACTTGACCTTGTACGCGACCGGGTACAGCGAGGTCAGGGCGTTTTGGTACCGCTGCGACGTGTTCGGGTCGCCGTGCCCGTCGACCATGAGGAACCGCAGCGGGGGGACGGTCACCACGTCGAACCGGCCGGGCCGGGCCGTGTAGGTCGGGAGCTCGCGCCTGAGGTCGACCTTCGCCTGGGCTGCCACGCCCCCATCGTGCGACACGGCGTCAGCGCGCGTCACCGAGAGGCACCGCGCGTCGCGGACAGTCACCGCGCGTCGCCGAGCGGTCACCGGGACGAGAGCCCACCGTCGATCGTCGACGCGTCACCGTCGAACGGGTGCAGCGCGTCGGGAGCGGGGAACGGCAGCACGTAGCTGCGCGTGACGACGTCGACCGCGCCGAAGTCGTCGCCCTTCACGACGACCCGGTCGGGGGTCACCTCGACGATCCGCACGCGTGCGCGGGTGCCGTCCGGCAGGTCGAGCTGCCAGAGGTCCGCGAGCCAGTGCAGGCCGCGCTCCTCGAGGGCTTCCTCGGCGGCCAGCCAGTCGACGGGACCGGTGACCTCACGCCCCAGGGCGTCGTGGGCGACGAACTCCTCGCCCACCGGCCGGATCCACCCGAGGCGCTCGCGGTCGCCCGGGCGACGGTGCTCGATCCAGCTCTCGGGAGGCATCGGCCGATGGTACCGACACGGGAGGGACCGGCACCGGGGTGCGCGACCTGCTTCACTGGCCTCGCGCGGCGCCGATCGGGCACCCACGACCGACGACGACTGGGCAGTCGCAGGACAGGAGCGGGATGAGCACCGAACGGGTCCGGGCGTTCCTCGACGAGCACGCGCCCGCGCTGCGGGTCGTCGAGACGACCGCCGACACCTCCACCGTCGAGACCGCCGCCGCCGCGCTCGGTGTCCAGCCCGCGCAGATCGCCAAGACGCTCGCGATGCGCGCAGGCGACCGCCTGCTGCTCGTCGTCGCGCGGGGGGACGCCCGCGTCGACAACGCGAAGTTCCGGCAGACGTTCGGGGCGAAGCCGCGGATGCTCGCCGCGCCGGAGACCGAGGCCCTCACGGGGCAGCCGGTCGGTGGCGTCAGCCCGTTCGGGCACCCCGAACCGCTCGACGTGCACCTGGACGAGTCCCTGCGCGCCTTCGACCTCGTCTACCCCGCCGGCGGGTCCAGGAACAGCGCCGTCCCGGTCGAGCCCGACGAGCTCGCCCGGATCACCGGCGGCCGCTGGGTCGACGTCACCCGCGTCCCCGCGCTCGACGACGAGCGTCCGGCCGACCCCGCCTAGGCGGTCGTCACTCCGGCTGCCACAGCTCGATCCGGTTGCCCTCGGGGTCGGTGACCCAGCCGAACCGGCCGACACCCTCCATGTCCTGGGTCTCCGCGGCGACGTCCGCGCCCAGCGTGCGCAGCTGCGCCAGCATCGCGTCGAGGTCGCGGACCCGGAAGTCGAGCATCGTCCGCTGCGCGGGGGAGCCGAGGTAGTCGGTCCCGCGCTCGAACGTCGCGAAGACCGTCGGCCCGGCCTCCGGCATCCACAGGCCGTTCTCGTCGGCGTCCAGACCCAGGCAGTCGCGGTACCAGGCGCCCAGGGCCGCCGGGTCGGCCGCCCGCAGGAAGTACCCACCGATCCCCACCACACGTTCCATGCGGCCATCCTGCCCGGAGCAGGACGGCGACGTCACGGGGCGACCTACGGCCACGCGGCCGCGGGGAACCCTGTCCAGCGAAGGTCGGGCGGCAGGTGGCACATGTCGTTGAACATCACGAGCGTGGGCGGCAGGCCGGTGCGTACCTGGATCACCGTCAGGGCCGCGTTCGCGCTGTTCAGGCCCAGCCACCGGGCCGGCGGCGCGTCCAGCGCGTGCCGCACGAGCCACGCGACCTGGAAGGCGTGCGTGACGAGGACCTCGTGCGTGTCGGCGTCCACCTCGGACGCGAACCGGGTGACCAGCGCGTCGGCGGTCCGGCGCCCGGCGGCGGCCTCGGTGTCGTCGTACCCGTCGAACAAGCCGGTCCAGGACCGCGGCGTCTCGCCAGGGGACGGGACGTACGGCACGTGGTCGACGAGCTCCGCCGCCTCGGCCACGCGGGACCCCGGCAGGTGCCGAGCGAGCTCGTGGGCGCTCGCGGCGGCGCGGGCCAGCGGTGAGTGCCACACGGTGTCGACGGGGACGTGCGCCAGACGCGCACCGAGCAGACTGGACTGCCGGCGGCCGGTGTCGGTGAGGTCACCGAACGCGTCGGCGGCGCCGTGGCGGGCGAGGTAGAGGTGCCGCACGCCCATCAGCCGGCCTCCACCGTGCCGGCGGTGCCGTCGATCGTGAGGGTCGTCGCGTCGCGCAGCAGCGTCGTCGCCCCCGCCGCACCGAGGACGGCGGGGATGCCGCGCTCGCGGGCGACGATCGCGGCGTGCGACAGCGCCCCTCCGGTCTCGGTGACGACCCCGGCGACGACGCGCAGCAGGGGCGTCCACCCCGGGTCGGTCCAGGGGCAGACGAGGATGTCGCCCGGACGCACCCGGCCGAAGTCGTCGGGGCCACGGACGATGCGTGCGGTGCCCGTCGCACGGCCACGGCTGCCGGGTGTCCCGACGAGCGCGGCGGCACGGCCGACGGCCACGGGAGCCGGGTGTGGTGCGGGGAGGTCCGCGGTGACCGGCCGGGCCTGCAGCACCCAGGTGTCACGACCCGCGGTGGCCCACTCGACGTCCTGAGCGCCGCCGAGCACGGCTGCGGCTCGCCGGCCGAGCTCCGCCAGGTGCACGGCGGCGGGGTCGTCCAGCGTCGGGGCGCGCCGGTCGGACGCCGGGACGTCGCTCGTCACGAGCCGCGTCCCGCGGCGGTCGACGCGGGTCCGCTTGTCCGCCAGGGTGCGGGTGACGGTCCCGTCGGCGGCGACCCGGTAGGCGTCCGGGGTGACCGTGCCCCCGACCACGGTGGTGCCGAGACCCCAGGACGCCTCGATCCGGGTCTCGCCGTGCGGTGCCCTCGGGGTGAACATCACACCCGACGTCTCGGCGTCCACCAGGCGCTGCACGAGCACCGCCATGACCGGCTCGTCCTTGTGCGCCAGGTCCTCGCGGTAGGCGACGGCGCCCGGTGAGGACAGCGACGCCCAGCAGGCGCGCACCGCGTCGGCGACCAGGTCGGCGCCCCGGACGGCGAGCACGCTGGCGTGCTGACCGGCCGCCGACGCACGGACGGTGTCCTCGTTGCCCGCCGACGACCGCACCGCGACCGGCGGGTCACCGAGCGCGTCGAGCGCGTGGGCGATCGCCTCGTGCAGGCCGGCGGGCAGCGAGCGGGGCCGGGTGTCCGGACCTTCGCGCACGTCGAGGTCCCGGGCGGCCGCACGGTAGGCGCCGAACGGGACGACGAAGCCGTCGGGGACCGGCAGGCCGGCGCGCAGCAGCCTCCCGAGCGCTCCCGCCTTGCCACCGCAGGTGGGCGCCGCCGCATCCAGGAGCCGAACGAGCACGGTCGCGACCTCTCAACAGAACGTTGACAACGTTCTGTTGATTCTGCACGATGGGGGACATGGAGAGCAAGGAGGCAGGAGCCCACGCCGCGAGCGACGACCAGGCCCGGGCCCGGCACGAGGACGAGGCCCGTCGGCGCCTGCTCCACCTGGGCGCCGACCGGCTCGACGAGCGCCCGTGGCGACCCGCCCCCGTGCCGCCGTCGGCCGTGGACCTCGTGCAGTTCGCCCTGTGGCGCTCCGCCGAGCTGGCTCCCGACGACGTGCTCGGCGCCCTGGCCCTGCTGCCGGCCGCGCGTGCCGAGGTCGACGGGCTGGAGGACGGCCTGCTGTTCGTCGCGCGGAGCGCCGGCCTGACGTGGGCGGAGATCGCGCAGGCCATGGGCTTCAACTCGCCGCAGGCCTGCCAGCAGCACCACGCCCGGCTGGCGGCCCGGCGCGAGGCGACCCCGTGACCCAGGTCTCGGCGCCCGACCTGCTGGTGCTGCACGCCGTGCGCATCGTGGGCTTCGCGGGCACCCCCGTGGTCGCACGGCGCTTCGGGCTCGACGAGGACGAGACCGCCGAGCTCCTCGGCGACGCCGAGGCCCGCGGCTGGGTCCGGCACTCGACGTTCGCCGACCTCGGCGGCTGGTCGCTGACCGAGGCGGGCCGCGCGGAGGACGAGCGGCAGCTGTCGGCAGAGCTCGTGCGCGTCGAGGGCCTGGACGAGGTCCGTGACGTCTACCGCGCCTTCCTCCCGCTGAACGCGAAGGTGCTGCGGGCATGCACCGACTGGCAGCTCCGGCCGACCCCTGACGACCGGCTCGCGACCAACGACCACTCCGATGCCGCGTGGGACGACGGCGTCCTCGACGAGCTCGCGGCGGTCGAGGACGGGCTCGGCCCGCTCGCCGACCGGCTGGGGCGGCTCCTGACGAGGTTCCGCGGGTACGACGCACGGTTCTCCGAGGCGCGTCGGCGGGCCCGGGCGGGGGACGGGCGCTGGGTCGACGGCGCGGACGTCGACTCCTGCCACCGGGTCTGGTTCGAGCTCCACGAGGACCTCGTCGCCACCCTGGGGATCGACCGGCACGCCGTCCCGTGACGGTGGCGAGGTGACCCGGTCAGCGCTTCTGCTGGTCGAGGTAGTCCTTCGCCTTCTCGACGACCTCGTCGACCTTCGCGTCCTGCCCGTCGTTCGTGCGGGACTTGACGGCATCCGCCGCCTTGTCGAGCGCGTCCTTCGCCTGCTCCTCGTGCCCCTCCAGGGCGCCCTTGGCCTTGCTCACCAGGTCGTCGATGCCCATGTCCGCTCCTGCTCGCTCGTCATCAGGTTCGCCGGCGACCCGGCGAACCTGGCCAGTCTGCGCACAGGGCGGCCGTCGCGCGCGGCGAGCGCCGACGCTCAGGCCCGGGCCCGGGCCCGGCTCCGCCGGAGCAGGCGTGCCGCGTACTCGTGCGTGACCTGGGCGGTCGCCCCGCGCTGCGAGCCCGCGGGGTCCCGCATCAGGATCACGGGGACCCGTCCGCCGTCGACCGTGCGCACGACGAGGACGCAGACCGGCGACGACGGCACGGGTTCGCTCTCCACGGAGGCGACCCGCTCCCACGGCAGGTGCAGGAGCGGCTCCGTGCCGCCGCCACGCCACACCTCGAGGCCCGCCGGTGCCTCGACGAGCGTCACCTCGACCTGTCGTCGCGCCGGCAGCCGGTCGGAGACGCCCAGGGCCGCCACGTCGGCGGCGAACCCGGACCCGGTGAGGCAGCGCCACGTCGGGGCGCCCGGGCGGGCACGGTCCAGCGCGTCGTGGTCCAGCCGACGGCCTCGCCGCATCCGCACGACGAGCCAGGCCGCACCCGCGGTCACGAGAAGCACCCCCAGCGCCGTGCCGAGGACGAGCTCCCACGAGCCGGCGTGCCGGGACACCTGGATCGCGGCGACCGTCCCGACGAGCACGACGAGGACGACGAGCCGCCGGACCAGCGGCGCCACGGTCGACCCGGTCCACACGGGCCGACCACGGTCCTCCTTCGCCGCCGCGACCACCGTCTCCAGAGGGTGGTCGAGCGCCGAGGCCAGCCGGGCGGCTTCGACCGACGACGAGCACCATCCCGCGGTCGCGCCGTCCGAGCGCCGCCGGACCACGGCGGGGCCGTCAGGCTCGCGGACGACCTCGTGCGCCCGGGGAGGGCGCAGCCGACGGTCGTCGAGCCGTCGCAGCCCGTGCGCGTCCCGCCAGGCCGGGGCGACCGCCGTCACGAGGAACGCCTCGAGGACCTGCGGGTCGCCGGTGACGAACCGGGTTCCCTCCGTCCTGCCGCGCTCGACGTTGCTGGCGACGAACGCGTCGTCCCGCTCGTCCACGACGACGCTCACCGTGCCGCCCTCCACGCGCAGCGGTGCGGTCCCGCGGACCGTGTGGCTCGCCTCGCGGAGGAAGTCGGCGACGAACGGCCGCACCGCAACGGTCATCGTGGTCCCTCGTCTCGTCGGACGTGCGCGCGAACGGTAGCCCGATCGAGGGTCGTCGGGCGAGGAGGGCCGCGACGCGGGCGGGTGACGCCGGACGCGCGACCGCCCCGGAGGGCAGGACCCTCCGGGGCGGTGGCGTTGCCGGACGTCAGCTCGTCGGGAAGCTGTCCGCCGTCACGATCCGGCTCCGGACGAACTGGCCGGACTGCGAGAGCTGGCTCGTCCCGTAGCTCGACCCCGAGCAGGTGCCGGCCTTGAACGCGGCGCTGCTCTCGTTCGCGTCCGAGTACGTCCAGTTGACGTGGCTGATCTTCAGCGAGTCGAGCAGGTCGAGCCACGCCGTCGAGCTCGCGATGTCGACGGTGCCGCCACCGGTCGCGCTCGTCGTGCCCCACTCGGTCACGAACAGCGGCAGCTTGCTTGCCGCGTTGCGCACCTCGTTGCGGTAGCTGTCCGTGTGCGACGCCGCGTAGAAGTGGAACGTGTACATGATGTTCGAGAACGCGACCGGGTTGGCCACGATCTCGGCCGAGCTCGACCCGTTCGACACACCGAGCGACGACCAGCCACGCGTGCCGACGATGACCACCGCGTCGGAGTCCGCCGCCCGCACGACCGGGATCACCTGGTTGGCGTAGGTGCGGATCTGCTCCCAGCTCACGCCGTTGGGCTCGTTGGCGATCTCGTAGATCACGTTCTTCTTGGCCGCGTTGCGGGTCGCGACGTTCTTGAAGAAGGTCTTGGCGTTGTCGAGGTTCACGTTCGGGTCGCCCGGCGTGAGGGTGTGGAAGTCGATGATCGCGTACATGCCGCGCGCCTCGGCCTGGTCGACGAGGTCGTTGACCTTGGCCGTGAACGCCGCAGGGTTCGTGGTGTAGCCGTCCTCGTTGACGTACATCGCGATGCGGAGGACGTCCGCCTTCCAGTCGTTCGCGAGCGTGTCCAGCGACGCCGTGTTGTAGCAGGACGGGAACCACTGGAGCCCGTGCGTGCTGACGCCGCGCAGCTGGATCGGCTTGTTGTACTGGTTGCACAGGTTCACGCCGCAGACGTGGAGCTGGCCGTTGATGGCGAGCGGCGTCGTGCCCGTCGGCTGGGTCGCGGTGGGCGTGGGCGTCGGGGTCGCCGTCGGCGTGGGCGTCTGCGTCGGGGTGGGGGTGGACGTCGGCGTCGGCGTGGTCGTGACCGAGCCGGTGCAGGTCGTGCCGTTGACGGTGAACTGGGTGGGGACCGGGTTGGAGCCGCTCCACGAGCCGTTGAAGCCGAAGCTCGCGGTCCCGCCCGTGCGGACCGCGCCGTTCCAGGCGACGTTGCGCACGGAGACCGCGTTGCCCGACTGGCTCACGGTCCCGTTCCACAGCTGGGTGACCTTCTGGCCCGACGCGAACGTCCAGCCCACCGTCCAGCCGTCGAGGTTGTCGCCGAGATTCGTGAGCGTGACGTTGGCGCCGAAGCCCTCGCCCCACTGGTTGGTGACCGCGTAGTCGACCTTGCAGCCGGCGGCCGCCTGGGCCGAGGTGGCGGTGATCGCGCCGACCCCCGTGACCGCCAGCAGGGCTGCGGACAGGAGGGCGGCGGCCCTGGTGCGTCGTGCCATGGTGCTCCTCGTCGATGAGTGGTGTGCGCCGGCTGCGGTCCCGGCACCAGCGGGAGCCCCGCCTGGCAGCAGGCAGGACTGCGCCGCGTGGGAGCACGCTGCCACCCGGGCTCGCACCGCGCGCCGGTGTAAACGATTAGGTGCACGATCGGCGCCGCCCGGCCCCGTGCGAGGGGCGGGTGGCGGGACGGGGTGTCTCAGCCGAGCGGGGACCGGCCCGGCCGCTGACCTCGGGCGCAGCTCCGGGTCCGGGTCACTAGACCGACCGAGGGGGCGTCGGTCCAGGTGCTTGCGGTGCGACCTCCCGTGCCACCACCATCATGGCCGCGGCCGGCACGTCGTCGGCAGCCCGACCAGCGGAGCGTCCTCATGTCGCAGCACACCGTCCCGGCCCGACCGACCGCCGCGTTCGTCGGCGCGTCGTGGGTCGCCCTGCTCATCTCCGTCGGCGCCTTCGGCATCGGGCTGTGGAACGCGGAGATGGAGCTCTCGGAGAAGGGCTTCTACGGCACGCTGCTGCTGCTCGGGCTGTTCTCCGCGATCGCGCTGCAGAAGTCGGTCCGGGACCGGGCCGAGGGCGTCCCGGTGACCGGGATCTTCCTCGGCCTGTCCTGGAGCATGGTCATCATCTCCCTGGTGCTCGTGGCGACCGGCCTGGGCAACTCGACGCTGGAGCTGTCGGAGAAGGGCTTCTTCGGGCTCGGCTACGCGATGGCGCTGTTCTCCGTGGTCGCCGTCCAGAAGAACGTCCGCGACCTCGCCGCCTCGGCACCCGCGGCCACCGCGGTACCGCCGCTGCCCGAGACCGACGTCCAGGCGACCGTCTGGCACTGACCGAGCACCCGGGCGGCGCGCCTAGGGGTCGGTGGCTGCCGACGTCGGCAGCGGGGTCTCGCGGTGCCCGCTCGGCACGAACGCGATCGCGACCAGCGCGGCCAGCGCCACGAGCGCGGGCACGGCGACCGACGGTCGCTGCACGGTCGCGACAAGGGGGCCGACACCGGGCACCGTGACGACCGGGACGAGCGCGTGGGACGCGACGTAGGGCTGCGGGTCGGCGACGTCGTTGGCGTCCCCCTTCATGTGCACGGAGACAGTGCCGTCCAGCGCGTCGCCGCCGGCCGGGGCGACGGACACGACCCGGTGCGTGATGAGCCGGCCGCGAGCGTCCTGCAGCGTCGCCACGTCGCCGACCGCGAGGGCGCCGGCGTCGACGCGACGGGAGATCACGAGGTCGCCCGTCTCGTACGTCGGACGCATCGACCCGGAGGTGACGACGAGCGGCTGCGCCGCGCCGAGACGGACCGCGACGAAGAGCATCAGGCCGAGCACGCCGACGACCGCCGCGAGGGTCAGCAGCGCGTCCGCCACGAGCCGGAGGCCTCTCACTCCTCCACCGACTCCCACGACGGCGTGACCGGGACCGACGGGACCATCGTGTCGACCTGGCCGGCGCCCGTGCCGAGCGCGCCGGCCGCACCCCAGCAGTACATGTTGTCGTCGTCGCCGATCGCGCACACGTGGCTCGAGCCGGACGACAGCATCGTGAAGTGCACGCCCGCAGGCTGCATCACCGCGACCGGGACCGGTGCGGTCCCGAACACCGGGACCGCCGTCGTCCCGAGCTGCCCGCGGGTGTTGGAGCCCCAGCACCAGGCCTGCCCGGTGCTGTCGAGCGCGCACGTCGACGTGCCGCCCGCCGAGATCTCGACCATCGTCAGGCCGTCGAGCCCGACGACGGCGGCCGGTGAGTTCTGGGAGCCGGACTGGCCACCGTCGTCCCCGATGAGGTCGCCGCTGCGGAGCCCCCAGCAGTAGGCCTTCGCGTCAGCGATCGCGCAGGTGTGGTAGGTCCCTGCCGTGATGTCGGTCAGGAGCGCGCCGGCGGGGATGGCGCCGGCGTGCAGCTCGACGGGCGCCGCGTAGGCCTGGCCCTGGCTGTCGAGCCCGAGCTGGCCCTCCTGGTTGCGGCCCCAGCAGTACCCGACGCCGCCCGCGATGAAGCAGGCGTTCTGGAACATCGTGGAGAGCGAGGTGATCTCGGACCCCGGGGGGAGCTCGCTGGCGGGGTCCTGCGCGCTGGTGGGCAGCGGGATGGGCGCGTTCGCCCAGGACGTCGGTCCGTCGGCCGGGCGGGTGAGCTGGACGGCCTGGCCCCAGCACGCGGCCGTGCCGGCGACGGTCTCGGCGCACGTGATGTAGTCGCCGGCGACGACCTCGCGCACCGTCTGCCCGGACAGCGGCGACTGGTACTGGTTCCCCGCACCGGCCGCCAGGTCGTAGACCGGCGTCGGGATGCTGGCGGGCGGGGTCTCCCAGGGCGCGTCGACGTCGTAGTCCCCGAGCCTGCCGCCGCCGTTGCCCCAGCAGTACGCCAAGCCTTCCGCGACCCCGCACGCGTAGCCCAGCCCGGCGGTCACGACGGCGCCGGCGCCCACGACCATCTGCGTCGCCGACCCCGACACCGGCACGTCCGCGTCGCTCGTGCTCCCCACGCCGAGCTGCCCGTTCCCGCCCGCGCCCCAGCACCACAGATCGCCGCCCACGAGGGCGCAGGTGAAGCCGTCACCCGCGTCGAGCTCGGTCGGGACCAGGCTCGGCAGGATCGTGACGTCGGTCGCGAAGTACGCGGGGTCCTGCCAGGCGGCGGAGGTCGCCGCCGGGACGACCGCGGCGACGGCGAGCGGGACGCCGACAGCGGCGACAGCCAGCGCGCTCCAGCGCCGCCGCCGGGACGAGTCCGTGGCGGCCCTCACGGCTGCCACCCGGTCGGTGCCGGTCGACGGCGGTCGCGCACCCAGGCGCGCAGCGTCAGGCCGAGCGCGACGAGGGCGAGGGCGGCCGCCCCGAGCGCGGCCGCCTCGGCGCCTGTGGTCGCCAGTCCGCCGGCTGCCTGGCCGGCATCCGTCGAGAGACCTCCTGCGGCAGTCGCGTCGGGTGCGAGGAGATCCAGGCCGTAGGTCACCGTGCCCTCACCGCCGGCGGGCGCCGCGAGATCGAGCGCCAGCGTGACCCGCAGGTACGCGACGCCGTCGGCGGGCACCGGGACGTCGAGAGTCGTGTCGACACCGGTGCTCACAGGTCCCTCGACGAGCACGGCACCGCCGGCGCCGCAGACGCCCGAGGTCCACGCGACCGCGCACGACTCGACAGAGGTGGTGAGGTGCTCTGCGAGCGAGCCGGCCCCGGACACGACGGCCCGGACCACGGCGACGCCGTCGCGTGCGTCCGTGGTGAGCGTCGCGGTCTGCGACTGCGTCTCGCCCGGTTCCATCGAGCCGAAGTGCAGTGAGCCCGGTGCGACCTCCGTGCCGGTCACGGCCGCCGCAGTCCCCGTCCCGGTCCCCGCCGCGCGCGCCGGCGCCACCGCCGCCCCGTGGAGGGCGGCGGCGAGCACGGCGGTGAGCGCGACGGCGAGGGCGGGGCCCCCCGTGTGGGACCGCGCGAGGCGACCGAGCACTGCGTGACCTCGGGGACCGGTCGGTCAGGGTGCGGTGACGGGGTCGACGGACTCGCCGACCGCCTCGACGACGAGCGAGCCGGTGGCACCCTCGGCGACCGTGGCGTCGGCGGTGACGGTGAGCTCGAAGGTCGCGACGTCACCGGGGGCCAGGTCCGTCGGGGTCGCGCTCGGGTCGGTGAACGCCGCCGTGGCCGTCACGCCTGCAGGCAGGCTCGTCTCGTCGACCGTGATGGACGTCAGGTCGGCGGTCCACGTGCTCGCCGGGTCGTTCCGCACGTACCCCGTGACGGTGACGGTGTCGTCCGCCGCGAACTGGATCTGGTCGAAGTGCAGCTCGATCGCCGCGGCGTCGTCGGACTCGAGCCACGCGGCGCCGTCGGGCGGCGCGACCGGTGCGGTCTGGTCGTCGGGCAGCGCACCCTGGAGGTTGAAGTTGCCGGTGGTGACGTCGGCGTCGAAGAACACCGAGTCGTTCCACGCGGCGCTGGTGAGTGCCGCACCGACTCCGAGGACCGCCAGTGCGGCCAGCCCGATCTTGACCCTGCGCGCGCGTCGTACGTCCACGACGCACCTCCTTGTGCTCGCCCCGGACCCGGCGCACCCGGGCCTCGTCCCACTGTGAATGCGGCCTCCGGGTGCCGCAACAGCACCCTTCCCGGGCCGCTGCGGGCGCAGCCGCCGCCGTCGTGAGACCGTCGCGACCGTGGTCGTCGAGAGGTTCGTGGGTGCGTGGTCGGTCGACCGCGCCGTGGACGACGCCTACGCCGGGCTGGCGGGCCGTCTGCTGGGCACCGCACGGTTCGAGCCGACGGACGAGGGCGGGCTGGCGTACGTCGAGGAGGGCGTGCTGACGTTCGGCGGGGACGTCCGGCCGGCCGTCCGGCGGCTGCTGCTGCGGGAGGCGGGCGGGCCGTCCGTCGACGTGATGTTCGGCGACGGCCGCCCGTTCTACGGGTTCGACCTGCTCGACGACCGGTGGTCGGGCGAGCACCTGTGCGGCCGGGACACCTACACCGTGGCGGGACGGTTCCTCGACGCGGACCGCTTCGAGGAGGTCTGGCACGCCGTCGGCCCCACGAAGGACTACCGCCTCACGACGACGTACCGGCGGCTGCCCTGCGACGGGTCCCCGGTCGTCTGACCGCTGGCGGCACGGTGCAGGCCGGGGTGGTGCTTCCACCGCCCGGGCCGACCTGCGTCCCGCGCGACCTACGCGAAGTGGATCTCCGCGACCGCGGCGTGCACCCCGGCCGCTCGGCGCTCCTCCTCGACGGCGCGGGCCTGGGCGACGGCGGCGCGGTCGGAGCTCTCGGAGCGCAGGTCGTGACCCATCTCCTGCAGCATCGTGCCCAGAGCGGCGGCCAGGCCGTCGCGGAGCTGGTCGAGGGTGGTGTTCTCGACGAGCAGCCGGCGGTCGGAGACGACGAGCCGCAGGGCGGAGCCCTTCTGGCGTGCGCCGGTGTCGACGGTGAGCCGCCGCGCGGTCTCGGGGTCCTCGATCCGTGCGCGCTCACCCGGTGTGACCTGGCGGGAGAACACGACGGGCACGGTGTAGGTGGCGGGCTCGTCGACGGTGCCGAGCTGCACGGGCAGTCCGGACTCGAGCACCGACAAGAGGTGCAGGTCGTCGTTCTGGGTCTCCTGGTGGAGGGGCGGGGCGGTGGTCATGGTGGTCATGGCAGTCGGTCTCTTCTCGGTGGAGGGTCGGTCGGCCGGCGGTCAGCGCGTCGGCAGGGTCGCGTTCTGGTCGGAGTGGATGCGCCGGCGGAGCTGGCCGATGCGCAGGGCCCCGAGCACGAGGGCGACGATGCCGACGCCGAGGCCGGCGATGAGGAGCTCGAGGGCGAGAGGAGCCGTCCCGGTCCCCCCGAGGAAGGTGACCTCGACCGGTGCGGTGTTCTGCATCATGAACACCACGAGCGCGACGAGGACGAGCGCGCCGACGCAGAGGCCGACCCAGGCGGCGGAGGTCCGCGAGCGCACCGGTTTCACGGGCGTCGGGGGCTTGACCGGTCGCACCGACTTCACCGGCTTGGTCGGGACGTCGGAGAGCGATGCCTGTTCCCCGCTCCGGGCGGGGCGCACGGGGACGCCGTCGAAGTGGTGGTCGGAGCTCGGCTGGACGGGCATGGCGCCCTCTTTCGACGTGCCGGGAGGCGGGCACTCGGCTGGGGGCCGTTCGTCCTGGGACTGCTCTGATCGTACGCGTGTTCGGACCGCTCGAACCGGATCGGGGCGGTCGGGTTTTCGTACGGTCAGGGGCGCGTCGTGCCGTCGCGGCCGTACCGGTCCTGGAGGCGGACCACGTCGTCCTGCCACCCCGGAGCGGCGGTCGACGCCTCGGCGAGCACGAGGTCGGTCACCGCCGTGATGCGGTGCAGCACGGTGGCGGGCAGATGGACCACGTCGCCGGGCGACAACCGGCGCGGGACGAGGCTGTCGGCCGCGGGGCCGTGCTCGATCAGGCCCTCGCCGGACACGACGACGATCGTCTCGTCCTTGTCCGCGTGGTACTGAAGGCTCAGGCCTTCGCCGGCGAGCACGGCGAGGATCTTGCCCACGTAGCCGTGCGCGCCGTCGGCGTAGATCCGCTCGTGCCCCCACGGCTTGGGCTGGACGGTGGCAGGGGAGAAGTCGGCGCGCGGCCCGATGCCGAGCGTCATGCTGCTCCGTCCGTGCCTGCTGCGTGGGCGCGCCCGGCCGCGGTGCTCGACACCGGGCGGAGCTCGTCGAGCAGGGCGTCGAGGTCGACGAGGGCGATGCGCGTGGCGGAGTCGCTGGTGCCGTAGGGCAGGACGAGCGTGCGGCCGTGCCGCATGGCGCCGCACGAGTAGACGACGTTCGGGACGTAGCCGGACCGTTCGTCGCCGAGCGCGGTGAGGAGCGGCCGCGGCAGGCGTCCGACCACCCGCGTCGGGTCGTCGAGGTCCAGCAGCAGCGCTCCGATGCTGTAGGTGCGCATGGCACCGACGCCGTGGGTGAGCACGAGCCAGCCGCGCTCGGTCTCGACCGGCGGCCCGCAGTTGCCGAGCTGGACGAGCTCCCAGCCCTGCTCGGGGCGCTGGACCACGACCGGGTCGTCCCAGCGCAGCAGGTCGTCGGACCAGGTGATCGCGTTGGTCTCGCGGTCCGCGCGCGACAGGGCGACGTAGCGTCCGCCGACCTGCCGGGGGAACAGGGCGAGGCCCTTGTTCCGGGCGCCCGGCCCGCTCAGGGGGCGGCTGGAGAAGTCGGCGAAGTCGTCGGTCCGCAGGAGCTGGGCGCTGATGTCCCGCCCGTCGTACGCGGTGTACGTGCCGAGGTACGTCTCGCCGCCGTCCGCCGCCCGGAAGCGGACCATGCGCACGTCCTCGACGCCGTTGCACTCCGTGGGGCTCTGGGGCATGAGCACGCGGTCGCTCAGCGGGGACCCCGGTGGGAACGCCGCGTCGTAGCTGCGCCGCGCGATCCGGTCGAACCGCTCGGTGGTGCGGACCGCGGAGCCTCGGGTGAGCCGTTGCGCGCGCAGGTCGTCGAGTGCCCGGTCGAGGTCGGCCCGGCCGAACTCCGGTCCCAGCGCGGCGAGCACGAAGTCCGCGTTCTCACGGCCGCCGTCGAGGTCCGCGAGCTGGTGGCGGAACACCGTGCGCTCGAAGCGGGGCTCGGTGACGACGGGGGGCCGGGCGTGCACGGGTGCGGCGTCGAGGACGACGACCCCCGCGGCGTCGATCGTGCCCGTGCGCAGCTCCATGCTGGACACGTGGCCCTCGCCGGTCGCGCGCACGGTCATGACGAAGCGGGTCGACCCCGCCGGCAGCCCGGTCTGGTCGGGGTGGGGCACCATCGACGGGTTGAACAGCGCGGCCGCCTCGACGGCGTACTCGTGCGTGAAGTACGCCCCGACGAGCCGCCGCCGGTTCGTGGCGAGCGGCCGGGCGTCCGCGAGCCGGTGCCGGACCAGCGCGAAGTGCTCGTCCCAGGTCGCCTCGATGTCGTGGTGGCGGTCCCCGAACCGGTCCGTCAGGTCGCGGAGCTCACGGTCGACGTCGTCCTCGTCGAGCGCGAGCACCCGGCCGAGGACGGCGGCCGAGCGGGACTCCCCGTTCGACCCCGTCTCCTGGCCGGGCACGAACAGCCGGGCCAGGACGCGGTCGGGGTCGGGGCGCAGCACGTGCCCGGTCCGCCGCACCCACGGCGGGTCCCGTCCCTCGGCGCCGGCGAGTGTCACCGTCCGGCTGCCGGACGTCCGGCAGGCACGGGTGGGGCCCCGACGTGCAGGGACCCGACGAGCTGGGCGCAGGCGAGCCACGCGAGGGTGGACTCGGCACCCTGGTTCCGGTTGACACCGGACGGCTCCAGCCCGTCGAAGCCCGCGCCGGTCGCCACGTCCCGGACGGGGACGGCGGCGTCGTTGTCGCCCTCGAACCACGCGGCGCACCGGTCGAGCACGGTGGCCCAGCGGCGGTCGCGGGTGACCCGGAGGGCGGTCGCGGCGGCCTCGGCGATCGCCGCGACCTCGATCGGCTGCTGGTCGAACCCGGGCCGGGCGTCGTCCGGGCCGCGGCCCCCGGCCGGCACCACCGACAGGTGCCCGTCCACCGTCTGCTCGGTGACGAGCCAGTCCAGCAGCAGCAGCCCGTCGGCGAGCAGGTCACCGTCCGCGAACACGTCCGCGACGGCGATCATCGCCTCGGGCAGGACGGCGTTCGCGTAGGTGAGGCGCGCGTCCGGCCACGGCCAGCGTGGGTCGGCGCCGGACCGGGGGAGGACGGCATGGGCCTCGTCGAGAAGCCGCAGCGCACCGTCGTGGCGCGGGTCGGCGCGGAGCAGCTGCACGGCGCCGAGCGCCGCGTACGCCGTCGCGCGCGGGTGGGGCGAGCGAGCGGCGAGCGCGGAGGACGCCCCGACGAGCGCGACGGCCGCGAGCTCGCCGTCCCACAGGTGCGCCGCAGCGGTCCCGAGCGCCCAGACGGCCCGGCCCCAGTGGTCGTCCGCGGACGGCTCGTCGAGCCAGCGGCCGTCCGGGCTGCGCCGGTTGTGCAGCAGCCCGCCGGGGCGCTGCGCCGACCGGACGAACCTCAGGTACGTCCTGATGAGGGTGTCGGCCTCGGGGTGGGAGTGCGGGCTGCGTGCCATGACCACGAGGGCCCGCGCCACGTCGTCGACGCACATGCCGTGCTCCACCCGGGGCACAGAGCCCAGGGCGTGCTCGAACAGCCCGGTCGGCGTGGTCAGCCGGACCAGGTGGTCCAGGCGCACGGTCCGGTCGGGGGCGGCCCGGCGCGAGGCGGTCCTGGTCGGCATCAGACGGCAGCCGGGAGCGCGACGCGCTGGACGCTCGCCGCGAGGTCCAGGTACTGCTCGGCCACCGACGGCCACAGCAGCGAGTCGGCCAGACGTCGCGCCTCGGCGGCCATCGACGCGGCGACCCCGTCCACGGTGAGCACCTGCGTGAGCGCGGCTGCGATCGCGGCGGGGTCACGCTGCGGGACGAGCAGGCCCGCACCGCCGGAGAGCAGCTCGACGGCGTGCGGGAACCGGGTGGACACGACGGGCTTGCCCGCTGCGACGGCCTCGGTCAGGACACCGGAGGTGACCTGCTCCTTCGAGTCGTACGGGAGCAGGACCACGTCGGCCCCGCGCACCACGGCACGCAGGTCCGGACCGGACAGGTACCTGCCGTCGAACCGCACCGACCCGGTCAGGTCGAGGTCCTGCGTCAGCGCGACGAGCCGGTCGCGGTACGCCTCACCCTCCCGTTCGAGGACCCGGGGGTGCGTCTGCCCGACCACCAGGTAGGTGGGCAGCGGTGCGTGGCGGCGGAGCTCCGCGAGCCCGAGCAGCGCCCACTCGATGCCCTTGCCCTCGGACAGCAGCCCCCAGGTCAGCACGGTGCGCGGTCGGTCGGCCGGGCCGCGAGGCGTGGCGACGTCGGGAGCGCGGTTGTCCTCCGCGCCGTGCGAGATCACCGAGACGCGCGCCGGGTCGACGCCCCACCCGGCCACCAGGCGGTCCCGGGCCGTGGTGGTCATCGTGACGAGCGCCGCGGACCGTTCGACGAGGCCGGCCAGCACGCGGTGCTGGTTCGGCGTCGGGGTGGTCAGCACCGTGTGCAGGACGGTGACGACGGGGACGTGGACGTGGGCGACCAGGTCGAGCACGTCCTCGCCGTCGGGGCCGCCGTAGATCCCGTACTCGTGCTGCAGCACCGCCACGTCGTACGAGTCGAGCGCGCGCGCCGCCGACCGGGCGCCCCACGGCTGCCCGGCCACCCACTGGCTCACCACCGGCGTGACCTGGGCCACCGGCTCGTCCACGAGCCGGACCACACCGACGTCGGCGTCGGCCGCGAGCAGGTGGGCCACCAGCGCGGCGCTGAACGTGGCGATGCCGCACTGGGTGGACGGGTAGGTGGACACGACTCCGAGACGGACGCTCATCGGGGCTTCTTCCCTGGTGCCTGCGCGCAGCGAGAGTGCTGCCGTGCACGGTGAGAGTGAAGGCCGCGTCCCCGGGGGCGCCGCTGGGCCGGCGCCGGTCACCGGATCGACGTCCGGCGAGAGGGCGAGCCTACGCCCCCGAGGCGTACGCTCGCCCCGATCCCGGGAGGCTGCCGTCAGAGTTGCCGTGCTCGCCTCGATCGCCCACAGCGTCCCGCCGCGCGGGTACGGCCCGTGGGAGCAGGTGGCGTCCACCCTGACCGAGGGTCTGGTGGCCCGCGGTCACGACGTCACGCTGTTCGCGTCCGCCGACTCCACGACCGCCGCCCGCCTGCACGCCGAGGCCCCGGCGGGGTACGAGGAGGACCCGACCGTCGACGCCAAGGTGGCGGAGTCGCTGCACATCGCGGCCGTCTTCGAGCGGGCCGACGAGTTCGACGTGATCAGCAACCAGTTCGACTTCCTCCCGCTCGTGTTCAGCAGGCTCACCGCGACGCCCGTGGTCACGACCGTCCACGGCTTCTCGTCCGAGCGGATCGTGCCCGTCTACCGTGCGTACGACGACGTCGTGCACTACGTCGCGATCAGCGACGCCGACCGGCACCCCGACCTCACCTACGCCGCGACGATCCACCACGGGATCGAGGTCGACGCCTTCACGCCGGGCGCGGGCGACGGCGGGTACCTGCTGTTCCTGGGCCGGATCCACCCCGACAAGGGCACCGCGGTCGCGATCGAGGTCGCCCGTCGTGCCGGGCTGCCGCTGGTGGTCGCCGGTGTCGTCCACGACGCCGAGTACCACCGGCGAGAGGTGCTCCCGCACGTCGACGGCGACCGGGTCCGCTACGTCGGGCCGGTCGGTCCCCAGGAGCGCGACCGGCTCCTCGGCGGCGCGCGCGCCCTGCTGCACCTGATCGACTTCGACGAGCCGTTCGGCCTGTCCGTCGTCGAGTCGATGACGACCGGCACGCCCGTGGTCGCCTTCGCGCGCGGGTCGATGCCGGAGCTCGTCCGGCCCGGTGTCACGGGCTTCCTCGTCGCCGACGTGCCCGCCGCCGTCACGGCCGTCGCAGGCGCCGTACGGATCGACCGTGCGGCCTGCCGGCTCGACGCCGTGGCGCGGTTCTCCGCCGACAGGATGGTCGACGACTACGAGCGCCTCTTCCTGCGCGTCGCCGGCGGAGGACGCCCCGGCTGACCGGCGGCGGCTTGCGGCGTCAGTGCGGCAGACGAGCGCGCCGCTGAGCGCCCTGCGTCTGCAGCACGTACCGGAACAGCGCGTCGGCGTCCTTCTCCTCGAGGTCGACGAAGCGGCAGCCGTACTGCGTCGACCGGCCGCCGGTCCGCTGCGAGCGCAGCACCTCGGCGTCGAGCAGCACCGGACGGTCGCGCGCCGGGAAGCGGAAGGCGATCCGGTCCTCGTCGGTCAGCTCGGCCGTCGTCGAGATGCGCATGCCGTGCGCGCCGATGTCCATGACGACGAACGTGATCGACCGCCCGGCGCCGTCCGGCGACTGCACGACGCCGGTGCAGAGCTGCGCGATGCGCACGCGCACGACCTGCCGCTTCTGCAGCATCGACGTGAGCTCGAGACCCGCGACCTCGACCGTCGTCACACCGACCCGCTCGACCCAGCCGCTGTACCGGACCTCGCCGCGGACCTCGTCGAGCACGAGCGCCTGCACGTCCTCGCCGACGCGGAACGCGCCGACGGCACCGTGGTCGGCGTCGAACGTCAGCGTCCCGTCCGCGCACGCGGCGACGTGGCCGTCGAGCACCCGGTCACCTGCTGCGAGGGCGCAGCGTGCGAGGTCGTGCATGGTCAGGTCCTGTCCGTCCGAGGTCGCCGACCCGCGAGGTGTGGTGCGGGTCCGGCGAACCTCCGATCGGCGAGCGGGGGCCCGAGATGAGGCAGTCGGCTGCGAGGCTGGGGTGATGATCGACGACTTCGCGAAGGAGTACCTGCACGACGACCTCCGGTGGACCCGGGAGTCGCTGCTGTGGAAGCTGGACGGGCTCAGCGAGTACGACGTCCGGCGTCCGCTGACCGACACCGGCACCAACCTGCTCGGGCTCGTCAAGCACCTGGCCGTGGCTGAGGCGCGCTACTTCGGGGAGATCTTCGGCCGGCCGTTCCCCGAGCCGATCCCGCGCTGGGACGACCGTCCCGCGAACCGCGACCACCTGTGGGTCACCGAGCACGAGTCCCGCGCCGACGTCGTCGGCCGCTACGAGCGGGCCTGCCGGCACGCCGACGCGACCATCGACGCGCTCCCGGTCGACACCCCCGGGCACGTGCCGTGGTGGCCCCGGCCGGACGTGAAGCTCTTCAACGTGATGGTGCACGTCCTGACGGAGACCGCCCGTCACGCCGGTCACGCCGACATCCTCCGCGAGGGGCTCGACGGCGCCGTCGGGGAGGGGCCGGGGCCGGCGTCGCTCCCCGACGACGAGGTCAGGACCGCGCGGGAGGAGCACCGGGCACGGATCGAGGCCGCGGCCCGCGCCGCGGTACCGGACCCGCTCACGCCCGGGCGGTGACGAGCACGGGACCGTCATCGGCGGCCGTGGCGAGACCGCGTCACCACCCGAGTGTCCCAGTCCGACGATGCCGACACCTCGTGGGGGATCGTCGCCATGACGTCGGCAGGTCCCTCCAGCCTCCACATGCGGACGCAGCAGCCGCAGCCGCCTTCCTCCTCGGCGTAGGTGAGGGCCTGCCGGTAGCCGCGCAGCCACGCCTCGGCGACCTCGACCGCGGCCGGGTCGTCGGTCTGCGCGATCATCGTTCGTCGCATCACAGGGGGCACCGTAGCGAGCGCGTCCCGCCGCCTGCGGGGTCAGGCGGTCGCGAGCTGGTCGGCCAGGTGGCGCAGGAGCAGGCGGCTGGTCCGCCCTGACGGCGCGGTGCCGGCCGCCGGGGTGTGCGCCACCCGCCGGATCACGCGGCGTCCCATGGCCTCGCGCCGCGTCAGCCACCGCACGACGAGGATGTGCCCGACCCGGGGGACGGCGTCCTGGGGGAGCGGTCCCTTGACGACGTCGCGCGCCCGGCCCTCGCCGCGCGCCCGCCGGGCGTGCTCGCCCACCAGGTGCTCGATGAGCGTCGCGACGTTGCGGGGCGTGTGCGGCACCTCGTCGAGCACCGCCGCGACCTGTCCCGAGCCGGCGCCCGCGAGCCGCTGCGGGAGGGCCGCCAGCCGGTCCTCGGACCAGTCGTCCTGGTGCTCCGGGAGCGGCGGGACGGGGTGGGCGGTGCGGCTGCCGAACACGTGACGATCCTCCAGGCTCGATGGCGACGCGATCCGCGCCGCGTCCGAGTGTGGACGGCGCGGCGGGCCGAGCGTGCCGGATTCGCACCGTTTCGCCCGATCGGGCGCCCTCCGTCGGCCTCCACGACCCCTGCGGGTGAACGTGCCCGACGATCCGGCGAGCCCCGGGCGTGGCCTGACCTGCACCGCCCTGACCCGACCTGCCCTGACCTGCCCGGACCGGACCTGACCGCAACGGGCAGCGATGATCGGGTGCCACGGCGCAGCGGGGCGGCACAGTGGACAGCGGAAGGGGGCACCGTGATCGCCTGGCTCAACCGGCTCGTCGACCTCGTGGAGGAGAGCCTCACCGAGGAGCTCGACGTCGTCGGCGTCGCCGCTGCGCTCGGTACCACGGAGTACCACCTGCGTCGCATGTTCTCCTCGCTGGCCGGGATGCCGCTGTCGGAGTACGTGCGCCGCCGGCGCATGACGGTCGCCGCCGCGGACGTCGTCACCGGGTCCGGGGACCTGCTGGGCATCGCCGTGCGCTACGGCTACGGCTCGACCGAGGCCTTCGGCCGGGGGTTCAGGTCGGTGCACGGCGTGAGCCCGGGCCGAGCCCGGCGTGACGGTGGCCCCCTCCGCACCCAGCCACGCCTCAGGTTCCGTCTGACCGTCGAAGGAGCAAGTCCCATGGACGTCCGCCTCGTCTCCCGGCCCGCCTTCCGCCTCACGGGGCACGCCGCACGTGTGCCGCTCGTGCACCGCGGGGTCAACCCCGCCATCCAGCAGCACGTCACGTCCCTGCCCCCGCAGGAGCACCTGCGCCTGAAGACGCTCGGCGACACCGAGCCGTCCGGCCTGCTGGCCGTGAGCACCGACATCGACCCCGACCGCCGGGAGGGCACGGAGCTCACGTACCTGCACGGCGTGGCCGTCTCGGACGGCGTGGAGGTGCCCGACGACCTCGACGTCGTCCCCGTCGCGGCGGGCACGTGGGCCGTCTTCCGTGCGTCGGGTCCCTATCCGGACACCCTGCAGACGGTGTGGGCCGCGACGGCGACCGAGTGGTTCCCGTCGAACCCGTGGAGGCTGCGACCCGGACCCGAGGTGGTCGCGGTGGTCGACCGGGCCGACGACTTCAGCACGGCGACCGTCGAGCTCTGGCTGCCGGTCGAGGGCGGCTGAGCCGTGCTCAGCCGGTGACCGCCGCCGCCGTGTGCGCGTCGCCGAGCCGCGCGCCCCGCACCCCGGTGAGGACCGAGACGGCCGCGACGACGACCAGCGCCGACCCGGCCCAGACGAGCGCGGCACCGTAGCCGGCCGCGTCGCCGAGCAGGCCGCCGAGCGGTGCGGCGACGACGATCACCGCACGGTTGGCGGACCGCCGGGTGGCGTTCGTCCGGCCCTGCAGCCGGTCGGGTGTCGCCGTCTGCCAGTAGGCCATCTCGTTCGCGTTCTCGGAGCCCATGCACAGCCCGAGCAGCAGCTGCCCGACGGCGAACACCGCCCACGCGGATCCGCCGCCCCACGTCCCGTCGACCGGGCCGTCGGGCACCAGCAGGGACGACGCCGCCATCAGGCCCCACGCCGCCCCGGTCCCGAGCCGCGCACCGATGATGACGTGTCCCGCACCCCAGCGGTCGCCGAGCCGGACCGCGACGGAGGAGCCCGCGAGCGCCCCGACGCCGGCGAGGGCCAGCGCCAGACCGAGCGTCGCGGGGCTGAGGTGCAGCGTCCGCAGGGCGAAGGGCGTCGTCACGGCACCCGCCACGGCCGAGCAGGCGAACCACGCGTGGGTCGAGACCGCCAGCGGCCGCAGCGTGGGGTGGCGGTAGATCCACCGGAGGCCTTCGCGGATCTCCGGGCCGATGTCCCGCACCCGGCGCTCGCGGCCGCCCCGGGGCTCGTCCACCGTCAGGGTGGCCAGCAGGACGGCCGAGGCGAGATAGCTCACGGCGTCGACGAGCACCGCGAGCGGCGCACCGAGCACCTGCACCAGCCCGCCGGCGACCGCGGGCCCGCTCGCCTGCGCGACCGCGTCGGACTGGTCCAGCCGGGCGTGCGCCGGCCCGAGCAGCCGCGCGGGGACGAGCCGGGGGACGAACGACTGGAACGCCGCGTCGCCCACCAGGGTGCACAGGCCGAAGACCGCCATCAGCACCGCCAGCCACGCGACGGTCAGGGACCCGACCGCAGCCAGGACCGGGATCACGGAGAGCGCCACCGCGCTCAGCAGGTCGGTCGCGACCAGCAGGGGACGGCGGCGCAGCCGGTCGACGAGCACCCCGGCGAGCAGCCCGAACAGCAGGTACGGCACCCACCGCGCGGCATTGACCAGCCCGACGTCCACGGCGTCGCCGGCCAGCACGTCGACCACCAGCACCTGGACCGCCAGGACGGTCACGTAGCTCCCGAAGGCCGACGTCGTCGAGGCGGTCCACAGTCGGGCGAAGCCACGCGACTCGCGCAGGGTCGCCGGTCCGGTCACGGGTGCTTTCTACCGCATCCCGTCGCGGGGCCGGGCCGGGCGTGCGCCCGGCCCGGCCCGTGTGTCAGGAGCTCGTGCAGGACAGGGCCGGCGTCGAGGGCGTGCCGCTGGCGAGCAGGCCGACGACCGCGGTGCCACCGGCCGGCAGCCGGCCGTTCCAGTCCGTGCTCCGGACGACGAGCAAGTCACCCTGCGTCGTCGCGATGCCGTTCCACACCTGGTCGACGCGGTAGCCGGACGGGCGCCAGCTCACGCTCCAGGACGTCGTCGCGGAGCCGGCCTTGACCGTCACCTCGCCCTGGAAGCCGCCGGGCCACGCGTTCACGGTGCGGTACGTCGCCGTGCAGGCACCGGTGGGGGGCGGGGTGGTCGTGGTCGGGGTGGGGGTCGGGGTGACCGTCGGCATCGGGGTGCTGGTCGGGCTTCCGGTCGGCGTCGGGGTGGTGGAGGTCAGCGCCGTGAAGAAGCTCCAGACCTCGCCGGGCACCCACGACTGCTGCTGCCCGCGGTCCCGCACGTCCCACTGGTGGTCGGCGTCGGACGCGATCCAGACGACCGGGTAGCCGGCCCGGCACGAGTACGCGGTCCGGACGTGGGTGCCGCTGCCCGTGGCGGGCTCGGGCGCCTGCTGCGACTGGCAGCCGTTGTTCCGCAGGGCACGGTCCCGCAGCGCGCGGCCCTGCGAGATGTTCAGGACGCTGTCGGAGACACCGTGGGAGCCGAGGTACGCAATGGGCTGGGTGCCGCCGGCGCAGCCGGACAGCTGCGCACCGCTGAGGACGGCGACCGCACGGAACACGTCGGCGCGCGCGCACGCCAGGGCGTTGCTCAGGCCGCCGCCGTAGCTGAAGCCGGTGGCGAACCGCTGGGTCGTGTCGATGCAGAGGGCGGACTCGACGGTGCGCAGCACGTCGTCGACGAACGCGACGTCCTGGCCGTTGGTGTTGGGCCAGGCGTCGTCGATGCCCTGTGGTGCGACGAACACCGTGCTGTTGCCCGCGAGCGGCTTGAGACCGTAGAAGCCCTGGTTCACGACGTCCGCGGAGGTGCCGTGCCACCAGTGCAGCCCGACGACGAGACGGTACGGCCGGTTGGGGTCGTACCCCGAGGGGACGTCGAGGCGGAACGTGCGGGACTGGCCACCGCTCGTGATCGTCTGGGTGCCGGTCGCCAGGCCCGCGGGCCGGCCGCAGCCGGCCGTGGTCGATGCCTGGACGGCACCGCCGGTCAGCGCGGAGGACGGTGCCGTCAGCCCGACGACCACGAGCGCAGCGGCCGCGGCGGCCAGCAGGACGCGGCGGCCTCGGGACGGGATGGGGTGTCGCACGGTGGCTCCCTCGGCAAGGCCCCGGCCACGCTGCCGGGACGGCGTCCGCGGGTCGCTGCCCGCCGGTCTCGGCGAATCTACATCGATTACCTAACGCGTCCGCAGGGGGCGAAACGGTTCGTCTCGGCCCGTGGTGCGGGCGTAGGTTCCGCCGCATGGGCAGGAGGAACTATCTGGTCGAAGGCCTCTCCGGCACGGGCAAGACGACCGTCTGCGACGAGCTGCAGCGCCGAGGGCACCACGCCGTCCACGGTGACCGGGAGCTCGCCTACCAGGGCGACGCGGAGACGGGCGCACCGGTGCTGGACGGCGGGCACGAGAACCACATCTGGGACGTGGCCAAGGTGAGAGCCCTCGTCGCGGACCGGGACGTGGCGGCCACCTTCTTCTGCGGCGGCTCGAGGAACTTCCCCGCGTTCGTCGACCTGTTCGACGCCGTCTTCGTCCTCGAGGTCGACCTCGACACGTTGCACCGGCGGCTCGACGCGCGACCGGACAGCGAGTGGGGAGGCGGGAGGCCGACGGAACGCGCCCGCATCGTGCACTGGCACCAGACCAAGGGCGACGTCCCCCAGGACGCCGTCGCCATCGACGCCACCGCCCCCGTCGAGCGCGTCGTCGACGAGATCCTGCGGCGGTGCGCGGCGACGTAGCCGGACCGGTCCCCAGGTGCCGCCGGCGGAGAACCCACGGCACGTCCTCACGCCCGCTGGACCACCGGCTCGGGTGCTGCCCGGATTCTGCGACGAACCTCCTCGCCGAAGGATGGGGAACGCACTCCGCACAGCCCCCGTAGCCGAAGGATCGTTCATGTCCCGCACCACTGCCCGCCGCCGCACAGCCCTGTCGGTCGTCGCCCTGCTGACCGTGACCGGCGGTGCCCTCACGGCCTGCAGCGACCCTGACGGCGACGCCGCCGAGACGTCGCCGTCCGCCTCCACGCGGACCGGGGAGACGACGCAGCGCCTGGTGGACAACGACGGCCACCGTGTGGCCTTCTACGTCACGCCGGGCCACGGCCCGACGATCGTCCTGGACGCGGGCGGCGGCGAGGACGCCTCCTCCTGGGACGAGCTGGTTCCCGAGCTCCACGCGGCCACCGGCGCCACCGTCATCACCTACGACCGGGCGGGGCTCGGCGCGAGCGACGGGGTGCCCGGTCCGTGGGACGTCGAGAGTGCGGTCGACGACCTCGAGGCGGGGCTCCACGAGCTCGGCGTCACCGACGACGTGGTCCTGGTGTCCCACTCGCAGGCCGGCGAGATCGCCACCTGGTTCGCCCAGGACAACCCGACGATGCTCTCCGGCGCGGTCCTCGTCGACGCCAACCTGCCCCCGTTCTTCACCGACGAGGAGATCGCCCGCCTCGTCGCCTTCAGCCAGCCCCAGGTCGACGCGGCGAAGCAGGACCCGGACGACCCGCAGAACCGCCAGCTGCTCGCCACGGCGGAGAGCTTCGTCGCGACGAGCACGGCCTTCCACCAGCTCACGTGGCCCGACGCGGTCCCGGCCACGGTGATCGTCTCGGAGAATACCCCGTTCGACGGGTCCCCCGACGACGTCCGGCGCTGGCAGGACGCCGCCGCGCAGTTCGTCCAGGACGGGCCCACCCGCACGCTGATCACGGCGGAGGGCAGCTCCCACGACGTCCCGCAGGACCGCCCGGACCTGGTGCTCCACGAGATCGAGAGCATGGTCGCCGCCCGGCACTGACACCACCAGCCGGACGGGTGCTTCGTTCGTCCCGTTCGCGGGAGACGCACGCAGCGCTCGCGGTGCGCGGTCGTCGCATCGCTCGGCCACCCGGCCCAGCGACGTGAGGGCCTTCCTCGCCGCCGTCGTCCGCGCCACGGCGAGTTCACCGGGCGGAAACCCGTCGTGCAGCCCGGGGCTCCCGCTGCTCTGGTTGTATGTCCCTGTTGTCCGAGCCGCGGTGTTCACCGAGGCCATCGAGCCGCAGGGGGGCGCCTCGTGCATCTGCTTCGCCATGCCCGCACGTCGATCGTGGGAGCGCTACCGCGCGTCGTCGGGACACTGCTCGCCGTGGCTGTGGTCGCTGTCGGGCTGCCGGCGCCGGCCGGTGCGGCGGCCGGGATGCTGCCGTTCACCGTGACGAACAGCTCCGGACTGTCCGACGCGACGTACCTGTACGTGATGGCCCGCGACCAGGCGTCCAACGTGCAGGGGTGGGTGGACGGCGCGGGCACATGGCACGCGTTCGACCTCCCGCCCGTGCTGGAGGACGGCACCCCGCCCCCACCGGCCCCGGACACCGCGATCCCCGGTCCCCGCACCGGCGGCAAGGGGACGCTGCACCTGCGTGCGGGCCTCGTGGCGGGCCGCATCTACATGTCGTTCGGGAAGAAGCTCGAGTTCTTCCTGACGCCCAAGGGCGTCGTCGAGCCGGCGGGCTGGGTCGAGAGCGACCCGAACCACGACACGCTGTTCGACTGGGTCGAGTTCGCCCGGGACGGCTCGAGGTTCTTCATCAACACGACGATGGTCGACATGTTCAGCGTGCCGCTGTCGGTGTCGGTCGTGCACGGGGACGGCAGCCCGGAGGCCCAGGGACGACTGGTCACCAACGGCCGCGCGCGGATCTTCGACGACGTGAAGAGAGCCGGGTGGGGCGGGCTCGTCCAGTACGCCGAGGACGGCAAGAAGCCGCTGCGCGTGATCGCCCCGATCCACGGCGTCGAGGACGGCACCATCTCCGCGGGGTACTTCGACGACTACGTCGACGACGTGTGGTCGTACTACCGGGACCATGCGCTCACGGTGCGGACGGCGCTGGGGACCTTCTTCGGCCAGGTCTCGGGCGCGAAGTTCGTCTTCACCCGGGACATCCTGCGCCAGGTCGAGGTCGCCTCGTTCGACAGGTTCACCACCACCGACATCTTCGCCTGCGAGGGCACGACCCAGCCGTCGGGACAGCCCGAGCGTGACATCGTCCTGGCGATCGGCGCACGGCTGTGCGCGGCATTCAACCGGGGGACCCTGTCGACGAGGACGTTCCAGGGCTCCGACGAGCAGGCGACGCACGACGCGAACTCGTTCTACCCGAGCGCGGTCGCGTCGAACCTCTACTCCAAGGCGATGCACGCCAGCGAGAAGAACGGCAACGCCTACGGGTTCGCGTTCGACGACGTCGCCGAGTTCTCCCCGAGCATCAACTCCGAGAACCCACGGTCGGGGAACATGACGGTCAGCCCGTTCGCCGGCAACGCGACGCCCGACGCGTCGTCGGGCGGGCGGGCGTTCACGGCCACGGTCCGCTCGATGTTCGGGCACGCCTCGTCCGGCGCCTACTCCGACGACCCCGTGAACGTCGTGACGGGCAACTTCACGCAGGACGAGACCGTCCTCGACTTCCCGGCGGCGTGGTCGCCCAGCGTGTCGCTGACGTACAACTCCCGGGACGACCGGCCCGGCGCGTTCGGACCGGGCTGGTCCTCGCCGCTGCTCGAGTCAGTCACCGAGAACGAGGACGGCTCCGCGAGCGTGCGCTGGCCGGACGGGTCGACCATCGTCTACCCGGTCGGTGCCGACGACGCGTACGAGGCCCTGCCGGGCGTCGACGCGACCCTCACGCGGCAGTCGAGCGGGTGGCGGGTGTCGCGGACCGACGGGTCCACCGAGACGTTCGACAACGCCGGTCGTGTGCTGTCGTTCCGGGACCCCGACGGGCGCCTCGTGACGGTGACGCGCGCATGGTCCGGCCAGGTCCTGGGGATCTCCGGCGCCGGCGGGTACGCGATCACGCTCGCGTACTCCGACGCCGGGCTCGTCACGTCCGCGACGTCGTCGGACGGCCGCGTCTCGACCCTGACGTACGACGCCGCCGGCCGGCTGTCCGGCGTCACCGACCCCGCGGGCGGAGCGCGCACGTTCGCCCACGACGACGCCGGGCACCTGACGTCGGTCACCGACGCGGACGGCAAGCGTGTCGTCGACAACCGGTACGACGGCGACGGCCGGGTCCTCGAGCAGTCGCGTCCCGGTCAGCCGACCGAGCACTTCGAGTACGACGCCGAGCACGGCACCTCACGGATCACCGACGCCGACGGGGGTCTCGTCATGGCGTACGCGTACGACGAGGGCGGCCGACTCCTCGCGATGACCGCGGCCGACGGCACGACGACGACGCGCACGTACGACGAGTCCGGCCGCCTCGTCGCGTCGACGGACCGGAGCGGGGCGACGACCGAGACGTCGTGGACGGCGACGGGTCTGGTCGCCTCGACCGCGGTCGAGGGCGTCGCGACGACCTACGAGTACGACGACCTCGCCCGCCCCACGTCCGTCACCGGCCCGACCGGCGAGACGGTCACGTACGCGTACGACGGGACGAGCCGGATCCCGACCGGGGCGACCCAGTCGGACGGCTCCGGGGTCGACATCAGCGCGGAGGGCACCCGCGTCGAGGCCGTGACGGACGCGGACGGTCGGACCACCCGGTACGAGTACGACGCGCAGGGGAACGTCGCCGCCGTCACCTCGCCCGGCGGGGTCGAGGTGCGCTACGTCCGGGACGCCGCCGGGCGGGTCACGTCCGAGACCGGTCCCGACGGCGCGGTGAACCGGCTCGAGTACGACGACGCGGGCCGTGTCGTCGGACGGACGGACCCGGCGGGCGGGGTCACCCGCACGACGTACACGGCCGCCGGGCGCGTCGCGACCGTCACGGACGCCGACGGTGCACGCACGACGTACGGGTACGACGACGCGGGCCGCGTCAGCTCGGCCGAAGGACCCGACGGCGCGGTCACCCGCTTCGCCTACGACGCCCACGGTGACCTGACGGCGTCCGTGGACCCGACGGGTGTCGAGACCACGTACACGCACGACCTGTTCGGCCGGGTCGCGACGTCGACCCGCGACGGGGTGACGACGAGCTACTCGTACGACGCGGACGGCCGGCGCACGGCCGTCGAGGTCGGCGGGCAGAGCGTCTCGGTCCAGTACGACGACGCGGGCCACGTCCTGACCCGGACCGACGCCGACGGGAACCTGACGCGGTATGGGTACGACCCGCTGGGCCGGCTGGTGTCGACGGTCGCGCCGGACGGGACCGCGACGACGTCGACGTACGACGCGAACGGCAACGAGGTCTCGCGCCGGGACGCCATCGGCCGCACGGCCACGGCGACGTACTCCGCGGCCGGGCTCCTCACGTCGTCGACCGACCCGATGGGCTACACCACGACCTACGGGTACGACCCCGAGGGCCGCCTGCAGACGCTGACGACACCGGGGAACCACAACTGGACGTTCGGGTACGACGGGGCCGGGCGCACCACGTCCGTCACGAGCCCGGCGGGTCTCGTGACCGGCTACGGGTACGACGAGGCGGGCAGGCCGCGCTCCGTCACCCGGCCCGGCGCGGGGACCGTCACCACGACGACGTCGGACGCAGGGCGGCCGACCGAGGTGACGGCCGCCGCGGGCGGCACGGTGCGCTACACGTACGACGACGCGGGACGGATGGCGTCGTCGACCGACGCGGCGGGCGGCACCGCCTCCTACGCGTACGACGAGGCGGGGCGGCTCACGTCCCGCACCGACCCGCGCGGGGGCGTCACCAGGTTCGCCTACACCGACGCCGGACGGGTCGCGTCCGTGACCGACCCGCTCGACCGGCGCACGTCCTACCGGTACGACTCGCGGGGCAACGTCGTGCGCGTCGAGGACCCGGACGGTGCCGTGACGTCCTACGACGTCGACCGGGTCGGACGGCTCGTCGGGCGGACGGACCCGAGCGGCGCGCAGACCGCCTGGACGTACGACGTCGCCGGGCGCAGGACGTCGATGACGGACGCCACCGGCACCACCCGCTACACGTACGACCCCGTGGGTCAGCTCACGTCGGTCACCGGCCCCGACGGCGGGCCGCCGTTCACGTTCACGTACGACGGCAACGGACGCGTCGCGACCACGACGTACCCCGACGGCACGATCGTCACCTACGGGCGGGACCCCGACGGCAACCTCGCGGCCGTGACGGACAACCGCGGCAGCTACCTGGCCTACTCGGTGGACGCCGACGGCCGGGTGACCCGCGAGGGGTCGTCGGCGGGCGCGGTCCGCACGTTCGACTACCTCGACGGGCTGCTGTCCCGGTACACGCAGGCCCTGGGGACCGGGGCGCCGACGGTGACGGAGGTCGGACGGGACGCCGACGGCCGCATCACCTCGCTCGCCACCGACGGCGCGACGACCGGCTACGGGTACGACGCCGCGGGGCAGCTGACGACCGTCGACGGCCCCGGCGACGACGATCGCGCCTACACCTACGACGAGGCCGGGAACCGGGCGACGAAGGCGGCCGGCGGGAGCGTCGACACGTACGTGTACGACGCCGCGAACCAGCTGGACCGCGTCGAGCGGGACGGTGAGCCGTGGGCCTCGCTGACGTACGACGGCGCGGGCCGGCTGACCGCTCGCACGGTCGAGGACGGCCCCAGCTGGGAGCTGGCCTACGACGGGTCAGGTGCTCCGACCCGCATCGAGGTCGGCACCCAGGACGCCCGCACCGTCGCCGAGCTGGCGCGCGACGGCGACGGCAACCCGACCTCCGTCGCGTGGTCGACCACGGGAGACGATCCCGCGACCGGTGCGGTCCGCCTGGGCTGGAGCGCGCCGACCGACGGTGCCCCGGCACCCACGTTCATCGACGACGGGCAGGCGACCGTCGACCTGCTCCGTGGTGCGGGCGGCACGCTCGTCCAGACATCGACCGACACCCTCGTCGCGGACGTCTCGCGTGACGTGCTGGGCTCCGTGCTCGGCAACGACGTGCTCGGCCTGCTGGCCGGCGGGTTCGACGAGTTCGGTGTGCCCACCGGCGATCCGGACGCCGTCGACGAGCCTGACGCCCCTGTCGTCGGGCTCGGGTACCGCGGCCAGCTGACCGTCGCCGGCCTGCCCCTGATGACGGCTCGGGCCTACGACCCGGAGACCGGCCGGTTCACCGCGACCGACCCGCTCCCGCCCGTGCCCGGCCAGGCCGGGACGAGCACGCCGTACCCGTACGTGAACAACGACCCGCTCGACCTGGTGGACCCCCTGGGCCGGCGCTCGGTCAGCGACGACGCGTTCACCAGCCCGGGATGGGGAGGCCTGGCCCTGTTGTCCCGGACGAGGGGCCCGCTCGCCCTGCAGCCGGCCGGGAGGCGCGCGTCGAACCTCGCGTACGACCAGATCGTCGCGTGGATGGCCAGCCGTGACGCACGCACGCTCGCGTCGGTCGGTTCGGAGAACTCGGTCCTGCTGAACGACATGCTCAGCCACGGGATCCAGGTCAAGAGCGGCGACCGGCTCGGCTACGTGGGCCTGCTCGGCGACCTGACCGATTCCCACTGGGCCCAGGTGCTCGACGCCGCGCAGCTGATGCAGGACAACTTCCAGGACGGCGGTGTCTGGGACGCCAAGCCGGAGCTCCTGGCCACGTTCGACATCACGGGTGATCCCGCGAAGTACCTGAGCATGGGGGGCGGGCGAGAGATCTATCACGACGTCTTCGGCAACGTGCAGTTCGGCTACATGATGGCGCACTTCGGAGTCGACGAGGACCTTGCCGTAGCCGCGTCGCTCACGGGCGGATCCGCCGGCATCGGCGACCTGGCCGACAATGTCTCCGTCGCCCTGGGATACCAGCTCGCAGAGCTGCACCCTGACGACCTGAGCGAGGCCGACCTCTGGAGGTTCCTCACGTCGGCGTCGTCCGTGGCAGTACTCGAGAGCGCCGGTCGGATCCGGCGGACAGGGGCGTGACCGTGGGGGATGGAAGGCAGTCATCGCGCCGACAGGGAACCTGGGCATCGATGCTCGTGGCGGCCCTTGTGGCGACGGTGATGCTCATGGGGGGATGCGGGGGACGCGACGTGCCGGACGAACCCGACGTCGAGCTGCCCGCGACCTGGTCGGACCTCAGCGCGAAGGGCCCCTCGGTCGAGTTCCGGGAGGACGGCACGGGGACCTTGACGCGGTTCCCGCTGTGGACCGGCGGGACGTGCGACGCCGAGCACTCGGTGCCGTACTCGGGAGAGGTCCGGTGGACCGGGGTCGACGGCTACATCCAGGTGGAGGCGCCGAACGGACCCATCGCGTTCCACCCCGACGCTCAGTTCATGTCCGACAACTGGTCGAAGCTCGTCATCAGGCGGTGCGGGGAGGACACCCCTGACAGCCAGCTCCTCGTCTACGGCGGAGGACCGGGGTACTGAACGTCGAGCCGGCACGGCCCCGGCCATCTCGGAGAGGTGACATCCTCATGGGCGCTCCCCACGCTTCGGTCCGGTGGGCCCGGATCTGCGCGGTGACCGTTGCGGCAGGGCTCGTGGTGGCCGGGCTGCTGGCCGCCAGGTCCGCCGGCGGGTCCGACGACGAACCGGACGTGGCGCTCCCCGGGGTGTGGGTGTCGCAGCCTCACCCGGAGTCCTCGGTGAAGCTCGACCCGAGTGGCACCGGGTACTTCACCGACTTCCCGCTGTGGGCCGGCGGCAGCTGCGACGCGGAACGGATGGTCCGCTACTCGGGTGAGCTTCGGTGGACCGCCGCCGACGGGTACTTCCGGGTCGAGGGCCCGAACGGCCCGATCCTGTTCCGACCCGCCGACCACGTCGGGCGCGACGACTGGACGAGGCTGGTCATCAGCCTCTGCGGAGAGTCGACCGCCGCCGACGAGCTCGTCGTCTACCAGGGCGGACCCGGTCGGGGCCCGACGCCGGGCCACCAGCCGTCGTGATCGCGTGGCCCCGGCGACGACCGAGGGTCGCGGGCCGGTCGCTCGTCAAGCCAGGCCGCCGACGTACACGCCCTTCGCCCGCAGCTCCTCGATCCCCGGCGTCCGACCGTCCAGACCCTCGACGTCCACCCCGAGCAGCGCGGGCGCGTCGAGGAGCGGCCGCAGGTCCGCGACGGGGTTGCCGCCGACCCAGAGCTCGTCGAGCGCGGGCATCGAGGCGAGCGGGGTCAGGTCCGCGACCTGGTTCTCCCGCACGTCGAGCCTGCTGAGCGACGTCGCGCCCGCCAGGGGCGACAGGTCGGCGACGGACGCGTGCGCGACGTCCAGCTCGAGCAGGCCCGTCGAGCCCGCGAGGGGCCGGAGGTCGGTCACCCCGGTCCCGGCCAGGCCGACCCACTGCAACGTCGTCGTCCCCGCCAAGGGCCCGAGGTCGGACACGCCCGTGCCCGACAGCCCGAGGTTCGTCAGCGGGAGCCCGTCGAGGGCCGACAGGTCCGTCACGGCGGCGTTGCTGGTCAGCCGCAGGGACGCCAGGCCCGTCAGCGCGGCGAGCGGAGCGAGGTCCGTCACGTCCTGGCCGGTCAGGTCGACCTCACGCACGGACGTGAGCTGCTCGATCCCGGCGAGCGACGCGACCCGGTCCCCGCTGCCGCCCCACGGGCAGTCGATCCTGCCCACCTCGTCGAGCCGTCCGGGCGCGATCCCCGTGCCCTGACCGACGCCGAGGGCGCGTTCCACGCAGGACGCGAGCACGGGGTCGGCGAGCACGTCCTGCACCGGCTCCCGCTGCGTCGCCCGTGTGCCGACGGTGAGGCCGAGTGCGGCCACGAGGACGCCCGCCGTCCCGACGGCGACCAGCCGTCGACGGCGGGTGCGCGCCGCTCGCGCGTCGGGGCTCGGCTCGACGTCGGGTTCCGGCACCCGGCGAGCGAGGCGCCGCCACGCCACCGCGGCACACCACCCGGCGACGAGCGTGGCGACTCCGGCGACGAGCCCGAGCGAGCCGTCGTGCAGCACCACCGTCGTCGACGTCGGACCGCCGCGGTACCGCCCGAGCGACCGGATCGTCCACGCCCCCCACACCGCGGTGGACAGTGCGGTGGCCAGCGCTCCGACGGACACGAGCGCCGCACCGGCGACGACCGCACCGCGACGCCGCACCAGCACACCGACCCCCGCCCCGGAGACCCCGGCGCCCACGAGCACCAGCCAGACGCCCGCGAGCATGCGCGGTGAGCCGACCGACCAGTACCACCACCGGGTCGCGAGGCGCAGCGAGGCCGGGTCGGCCGTCGCGACGAGCACCCCGACGACGAGCAGGACGGCACCGGCCACGACGGCGCCGGCGGCGGCACGCGTGGCGCGCGGTGCGGGGCGGTCCGGTCGAAGCGCGGCGGCCAGCACGAGCGCGACCGTCGGCACCAGCCCGAGCGCGAGCGTGAGCGCCGGGAGCCCGTCGGCCCGCACGACCCTGAACGCCTCGCCGGCCGTCGAGAGCGACCCCTCCCCGAGCAGCGCCCCGAGCCCGTCACCCAGCAGCGCCCACGTGCCGTCCGGGGGGAGCGTCACCGCGGTCCAGGTCCCGACGAGCGCGACGACACCCGCCCCGACCCGTCGCCCGACCTCGGCTCGCGTCGTCCTGGCCATCCACGTCCCTGTCCCTCGGCGGTCGGCGACGGGGTGGCCGGCGCCGGGCCGACGGTATCGCCCCCGGGTCCTCAGCCGTCGAGCTCGCTGAGGAACGCGTCGGTCTCCTCGTCAGGCATGAGCTCCCTGACCTCCTGCGCGCAGCGGCAGGCGACGGCGATCTTCGCGGCCCACTCCAGCGCCTCCTCGCGGGACGCCACCTCGACCACCGCGAACCCGCCGATGACCTCCTTGGTCTCGGGGTACGGGCCGTCGGTGACCGCGCCGTCGGTGCCCACGACGCTCGCCCGCTGCCGCTGCAACCCGCCGCCGTACACCCACACGCCGGCCTTCACGGCGTCGAAGACCACCTCGTGCGAGGCCCTGCCCACGTCGCCCCAGTCCTCGTCGGGGATGTGGTCCATCGCGCCGTCGTTGAACGAGATCAGGTACTGCGTCATGTCTCGGCTCCCTTGTCCGGCCGCCTCCCGCGGCGGCTCCTCGTCAGGACCACGAACGGCCGGCCTCGAATCCGACGCCATGCCGAGGTTCCCACCGAGCACCCACCCGGGGCGACGCGGCACGAGGGGGAGGTCAGGCCTCGGGGATCTCCCGGCCGAACGACTCCAGCGTGATGTCGGCCGGCTCGGGCCCGCCGCGCACGCCCGTGTCGAGCGCGTCGATCGCGGCGAGCTCGTCGGTCGTCAGCTCGAGGCCGAGCACGTCGAAGTTCTCGGCGATCCGGCTCGGCCTCGTGGACTTCGGGATCGCGGAGCGCCCCTGCTGCAGGTGCCAGCCCAGCATCACCTGCGCCGCGGTCCTGCCGTGCGCCTGGGCGATCGCGACGATCGTGGGGTCGTCGAACGTCCGACCGGTGCCGGTGTCCCGGTAGGAGGTGATCCCGCCGATCGGGGACCACGCCTGCGACACGATGCCGTGCGCGGCGTTCGCCGCCTGCACGTCCGCCTGGCGGAAGTACGGGTGGATCTCGACCTGGTTCACCGCGGGCACCACGGTGGCGGCGGCCAGCAGCCGGTCGAGGTGCTCCGGCATGAAGTTCGAGACGCCGATCGCGCGGACCTTGCCGTCGGCGAGGAGCGACTCCAGGGCGCGGTAGGCGTCGAGCGTCAGGTCGAAGCGGCTCGGCAGGGGCTGGTGCAGGATCAGCAGGTCGATCTGCTCGACGCCGAGCTTGCGGGCGGACTTCTCCCAGGCGTGCAGGGTCGTGCCGTACCCGTAGTCGCTGATCCAGATCTTCGTCTCGACGAACACGTCTTCGCGGGCCACGCCGGAGTCGGCGATCGCCTGCCCGACCTCGCGCTCGTTGCCGTAGGCGGCAGCCGTGTCGACCAGCCGGTAGCCGGTCTCGAGGGCGGAGCGCACGGAGGCGACGGTCTCGTCGGGCGGGGTCTGGAAGACCCCGAAGCCGAGGGCCGGCATGGTCACGCCGTTGTTCAGGGTGAGCGTGGTGGTCATGGTCGTGTCCTTTTCGTGGAGCGGGCGGAGACTGCAGGTCAGGGGAGGACGACGACCTTGAGCGCGCTGCGGTCGTCCATGGCCCGGTAGGCGTCGGCGACGTCGTCCAGCGCGACGGTGCGGTCGAACACCAGGCCGGGCTCGATCGCGCCGGACAGCACGTCGGGCAGGACGTCCTCGAGGTACGCGCGCACCGGTGCCGGTCCGCCGGTCAGGGTCACGTTCTTCCCGAACAGGGACCCCCACCCCACGGGCGCGTCCTCGTACTGCGGGACCCCGACGCGGGAGACGACCCCGCCGGCGCGGACGACGCCGTACGCCTGCCGGTAGGCGGGCAGGTGCCCCACGGCCTCGATCACGACGTGCGAGCCCTGCCCGCCCGTCAGGTCCAGCACCTCGGCCACACCTTCGTCACCACGCGCGGGCACGACGTGGGTCGCGCCGAACCGCCGCCCGAGGGTCGTGCGGTCGGTGTGCCGGCCCATGAGGATGACCTGCTCGGCACCGAGGCGCCGGGACGCGAGGACGGCGGACAGCCCGACGGCGCCGTCGCCGACGACGGTGACGGTCCTGCCGGGACCGACACGGCCCAGGTGCGCGGCGTGGTGACCGGTGAGGAACACGTCCGACAGGGCGAGCAGCGAGTTCAGCAGGCCCTCGTCGGTGTCCTGCAGCGAGGTGCCGGTCTTGACCAGGGTGCCGTCGGCCTGCGGGATGCGCACGAGCTCGGCCTGCGCGCCGCCGATCCCGCCGGTGCCGAAGAAGTGGCCCTGCACGCAGGACGTCTGGAGCCCTTCCCGGCAGAACACGCATGTGTTGTCCTGGATCCCGAACGGGCAGATCACGAAGTCCCCGGGACGGACCGTGGTGACGTCGGCGCCGACCTGCTCGACGACGGCGAGCAGCTCGTGGCCCATCGGGCGCGGGTCGCCGGCGTAGTCGTGCCAGCGGTGCAGGTCCGACCCGCACACGCACGCCCGCACCACCCGCAGCACCGCGTCGCCCGCCTCCTGGATCACCGGGTCGGGCACCTCCTCCACGCGGATGTCACCAGCGCCGTACAGCAAGGTCGCACGCATCGTCAGGTCCCTTCGGTGTTCGACGGGTCCACCGCACCACCGACGTCGCGTGCGAGGAACGCCCTGCGTATCGGTGTACTGGCAGGACGTGGCTCCCGCGACGGGACGGTCCTACCGTCGAGGGCATGGACCAACGGGACGAGGTGCGCGACTTCCTCGCGTCCCGGCGCGCACGCCTGACGCCGGCGGACGTGGGCCTGCCGACGACCGCGCGGCGGCGCGTCGCCGGCCTGCGCCGCGACGAGGTCGCCGTGCTCGCCGGGGTGTCGTCGGAGTACTACGCGCGGCTCGAGCGGGGGAACCTGTCCGGCGTCTCCGAGTCGGTGCTCGACTCCCTGGCGGCGGCACTGCGCCTCGACGACGCCGAGCAGCTCCACCTGCGAAACCTCGCCCACGCCGCGAGCCGGCCTGCCCGCAGGCGCCGCCCGCCGGCCCCGACGGAGGTGCGCGACTCGCTCGTGCGGATGATGGACGCGATGACCGCGACGCCGGCGTACGTGCGCGACACCCGGATGGACATCCTGGCCGCGAACGCGCTCGCCCGGGAGCTGCACGCTCCCGTCTACCGGTTCGCCCACCACACCGGGATGACGCCGAACACGGCCCGGTTCGCGTTCCTCGACCCGGGCGCGCGCGACTTCTACCCCGACTGGGACAAGGTCACCCGGGACTGCGTCGCCGTCCTGCACGCCGCCGCCGGCCGCAACCCCTACGACAAGCCGCTGACCGACATGGTCGGCGAGCTGTCCACCCGCTCCGCGGACTTCCGCACCCTGTGGGCCACGCACGACGTGCGGATCCACCGCACGGGCCTCAAGCGTCTGCGCCACCCCGACGTCGGGGTCCTCGAGCTCGACTACGACGTGATGGAGCTCGTCCAGGAGCCCGGTCGCGTCTTCATCGCGTACTCGGCCGCGCCCGGCACGGCGGCGGCCGACGGCCTGCAGCTCCTCGCGACGATCGCCGCATCCCGCACGGCCGCCGCAGCCGACCCGACCCAGCGCCCTCGGCAGGACGCCCTCCCGGTCCGACCCCTCCCGGAGGAGACCGTGAGCGAGACGACCGACTGACGCGCACCGTCCTCACCGTGCCGGCGGGTCCTCCGCACCTCTGAGCAGCGTGGCCGCCTCGTCGTTCTCGGGGTCCAGCTCGACGGCCCGACGCAGGAGCTCGACCGCCCGACGCGTGTCGCCGTCGACGAGGTGCGCCCACCCGGTCATGGCCCAGGCCTGCGACGAGCCCGGCCGGACCGTCGTCCACACGTCCAGGAGCGGCCGGACCAGCCCGGCCCGGTGCAGCTCGATCGCGCCCCACACGGCCTCCTCGAAGCACGCGTCGTCGAGGTCGACCTCGGCGGGGTCGGCGCGCTCCAGCCGGCGGAAGGTCTCGATCGCGGACTCCGTCCCCCGGGCTGCGAGGGCCGCCGCCACCGGCAGGGTGACCGGTGGGAGCTGCGCGCCGGCCGACTCCGGCGGGAGGTCCAGGGCCAGGTCGAGCGCAGCGCGCACGACGGCCCGGACGGGTCCGGTGTTGGAGTTCGCCAGCACCACGACCCCCGTCCCACGGTCGGGGACGAGCGCGAGGCGCGAGTCGAAGCCGGGGTCGGCGCCGCTGTGGCCGACCGTCCGGTGCCCGCGGTGGTCGCCGAGGAACCAGCCGAGCGCCATCGACTCGCTCCACGGCGGGTCCCCGACGTCCGCCTGCCGCTGCCACATCCGCTCGGGGACGCCGGGGTCCGCCAGGGTGGCGAGCATCCACCGGGACAGCTCGGTGACGCTGGAGTGCAGCGTCGAGCTCGGCGCGTGCCGGCGGGTGTACGGGTACGCGCCGCCCGGGACCACGAGTGGTGCCCCGACGTGCGGCGATGCCGCGAGGTCCGGCGGGACGTCGGCGCGCAGGAACGTGCTGTGCACCATGCCGGCCGGGTCGAGGACGAGGTCCGTCATCGCCGCCTCGAACGTCCGCCCGGTCACGGTGGCGACCACGTGCCCGAGCACCTCGTACCCGACGTTGCAGTACGAGAACTCGGTGCCGGGATCCCTGGTCAGGCTCGCGGCCGACAGGCTGCGGACGAGCTCGGCGAGGGCGTCGTCGCCCAGCTGCGGGTCGTGCCATCCGTAGTCCACGACGTCCGGGATGCCGCTCGTGTGGGTGAGCAGGTGGCGCAGGGTGACCTCGTCCTGGCGCCCGTCGGCCAGGGTCAGGTCGGGCAGCCACCGCACGACCGGGGCGTCGAGGTCGAGCGCGGGCTCGCGTCCCGCAGACGCCAGCCCGACGACGGCCGACGCGACGAACGGCTTGGACACGGACGCCAGGTGGAACAGGGTGTCGGGCGTGACGGGACTGCCGGTGCGGACGTCGCGTGTCCCGAACCCGCGCGCCAGGGCGATCTCGCCGTCCCGGACCACCGCGACGGCGAGGCCCGCGAGCCCGTAGGTCCGCACGACCCGCTCGACCAGCGGCCACAGCGACGCCTCCGCCCGGCGCTCCAGGGAAGCCATGCGCACCCCGATCTCGGGACGACGTCTCGGTGCATGCTGGCACGCGCCGACCGTGCCGTGCACCCGTCAGGCGCCGGTGCGCAGGGAGCCGAGCCTGCCTAGGCTCGACGACGCGGCAGCAGGCTCGTTCCCGACGGAGGCGGCGACATGACGACCGGCGTGATCGACCCCCGGTACGGCGACCCGACGGCCACCCCGCCGCCGTGGGCCACCATCGAGCGCCTCCTCGCGGACGCGCAGCTCTACTGGATCATCACCGTGCGCACGGACGGGCGACCGCACGCCGTCCCGCTCGTCGGGGTGTGGCACGACGGCGCCTTCGCGTTCTGCACGGGCCCGGAGGAGCAGAAGCAGCGCAACCTCGACGCCAACACCCACGTCGCGGTCACGACGGGCAGCACGGGCGCGGGTGGCTGGGACACGGGGAAGGACGTGGTGCTCGAGGGCACGGCCGTGCGGGTGACGGACCCCGAGACGCTCCAGGCGCTGGCCGCGGCGTGGTCCGACAAGTACGGCGACGACTGGCGGTTCGAGGTCCGCGGGCAGAGGTTCGTCGAGTCGAGCGGGTCCGGCGGAGGCTCGGACGGTGCCTGGGTGTACCTGGTCAGCCCGGCGAAGGTGATGGCCTTCGGCGACGGGCACGGCCAGACGGTCTACCGCTTCTGATCCCGCACGAGCGTCCCGTCCGGGCGGCGACCGCTGCGGCGAAGACTCAGCCGGGGCGCACGCGGGAGGGGTCGGTTCGCGTCAGACGTGCGGAAGGCGTCGATGGCGAGAGCCGCGAGCCGGCGTGCGGCGGCGGTCCGGTCGGGCGAGGGCCTGGACGACAGGGCGCGAGCGGCCAGCAGGACGAGCACGAGGTCGTCGACGACGAAGTCCGGGCGCAGGTCACCGGCCACCTGGGCGCGGGCGGCGAGCCCGGCCAGCTCCCGCAGGAGGTCGGTGCGGTGGTCGGCGAGCATCTCGAGGTCGGGGTTCGCGGACAGGAGCACGTCGACGAACGCCCTGTTCTCGACGTTGAGGGCGGTCAGCTCCTCGACGACCGTGCGGAACCCCCGCCACGGGTCCGGGTCGGCGCAGGCGTCGTCGACGACCGCGCGGCACGCGCGCATCTCGTCGGTGAACACCTCGACGACGAGGTGGCGCTTGGTGGGGAACCGTCGGTACACCGTCGCGGGCCCGACACCGGCCCTCCTCGCGATGTCCCGCATGGTCACGCCCAGGCCGAGCTCGGCGAACAGCTCGCGTGCCGCCTCGAGCGTCCGGTCGCGGTTGTCTCGTGCGTCGGCGCGCAGCATGCGAGGCGGTTGCTCTGCCATGACTCTCAGTTCGACGAAGTGGACGCTGGCGTCCGCTAGCGTCCCCGACCGTAACGCAGGCGACGGGCGAGGTGAGGTCAACCGTGCGAGCAGTGGTGATCCAGCAGTTCGGCGACCCGAGCGGCATGCAGGTGGTCGACGTGCCGGCCCCGGCCCCCGCCGCCGGGCAGGTCCTGATCGAGACGGACGCGATCGGCGTCGGCGGCGTCGACGCGATGATCCGCCGGGGGACGCTGGGCGGGTACGGCTTCGGCGCGGGCCTCGTGCCAGGCAGCGAGGTCGCCGGGACGGTGGTGCGCGTCGGCGACGGTGTCGCACCGGCGTGGATCGGTCGCCGCGTCTGGGCGTTCACCGGGGTCGGCGGCGGGTACGTCGAGCAGGCCGTCGCGGCGGTGACCGACACGGTCGCCCTGCCCGACGGCCTGAGCTCGGTCGACGCGGTGACGCTCGGGAGTGCGGCGCCGGTCGCGCACTTCGCCCTCGCGCACGGCCGGTTCGCCCCCGGTGAGTCGGTTCTCGTCCGCGGGGCGGCGGGCAGCATCGGGATCGCCGCCGTCCAGCTCGCCGTGCGCGACGGCGCCGCCGCCGTGGCCGTCACGACGTCGTCGCCGCAGCGCGGGTCGAGGCTGCGTGAGCTCGGTGCCACCCACGTGCTCGATCGCGCCGGGGGCGGCGACCCGACCGCGCCGGCGTCCTACGACGTGGTCGTCGACGTCGTCGGCGGGCCCGGCATGCCGTCCGTCCTCGACCGGCTCGCGCCCAACGGCCGCCTGGTCGCCGTCGGCATGGTCGCTGGGCTCCCGCCGGCGGACTTCGGCATGCGACTGCTGGAGGCGTTCCAGCAGTCGCGCTCGTTCGCCACGTTCAGCCTGAGCACCGTCCCGGTGGCCGCCCGCGACCGGGTCCGTGCGGAGAGCTTCACCGCGGCAGCGAGCGGGCAGCTCACGGCCGTCGTCGACGACGTCCTCCCGCTCGAGGCGGCCGCCGAGGCCCACCGCCGCATGGACGCCGGCGACGTGTTCGGCCGGATCGTCCTCACGCCCTGAACGGACGGTCGCGCCCGCACGCACGCTCCGAGCGGGCCGGCGGAGACCCGCCCGAGCACGCCTAGGTCGCGACGGTCCGGAAGGGGTCGGCGGCCGTGACGAGCTCGACCGGGATCTCGGGCACGAGGTCCGCCAGCCAGCGGCCGAGCTCGGCCATGCCCTCCTGCTCCGACGGCACGTGCCCGACGACGACGACGCCGGCGCTCACGCCTGCGGTGACGGCATCGGCGGCGTACTCGCCCGTCTCCCACTCGTGGCCCTCACCGATGACGACGACGTCGACGTCCGGCCGGGCGAGCAGGTGCCGGTTCCGCTCGAACCCCTGGAACCCGGGCTGCAGGCCGACGGCGGACACGGTCGTCTCGGGGTCGCCGACGTAGCGGAGCGCACGAGCACCCAGCGTCCGCGCCACGTGCGCGGCCAGCGCGCCGAGCGTCGTGGGCGGCAGGTCGTAGACCCCCGGCACGCCCGCCCGCTCGGCGTGGAGCCAGCCGAGGGCACGTGCGGTGCCGGTCAGGATGCCGTCCGGCTCGCGGTCGTGCCAGGCGTCGTGCTGGTGGAGGACCACGAGCCCGTGCTCGGCGACGAACGCCGACTTCGCGGTGTACACCGGGTCCGCCTCGGCGGCGAGGACCTCGTCCGACGCACCGTGGTGGTCGAAGTACAGCGGCTCGTGCGTGACGACGAGGTCGAGCCCGCGCTCCGCCGCGCGGTGCAGCACGTCGAGCGTCGCCATCATCGTCACGGCGACCCCCTTGACCGGGGCGTCCGGGTCGCCGGCCAGGAAGCCGTCGACCGTCGTCGTCCGCGGTGGCACCCCCACGTGCGCACCGATCCGCTCCGCCACCTGCCGCGCAGTCACCGTCACCGCGCCACCGTAGCGATGCTCCGTGGCACGCCGGACTCCCGTCCGCGGGGGACACTGGGACGAGCAGACCTGTGCTTTCGACGAGGAGTCCACCGTGCCCCAGGGAACTGTCCGCTGGTTCGACGCCGAGCGGGGGTTCGGCTTCCTCGCCCTCGGGGAGGACGCCGAGGACCTGTTCGTGCACGCGTCCGAGATCGTCAACGACGACGGGTCGAGGCTGCTCCGCGAGGGGCAGGAGGTCGAGTTCGAGGTGGGCGAGGGGGACCGCGGCCCGCAGGCGCGCCGCGTCCGGGTCACGGGCGACCATGCCGCCGACGCAGCCGTGGGCGTCCTCGGCACGGTCACCTGGTACGAGCCGGGCAAGGGGTACGGCTTCGTCACCCCCGACGGCGGTGGAGCCGAGATCTTCGTGCACAGCTCGGCCATCGTGGGGGGCGGCGTGATCTCGGAGGGGCAGCGGGTGGCGTTCCTGGTCGTCGACGGGGAGAAGGGGCCGCAGGCGGACCATCTCCTGCCGCTCGGAGCCGGGGCCGCCCAGCACGCGGTGGCGTCCGACGGCGCGGACGGCACCGTGACCTGGTACGACGGCGAGAAGGGCTTCGGGTTCGTCACGCCCGAGAACGGCGGCGAGGACGTCTTCGTCCACGTCCGGTCGCTGGTCGGCGGGCTGGCCGAGCTGTCGGAGGGCGATCGCGTCACGTTCGACGTGGCCGAGGGCGAGCGAGGGCTGCAGGCCCGCAACGTCCGGCTCGTGGGCGGCTCGGCACGTCGGGGCGCGTCCGCGGCGCCGGGCCGCGGCCGGCCGGCGCGGCCGTCGGCGTCCGACAGCTCCGTGCGCGGCGGCGAGGGTGTGGTCGCGCGCTACGACGCGGACCGCGGGTTCGGCTTCATCACCCCGGACGCGGGAGGCGCGGACCTGTTCGTTCACGTGTCGGTCGTCCGGGGGGCCGAGGTGCTGCAGGAGGGCGACCGGGTCCGGTACAAGGTGCGTCAGAGCGACCGGGGACCGCAGGCCGACGGCGTCGAGCTGGTGTGAGGTTCAGCCCGTCGTCGCGGGTGACTGGGCGCAGACGACGCCCGTGTTGCCGTCCTGGTCGGCGATCACGGTGAGCGACGGCGCCTCGCTGTCGTCGACGACGGTCCCACCCGCCGCGACGGCTGCGGCGATCCGCTGCTCGACGGCCTCGGGCGCCACGTAGACCTCGACGTGGAACCGCTGACGCGGGGGCTCGCTCGCGTCGGCGTCCCCGAACCACAGGTTCGGCACCCGTCCCGTGGCGTCCCGGATCTCGTCGCTGGGGGACCCGTGGCCCTGGGCCTCGGCGTGCCCGGTCAGGAGGGCGGCCCACACCGGGGCGATGGTCGCGGAGCGCGCCGTGTCGAGGCCGAGCTCGACGACGCTGACCGAGGCCGGGTCGGCGTCGAGCCCGTGGGCGGCGGCGATCTCGGTGATCCGTCGGGCGAGGTCGACGTCGCTCTGGGTCACCCACTCGACGACGTGCTCGGTGCCGTCGCCGCCGCGGTAGACGGCGTCGGCGCTGATCAGCTTGAGGTCGACGTGCCTGTGGCCGATCGACACGCTCAGGTGGTCCCCGAGCACGTCGCCGACCTCGCCCACCGCGGCGACGAAGCGTGCACCGGCGCCGAAGTCGTCGACCAGGTAGCGGGCGTGCAGGCCCTGAGCCAGCTGGCGCCAGTCGGTCAGGTCGGCCCTGGCGATCTCGCTGCCCGACAGCATGTCCATGCTCGGCGACGCTATCCGTGATCGGGCTGCAGCGGCAGCCCCAGCGCTCGACCTCCGCAGGGCATTACCAGATCAATGGACATCGGACCAGAGCCGCGAATGCATTGTTCGGTGCACGGTCGACTGCCCTCCGCGGACGTCCGGTCCTGCCCGCGGAAGCCTTTTCATGCAGGGAACCGGTACCGCGTCCCGCGCATATCAGAAAGGGCCGTGAAAATCACCCGTGTACTTCTCTGCGTCGCTCTGCTGTGCTCCACGAGCCAGGTACTTCGACAACGATGTCAAAGGGGGAAGAATGAGAAGAACCCAAGGTCACCGCCCGCTCCGCGTCCTGCTGGCCGTCGGCCTCCTCGCCGCTGGAGGCGTGGTGCTCTCCGCGGCCGGCGCCCAGGCGAGCACGGAGTCGTTCTCCGTCGCCGTCACCGGCGGCTACAACAACACGGCGACTCTCGGCACGGCCAGCGGCACCATCACCGCGGAACAGGGCAGCACCACGGCGACCTACTCGGTGAGCCTGTGCGGCCAGAGCACCTACCCGAATGCGACCGTGACGCTCACCGCAGGCAGCGCCAGCGTCTCGCACTCCGTCAGCTACTCGAGCTGCCAGACGTTCACCGGGACCTTGACGTCGAGCTACGGCCTCTCCACGGCGACCGTGACCGCCTACGGCTCCACGTTCTACCCCGGCAACACGTACACCACGTACTCGAAGAGCCGCACCGTGACGTTCCCCGGCCCGACGACGCCCGTCCCGCCCGCGACACCGGTCACCGCCTCCTTCACCGCCCCGGTGACGGGTGGGTACAACAACACGCAGACGCTCGGCACCGCCACCGGCACGGTCACCGCGACGCGTGGCGGCACGACGGCGACGTACTCGGTGACGCTGTGCGGCCAGAGCACCTACCCGACGGCGAGCGTGACGATCACCGCGGGCAGCGCGAGCGCGACGCACTCCGTCAGCTACTCGAACTGCCAGACGTTCACCGGCACCCTGACGTCGAGCTACGGGATCTCCACGGCGACCGTCACCGCCTCCGGCTCGACGTTCTACCCGGGCAACACCTACACGACGTACACGAAGTCCCGCACCCTGTACTTCTGAGCGGACCGACGCGACACGTGAGGGCTCCCGGCACGCCGCCGGGGGCCCTCACTGCTCCCGGGCGTCGTCGTCTCATCGGCCGTTGCCGGGCCATGGGCGTGCCGATAGGTTCGCCAGCGTGGGCCAGAGCGAGGTCACGATCGACGGCTACCGGGTGGAACCGCTCGGCCCGCAGACCTGGGACGCGTTCGCGGACCTGGCGGAACGGCACAACGGCGTCTGGGGCGGGTGCTGGTGCATCCACTTCCACCTGTATCCCGACCCCAAGGAGGAGCGCCGCGCGCTCGGCGCCCGCGAGTTCAAGCACCAGCTCGTGCTGGCAGGTCGTACGCATGCCGCGCTCGTCCTCGACGGTGACGACGCGATCGCGTGGGCCCAGTACGGGCCGGTCGACGAGCTGCCGAACATCCAGCACCGCAAGGAGTGGGAGAAGGGCGTCACGCGCCGGCCGGACTATCGGATCACGTGCCTGTTCGTGGACCGCCGGTACCGGAGGAAAGGGCTGGCCGCGGTCGCCGTGCGCGGCGCGCTCGCGCTGATCTCCGCCGCGGGAGGTGGCCTCGTCGAGTCCTATCCCCACGACCTGCCGCCCGGGAAGGCGATCTCGGCGTCCTTTCTCTACAACGCCACGCGGACCATGTACGAGCAGCTCGGTTTCACGTACGAGCGGCCCAAGGGCATGGGCAACTGCGTGATGGTCAAGCAGGTCGTCGGCGTCTGACTCCCGTGTCGCACCGCCGTCGAGCCTGACTCGGACGGGCGGCCGACCGCACGAGGCGGACGCCTCCGGTCACCTGCTGTCGGTCAGCCGTGCGGCGCGGGAGAGAGGCGCGACGCCGCGCGCACCAGGCCGGCGACGCCCGGCGAGGTGCTCTGCGGCGGCCAGGCGATGACCGTCGTGACCTGCGGGGCGTCCGAGACCGGGACGATTGCGAGCCCGTCGCGCACGTTGACGCGTGCCGACTCCGGCATCACGATCGCGGCGCGGCCGAGCCGCACGAGCTGCAGCACCTGCGTCAGGTCGCGCAGCTCGGGTCCCGGCCCGTCGGGGTAGGTGCCGTCGAGCCGGGGCCAGCGCGGCGGCGGGAGGTCGGGAATCGATGTCGCCTCGGCGACGGTCAGCGAGGTCGCGCGGCTCATCGGATGACCGGCGGGCAGGATCAGGACCTGGTCCTCGACGGTCAGCGTGTCCACGTCGAAGCCGCTGAGGTCGTCGAACGGCTGGTGCAGGATCGCGACGTCGGCGCGCCCGTCACGCAGCATCGGAGCCTGGTGGCCGGGCGGGCTCAGCACCACCTCGACGTCGACGGCATCCGGTTCGGCGGCGTACCCGTCGAGCAGCTTGGCCATCAGCTCGCTGGACGCGCCCGCCTTGGCCGTGAGCACCACGGTCGCCCGGCCCGCCGCCGCGACGGTGCGGCGGGTGCGCCGCTCGGCAGCCTCGACGGCGGCGAGAGCTGCCCGGCCCTCGCGCAGCAAGGTCTGGCCGGCGGTCGTGAGCGTCATGCCGCGGGGAGAGCGGACGAACAGGTGAGCCCCGATCCGACGTTCGAGGCGGGCGATGGCCCGCGACAGCGGAGGCTGGGCCATCCCCAGGCGCTGGGCGGCACGGCCGACGTGCGACTCCTCGGCGACGGCGATGAAGTAGCGCAGCTCGCGGGTCTCCACGCCGGCAGCGTACGCCGTTGGCCTCGTGCCATACCGGCGCGGTATCGCTCGGCACCTGATCGGTGTTGGAGAGCGTGACGACGCGCCCGCACGATCGGCGCATGACAGAGAACAGCACCGCGAAGACCAGGACGGCGCTCGTCACCGGCGCCAACAAGGGCATCGGCTACGAGATCGCCGCCGGGCTGGCTCGGCTCGGGTTCCGCGTCGGCGTCGGTGCGCGCGACACCGGCCGGCGGGACGACGCCGTGCAGAAGCTCCGCGCCGAAGGACTCGACGTCTTCGGCGTTCCGTTGGACGTGACCGACGACGCGAGCGTCGCCGCCGCCGCTGCCCAGCTCGAGGAGGAGGGTGGCCTCGACGTGCTCGTCAACAACGCCGCGATCACCGGGGGCGTGCCGCAGGAGCCGAGCAAGGTCAGCGCCGACCAGGTCCTGAGGGTCGTCGACACCAACGTCGTCGGCGTCATCCGGGTCACCAACGCGATGCTGCCCCTGCTGCGCCGAGCCGGGTCGCCGCGCATCGTCAACGTGTCGAGCACGGTCGGGTCGCTCACCCTGCAGACCGCGCAGGCCGAGGCCGTCGGGCCGATCTCCGGGGCGTACTCGCCGTCGAAGTCCTACCTCAACGCCGTCACGGTCCAGTACGCGAAGGAGCTCGCCGAGGACGGGATCCTGGTCAACGCCGGGTGCCCCGGGTACGTGGCGACGGATCTCAACGGCCACCGCGGGACCCGGACGCCGGAGCAGGGCGCGGCCGTGTTCCTCCAGCTCGCGACGCTGCCCGACGGCGGTCCGAACGGCACCTTCCGCGACGAGTCAGGCACCCAGCCCTGGTGAGGTCGACGACGACGCGGCCGGCGCAGACCTCGGCCGCGGCGCACCGGCGGCCGGGTGCTGGGGCCGGCTCGGGCTCGGGCAGGCTTGTCCCGTGGACACCTACCTGCAGACCGAACGCCTCACGCTGCGCCGCTTCGGTGCCGACGACGCCGACCTGCTGATCGAGCTCGACGGCGATCCCGCGGTCATGCGCTACCTGTCCGGAGGCGAGCCGACCGCTCCGGAGCTGGTCCGCGGCCGCGACCTGCCGAGCATCCTCGCCGGCTACGACCGGTGGGCGGGCGAGTTCGGGCTGTTCGCCGCGTACGAGAAGGAAGGTGGCGCGTTCGTCGGGTGGTTCTGCCTGCGTCCGGAGCGCGAGGGGCCGCTGGACGAGGCCGAGCTCGGGTACCGGCTGCGGCAGGCCGCATGGGGACGGGGCTACGCCACCGAGGTGTCCTCGGCCCTCCTCACGAAGGCGTTCACCGACCTCGACGTCCGTCTCGTGTGGGGCGCGACGATGGCGCTGAACCGCTCGTCGCAGCACGTGATGGAGAAGGTCGGGATGGCCGTCACGCAGACGTTGGAGACGCCCGAGGACATGCTGGCGGTCGAGGGGGCCGAGCTCGGCGGCTACCGGTACGAGATCACCAGGGAGCAGTGGGAGCAGTCGCAGGTCGGCGCCCCGACCTCCGGCGGGTAGCGCGCTCGTCACGCGTGCCCGGGCCGGCTGAGGCGGCTCGGGCACGCGTGGTCCGGGTCAGGACGCGCAGGTCAGGCTCGACGTGCTGGGCGACCCGGTGCCGAGGAACCCGAAGCTGGTCGACCCGCCGGCGGCCAGGCTGCCGTTGTACGGGGCGTTGCGCACGGTCACCGTCGACCCGGACCCCGTCGAGACCCCGTTCCAGATGGAGGTCAAGGACGCGCCGGGCAGCGTGACCTTCCACGACGTGACCGCGGACGCGCCGGCCGTCACCGTCACCTCGCCCTGGTAGCCGCCGGACCACGCGCTCACGGCACGGAAGGTCGCGGTGCACGCGGACGAGCCGGCGGTCGGCGTCGGGCTGGGCGTCGCGGTCGGCGTGGGCGTCGGGGTCGGGGTCGGCGTGGGCGTCGGGTTGGGCGGCGGCGTGGTGGTCGGCGTGACCGTCGGGCTGGGGGTCGGCGTCGGCGTCGGCGTGGAGGTGCCCCCGCCGGCCGTCGTGTACGTGACCACCGTCCGCGGCGCCGAGCACTTGCCGCCGCAGCTCGAGGGCAGCGAGAAGGAGTACTCGCGACCGCCGAAGACGTACGCCCCGGTGACGTCCTTGACCCTGATCCGGTAGTCGGTCCCGCCCGCGGTGGTCGGCTTGACCAGGTACGACTGCCCCATGTCGGTGTTCATCGGGGTCGTCGCCCACGCGCCGTCGGTGAAGTGCTCAACGCCGTGGATGCCGTTGGGCAGGTGGTTGATCGTGACCCCGGCCCACCACTTCTCCGAGCCCTGGATGAACCCGATCTGGATGTCGCCGGAGTAGTTCGGCGCCTCGATGAACTCCCACGTCACCTTGCGGTTGCCCCAGTGCGCGGGCTCGAGGTCGCCGACCGGGGCGCCGTCCTTCTCGAACAGGTTGATGGCCTGGTGGGCCAGGTCGATGTGGTACGGGTCGTCGCGGCACCACGCGTTGGGGTCGCCGCAGCTGTCGGCGACGAGCATGTCGAGCGTCGCGCCGTTGTACTTGTCCTTCACCCACTGGCCGTTGCGGCAGAACGCCTGCCCGGCGGCCCCGTCGTTGACGCCGGTGCAGTAGTCGGCGATCGACACCCGCACCCAGCGGCCGCAGTTGTGGCCGTTGTCCCACATGCCGACCTTGGGGTCGTCGGCGGCCATCGGCCGCGAGTACATCGCGTAGTCGCCCGGGGTGTTGAAGACGTTCAGCGCGATCCAGCTCTGCGTCTCGAGCTGGTCCTGCGGCAGGCCGCAGCCCCCGTACGGTGCGCCGAGGTTGTCGAACCACGTCGCGCTGCCGGTCACCGGCGCGGGCTCGCCGCTGGGGGTCAGCGCGTGCGCCGGCGCCTGCGTGACGACGAGCGCGGCGACGAGCGCGACGCCCGCCAGCAGCACGGCGAGCACGCGGCTCCACGAACGGACGTTCCCCTGCGCGGACATCGCGGTTCCTCCTGGTGGGCGACGGATCGCCCAGAGTGTGCACCCCCGTGCCGGGGTCGCGGAGGACCGGTCGCGCCTGTTCCGGGCGGCGAATCGTTTACGCCGACGACGGAGGGGTTCCGCGGCCGACGAGTCGGACGTCACGGTCCCGGCAGACGTCGACGAGGTCCGCGGAGCGGCAGTGACAGGCGCAGGTCGAGGCACACCGTCGGGCAGGAACCGCCCCTCAGTGAGGGTGCCTGCCGCAGTGCAGCTTGACCCGACCCAGGGCGGAGCTCACTGCGGCCGTGTAGGCCTCGTAGCCGTCGACCGTCGGGTGGAACGCTCCGGGGTCGGACGGCCCGAGGATCCACGCGTCCGGCGAGTTCGCTCCGTGACGGGCGAAGCGTGTGCGGACGTCGACGTACTGGAAGCCGGCACGACCGGCCGCGGCGGCGATCACCGTGTCGAGGGTGTCCGCAGCGGCGTTGAGGGCGCTGAGCTCCTCCGGCGAGGCAGCCAGGAAGGCGCCGTGCTCCGTCGAGAAGAGCCGCGGGTAACCGGTCACGAGGACGTGGGCGTTCGGGGCGGCGGCGGCGACCTTGGCGTACACCGCGTCGAGGAGCGCCGGCAGCTGGCTCGTGGTTCGGGCGTCGACGAGGGCGACCGCGCCCGTGCACTGGGCGTCGGTGCCGCCGAGACAGGCCGTGACCGCAGTCGACCACCCGATGTCGTTGCCCCCGATCGTCAACGTGACCAGGTCCGTGTCGGCACCCAGCGCGAGGAGCTGGCCGCCCGTGACCAGCGAGGTCGTGGTGGCGCCCGCGCAGGCGACGAAGTCGTCGAGCCGAAGGCGCTGGCGCCCGTCCAGCTGCACGGCGTAGGCGCTCTGCGAACGCCCGCACTCGGCGTACGGCGGGACGCCGTACCCGGAGGCGTACGAGTCACCGAGGGCGTCGTAGACGACGCGGGAGGCGCCGGGTGCCGCACTGGCGACGGAGCCGACGGAGCCGACAAGGGCGATCGCGGCGATCCCGGCGATCCCGGCGGACCTCGCTGTCCGCAACAAGCTCTTCATCTCCGGACCGTAGCCACCTCGCCAGGAGTGCGCCCGACGAGATGACCGACCCCGGACCGGCCGCACGACGCCGGGTGTCTCAGATCTGCGTCCGTGCCGCCGCCGCGCGTACCCGCGTGGGAGTCACTCGTGCGTGGCGGGACGGAGCCGCAGGAGGCCGGCCTCGCTGTGCCGCAACCCGCACGCGCCCTCGTAGAAGTCGACCAGCTCGGGTTCGTAGTCCGCGTGCAGCCACTCGCAGCCTGCACGTCGCGCCTCCTCGGACGCAGCGGCGACCAGCGCCCGTGCCACGCCCCGCCTCTGCACGTCGGGTGCGACGCAGGTGTCCAGAAGGATCGCGTGGGCACCTCCGTCGCCGACGACATTGACGAACCCCACGAGCCGACCCTCCAGGCGTGCGGTGATCCACGTGAGGCTGTGGTCCGCGAGGCGCTGTCGCCACGGGCTGTCCCTCAGCGGATGGCCGAACGCGTCCGCGTGCAACGAGCTCAGCTCGAGGTCGGTCAGCTCGCCTCTCGGGTGCAGCCCGATCCTGGTATCCATCTGGTCATCCTGGCTGAACGCCGCGCAGGAGCCGGCTCTGTTGGGCGCAGGCGGTGGCCGGCCTGTCGATTCCGGCGAGGCTCGTCCGTCACAGTGGTGACCGCCGCACGGGGCAGCGCACAGGAGGAGCGACATGACGCAGTACGCCATCTACTTCAACCAGCAGTGGGTCGGCGACCACCCGGCCGAGTGGTTCCAGACCCGCGTGGAGCCCAGCACGGCGGTCGTCCGAGACATGGAGGCGGCCGGGGTCCTGGTCTTCGCCGGCGGGCTCGAGGAGGACCTGGCCGACGCGTTCAGCGCCGACGCCACGAGCGGGACCATCTCGATCACCGACGGTCCCTACACCGAGACCGTCGAGTACCTCGGCGGGATCACCATCATCGACGTGCCCGATCTGGAGACGGCCAGGATGTGGGCGGGCAGGGTCGCCGAGGGGTGCGGCTGGCCCCAGGAGGTCCGGGTCATCAGGTAGGTACCCGAGGCCTGGCCCTCGACGCCGAAAAGGATGTGCGCGCTCATTGATCATGGGTTCATGCGTGGCGGAACTCTGAGCCGGACCTACTACGACGCCGTCGTCCGTCCCGAGCTCGACCGGAGGTGGCCAGGCCTTGCGCACGCGGCGGGTCGGCTCGGCGCCGGGTCCGACGTCCTCGGGTTCGACGACGACACCTCGAGGGACCACGACTGGGGGCTGAGACTGACCGTCGTCCTGGACACGGCGAGCCGCGGCAGCTCTGCGCTCCCCACGCCCGAGCAGGTCGTCGACGCGCTGGAGCACAGCCTGCCGGACGACTTCGGCGGGCACCCGACGCGGTTCGGGACGACGTGGGACCCGCTCGTCCGGCATCGGGTCGACGTCGTGACGATCGACGCCTTCCTCGACTCCCGCCTCGGAGTGCCGCGTCCGGCCGACCTGGACCCGCTCGGCTGGCTCGCCCTCACGGGACAGGCCGCTCTCGAGGTCACGGCCGGCCCGGTGTTCTGGGACTCGTCGGGCGTCCTCACCCGTGCACGGCGAGAGCTCGCCGGGTACCCCGCGGACGTGCGGCTGCACGTGCTGGCGGCGGGCTGGTGGCGCATCGCCCAGGAGATCCACCTGCTCGGGCGCGCCGGCCAGGTGGGCGACGACACGGGCGCGAGAGCGCTCGCCGGTCGCCTCGCCGGGGCAGTCCTCCACCTGGCGTGCGTGGTTGCGGGCGTGTGGGCCCCTTACCCCAAGTGGCTGGGCACGGCGGTCTCCCGCCAGCCGGCCGTCTCGGCGGTCGTCCCTCTGCTGCGCCGCGCCCTCGCTGCCGACGACTGGAAGGTGCGCCAAGACCTGCTCGGACAGGCGCTGACTGAGTTGTACGAAGCGCAGCGGGTCGCCGGTCTGCCTGTGGTCGACGGCAGCCCGGTGCGGCCGTTCTTCGACCGTCCGTTCCTCGGCGTGGACGACGCGGTCGTCGAGGTCCTGCGCGCGCGGGTCCGCGATCCGCTCCTGGTCGCGCTGCCGCCGGGAGTGGGTGCCGTCGAGCAGTGGTGCGACGGCCCGGCGCTCCTGATGGACACCCACCGACGCCGCGCACTCGTGCGCGCCGCGGCGACGGAGGCAGCGACGCAGCCTGCGCCTCGTTGAGCCGGAGGAACTCCTCGAACTTGTCCGGAGCCTGACGTTCTGACCTGCGGTGGGACGAGGAGATGAGACGGCGCGCGCCCCATCTACGTGGCCTGCATCGAGCCGAGAGCCGACGACCTAAGGTCGGTCGTGGAGGAACCAGGTGTCGCTGCGGGCGAGAATCAGCGCGAGTTCCCACTGGGCGAGTTGGAGGCTGCCGGCCCAGGCCAGCAGCTCGGAGGGCTTGGGACGCGCGCCTGCGACTGGACATCCACGCGAGGAGCCGGGCGTCTCAACACGCTGTCCGAACCCTCAGCCGAGGGGATCGAACCTCACCGTGGTTCCTCAGCCGCAACGGGTCCCGTCCGGTCCGCGAGCGACAGCTCGAGGTGGTCCATCGTGCGGAGGAAGGCTGCCTCGAGGTCGACGTCGTACGTGCTCGCCAGGGTCATCACCGCCCACAGGCAGTCGGCCAGCTCGTGCTCGAGAGCCTCGTCCAGGTCGGGTCGTGGCCGGACGCCGGCCTTGCCCTGGACCAGCTTCATCAGGTCACCCACGTCCCCAACGAGACCGAGGGCGATCTCTTCCTCGGTCCAGCTGCGTCCGTAACGCTCCTGCTCCCACTGCGCGTACTGACGGCGGATCTGTGCCGCGCGGGCGGAGAGCTCGAGGAAGTCCATCCTCGGACGGTAGCCGGACCGCGCGGCCACGTTGAGGTACCTCAGCGACGGCCGCCGATCACACCCGTGCTCGTGTGCAGCCGCACGAGGGTCGGGGCTCGCCGCCGATAGTGTCATCGACCGTGTGGATCTATGAGCCGGGTACGTCGATCCAACGATCCGAGGTGCTGCACGACCACGTGTGGATGCAGCATCCGGTCACCGTCGTGTCCGACGACGGCGCGACGTTGGCAGTCCGTGTGGATCCCGGTTCGCGCTTCAGCTTCCCTCCGCATCCGTTCGGTGCCCACCCGTGGAGCTCGCACTCGGCCTGGGGGGCCACCGTGGTGCTCCAGCTCCACCGCACCGGCGATCACTACGGGGTCTGGAAGTTCTTCGATCCCGCGGGGGCCTTCCTGCACTGGTACATCAACTTCGAAGCGCCCATCGTGCGCGGGCCTGAAGGGTTCGAGACCGACGACCACGGCCTGGACCTGATCGTCCACCCTGACGGCCGGCGCGAGTGGAAGGACGTGGCCGACCTGCACTGGCAGCGAGTCACCGGACGCATCGATGAGGGCACCGTCGGCCTCGTGCTGGCGGCCGCAGCCGACGTCGTGGCCCAGCTCGACTCGTCGACCAACTGGTGGAGCGCGTGGGACGGGTGGACCCCGTGACCGTGCCTGGCCACGCACCGGGCGGGTACCGCTGCCCCTGGTGATCGGCCTGGGTGCCCTGCGCGCAGGTCGGCGCGGGGTCGACCGACGCTAGGCCGCGGCGGATGCGGGCGCGGCGCCGTCGGTACGTCGCCTCCCTGACGAGCCCGAGCCCGACCGTGCGGGAATGACCCGCGCCGGTCCAGAGTTGAGCCATACAGACTCAAGTTTCACCGCCTCGAACTTGCGCCCGACGAACCCGGAACGCAAACTTGAGCGCGGCGGACTCAAGAGCGGCCCACCGGGCCAGCCAGAGACAGACAGACCCAGCACGACACGAAAGAAGGCACACACATGGCACGAGCAGTCGGCATCGACCTCGGTACCACCAACTCGGTGGTCGCTGTCCTCGAGGGCGGCGAGCCCACGGTCATCGCCAACGCCGAGGGGTCGCGCACGACGCCGTCGGTGGTCGCGTTCTCCAAGACGGGTGAGGTCCTGGTCGGCGAGATCGCCAAGCGCCAGGCCGTCACCAACGTCGACCGCACGATCTCGTCCGTCAAGCGCCACGTCGGCACGGACTGGACCACGGCGATCGACGACAAGAAGTACACCGCGCAGGAGATCAGCGCGCGGGTGCTCTCCAAGCTCAAGCGTGACGCGGAGGCCTACCTGGGCGAGCCCGTCACCGAGGCCGTCATCACCGTCCCGGCGTACTTCAACGACGCCGAGCGCCAGGCGACGAAGGACGCGGGCACCATCGCGGGCCTCAACGTCCTGCGCATCATCAACGAGCCCACGGCGGCCGCGCTGGCCTACGGCCTGGAGAAGGGCAAGGAGGACGAGCTCATCCTCGTCTTCGACCTCGGCGGCGGCACGTTCGACGTGTCCCTCCTGGAGGTCGGCAAGGACGACGACGGCTTCTCGACGATCGAGGTCCGCGCGACGTCCGGCGACAACCGCCTCGGCGGCGACGACTGGGACAACCGCATCGTCGAGCACCTCGTCTCCGAGGTGAAGAACACGACGGGCGTCGACCTGTCCAAGGACAAGATCGCGCTGCAGCGTCTGCGCGAGGCGGCCGAGCAGGCGAAGAAGGAGCTGTCGTCCGCGACGAGCACCAACCTCTCCCTGCAGTACCTGTCCATGAGCGAGAACGGTCCGGTGCACCTGGACACCAAGCTCACGCGCGCGCAGTTCCAGCAGATGACGCAGGACCTCATCGACCGGACGAAGGCGCCGTTCCACTCGGTCATCAAGGACGCGGGCATCAAGCTCGCGGACATCGACCACGTGGTGCTCGTCGGCGGCTCGACCCGCATGCCCGCGGTCACCGAGGTCGTCAAGGAGCTCACGGGCGGCCAGGAGCCGAACAAGGGCGTGAACCCGGACGAGGTCGTGGCCGTCGGTGCCGCGCTGCAGGCCGGTGTCATGAAGGGCGACCGCAAGGACGTCCTGCTCATCGACGTCACCCCGCTGTCCCTCGGCATCGAGACCAAGGGCGGCGTGATGACCAAGCTCATCGAGCGCAACACGGCCATCCCCACCAAGCGGTCCGAGATCTTCTCCACGGCCGAGGACAACCAGCCGTCCGTCCTCATCCAGGTGTTCCAGGGCGAGCGCGAGTTCGCGCGGGACAACAAGCCGCTGGGCACGTTCGAGCTGACCGGCATCGCGCCGGCCCCGCGCGGCGTCCCGCAGGTCGAGGTCACGTTCGACATCGACGCGAACGGCATCGTGCACGTGTCCGCCAAGGACCGCGGCACGAACAAGGAGCAGTCGATGACCATCACCGGCGGCAGCGCCCTCCCCAAGGAGGACATCGACCGCATGGTGAAGGAGGCCGAGGAGCACCAGGCCGAGGACAAGAAGCGCCGCGAGGACGCCGAGGCCCGCAACTCCGCCGAGCAGCTCGTCTACTCCACGGAGAAGCTCCTCGTCGACAACGCCGACAAGCTCCCGGAGCAGGTCAAGACCGACGTGCAGGCGGCGGTCGGCGAGCTGAAGGTCGCCCTCGAGGGGACCGACACCGACGAGGTGAAGGCCAAGACGCAGCACCTCGCGCAGGTCAGCCAGAAGATCGGCGAGGCCATCTACTCGTCGAACCAGTCTGCTGACGCCGCGCCGGAGCAGCCGGCCGCGAGCAGCAGCGACGAGGACGTCGTCGACGCCGAGATCGTCGACGACGAGGACGAGGCGGCCAAGTGACCGAGCAGCACTCGTCGGGGTCGGGTCAGCCCGACCCCGACGAGGGGGCCCCGCGCTTCGTCGACAAGCGACGCATCGACCCGGAGACGGGCCAGGTGCGCACGCCCGAGGAGCAGGTGCTCGCGGACGCCGAGTCGATCGCCGCGGGCGCCGAGGAGGAGGTCGTGCTGGAGGGTCTCGTCGAGGCGCAGCGCCTCGCGGCCGAGCGGCTCGACGAGCTGCAGCGCTCGCAGGCGGCGTACTACAACCTCGAGCAGCAGTACTCGTCGTACGTGAAGCGTGCCAAGGCGGACCAGATCGCGGCCCACGACCGTGGTGTCGCGAGCCTCGCCGAGGCGCTCATCCCGGTGCTCGACGACATCGAGCTGGCACGCCAGCACGGCGACCTGACCGGCCCGTTCGCGTCGATCGCCGAGAAGCTGCAGGCGACGCTGTCCCGCGTCGGCATCCAGCAGTACGGCGAGGCGGGCGAGACGTTCGACCCGGCGATCCACGAGGCGCTCATGCACGCGCACTCGGCGGACGTCTCCGAGCCGACCGTCCAGATGGTGCTGCAGCACGGGTACCGCACGGCCGACCGGGTGCTCCGCGCGGCGCGCGTCGCCGTCGTCGACCCGGAGGCGTAAGAATCACCGACAGCAGGAGGGAGGCGCCGTGACCGGACAGGACTGGCTCGAGAAGGACTTCTACGCGGTTCTCGGCGTCCCCAAGGATGCCGACGCCGCGACGATCAAGAAGGCGTACCGCAAGCTCGCGCGCGAGAAGCACCCGGACCACAACCCGGGTGACGCGTCGGCGGAGGCGAAGTTCAAGGAGGTCGGCGAGGCCTACTCGGTCCTGTCCGACACGGAGCAGCGCCAGCAGTACGACCAGCTGCGGGCCATGGCCGGCGGTCCCCGGTTCACCGCCGGGGGCCGCGGCGGGGCCGGTGGCTTCGAGGACGTGTTCGGCGGCATGTTCGGCGGCCAGCAGGGCGGACGGACGCGCTACACGACGAGCGGTGGCGGTGCGGGCTTCGAGGACCTCCTCGGCGGCCTCTTCGGCCAGGGCGGCGGCGGGTTCCAGCGCGGCCCCCAGCAGGGTGCCGACCTGGCCGCGTCCGTCACGCTGCCGTTCCGGCAGGCCGCCGAGGGCTCCACGGTGTCGCTCGGCGTCGAGGGCCGCACGGTCAACGCCCGCATCCCCGCGGGCGTGCGCGACGGCCAGAAGATCCGGCTGCGCGGCAAGGGTCGTCCCGGCGACGGCGGCGCCCCGGCCGGGGACCTCGTCGTCACGGTCAACGTGACGCCGCACCCGGTGTTCTCGCTCGACGGCGAGAACCTGCGGATCACGGTCCCGGTCGCGTTCGACGAGGCCGCGCTGGGCGCGACGATCGAGGTCCCGACGCTCGACGGCTCCACCGTGCGGGTCAAGGTGCCCGAGGGCACGCCGTCCGGGCGGGTCCTGCGCGTCAAGGGCAAGGGCATCACGCGGGCGAAGACGACGGGCGACCTGCTCGTCACCGTCCAGGTCGTCGTCCCGCAGCGCCTCAGCGCCGCCGCCCGGGAGGCCGTCCAGGCGTTCGGCATCGCGACGTCCGGCGAGGACGTGCGGGCCGACCTGCTGGACGCCGCCAGGAAGTGATCTGACGTGCCGTCCGACGACGCCCGCGTCTACGTCATCTCGGTGGCCGCCGAGCTCGCCGGCATGCACCCGCAGACCCTGCGGCAGTACGACCGGCTCGGCCTCGTGTCGCCCGGCCGGACGAGCGGGCGCGGCCGGCGCTACTCGCTGCGGGACATCGCCACCCTCCGGGAGGTCCAGCGGCTCTCGCAGGACGAGGGCGTGAACCTCGCGGGCATCAAGCGCATCCTCGAGCTCGAGTCCGAGATCGAGGGTCTGCGCCGGCAGGTCGAGTACCTGCGGGCCTTCGTCGAGCCGGGCCGGCGCGTGTTCACGGCGGACCCGCGCGGCGACGTGGTGGCCGTCCCGCGAGGCCTCCGAGCCCGCCGCCCGAGCCACACGGCGGAAGCCGGCGCCGTCGTCCTCTGGCGACCGTCCCCGCGCTGACGCCGCCGGCCCGGCCCGGCCCCGGCCCCGCCCGGCCCCGCCCCGCCCGCCCCCGCCCGGCGACCGACGGCCCGCGCTCGCCACCTGACGAATCGACGTGGGGTTTCGTCCCCGGCGGTACCTAGACTCCGCCGGGTGACGTTCGACCTCGCCCGCGCCCGCCGTGACACGCCCGGCACCGCCACCGTCGCCCACCTCAACAACGCGGGCGGCTCGCTGCGCCCGCAGGTCGTCACCGACACGGTCGTCGCCCACCTGCGCCGCGAGGCGGAGATCGGCGGGTACGAGGCCGAGGAGGAGGCCGCGGACCGGCTCGACGCCGTGTACGGGTCGGTGGCGCGCCTGATCGGTGCGGCGCCCGACGAGATCGCGCTCGTCGAGAGCGCCACCGTCGCGTGGGACGTCGCGTTCGCGTCGGTCCCGCTGCGGGCCGGGCAGCGCATCCTCACGGCCCGCACCGAGTACATCTCGAACGCCATCGCCCTGCTGCAGGCGTGCGAACGGACCGGTGCGGTGCTCGACGTGATCGAGGACGACGAGCACGGACAGGTCGACGTCGACGCCCTCGCGGCCCGCCTCGACGACGACGTCGCGCTCGTCGCCCTCACGCACGTCGCCACCGGCGGCGGCCTCGTGAACCCGGCGGCCGCCGTCGGGAAGCTGACCCGCGCGGCGGGCGTGCCGTTCCTGCTCGACGCCTGCCAGTCCGTCGGCCAGCTCCACGTCGACGTCGAGGAGCTCGGCTGCGACCTGCTCGCCGCGACCGGCCGCAAGTTCCTGCGCGCCCCGCGCGGCACCGGCTTCCTGTACGCGTCGCGGGCCGTCACCCCGCGACTGGTGCCGCCGGTCCTCGGCCTCGGTGCGGCCGTCTGGACGTCCCCGACCACGTACGAGCCCGTGCCGGACGCCCGCCGGTTCGAGACGCACGAGCGGTCCGTCGCGAACCTCCTCGGGCTCGGCGCGGCCGCCGACTACGCGCTCGGGTGGGGGACGCGTGCGACCGAGGAGCGCGTGGTCGGTCTCGGCGAGCGGCTGCGCGGGATGCTCGCGGAGGTCCCCGGCGTGACCGTCCGCGACAAGGGTGTGGACCGCTGCGCGATCGTCACGTTCACGGTCGACGGCGTCCCCGCACTTGAGGTCCGGGACACGCTGCGCGCCGCGGGCGTCAACGTGAGCATCACGCGCTCGTCGTCGTCGCAGCTCGACCTCGCGGCCCGCGGGCTCACCGAGGTGGTCCGGGCGTCGCCGCACTACTACACGTCGGACGACGAGCTGGAGCGGGCCGTCGCGGCGCTGCCGCGGCGCTGACGAGGCAGCCAGACGCACGACGACCCCCGGTGGGCTTCCACCGGGGGTCGTCCGCGTCGGACGTCAGTGCTGCTGGCCGTAGGGCGGCGGCGCGTCCGGACCCGGCTGCTGGCCGTACCCCTGCTCGCCGTACGACTGCTGGCCATAGCCGGGCTGGCCGTAGCCGGGCTGGCCGTACGTCTGCTGGCCGAAACCCGGGTGGCCGGTCCCCTGCGGGGTCGACGGCGCCTCCCACGGGGCGGGCGGCGCGATGCGGCCGAACTGCGCCGCCCCGGCCGCGGGGTAACCGGCGTTCGGGTACCCGCCCAGTCCGGCACGCAGCGCCCGCAGCTCGCGCTCGATGGGCCACTCCTTGAACACGAACATGAGGAGCACCACGATGTTGGCCAGCGGCACGAAGCACAGCAGCGCGTACCAGCCGGAGTAGCCGGCCTTGCGGGCGACGCGCACGTAGCAGTAGATGCCGAACGCGAACGCGGCCGCGTAGAACAGGATCAGGAGGATGACAACGGCGGCGGGCATGCTCGACGACGAGGCGGCGTAAGGGTCGTCCATGGGCGGCACCTTCCAGTGAGGTTGCCCGGCACGGGCAGCGGGCACCCGGAGACGTCGGGTGCGGCGGACGGATCACGGCACCCGACCGTCAGCCGGAGCGCGCACGCAGGCTATCGGCTCGGCGCCCCGTCCCGGCCGCCGTCCCACGTCCGGACGGCCGGGTTCACTCCAGCGCGTCGCCCGGATCCGTGCAGGTCACGCGCCGGACGTGGACACCGGGACCCGCCGGCGGCGCGGACGGGAGAATGCTCGCGTGCCACGGACAGCGCTCGGGGTCGACGTCGGGACGACGAACGTCAAGGTCGCGCTCGTCGACACCGCCGACGGCCGGGTGCTCGGCCTCGCGTCGGCACCGACCCCGTCGCCCTCCGCCCTGGCCGCGGTGCTCGTCGGTCTCGTCGCGCAGGCCTGCGCGGGCGGACCAGCACCGGAGGCGGTCGGTGTCGCCTCGATGGCCGAGACCGGTGTCCCGCTCGACGCGTCCGGCGAGCCGCGCGGCGACTGGATCCGCTGGGACGGCCGGCGCGCCGTCCACGAGGCGGCGGCGCTCGCGGACCGGCTCGGACGGGCCGAGCTGTTCGCCGCCACGGGGGTCCGCGCGAGCGCGAAGGTGCCGCTCGCGACGTGGGCGTGGCTGGCGGCACACCGGCCCGACGACCTGCGCGACGGCCGGTGGGCCGGCGTCGCGGACCTCGTCGGGCTGCTCCTCACCGGGCGGCTGGCCACGGACCACACGCTCGCGGGCCGCTCGATGGCATACCGCCTCGGTGTCGCCGGGTCGCTGCCCGACGGCTTCGACACCGACCTGCTGGCCGAGGTGGGCCTCCGGCGTGCGCACGTGCCCGAGGTCCTCGCACCGGGCGAGGTGCTCGGCGGCGTCGTTCCCGGGCCGTTCACCGGGGCCGGCCTGCGCGCCGGGACCCCCGTCACGATCGCGGGCCACGACCACGCCGTCGGTGCATGGGCCGCCGGGGTCCGGGCACCCGGCCAGGTCGCCGACTCCGTCGGCACCGCGGAGGCGGTCTGCACGGTCCTCGCCGCCGACCCGCCGCCCGGCCCGGTCGCGGCGGCCGGCATGAGCCTGGTCCGCACGGTGAGCGGGCGGCTGCCCGCGCTGCTCGCCGGGTCGTCGAGCGCGGGCGCCACCGTCGCGTGGTGGCTGCGCACGCAGGTGCCCGACGAGGACCCCGACCGCCTGATGGCAGAGGTGCGCACGCTCGGGGACGACCCCGGGCCGGTCGTCGTCCTGCCGTACCTGGCGGGCCGGCAGACGCCGCACCCCGACCCGGACGCACGCGTGCGGGAGCTCGGCCACGGCAGCCCCGCCGAACGGACCCACGGCCTCCTGCTCGGACTCGCCCTGCAGGCCCGCTGGATGCTCGACACCCAGCTCGACCTCGCCGGCGGGCTCGCACCCGCGGACCTGGCCGTGCTCGGCGGCCCGATGGCGCGGAACCCGGCCTGGCTCGCGCTCAAGGCACGCGTCACGCCCGCACCCGTCCGGCTGGTCGAGGCGATGGAGCCCGTCGCCGTCGGCGCGGCCCTCCTCGCCGCCGACCGCACCGGCCTGCTCGACGGCCCCGCCCCCGTCCTGCCGTCGGCCGCGGCCACCGTGCCGCGCGGGGACGACCCTGCGGTCGCGGCCGCCTACCTCCGATTCGTCTCCACCGCCACGAGCCCCGACGACCGACCGGACGACCGGCCCGACGACCGCCCCGACGACCGGCCCGGCGACGGCCCCGGTGACGGGCTCGGCGACCCGCCCGACGACCGGCCCGGCGACGGCCCCGGTGACGGGCTCGGCGACCCGCCCGACGACCGGCCCGGCGACGGCCCCGGTGACGGGCTCGACGACCGCCCCGACGACCGCCCCGACGACCGGCCCGACGACCGGCCCGACGTCGGCCCCGACTACGGGCCCGGCGACCGGCCCGATGGCCTCACCCCGGCGCGCGACGTCGTCGGCTTCCTGCACACCGGCGCGATGCACCCGCCGACGTTCGACGCGCTCCTCGCCGAGCGCGCACCGCAGGTCGAGGCCGTCCACCTCGTCGACACGGACCTGCTCTCGACCGTCCGCCGGGCCGGCGTGACCGACGAGGTCCGCGCGGCGGTGCTCGCGCACGTCGCCGACCTCGAACGGTCCGGGGCGTCGGCGGTGCTGGTCACGTGCTCGTCGATCGGCGAGGTGGTGGACGAGGCGGCAGCCGTCGCCGGTGTCCCGGTGCTGCGTGTCGACCGCCCGATGGCCGCGCGCGCGGTCGAGATCGCCGGGGCCGGCGGCAGGGTCACCGTCCTCGCCACGCTCACCTCGACGGTCGGTCCGACCGGCCGTCTCGTCGCCGCAGCCGCGCGTGCCGCCGGGGTCGACGTCCTGGTGGACACCGTCGTCGTGCCCGGCGCCGCGGAGGCCCGGGATGCGGGCGACGACGACACGGCCGACCGCCTGGTCGCCGCCGCGGTCGTCGAGGCCGCCCGGCGCGCGGACGTCGTCGTCCTGGCGCAGGCCACGATGGCCGCCGCCGCGGCGCGGGTCACGGTCGCCGTCCCCGTCCTCACGTCCCCGTCGTCGGCCCTGACGGCCACCCTCTCGACCC
>Ga0160430_100081_pt1 | contig 87693 bp, 92 predicted proteins | sample HID1971I_E0MG_FD_108274 | JGI IMG/M metagenome (GOLD analysis project Ga0160430, IMG submission 108274) | Enriched millipede-associated microbial communities from UW Madison campus, WI, USA - HID1971I_E0 MG | ecosystem: Host-associated > Arthropoda: Insects > Digestive system > Unclassified ...
CAAGGCTGGCAAAGCCCTGAAGGATGCCGTAAACTAAGCGGCTTGCTGGGGTGCTTAGCTCAGCGGTAGAGCGTCTCCTTTACACGGAGAGGGTCGGGGGTTCGAAACCCTCAGCACCCACCATGCACCGCCAGTAAAAGTTTGAAATGTGGAGCGGTAGTTCAGCTGGTTAGAATGCTGGCCTGTCACGCCGGAGGTCGCGGGTTCGAGTCCCGTCCGCTCCGCCAGTTTCAACGAGGCCCCTGAGCAATCGGGGGCCTTGTTTTCTGTAATGAAGTTGTAGAGTCGACTGTTGGTCGACTGAAAGGTTAAGTGCGGAGCGGTAGTTCAGCTGGTTAGAATGCTGGCCTGTCACGCCGGAGGTCGCGGGTTCGAGTCCCGTCCGCTCCGCCAGTTACAAAAAATCCTCGAAAAGCAGTACTTCGGGGTGGGTTTTCTGAATATCTTCGGATATAATGAGCGCCTGCAAAGTTTCAAGCGCGGAGCGGTAGTTCAGCTGGTTAGAATGCTGGCCTGTCACGCCGGAGGTCGCGGGTTCGAGTCCCGTCCGCTCCGCCAATTCTTGAAGGCCCCTGGTGCAAACCAGGGGCTTTTCTTTTTGCTGCGATGCCCGGGCGCCGGGCGCCCCTGTTGGGGAGTGGCGCGAAGCGGGGTACACTGCCGGATTCGCCAATCGGGCCTTGATTTCTCCCATGCTGCAGAAACTTCGCGACAAGACCTCGGGCTGGATCGTTACCGTGATCCTGGGGCTGCTGATGATTCCGTTCCTGTTCGTGATCGACTCCAGCTACCTGGGTGGTGTCGGCGCGCAGAACGTGGCCAAGGTGGCAGCGCCGCCGACCTGGTGGCGCTCGGCGCCGTCGTGGTGGCCGATGTCCTTCCTCTGGCAGCACCATGAAATCAGTGCGGAAGAATTCCGTACCCGTTTCGAGCAGGCGCGCCAGCAGGCCCGCCAGCAGCAGGGCGAGAACTTCGACCCGCGCCAATTCGAAAGCGCCGAGAACAAGCGCGCCGTGCTCGACCAGATGATCGATGAGAAGGTCGTGCGCCTGGCCGGCGAACAGTCCGGCATCGTCATCGGCGACGCCGCCGTGCGCGAAACCATCGCCTCCATCCCGGGCTTCATCGGCCCCGATGGCAAGTTCAACCAGGACCAGTACCGCCTGGCGCTGACCACCGGCAACCCACCGCGCACCCCGGCGCAGTTCGAAACGCTGGTGCGCGAGAGCCTGCAGCAGTCGATCATTCCGCAGGCGCTGCAGGAATCGGGTTTTGTCACCAGCGTGGAGGCCGAGCGGCTGATGAAGCTGCTGGGCGAAACGCGTGACGTGGAAATCGCCGCGCTGCCGGAGCTGCCGGCCGATACCGCCGAAGTGACCGACGCACAGATCAAGCAGTGGTACGACAGCCACCCGAAGGATTTCCGCCAGCCGGAAACCGTGTCGCTGGAGTTCGTGGAAATCAACGCGGCCGCACTGCCGCCGGCGGCCGCCGCTGATGAAGCCACCCTGCGCAAGCGCTACGCCGACGAGAAGGCGCGCTTCTCCACGCCCGAAGCCCGTCTTGCATCGCACATCCTGATCGCCGCCGATGGCAGCGACCCGGCCAAGCTCAAGGCCGCTGAACAAAAGGCCGCCGCACTGGCTACGCAGGCCAAGGCGCCGGGTGCGGATTTCGCCGCGCTGGCCAAGGCCAACTCGGACGACACCGGCTCCAAGGCTACCGGTGGTGATCTCGGGTGGGTGGAGCGGGATTCCATGGTCAAGCCGTTCGAAGACGCGCTGTTTGGCATGAAGGCAGGCGAGGTGAGCGCACCGGTCAAGACCGAGTTCGGTTACCACGTGCTGCAGCTGCGCGAGGTCCGTGGTGGCCAGCAGCGTCCGTTCGAGGAGGTCCGCGACCAGCTCGCCGCCGAACAGCTCAAGGCCGACAACGAAGGCGCGTTCTCCGAACTGAGCGGCCGCCTGGTCGACCAGGTCTACAAGAACCCGACCTCGCTGCAGGGCGCGGCCGATGCGCTGAAGTTGAAGGTGCAGACCCTCGGCCCGTTCACCCGCGACACCGCCAGTGGCATTGCCGCCAACCCGGCGGTGCTGCGCGCGGCGTTCTCCGATGTGCTGGTGCAGGACGGCACCGTGAGCGACCCGATCGCGATCACGCCCGACCACAGCGTGATGATCCGCGTGACCGACCACAGCCCGGAACAGGCATTGCCGCTGGACAAGGCCCGCGACGGCGTGATCGCCGCGATCCGCGCCGACCGCAACCGCCAGGTCTCGGCCAAGGCCGCTGACGCGCTGCTGGCCAAGCTCAACGCCGGGCAGACCCTGCAGGCGCTGGCCGCCGAAGAGAAGCTGCAGCTCAGCCCGCTGCCGGGCCTGCCGCGCACCCAGCCGGTGCCGACCCCGGAGATCAACCGCGCCGTGTTCGCCGCCCCGGCCCCGGCCGAAGGCAAGCCGAGCTATGGCAAGGTCGCCGTGCAGGACCGCTACGTGGTGTTCGCGGTCAACAAGGTGACCCCGCCGAACCTGGCTGAGGTCCCGGCCGAGCAGAAGCAGCAGTTCAAGGACCAGCTGGACCAGGTAGACGGCATGGCCTCGGCCAAGGCCTTCATCCAGGCCATGCGCAAGCACTACAAGGTGCAGGTCGAAGAAGCCAACCTCTAAGGGTTGGCTGGCGTCCGCTTACGAAAAAGGCCCGGCAATGCCGGGCCTTTTTTTTGTTGCGCCTTGTCCGCCTCAATCCTCGACGCGCAACACCGCACCGGGCTTGAGCACGCTGCTGCCGCTGAGGTTGTTCAGCGACAGCAGCGCCTTGAGTGGCATCCCGTAGCGCTTGGCAATCGTCCACGCAGACTCGCCGTTGCGCACGGTGTGGCGGCGCGCCTTGGGACGGTCCGCGCTGGCAACGGCGCGGCTGGCGACCTGGGTCTGCGTACGCGGGCTGACCGTGTCCGGCACGGGCGCGTCAGCCTGGGCCAGCATCACCGAAGGGTCCACCGGCGCGTGGGTGGCCGGGGCCAGCACGGTCACCTGGCCGCTGGGGCGGCCCTTGCCGCTGGCCAGGGCCGGATTGAGCCGGGCGATGCGCGCCGGGTCCAGCGAGCGCTGTACGGCCCACTGTTGCACGCTGGTGCCGGCTGGCAGGGTGTGGCCCTTCAGCACCGGCACGGTGCGGTCCAGCGATGCCATCACCGCCGGCGTGGTTTCAGCGTTTTCCAGCACGCAGGCCAGCGCGTGCAGCTTCTCCACGTAGGCGTAGGTCACCGGCGACAGCCCCGGCAGCTCGGCAGGGCGCGCGTTCTGCGCGTTCATGCCGGCCTTGCGCAGCGACTGCAGCACGCGGTATTCGCCAGCGTTGTAGGCCATGGTGGCCAGGCGCCAGTCGCCGCCGAACATCCCATGCAGGGTCTTGAGGTAGCGCACCGCGGCCTGGGTGGAATCGGCCGCCGACAGCCGGCCGTCGTAGCCGCTGGTCATCTGCACGCGGTGGTTCCTGGCGGTGGAGGCGATGAACTGCCACAGCCCGGCCGGGCCGGCCCCATTGCGCGCGTTGGGCCGGTAGCCGCTTTCCACGAACGGAATCAGCGCGAATTCAGTGGGCAGGTTGGCAGCGCGCAGCTCTTCGACCACATAGCCGAACAGCACCAGTGCATCGTCATCCTGGTTGGCCAGGCGCGAGGGCGCATGGGCGAACTGTTTCTGCCAGCGTGGGCTGGTGGCCTCGACGTCGCAGGTCGGCTCGGCCAGGCCATCGCGGAAACTGGCGAAGATGTCCTGGCCGTTGCGGACCGAAGCGGGGGGCAGGGCAGTACCGTCCAGCGGCAACTGCGACAAACCGGCCACGTTCTGCGACATCCCCGCACTCAACGACTGGGCGCCCGCGGTGCCGGCGATGGCGATCGCCAGGCCTGCCGCGAGCGGCAACCATCGCCGACTCATGTTCGGAATCCGTCTTTCCAGCCCCGCAGACCTGCCAGGACATCGACTTCATCGGTGACGGGACGACCGAGGTGCTGGCTGACGGCAGCGCGGACAGCGGCGTTATCGGTTCGCAGGAACGGGTTGCATTCCAGCTCGCTTGCCAACGTAACGGGCAGCGTAGGGCGTTCATCGCGGCGCATGGCCAGTGCCTCCTCATGGCGTCGCGCGAGCGCGGCGTTGGCGGGGTCGACATGCCGCGCGAAGACGGCATTTGACACGGTGTATTCATGGCCGCAGCACAACAACAGGTGCGGCGGCAGGGACGCCAGCTTGTGCAGGGAAGCCAGAAGCTGGGGTGGCGTACCTTCGAACATCCGGCCACAGCCCAGGCTGAACAGCGCATCTCCGCTGAAAAGATGTTCAGCGCTGTGAAATGCGATGTGCGTCAGGGTGTGTCCGGGCACGGATACTACGTCGATCTCGAGCCCCAGTGCCTGAATGCGTTCACCTTCCCCTACCCGGCGGGTGGCGCCGGGAATGCGCGGATCGTGTGGGGCGATCACCTCCAGCCCCGCAAACCGGGCCTGCAGCTCCGCCACGCCGCCGATGTGGTCGTCGTGGTGGTGAGTGAGCAGGATCGTGTGCGGGCGCCAGTTCTGCTGCGCTGCGGCGGCCACCACGGGGGCCGCCTGGCCGGGGTCGACCACGATCGCGCGGCCGTCGTCGGCGACCAGCGCCCAGATGTAGTTGTCCGCCAATGCGGGTAGGGCAGTCAGTCGCATAGAATTGGACCATGCCCGCCGCGCCGAGCCCCCGTCAAGCTTCCGTCGCATCCTGGTTTGATACTGAACCGGCGCAGGCGCTGCGTGAGCTGGAGCGCAAGGCCCTGGAGCCGGTGCTGGCCTCGCACCCGCTGAACCCCTGGTTGTGGATCGCGCCGACCCCGGCCTGGCTGGAAGATGCCGCGCTGCCGGGGCAGGGCGTGCGCCTGCACCGCAGCGCGGGCGGCTACACCGGCGACGTTACCTGCGCGCTGCCGCTGCCGTTCCAGAGCGAGAGCCTCAACGCCATCGTGCTGCAGCACGTGACCGCCCGCGACGCCGAGCAGCTGATCGCCGAATGCGAGCGGGTCCTGATGCCCGGCGGGCGGCTGTGGCTGTCCACGCTCAATCCGTTCAGCCCATTCCGCAGCCAGTGGCGCCGGCACGGGTTGGTCGTGCGCACCCCGCAGCGGCTGCGCCACACCCTGGAGCGGGCCGGGCTGGCCTGCGACGACCTGGCCTGGCTGGGCCCGATGTGGCACAACCGCGCGCCCGAGCGCGGCAGCATCGCCGCCCTGCGCGCGGCCTGCCTGTTCACCGCCGAAAAACGCACCCTGGCCCTGCCAGGACCTACGCCACTGCCGGTACGCCGTTGGCACGGCACCGTGGCGACCTGATCTGGAGTTGTATTGAAAACCATTGAAATCCACACCGACGGTTCCTGCCTCGGCAATCCCGGCCCCGGCGGCTGGGCCGCGTTGATGCGGTACAAGGGCCACGAGCGCGAGCTGAGCGGTGGCGAAGCGCACACCACCAACAACCGGATGGAGCTGATGGCCGCCATCTCCGGGCTGGAAGCACTGACCGAACCGTGCGAGATCGTGCTGTTCACCGACTCGCAGTACGTGCGCCAGGGCCTGACCCAGTGGCTGCCGGGCTGGATCCGCAAGAACTGGAAGACCGCCGGTGGCGACCCGGTCAAGAACCGCGACCTGTGGGAGCGGCTGCATGCGGCCACGCAGAAGCACAGCATCGACTGGCGCTGGGTGAAGGGCCATTCCGGTGACCCGGACAACGAGCGGGTGGATACGCTGGCGCGCGACGCCGCGATCCGGATCCGTGCCGCCGGCCCGGTACACTAAGCCCATGCGTCAGATCATCCTCGATACCGAAACCACCGGCCTGGAATGGCGCAAGGGCAACCGCATCGTCGAAATCGGCTGCGTGGAACTGCTGGAACGCCGCCCGAGCGGCAATAATTTCCACCAGTACCTCAAGCCGGACTGCGAGTTCGAACAGGGCGCGCAGGAAGTCACCGGGCTGACCCTGGAGTTCCTGGCCGACAAGCCGGTGTTCGCGCAGGTGGCCGAAGAATTCCTGGCCTACATCGACGGCGCCGAGCTGATCATCCACAACGCCGCGTTCGACCTGGGCTTCCTGGATTACGAGCTGTCGTTGCTGGGCGACCAGTACGGCAAGATCACCGACCGCTGCACGGTGATCGATACGCTGAAAATGGCGCGCGAGCGCTATCCGGGCCAGCGCAACTCGCTGGATGCGCTGTGCAAGCGGCTGGGCGTGGACAACGCGCACCGCCAGCTGCACGGCGGCCTGCTCGATGCGCAGATCCTGGGCGATGTGTACATCGCACTGACCTCCGGCCAGGAGGAAATCGGCTTTGGTTCAGCCGATGACGTCCGCCCCGGTACGGCACACGCGCAGGCCTTCGATACCAGCCGCCTGTTGCCGCGCCCGCGCGTGGTGGCAACGGCCTCGGAGCGGGAGGCGCACGAAGCGCGCCTGGCCAAGCTGCGCAAGAAAGCCGGGCATGCCATCTGGGATGGCCCGAAGGTGGAAGAATCGGCGGCGTAATGCCGTCGATTCGGTAGCCCCTGCCGTTGGCAGGCAACCGGTTGAATCAATGGCAACGCACCAGAATGACGGTGATGTTGTCCGACCCGCCCCCATCCAGCGCCGCGGCCACCAGCGTATCCACGCACTCCTGCGCGCTGGCGTCGTCGTAGGCCAGGGTGCGGGCGATGCCGGTGTCTTCCACTTCCTCGGTCAGCCCGTCGCTGCACAGCAGCAGCTGCATGCCCGGGCGCAGCTCGCCGGCGGTGGTCGCCACGTTCAGGTGGGCCGGATCGGTCACCCCCAGTGCCTGGGTCACCACGTTGCGGTGCGGGTGCGCGCGCGCCTCTTCGGCCGTCAGGTTGCCCTGCGCCACCATTTCCTGCACCACGCTGTGGTCCTGGCTGAGCTGTGCCAGCTTGCCGTCGCGCCACAGGTAGGCGCGGCTGTCGCCGACCCAGGCCACTTCATAGCGGTTGCCCTGGACCCGGGCGGCCACCACGGTGGTGCCCATCGGCAGGCTGTCGTTGCGGCGGCGCGAGGTGCGGATGATTTCCTCATCGGCCACCCGGATCGCGTGCGCCAGCGTGGCGCCCTGGCGGATCTCGCGCACGATGGTCTCGCGTGCCAGCGCGCTGGCCACTTCGCCACAGGCGTGCCCGCCCATGCCATCGGCCACCAGCCACAGTGCCAGCTCCCCGTCCCCGTAGTAGGTGTCCTCATTGAGATCACGGCGCAGGCCAGGGTGGGTCAGGTGTCCGAATTCGATCATGGAGGTGCGCAGGCCAGGAGTGTCATTGCTGAGGGATAACGGCATGATCGCGGCCCTGCGGACATCCGGCAAGGCATCGATACAGAAGAAATTCATCGGAAGCGCGGGAATGGCTTGCCGTCGGCGGCTCCTGACCGTATTATTCGCTCCCCGGTTCGCCGGGGACCATCTGGAGAGGTGGCAGAGCGGTTGAATGTACCTGACTCGAAATCAGGCAGGCGTTTATAGCGCCTCGGGGGTTCGAATCCCCCCCTCTCCGCCAGACACGCAAAAAAGGCCGCCCTTTGGGTGGCCTTTTTTGCGTCTCTGACGTTCGAGGGGGGGATTGCAACGGCGCGTAGCGCCGTTGCCCCCACGATGCTTCCTCTCCCCGCCCCTGTCGGGGCAGCCCCTCAACAGAGGGGCTTGTTACGGCGTTGGGGGGTGCGAACGGTGACAGCGCGGACGCTGCGCTCGCGCTGGGTTCGCTAGACTGGTCTCATTCAAAACGGAACATCCCCCCTATGACCGCTGAAATTTCTGTTCCCGTGTCCTTTGGCGAATTGCTCGACAAGATCTCGATCCTGCAGATCAAGTCCGAGCGCATCAGTGATCCGGGCAAGCTGGCCAACATCCGGGCCGAGCTGAGTGCGCTGGAGAAGACCTGGATGGCGCATCCGGCCGGCGGCACGGATATCGCCAAGCTGCGCATGGAGCTGAAGGACATCAATGAGCAGCTCTGGGATATCGAGGACAACATCCGGCTGAAGGACCAGGCCGCTGAGTTCGATGAGGCGTTCGTCGCCCTGGCGCGCAGCGTCTACCAGAAGAACGACACCCGCGCCCGGATCAAGAAGGACATCAACCTGGCGCTGGGCTCGGTCTACGTCGAAGAGAAGTCCTACAAGGATTACAGCGGACGCGGCTGATCGGCCACGTAGCGTTCGAAGGCGGCAATGCCGTCGTCGACCGTGATCAGCTGCATCACGTCATCGAACTCGATCTTGGTGCCCCAGTTGAGTTCGCTGGCCGGCTTGCCCAGGAACTTCCGCGCCGCGTCGTCATAGCGGTCCACGCAGTAGCGGCGGTCCGAATAGGGGCCACTGCGGTGCGGGTTGCTGGCCGCGTGCAGGCCCAGCACCTTGGTGCCCATCGCGTTGGCGATGTGCATCGGGCCCGAATCCGGGGTCATCACCAGCGCCGCGCGGGCCAGCAGGGCCGGCAGCTGCTTGAGGGTGTCCTTGCCCACCAGGTCCAGCGCCGGGGTGGTGAGCTGGGCCTGGATGGCGTCGGCCATGCCGCGCTCCAGTTCGCTGCGGCCGCCGCACAGCACCACCCGCCAGCCGCGTGCAACCGCATGGTTGGCCACTGCCGCGTAGCGGTCGGCATACCAGTTGCGGCGTACGTGGCTGGAGCAGGGCGAGATCATCAGTACCGGCCGGCCATCGTCCTGCCATTGCGCCTGCGCCCATTCCACCGCCGCCGGCGGGATCGCCAGGTCCCAGCTGACCTCGGTCTGGCGGATCCCCAACGGTTCGCAGAAGCTGCCGATCGCATCCAGCACGTGGATGCCGGGGCAGTCGGGGATGCGTTCGTTGATGAAAAGACCGTGCAGGTCCTTGGAGCGCGCCTTGTCGTAGCCGATCCGGCGCACCGCGGGAACGAACGCCGACAGCACATTGGCGCGGAAGGCCACCTGCATCTGCAGCAGTGCCTCGAAGCGGCCCGGCGGCAGCGACGCGCGCAGGGCACGCATGCCGGCCAGGCCGGTCTTCTTGTCGTAAGCATGGAACACCACGCCCGGCAGGCCGTCCAGCAGCTTGTGCCCGGCCTTGTCGATGATCCAGTGCAGTTCGGTCCCGGGCCGTGCCTGCTGCAGGGTGCGCACCAGCGGCACCACGTGGGTGACATCGCCCAGCGCGGACAAACGCAAAAGACACAAGGAAGAGGACGCTGATGCCATGGTGTTGTTAGACTCGAAGGAATGGTCGCATTCGACGCCACTGAAGCGCTGACGCCCTGCCGCGATGGACGCGGCATGGGTGCCATTCTGTTCGACCGCGAACGGCTGCGGCAAGCCGAGATGAGCCTGTTCTCCCCGGGCCACTGGGGTGACCGGGCGCGCCCGGTCGGCGATGGTGGACGGGGCGGGGCCTGGTTCGTCGATGCGCCGTTCGGCCATTGCGTGCTGCGCCAGTACCTGCGCGGCGGCATGGCGGCCAAGCTGAGCCACGACCAGTACCTGTGGCGGGGCGCCAACCGCACCCGCAGCTTCGCCGAGTTCCGCCTGATGCGCGCCCTGCGCGCGTTGAAGTTGCCGGTGCCGCGCCCGATCGCCGCGTTCTACATGCGCGAAGGCATGCGCTACCGCGCGGCGATCCTGATGGAACGCCTGGAAGGCGTGCGTTCGCTGGCCGACCGCGCGCTGGTGGCCGGGCGGGGTGCACCCTGGGAAGAGACCGGCCGGCTGATCGCGCGTTTCCACCGCGCCGGGCTGGACCATGCCGATCTCAACGCCCACAACATCCTGTTTGATGCCAACGGCCACGGCTGGTTGATCGATTTCGACCGTGGCGTGCAGCGCATCCCGGCCACCGCCTGGCGCGAGCGCAACCTCAAGCGCCTGCACCGTTCGCTGGTGAAGCTGCGCGGCGAGCGCAGCCACGACGAGGTCGAGAAGGACTTCGCGCGCCTGCGCCGGGCCTACGACCTGGCCTGGAACCGGGGCTACTGATGGACTGGGCACTGCGCTTCATGGGGGTCGGCAACGCGTCGGCCGTGCAGCTGGGTTCGCCGATGGCGGTGATCGAGCGCGGTGGCGAGCCATGGCTGACCATCGACTGCGGCGGCGAGGGGCTTACCGCCTTCCTCGCCCAGTACGGGCGCATGCCCGAGGCGCTGTTCGTCACCCATGTGCACCTGGACCACGTGGCCGGCTTCGAGCGGCTGTTCGTGGATGCCTACTTCTCCCCGCAGCGGCGCGGCCGCATCCGGCTGTACGTACCCGCCACCGTGGTGCCGCTGCTGCACCGGCGCGTGGCCGATTACCCCAACGTGCTGGCCGAAGGTGGCGCCAACTTCTGGGATGCCTTCCAGCTGATCGTGGTGGGCGAGGCGTTCTGGCATGACGGCGTGCGCCTGGAAGTGTTCCCGGTCCGCCACCACTGGCCCGAAACCGCCTACGGCCTGCGCCTTCAGGGCGCGCTGGTGTGGAGCGGCGACACCCGCCCGATTCCGGAAATGCTGGCGCGCTACGCCGGCGACAACGAACTGATCGCGCACGACTGCGGCCTGCACGGCAACCCGTCGCACACCGGCGTGGACGATCTCGAACGCGAGTACAGCGCCGAACTGCAGGCGCGGATGATGCTCTACCACTATGCGAGCGAGGCCGACGGCGAAGCGCTGCGCCAGCGGGGGCATCGGGTCGCAATGCCGGGCGAGTGCGTGGCGTTGGCCGAGCCAACGGCTCCCAGGCCCACGGCCTGATCAGCCAAACGTGGAATGGACCGCCCAAACGGGTGACGGCCCCGCCGGCTGACCTCGGCGCCCGCGTCGATCGATACCGTTGCTGCCTTCCGGCCCTGGCGGGATTTTCGACCTAGCGTCGCGAGGGGCCGACGGGGCCGCCATAGAGACGTTGCACCGAAGTGCAGTCACCCAGTATAGCGCGGCGTAGCCAAGCGCGGTAGATCCGACTGTTAGTCGGATTCGGCACTTGGCGTAGAACCTCCCGAGTAGCGACACGCCGCGCGTGTCCCCGACCCACCCTGACCACCTCGTAACCCCCAACACGCCTTAGACCCCCATCCTGCGCCCCATCCCCTAGAATCGCCCTCACCGTAGAGCGCGACTCTGCCCCGCTGTACGCACCCCAGGAGGAACGGCCTCCCCCATACCGGGCAACAATGACCAGGACGACCTGGCCCCATAAGGAGGGCCACATGGCCTGGATATATTTGCTCGTAGCCGGTGTTCTGGAAATCGTCTGGGCGTTCTCGATGAAGCAATCCGAAGGCTTCACCCGGCTCACCCCGTCGCTCATCACCTTCGCCGCCATGGCAGCCAGCTTCTGGCTGCTCGCCCTGGCCATGCGCACGCTGCCGCTGGGCACCGCCTACACGATCTGGACCGGCATTGGCGCGGTCGGTGCGTTCATCGTCGGCATCGTGTTCCTGGGCGAACAGGTGAGCGCGATGCGCATTGCCGCGGCGGTGCTGATCGTAAGCGGGCTGGTGCTGATGAAGGTGTCGAGCGCGTAATGGCGGAAGGGGACGGCGGGTTCAGCCCTGAACCCGCATCTCCCGCCAGGCCGAACGCAGCACCCGCAACGCCGAGCGGAGGAACATCACCAGCAAGGCGGCAGCAATCAGCAGGTCCGGCCAACCCGCGCCGAACGCCCACACCGCGAGCGCGGCCAGCAGCACCGCCACACCCTCGAAAATGTCATTGCGCGAGCATTCCCACGCCGAGGCCATGTTGACGTCGCCGTTGCGGAACGGATTCAGCAACCACAGGCACACGCCATTGGCGGCGAGGTTCAGCGCACCGGCAATGCCCATGCCTTCAAACAGCGGCACGGCCGGGTGGGTGAGCCGCCAGCCGATCTGCACGGCTACGGCAATGGCCGCGCCGAGAATCAGCAGCCCTTTCAAAAACGCCACGCGTGCCTTGGCCCGCATCGAGGCGCCGACCACGGCCAGGCTGATCGCGTAGGTCAGTGCGTCACCCAGGTTGTCCAGGCTGCCGGAGAGCAGGGAGGAGGAATGGCTCCACCAGGCCGCGGCCGCCATCATCACGAAGGTAGCGAGATTGATCGCCAGGACGATGCGCAGGACGCGGCGCTGCTTCGCCTGAAGGGCGGCGACGTCGACGATTTTTCCGCAGCCGCAGCAGTCGGACATGGGGGTAGGGGATCTGAAGGGGCACCCCATTGTAGAGCCACGCCATGCGTGGCTTCGCGGTGCTGGGCGGATGGCTTCTCGTCCCCCCTCTCTCCGCCGGGCAAACGCAAAAGGCCGCCCAATGGGCGGCCTTTTGCGTTTGTCTGGCGGAGAGAGGGGGATTCGAACCCCCGAAGCGCGGTTTAGACGCTTACACACTTTCCAGGCGTGCTCCTTCAACCACTCGGACACCTCTCCGGACCTGCTGCATTGACGCTGCAGGGGCGCAGATTCTAGCCGGGGAATGCGATTGGCACAAGCGCCACGATCACCCGGCTGGGGGGCTGGACAGGCGTGGCACAATGGACGTCCCGATGAAGACGGTGGCCTGATGTCCTATCTCGTCCTTGCCCGCAAGTGGCGTCCGAAGCGTTTTGCCGAGCTGGTAGGCCAGGAACACGTGGTCCGTGCGCTCAGCAATGCGCTGGACAGCGGCCGGGTGCACCATGCATTCCTGTTTACCGGCACCCGAGGGGTCGGCAAGACCACCATCGCGCGCATTTTCGCCAAATCGCTGAATTGCGAGCAGGGCACCAGCGCCGATCCCTGTGGCCAGTGCCCGGCCTGCCTGGATATCGATTCCGGGCGCTATATCGACCTGCTGGAGATCGATGCCGCGTCCAACACCGGCGTGGATGATGTCCGCGAGGTGATCGAGAACGCCCAGTACATGCCCTCGCGCGGCAAGTACAAGGTCTACCTGATCGACGAAGTGCACATGCTGTCCAAGGCGGCGTTCAATGCGCTGCTGAAGACGCTGGAAGAACCGCCGGAACACGTGAAGTTCCTGCTGGCCACCACCGACCCGCAGAAGCTGCCGGTCACGGTGCTGTCGCGCTGCCTGCAGTTCAACCTGAAGCGGCTTGACGAGGACCAGATCCAGGGCCAGATGACCCGGATCCTGGCCGCCGAAGAAATCGAATCGGACCCGACCGCGATCGTGCAGCTGGCCAAGGCCGCCGACGGCAGCCTGCGTGATGGCCTGTCGCTGCTCGACCAGGCCATCGCCTATGCCGGTGGCGCGCTCCGCGAAGACGTGGTGCGCACCATGCTGGGCACCGTGGACCGCACCCAGGTGGCGGCCATGCTCGAGGCCCTGGCCGACGGCGATGGCGTGCGCCTGCTGCAGGTGGTGGCCGCGCTGGCCGAATTCTCGCCCGACTGGAGCGGCGTGCTGGAAGCGCTGGCCGAAGCCCTGCACCGCATCCAGGTGCAGCAGCTGGTGCCCGGCGCCCAGGCCGACGGCGAAGGCATCGATGCCGCCGCCTTCGCCCAGCGCCTGCGCCCGGAAGTGGTGCAGCTCTGGTACCAGATGGCACTCAGTGGCCGCCGCGACCTGCACCTGGCTCCCAGCCCGCGCGCCGGCTTTGAAATGGCCGTGCTGCGCATGTTGGCGTTCCGCCCGGCCGCTGCGGTGCCGCCGGTGCCGCGTGACCCGGGCACCGGGACCGAGGTGGGAAGTGGTTCGCGCGGTGCGGAGCAGGGTGGCATGGCCGCCGCGCCGGCCGCCGTGGCCGCGCCCGCCGCCGCCGCCGTGGCCGCACCTGTGGCCGCTTCGGCACCGGTGACCCCGGCGGCGCCCGTGGTGGCCCCGGCCGCGCCGAAACCGACACCTGCACCGGCAGCGGAACCCGCCGCCGACGACGATCTGCCGCCGTGGCACCAGGCCGGCAGCGACGAGCGTGATGAAGCGTTGGCGGTGGAACTGGCCAGCCCCGACGCCGCCATGGCCGCGCCGTGGGAAGCCCCGCCGGTACGCGCGCCCGCGCCCGTCCAGGCGGTGGCACCCGCGCCGCGCCCGCAGGGCATCGCCATCAGCCCCTCGCCGGCGGCCGGCAACGCCGCTCCGGTCGCGCTGGCCTCGGCTGAAACCTGGCTGGAACTGGTCGCCCAGAGCCAGCTGAATGGTCCGTCGCGGCAGTTGGCCGCACATGCGGCCTTCATCGGGTTCCAGCACGGCGTCTTGAAACTGGCCGTATCGCCCGGATTTGAGTACCTGTGTTCGGACCGTTCGCTGGCGGCCCTGACCGAGGCCCTGTCGGGCCCGCTCGGGATGACCCCGAAGATCGTGATCGAACATGGCAACGCCGAGGCCGAAACGCTGCACCAGCGTTCCGACCGCCAGCGTGGCGAACGACAGCAGGCGGCCGAAACCGCCTTCATGGCCGACCCGTCGGTGCAGCTGCTGATCCAGCAGCATGGCGCCCGGGTCGTGACCGATTCCATCCGTCCTTTTGATGAGTAACACGACATGCGCGGCAACATCGCCCAACTGATGCAGCAGGCCCAGAAGATGCAGGAAAACCTGCAGAAGGCCCAGGAAGAACTCGCCAAGCTGGAAGTCACCGGCACTGCCGGCGGCGGCATGGTCAGCGTGACCCTGACCGGCGCCAAGGAGTGCCGCAAGGTGCGCATCGATCCGTCGATCCTGTCCGATGCGGAAATGACCGAAGACCTGGTCGCGGCCGCCTTCAACGACGCCTCGAACAAGATCGATGCCGAATCCAAGAACCGCATGGGCTCGGCCACGGCCGGCATGCAGCTGCCGCCCGGCATGAAGCTGCCGTTCTAAGCGTGAGCCTGCCCCTGCTCGAACAGCTGATCGAGGCCTTCCGGGTACTGCCCGGGGTGGGTCAGAAGACCGCCCAGCGCATGGCCTACCACGTGCTGGAGCGCGAGCGCGAGGGCGGCAAAAAGCTGGCCGAGGTCCTGGCCAAGGCGATCGAACGCATCGGCCATTGCGCGCAGTGCCGCGATTTCAGCGAAACCGAAATCTGCGCGGTGTGCGCCAATGGCAGCCGCGAACGCCAGCAGCTGTGTGCGGTGGAATCGCCGGCCGACCGGCTGGCCATTGAAACCGCCACCGGGTTCCGCGGCGTGTACTTCGTGCTGCAGGGGCGGCTGTCGCCGCTGGACGGCGTCGGCCCGCGCGAACTCGGCCTGGACCAGCTGGAAGCACGGCTGGGGCAGGGCGAGGTGCAGGAGCTGATCATCGCCACCAGCGCCACCGTCGAAGGCGAGGCCACCGCGCATTACCTGGCGCAGCTGGCGCGCGCCCACAAGGTGCGGCCCAGCCGGCTGGCGCAGGGCCTGCCGCTGGGTGGCGAGCTGGAATACGTGGACCGCGGCACGCTCTCGCACGCGTTCGGCACCCGTACCGAAGCAACCTGACCACCGGCGTTGCCGGCAACCCTCAAGGTGACCCCATGTCTGAAGACACCCTGTTCGGAAAGATCATCCGCCGCGAAATTCCGGCCACCATCGTCTACGAAGATGACGAGGTGCTGGCGTTCAAGGACATCGCGCCGCAGGCGCCGGTGCACGTGCTGTTCATTCCCAAGAACGAAGCCATTCCCACGCTGGATGACGTGCAGCCCTCGCAGGCGCACCTGATCGGCAAGCTGGCGCTGGCGGCGGCAGCGTACGCACGCCGCGAGGGCTTCGCGCAGGATGGCTACCGCATCGTCATGAACTGCCGCGAGCACGCAGGGCAGACGGTGTTCCATATCCATCTGCACCTGTTGGCCGGCGCGCCGTTGGGGCACTTCGGTACGCAGAGTGCATGAAAAAAAATCGCCCCGAAGGGCGATTTTTTTTACCACCAACCCCAACCGCGGTAGCCCCAGCCGGGACCCCAACCCGGGCCCCACGGGCCATACGGATAGACCGGCACCACATCCACCTGGCGCTGTTCCGGCCACAGGTAGATCACGTCGGCCTCCAGCTTGGGCAGGCGGTACTCGTAATCGCCGATGCGGGTGTTCTCGTAGCCGGCGATCTTGCCGATGAAGGTCACGTCGCGGCCTTCCTCGAACACGGCCGGATCGTAGAAGCCGGCACGGCAGGCCACGAAGCGGCCATCGCTGGCGTCATTGGAGCTGGTGTTCGGGCGGCCGCTGCCATTGAGCGGGCGCGACAGCAGCTGGAAGCAGGTCTGGCCCTGGCCTGGGGTGGTTTCGATGATGCGGCCGCCCCAGCGGACCGGCGTGCCCACCTGCTGGGTGGCGACCGAATCGCGTGGGCTGACCAAGCTGAACTGCCCCTGCAGCGGTTTGGGGGCCGTGGCACAGGCGGCCAGCGCCAGCGACGCGGCAAGGGGAAGCAGGATCTTGACGTTCATGAGGTTGCTCCGGTGGACGGGCGATGCCTGTGCAGGTCACGCACGAGTGAAGGGTCGAGCTCAGCGCCAGCGTAGCGCGCGTGAACGAAACGCTGGCTGAGCGGAATCAACGCCGGGTCGGGACGTTGCCGGTGGACGCGCTGCGCCCACTCCGTGGCGGTTTCCGCAGGTTCCCGGGCCAGGCCATGCCGCGCGTAACGCCGCGCCAGCCGGTGCCAGGCCCGGAGCAGGGGATCGCGCTCGCGCTCCCCTCGGGCCAGCAGCCATGCCATCCAGCCTAGCGCGGCGCCTGCGAAGGCAATGAAAATGGCCGCCAGCTGTGCCGGTGCCAGCGCGTCGATGCCGAACGGGCGCAGCAGTTCCCGCTGGCGGTTGGCGTCGAAGGACAGCACCAGGTCGTTCCAGCCCTGGCGCAGGAAGTCGCTCACCTGGCCCAGCTGCAGCCAGCGGCTTTCCAGTGCGGTGCCGGCGCCGTCGCCCAGGCGGTCTTCCAGCGTGTCATAGATGCGCTCGGGGGCGACCGCCGCGGTCGGGTCCACCCGCACCCAGCCGCGCTGCGGCAGCCACACTTCGGCCCAGGCGTGCGCATCCATGCGCCTCACCACGTAGTAGTTGCCGTAGGGATTGCGCTGGCCGCCGGCAAAGCCGGTCACCACCCGTGCGGGAATGCCGGCGTTGCGCATCAGCACTACGAACGAAGAACTGAAGTGCTGGCAGAAGCCGGCCTGCTGGTCGAACAGGAACTCGTCCACGCTGTGCCGGCCCGGTGCCGGCGTTGAAAGCGTGTAGGCGAAGCGCGAACGGATCCAGTCCAGCGCCCGCGCCACGATGGCCGCATCGTTGCTGCCCGCCTCCTGCCGCCACTGCCGGCCCAATGCCGCCGTTCGCGGGTTGAGGTCGGGCGGCAGTTGGAGTGCCAACTGCCGCTGGAACGCGCTGAGCGGCTCGGTGTACGCCGCCGCCGGGGCTGACTGCAGCCGCCAACGGGTGAGTGCCGACAGGTTGCGATCGCTGCGCAGGCTGTAGGTGCCATCCAGCGTGGTGCCGGCCGGTGCCTGCAGGGGCAGGTCCAGCGCCACCAGCTGGCGGCGGTCGGTGGGCTCGTAGTCGATCTGGTAGTCCCAGCGCGCCGCGCCGCGGATCACCGGCGGTGGCGGGCGTCGCTCGCTGTAGGGATCGCGGTCCCAGCGCCGACCGTCGAAGCGGGTCATCACCGGCCCGCGCCAGTAGCGCTGCTCAGGCGGGGGCGCGGCACCGATGAAGCTCACCCGCAGCGCGGTGGCGTCATCGGCCATCAGGTCCAGCCACTCGGAGGGTTCCATGTGGTCGGACAGGCCGGGCTTGCCCACCGCCCGGTCCGGCAGCCCCCACAGCGGCTCGCTCAGCCGCGGGAACAGCCAGAACGCGGCCAGTGCCAGCGGCAGGCCCAGCGCCACCAGCTTGCCCACCTCGCGCAGCTGTTCGGCCAACGCGGCGCCGGGCGCATGCCCTTCCGCACGCGCCAGGCGCTGCAGGGTTAGCAGCGTGGCCAGCGCCGCCAGTACCGCCAGGCCCATGGTCAGCGGGCCCTGGTCGAGCAGGAACGCAGCGAACGGGGCGAACAGCGCAAAGCCCAGCAGGCTGCGCGCATCGCGCAGGCTGCGCAGCTCGCTGGATTTCAGTGCCAGCATCGCCGCGAGCAGCGCACAGCCGGTATCGCGGCCCGGGCGGGCGCCCATCTGCCAGTAGATCGCGGCCAGCATGCCCAGCACCAGCAGCACGCGTACCGGACCGGGCAGCACGCGTTGCCCGGACGCCAGTGCGGTGAGCACCGCCGCCACGGCGAACACGCTGGCCAGCAGCGGCGGCAGCTGCAGCAGCAGTGGCACCAGGGCCAGCGCCGCGCTGGCCAGGGTCCAGCGGCGGGCGGCGGGGGACAGCAGCGGGGCGGAAGGGTCAGCCATGCGGCATCAGCGCCAGTGCGCGTTGGCAGAGGTGGTGGTGGCTGCTGCCCTGGCCGGGACCCAGCGCCGGTTGGCCGGGGAGCTGCAGCGTGTAACGGCGGCCTTCGCGTTCGGCCAGGTCGACCCAGCGCGCCAGCCGCGAGATCTTCATTTCCAGCGGCAGCGGGCCCATCTGCCGCCAGTCCAGCAGCACGTCTACGCCCAGCGGCCTCTCGTACTCGCGTACCAGCAGCGTGTCGCGGCGTGCGGAGTGCTTCCAGGAAATGCTTCGCTGCGGGTCGCCCGGCCGGTAGGGGCGCAGCTGGTGCAGTTCATCGCCACTGGCATGCACGCGGGTGTGCAGCGGGTCGCCATCGCCCTCGGGCAGCGGCGGTGGCTGCTGCTCGGGCGCGGCGTAGACCAGCAACGGCGTGTCGGGCCACACCCATGACCATGCCCGCACCAGCCCCAGCGGCTGGGTAGTGGAAATGCGGATGCGGTCCACGTCCAGCCAGCCGCGACGCGTGGTGGGCAGCAACAGGTCCACCTCGATCTGGTCGGTATCCACCAGGTGGCCGTAACCCTGGCTGTCGCCCAGCGCCAGCACCAGGCCGCGACGCACGCGCGTATCGGCACGCGACAGGTTGATGCGCAGGCGCAGCGTGGCGCCGGCCACCACCGGTTCGGCCGACACCGCATCGATCTGCAGGCCCGACAACTGCAGGTGCGCGCTGAGCGCGCTGGCAACGGCCACCGTGGCCAGCAGCAGCGCCAGCAGCAAGGCCGGGTTGTTGTTGTAGTTCAGCGCGCCCATCAGCATCGTCCCCAGCAACAGGGCCACGAACAGGCCGAAGCGGGTCGGCAGCACGTAGATGCGGCGGCGGTCCATGCGGCGCGGCAGGCTCTCCGGCTGCCGTGGCCGGGCCATCAGTACCAGCCTGCGCCAGCGGTCTCCCCAGCCGCTGCGCACTCAGTCCACCGGAACGGTCTGGAGGATGGCGCGGGCCAGCGCCGGTCCGTTGCTGGCCTCGGCTTCGGGCACCAGTCGATGTCCGGCCACAGCGATGAACAGCGTCTGCACGTCTTCGGGCACCACGTGGGTGCGGCCCAGCAGCAGGGCATGTGCTTTGGCCGCACGCAGCAGCGCCAGCCCCGCGCGCGGCGACAGGCCGACCCGCACGCCGGCGTGTTGGCGGCTGCGCGCGAGCAGTGCCTGTACGTATTGGATCAGCGCTTCGCTGGCATGCACCTGGCTGACTGCCTCGCGCAGGGCACGCACCTGGTTGTCATCCAGGCAGGCGGTGGCCTGTGCGATCAGGTGGCGGCGGTCGGTGCCGCGCAGCAGCTCGCGTTCGGATTCGGGGTTGGGATAGCCCAATGCAAGCCGCAGCAGGAAGCGGTCCAGCTGCGAATCGGGCAGCGGGAACGTGCCCGAAAGATCTACGGGGTTCTGGGTGGCGATCACGAAGAAGGGATCGGGCAGTGGATGGGTCACGCCATCAAGGGTGACCTGCTGCTCGGCCATTGCTTCGAGCAGCGCGCTCTGCGTGCGTGGCGGCGCGCGGTTGATTTCATCGGCCAGCAGCACGTGCGTGAAGACCGGGCCGGGATGGAACTGGAACTGGCGACTGGCGGCCTCGTAAACCGAGACGCCGAGCACATCGGCGGGCAGCAGGTCCGAGGTGAACTGCGCGCGCTGGAATCCCAATCCCAGGCTGGAGGCCAGCGCGTGGGCCAGCGTGGTCTTGCCCAGGCCGGGCAGATCCTCGATCAGCAGGTGCCCACCGGAGAGCAGCGCGACGAATGCCAGGCGGACTTCATGGGCCTTGCCCAGCACCAGCCCATTGACCTGGTCCTGCGCGTTGCGCAGGGACTGTCGCAGTTCTTCGGGTAGCATGGCGGGCACGCGGGGCGAAGTATCCATGTCCGTCTCGTGTCGATGATTCCTTCGATTCTATAGAGCAATGCAGGGCGAACAACGCGCACGCACAATTTTTTTGGTGTTGTGGACGCTCATCACGGCCGTCAAGCTCGTGGTGGCCGCGCGTCTGCCCTTGTTCGTGGACGAAGCGTTCTATTGGCAGGAAGGCCAGCACCTGGCCGCCGCCTATTCCGATCTGCCCGGGCTGACCGCCTGGCTGGCACGCCTGGGCGTGGAGCTGGGCGGCAGCCACGTGCTGGCGCTGCGCCTGCCGTTCCTGGCGATCGGGGCGATGCTGCCGTGGCTGGTCTCACGCATTGCTACCCGCTGGTTTGGCGCGGTAGCGGGCTGGCAGGCGGGCAGCCTGACCGTGCTTATGCCCCTGTCGGCCACGCTGGGCATGCTGGCCGTGCCCGATGTGCCGATGGCGCTGGCAGCGGTGCTGTGTCTGGATGCCGGCGCGCGCCTGCTGCGCAACGTCGATGCGGCGGCGGCGGTGAAGCTGTCGTTGGGGCTGGTGATCGGCGCGCTGAGCCATTACCGCTTCATCGGCGTGATCGTGGTCGGTTTCATTGCCCTGCTGCTGTTGCCGCAGGGGCGGCGCACGCTGCGTGATCCGCGCGTGTGGGTCGCGCTGGCGGTGGGCGTGATGGCCTGGCTGCCGCTGCTGGCATGGAATGCCGACAACCAGGATGCCGGCCTGAAATTCCAGGTGGTCGAACGCCACCCGTGGGCATTCCAGTGGAGTGGCCTGTGGTTCCTGGTGATCCAGCCGATGCTGGTCACGCCGATCCTGTGCATCGCGATGTGGAAGGTGGCATTGGCCGGCACCCGGTCCGGCGGTGGCGCACGTGCGCAGTGGCGCTACTTCGGCCTGGTCGGTGCGGTGTCCACGCTGGCGATCTTCGCACTGGGCTTCTTCACCGACGTGGAGCGCATCAGCTTCCATTGGCCGCTGCCTGGCTACCTGGCGCTGCTGGTGGCGGTGCCGGTGGTGCTCAATGGCTGGCCGCGCTGGCTCCGCCGCACCGGCTGGTGGCTGGCCGGCGCAGGGCTGGCACTGGCGTTCTCCTATTACCTGGTGGCCTCCAGTCCGGGCCTTCGCGAGCAGCTGGCCGGCGACAAGTATTACCCGCGCAATTTCGCCGGCTGGGCGCCGCTGGCCGATGAGGTGCGCCAGGAGCTGGCGGGCATGCCGCCGGGCACGCGCGTACTGGCCGGCAACTTCAAGGTAGGGGCCGAGCTGGGCTTCCAGCTGCGCGATCCGCGCATCGAAGTGCTGCGCCACCCGCTCAACGACAAGCACGGCCGCACCGCGCAGCTCGGCCTGTGGGGCCTGCTGCACGATGGCCAGCGCGATGCGCCGATGCTGCTGGTGCTCGCGCCCAGTGACCAGCGCTACCGCGACCTGCTTGAGCGCTACCACGACATCTGCGCGCAGGTGGGCCCGTTGCCGCCGCCGCGCGTGGTCAGCCAGGACCATGGCTACCAGCGCTTCCTGCTGTTCAAGCTGCCCGCGCAGCGCATCGAGGGTCCCTGCGTGACCCCGGCCATGGCCTGGGTGGATGCGCCCCTGCAGGATGAGAAGGTGGCCGAGCGCATGGAAGTGCGCGGGTGGGCGTTCAAGGACGGCGTAGGGCTGTCGCGCGTGGCGCTGTTGATCGATGGCCAGCCGGTGGGCGATGCGGTGTACGGCCGCGCGTATGACATCACCGGCGCGTGGAAAATCTCCACCGATCCCCAGCACCCGCGCGTGGCCTTCGATGCCACGCTCGACACCCGCCAGCTCGCGCCGGGCAAGCACTGGCTGGGCATGACGCTGTATGGCAACGATGGCAGCGTGGAGCAGTGGCAGGAACAATCCTTCATCGTCCCCGAGCGCTGACCGGGCCGGCATTTTTCACGGAAGAAGAGATCCATGCGCGACGCGTTGCCTGCTGCTGCCTTTCCCGCTGTTGCCGTACCTGCCACCACTGAATCGCGCGTTCCCGCACGGTTGACCCGCCTGCTGTGGTGCAGCGCGCTCGCGGTCACCGTCGTGGGCCTGGCGGCCATGGCATGGCTGGCGCCGCGCGTGCTGTATGCCGACCCGTGGCGCTTTACCCAGAGCCTGCTGGAGCTGCCGTGGCCACGCAACGTGCTCGCCTCGGACAATGGCCACCGCGAGATCCTGCCCAACCTGGTGCGCTACGCCGAACTGGTCTGGCTGCAGGGCAACCAGTGGCTGCAGATCATCACCGGCATGCTGTTGGCCGTGCTGTCACTGGCGGGCATGGCCTGCATCCTGCGTCGCGATGCGGCGGCGCCGGTGGTGCGTGCCGCGGGCGTGCTGACAGCGGCGTTGTCGCTGTTCTGGGTGGGCAGCCAGCGCGTGCTCACCCACGCCAATGAAACCGTGCATGCCTACCTGATCACCGCGCTGCTGGTTGCCGGCGTTGCGGCGCTGCTGCGGGGTGGTTGGCGGGGTGTCGCGATGGCGGCGCTGTGCGGGATCGCCGCCACGTTCTCATTCGGCAGTGGCGTGGCGGTATTCGTCGGCTTTGCGGCGGTGCTGGTCGTGCGCCGCGCGCCGTGGCAGCACTGGCTGGTGCTGGCCGCCGGCGCCGCGTTGGCAGTGGGCGTGCACCTGGGCATGGGCAACACCGGCATGCGCAGCGATATCGTACTTGCGCCGCTGCGCCAGCTGGACCTGCTGCTGCGTTGGCTGGCGTCGCCCTTCATCTACGCGGCGTGGCCGCTGCTGGACCCGGCCATTGCGCAGCAGTTGCCGGTCGCACCGCTCCGCGCCACTGCCGTGGGTGTGGCCAGTGGTTATCAATCGGTGTTCGGCCCGGTGATGGGCGCGCGCTGGCCGCACCTGCTGCTGGGGCTCGCGGGGGTGTCCACCCTGCTGGCCATGAGCTGGCACAGCTGGCAGCGCGGCCGTACCGCTGGTGCCGGTGAAGTGGTGGCGTTGGCCCTGGCGTGGTTCGGGCTGGCCGTGGGCGGGTTGATCGCGCTGGGGCGGATGGGCTACTTCTTCGAGTATCCCGACCAGCTTTCCGCGCCGCGCTACGTGCTCTGGTCGTGGCTGTTCTGGTGCGGGCTGGTGCTGTGGGCGGTGGTCCGCATCGGGCCGCGGCGCCCACGCCGCACCGCCGGCCTGGTCCTGCTGATGACCCTCGCACTGCTACCCAGTACGGTCTGGATGGGCGTGCTGGGGATGGGCATGCAGCGCGTGGCCTCCGCCACCGCTACCGCCGTGGCGGCCGGCGTCGTGGATCCGGCCCAGCTCCATGGCGAAACCGTGTTGAGCGAACTGCGGTCCGCGCTGCCGGTAGTGCGGGCGCAGCGCATCTCGATGTTCGCTTGGCCGGAAACCCGCTACCTGCAGGGCGAGCGGGCCGGCTTGGCCGGCACGGGCGTGGCCATTGGCGGTGCCGCCCTGGTCCCGGTCGAAAATGCGCTGGGCGGCCCGGCCTGGCGCATCGACTTCGATGCCGAGAGCAGCGCCAAGCGGCTGGTCCTGCAGTGTGGTGAGCGCCCGGTGGGGCTGGCCCTGCGGGCGGGTGGGCGCTGGATGGGCTGGGCCACCGGACCGCTGGAAACGGACTGCCTGGGCGCCCTGCAGCTGCGCTGAGGGACTCAGGGCAGGGTATGGCCGACCTGGCGCAGCAGTCTGCTGAGGGCGATCAGCGGCAGGCCGATCAACGCGGTCGGGTCGCGGTTGTCGATCGCCTCGAACAACGTGATGCCCAGTCCCTCGCACTTGAAGCTGCCGGCGCAGTCCAGCGGCTGTTCGGCCGCCACGTAGCGGGCAATCTCGTCCGCGCCCAGTGCCCGGAACCGGACCTCGGTCAGGTCGCAGGCCTCCAGCATCTGGTCATCGCGGACCAGGCAGATCGCGGTATGGAAGGCCACCGTCTGCCCGGACATCGCCGCCAGCTGCGCGTGCGCCCCGGGCACATCGCCAGGCTTGCCCAGCGGGGCCCCGTTCAGGTCCGCGACCTGGTCCGAGCCGATCACCCACCGCCCCGGGTGGCGGGCGGCCACCTCGGCGGCCTTGGCCCGTGCCAGCCGGACGGCCAGCGCACGCGGCGCTTCGCCCGGCGCCGGGGACTCGTCCACCAACGGCCGCGCCGTCTCCAGCGGCAGGCCCAGCCGTTCCAGCAGTTCACGGCGGTAACGGGAGGTGGAGGCCAGCAGCAGGGGAAGCATGCGACAATACCGGGGTGACAGGGGTGGGCGGCACTCTACCGCACGCCCTCGTGTCGCGGGTAATTGACAACCGCCGGCGGCATCCTTAACATTCAGCGGCTTATGTCCGCGAACGTGCCCGAATTGCTGGATGCCTGGCGGATGGTCGCAGCACGAAGGTGCTTCGACGGTCAGGTAGAACTGGCAGAAATGACCCGCCTGCAAGGCCTTGTTGCCGATACCGAGGGCAAGTGCACGTTTGCGCTTGAATTCGGCCACGACGACATCCTGCGGGTATCCTATGTGGACCTGACCATCGATACCGCGCTGCCGCTGATCTGTCAGCGCAGCCTGCAGCGCTTCCTGCTGCCGGTGTCGGTCAAGCAGCGGCTCGGCCTGATCCGCAGCGAAGACGAAGAGTCGTCGCTGCCGGAAGAGTACGAGGCGATGCTGGTGCCCGAAGACGGCAGCCTGCGTCCGCTGGACCTGGTCGAGGACGAACTGGTCCTGGCCGTGCCGGTGGTGCCGCTGTCGCCCGAGGGTGAAGCGGTGGACCGGGACTGGGCACCGACCGAAGAAGAACAGAGCAAGGCCAATCCGTTCGCGGCATTGGCGGCGCTGAAGAAACAATAGCAGCCGGATTGTCGTCGGCGGCTGCGGCGAAAGCGAAGACTGTGCTGGGCGCTGGCGTCCTGCGCGACGATACGACGAAGCAAAAACGAACCGAGTTTGGAGCAATCCCATGGCTGTGCAGAAATCCCGTGTTACCCCGTCCCGCCGCGGCCAGCGCCGTTCGCATGACGCCCTGAGCGCCAAGCAGCTGTCCACCGACCCGACCACCGGCGAAGTGCATCTGCGTCACCACATCACTGCTGACGGTTTCTACCGCGGCAAGAAGGTGATCACGACCAAGTCGAACTCGGCCGTCGAAGAAGATTGATCTGTGTGAGGGCCGCTGCCCGGTCGGGCAGCGGCCTTTACCCTTTCTTCCGTTACAGGAAATGCAATGAGCAAGCGGATCTACTCGAGGATCGCGGGCACTGGTAGTTACTTGCCCGAAAAAGTGTTGACCAACCAGGATCTGGAGAAAATGGTCGACACCAGCGATGAGTGGATCCAGACGCGCACCGGTATCCGCGAGCGGCACATCGCCGCCGACACGGAAACCACCAGCGACCTCGGCTACCACGCCGCGGTACGTGCGCTGGAAGCAGCCGGTATCGACGCTTCCCAGCTGGACATGATCGTGGTGGGAACCACCACCCCCGATCTGATCTTCCCGTCCACCGCGTGCCTGATCCAGGCCAAGCTCGGTGCGAGCGGCTGCCCTGCCTTCGACGTCAACGCCGCCTGTTCGGGCTTCGTGTTCGCGCTGGGCGTGGCCGACAAATTCATTCGTTCCGGTGATGCACGCCATGTGCTGGTCATCGGTGCGGAAACCCTGACCCGTATCGTCGACTGGAACGACCGCACCACCTGCGTGCTGTTCGGCGATGGCGCGGGCGCGGTGGTGCTCAAGGCCGACGAAGACACCGGCATCCTGAGCACCCACCTGCATTCGGATGGCAGCAAGAAAGAGCTGCTGTGGAACCCGGTGGGCGTCTCGGCCGGCTTCGGCGAAGGCGAGCAGGCCCGCGGCGCGATCCTGATGAAGGGCAACGACGTGTTCAAGTACGCCGTCAAGGCGCTGGACTCGGTCGTGGACGAAACCCTCGACGCCAATGGCATGACCAAGGCCGACCTGGACTGGCTGATTCCGCACCAGGCCAACCTGCGCATCATCGAAGCCACCGCCAAGCGGCTGGACATGTCGATGGACCAGGTCGTGGTCACCGTGGACAGGCACGGCAACACCTCCTCCGCTTCGGTGCCGATGGCGCTGGACGTGGCGGTGCGCTCGGGCAAGGTGCAGCGCGGCCAGCTGCTGCTGCTGGAGGCCTTCGGCGGCGGCTTCACCTGGGGTTCGGCGCTGCTGCGTTATTAATACGTTAATCGGTTCACACGAAACGGCCCCGATGGGGCCGTTTTGCATTTCTGGAGGTGTGTCATGGTCGAACCCATTGTCATCGAGGGCCAGCGCGCCTGGCTGAAGCAGTACGGTGAAAGCAGCCGCGCGGTCGCGCTGGGCCTGCTCAATTTCGTGGCCAACCGCTTCCAGCTGGACGCGCTGCGCCCACCGCCGCACCGCGGCGGTGACGCCGCCCGGGAAACCGAAGCGCGGCGCCTGGCCGAACTGCAGGCCCAAGGGGTGAAGGTGCCGCACGTGATCGGCAGCGGCCATGCCTCGCTGGTGCTGGGCGACAACGGCAGCTCCTTCAACACCTGCCTGCGCCAGGCCGACGATGCCGGCCGCGACGCACTGGTGTCGGCGGCGATGGAGGCCATCGTGGCCGCCCATGCCAAGGGCGCCTATTTCGGCCAGCCACTGCCGCGCAACCTGACCTGGGATGGCCGGGCCATCGGCTTCATCGATTTCGAGGAAGATCCGCTGGAAGTGATGGACCTGGCCCAGGCCCAGGCCCGCGACTGGCTGATGTTCGGCTATGGCGTGGCCAAGTACTACGAACACCGCCCCGAGCAGCTGCAGGCGCTGATGGCGGCAGCCATGGATGGCGAAGACGCCCCGGTGCTGGCGCATGCGCACGAGGTTTCCGGCCGGCTGCAGCGCCTGGCCCGCTACAGCATGAAGATGGGGCGCTCGGCGCGCGCGCTGGCGCACGCCATCGTGATCGTGCACGGGGCGACCACGCTGGGCATGTTGATGTTGGTGGCGATCTGCTTTGATTTCTTCAGCGATGGCGACCTGGACATTCTGCAGCTGTTTGTTTGAGGGCGTGCCGACCAACGGTCGGCACCTGCCGGGGGCTGGTCAATACGCGCCAGTACAGACGAAGCGCGGTATTCCCCCTTATCATTCGCCGTTCGATTTTTGCAGGCGGAACTCCGCGTGACCGATTCCAATCTCGCTTTCGTGTTCCCCGGCCAGGGCTCGCAGTCGCTGGGCATGCTGGCTGAACTGGCTGAACTGCACCCGCAGGTGCGTGAAGCGTTCACCGAAGCCTCCGATGGCGCCGGCGTGGACCTGTGGGCGCTGTCGCAGGGCGGCCCGGAAGAGATGCTCAACCGCACGGAATACACCCAGCCGGCCCTGCTGGCCGCCAGCATCGGCGTGTGGCGCGCATGGCAGGCCGTGGGCGGTGCCCAGCCGGCCGTGCTGGCCGGGCACAGCCTGGGCGAGTACACCGCCCTGGTGGCCGCCGGTGCGCTGTCGCTGCGTGACGGCGCGCACCTGGTGCGCCTGCGCGGCCAGCTGATGCAGGACGCCGCCCCGACCGGCGTGGGCGCCATGGCCGCCGTGCTCGGCGCCGAAGACGCCCTCGTCAAGGAAGTCTGTGAACAGGCCTCCGGCAGCCAGGTGGTGGTGCCGGCCAACTACAACTCGCCCGGCCAGATCGTCATCGGCGGCGATGCCGCTGCCGTCGACCGCGCCTTGGCGCTGCTGGCCGAAAAGGGCGTGCGCAAGGCCGTGAAGCTGGCCGTCAGCGTGCCCTCGCACACCCCGCTCATGCGCGAAGCCGCCAACCGCCTGCAGGAAACCATGGCTGGCCTGGACTGGCGCGTGCCGGCCTTGCCGGTGGTGCAGAACGTGGATGCCCGCGTGCACGACGGTATCGATGCCATCCGCACCGCCCTGGTCCAGCAGTTGTACCTGCCGGTGCAGTGGACCGGCTGCGTCGAAGCCCTGGCCGCGCGCGGCGTGACCCGCGTGGCCGAATGCGGCCCCGGCAAGGTGCTCAGCGGCTTGATCAAGCGCATCGACAAGGGCCTGGATGCGCGCACACTGTCCACGCCCGCCGACTTCGAGACGGCCCGCGAGACCTGGGCCGCCTGATGACTTTCGACCGCGTTCGCCACGTGCCAGCCCCCGGGCCGGCGCTGCGGACCGGTCCCGTTCGAGGAAACTGAGCATGAGCAAGCCCCTTCAGGGTGAAATCGCACTGGTGACCGGCGCCAGCCGTGGCATCGGCGCGGCGATCGCCGATGCACTGGCCGCGCAGGGCGCGACCGTGATCGGTACCGCCACCACCGAATCCGGTGCTGCCGCCATCGGCGAGCGCCTGGCTGCCGCAGGCGGCCACGGCCGCGCGCTGAACGTGACCGACCCGGCCGCGCTCGAGGCCGTGCTGGACGGCATCGCCAAGGAATTCGGTGCCATCACCATCCTGGTCAACAACGCCGGCATCACCCGCGACAATCTGCTGCTGCGCATGAAGGACGAGGACTGGCAGGCCATCCTCGACACCAACCTGACCAGCGTCTACCGCACCTCCAAGGCCGTCATCCGCGGCATGATGAAGGCGCGCAAGGGCCGCATCATCAACATCGCCTCGGTGATCGGCGTGACCGGCAATGCCGGCCAGGCCAATTACGCCGCGGCCAAGGCCGGCATCATCGCCTTCTCCAAATCGCTGGCCAAGGAAATCGGCTCGCGCGGCATCACGGTGAACGTGGTGGCGCCGGGCTTCATCGATACCGACATGACCAAGGCATTGCCGGAAGAACAGCGCACCGGCCTGGTCAAGTCGATCGCCCTGGAACGCCTGGGCGAGCCGTCCGACATCGCCAATGCGGTGGCGTTCCTGGCCGGTCCCTCGGCCAGCTACATCACCGGCGAAACCCTCCATGTGAACGGCGGCATGTACATGCCGTAAGCATGTGGTGCAGGGACTGCACCGCAAGTGGTTGATCCAAATGGAGTTTTGCAGCCATGCAAGGCCCCTGCGGTTTCCACTACACTATCCCACGGCCATCGCCATTTGATGGCGTCACTTTTTGAACCACTACTCCATCTGGAGCGATATCCAATGAGCACCATCGAAGAACGCGTCAAGAAAATCGTCGTCGAACAGCTTGGCGTCAAGGAAGAAGAAGTTGTCACCACCGCATCGTTCGTCGATGACCTGGGTGCCGACTCCCTGGACACCGTTGAACTGGTGATGGCGCTGGAAGAAGAATTCGAGTGCGAGATCCCGGACGAAGAAGCCGAGAAGATCAGCACCGTCCAGGCTGCGATCGACTACGTCAAGGCTCACGTCAAGGCGTGATGTCGGGCGGCTTGCGCGCGGTCGCGGTGCTTACCGCCACCGCGTGCAGCAAACCCATGGGGCCGCGCTTGCGGCCCTGTGCTTTTGAGCGTTACACCGCGTCAACCCCGCACTACCCGGGTCAGGAGAATCTGCAATGAAGCGTCGCGTCGTCGTTACCGGCATGGGCATGGTCTCGCCGTTGGGCAATGATCTGGCCACCAGTTGGAAGGGCATCACCGAAGGCCGTTCCGGCATCGGCCCGCTGACCAACGTTTCGCAGGCTTACCTGGACCGTTTCACCACCAAGATTACAGGTGAGGTCAGGGACTTCGACATCACCGCCGACAACGAACAGTTCGGCAAGTTCCGGGTCAGTGGCAAGGATGCCAAGAAGATGGACCCGTTCATCCATTACGGCCTCGGTGCCGCCTTCATGGCCTTGAACGATTCGGGCCTGGAGATCACCGACGGCAATGCCGAACGCATCGGCGCCATCGTCGGCGCGGGCATCGGCGGCCTGCTGGGCATCGAGGAACAGACCATCGAGTTCCACGAGGGCAAGAAGATCTCGCCCTTCTACGTGCCCAAGACCATCATCAACATGCTGCCCGGGCAGCTGAGCATCATCACCGGGTTGAAGGGCCCGTCGTTCTCGGCGGTGTCGGCCTGCGCCACCTCGAATCATTCCATCGGCACCGCCATGCGCATGATCCAGTACGGCGATGCGGACGTGATGGTGGTGGGCGGCGCCGAGCGCGGCTCCTCGCCGACGGCGCTGGGCGGCTTCTGCGCCATGAAGGCGATGAGCACCCGCAACGACGCCCCGGCCGAAGCATCGCGCCCGTGGGACAAGGAACGCGACGGTTTCGTGCTCGGCGACGGCGCCGGCATCCTGATCCTGGAAGAGTACGAACACGCCAAGGCGCGTGGCGCGCGCATCTATGCCGAGCTGGCCGGTTTCGGCGCCAGCTCCGATGCGTACCACATGACCGCTCCGAGCGAGAACGGCGAAGGCGCCGCCCGCTGCATGACCATGGCCCTCAAGGATGCCGGCGTTACCCCGGACCAGGTGGGCTACCTCAACGCGCACGGCACCTCCACGCCGCTGGGCGACCTGGGCGAAACCATGGCCATGAAGACCGCCTTCGGCGACCACGCCTACAAGATGATGGTCAGCTCCACCAAGTCGATGACCGGCCACCTGCTCGGCGCCGCCGGCGGCGTGGAAGCCATCTTCTCGGTGCTGGCGCTGCGCGACAACATCATTCCGCCCACCATCAACCTGCACGAAGCGGGCGAGGGCTGCGACCTGGATTACGTGCCCAACACCGCACGCGAGGCCAAGGTGGATGTGGTGATGTCCAACGGCTTCGGCTTCGGCGGCACCAACGGCACGCTGGTGTTCAAGCGCGTCTGAGCGCTCCACCCAACGTCACCGCACCGGGCCGCCATCTTGGCGGCCTTGGTGTATCTGGCCCCCGCACTTACCTTGGTTGCCCTGCCATGTTCCAGACCCGCCTGCTGCCCGACACCACCGACCTGCTTGCGCTTCAGCGGCTGGCGCCGGAGCGTTACCCGCTGCTGATGGAATCCACCGCCTCGGGCACCGCGCAGGGGCGCTGGGCCCTGCTGCTGATGGGCAACGGTGAATCGCTGGCGCTGCACGCCGATGGCGTGGTGCGCGACCACGACGGTGCGGTGCACGCCGGCAGCTTCCTCGACGTGCTCGATGCGCACTGGCAGTCCCTGCGACTGCCGCGCGAAGAAACCGGCCTGCCGTTCCGGGGCGGCTGGGCGCTGATGCTCGATTACGAACTGGCCGGCCAGATCGAAACCGTGCTCCACCTGCCGGCGCGCGCCGACGGCCTGCCCAGTGCACTGGCCCTGCGCTGTCCGGCCGCCGTGCTGCACGACCGCGTGCTGGGCCAGTTCCACGCCGTGTGCGAAACCGACCACGCCGACCAGCTCGACACCCTGCTGCAGGACCTGGCGGCCACCGCCACGCTGCCGCCGCTGCCGCAGTGGCAGCCACCGGCGCAGATGGAAGAGGACGCGCCCACGCGCTTCACCGACGGCGTGGGCAAGGTCATCGAGTACCTGCGCGCCGGTGATGTGTTCCAGGTGAACCTGTCGCGGCGCTGGGTCGCGCATTTCGATGAGGCGCTGTCACCGCAGGCGCTGTACGCGCAGCTGCGCGTGGCCAATCCGGCACCGTTCGCCGGCCTGTTCATCGCGCAGGGCAGGGCAGTGGTGAGCTCCTCGCCGGAGCGCCTGGTCTCGGTGCATGGCGATGACGTGCAGACCCGCCCGATTGCCGGCACGCGCCCGCGCTTCGCCGGCGACGACGATGCCGAACGCATCCGCGAACTGGTTGGCCACCCCAAGGAGCGCGCCGAACACGTGATGCTGATCGACCTGGAACGCAACGACCTGGGCCGCATCTGCACCGCCGGCAGCGTGGAAGTGGATGAGCTGATGAGCGTGGAAAGCTACGCCCACGTGCACCACATCGTGAGCAACGTGCGCGGCCGCCTGCGCCCGGGCGTGAGCCCCGGCCAGGTGATTGCCGCCACCTTCCCCGGCGGCACCATCACCGGCTGCCCCAAGGTGCGCTGCATGCAGATCATCGCCGAGCTGGAACAGACCGCGCGTGGCGCCTACACCGGTGCGTTCGGCTGGCTGAACCGCGATGGCGACCTGGACCTGAACATCCTCATCCGCACTGCCGAAGTCGCCGGCACCCACGCCGCCTTCCGCACCGGCGCCGGCATCGTGGTCGATTCGGATCCGGCCAGGGAGCTGGACGAAACCCGCGCCAAGGCTCGCGGCCTGATGCGCGCGCTCGGCCGCCAGGAATGAGCCAAGGTATGCTGTAGGGCGAACAAACCCGTAGAGCCACGCCCTGCGTGGCTGCACCACCCCACAGAGGAATGCATGGCAGGCGTAAAACGAGGTTGTCTCACCGTCCTGGCGGTACTGCTGCTCGGCGCACTGCTGCTGGCCGCCGCCGGCGCATGGTTCTGGCACAGCCAGAGCGGCTTCGCCGACACCGCCATCAGCCCCGACCAGCCCAGCGTCGTCATCGCCCCGGGCGATGGCCTGCAGACCGTCGTGCGCAAGCTGCGCGACGCCGGCGTGGATGAAGGCAACGACACCCAGTGGCAGCTGCTCGCGCGCCAGCTGGACGCCGCCGGCAAGCTCAAGGTCGGCGAGTACGCGCTGGACGCCAGGCTCACCCCGCGCGAACTGCTCACCCGCATGCGCCAGGGCCGCACCCTGCAGCACCGCGTCACCATCGTGGAAGGCTGGAACATCCGCCAGCTGCGCGCCGCGCTCAAGCGCGCCGATCCGCTCATCCACAAAACCGACGAACTGGACGATGCCGCGCTGATGAAGGCGCTTGGCTTCCCCGGCCAGCACCCGGAAGGCCGCTTCCTGCCCGAGACCTACGTCTACCAGCGCGGCGATACCGACCTGGACGTACTCAAGCGCGCCCACGCCGCCATGGAAAAGGAACTGGCCGCCGCCTGGGAAAGCCGCGCCGACGACCTGCCGCTGAATTCCCCGTATGAGCTGCTGATTCTGGCGTCCATCATCGAAAAGGAAACCGCGCTGCCCAGCGAGCGCCCGCAGATTGCCGGCGTGTTCGTGCGCCGCCTGAAGATGGGCATGCGCCTGCAGACCGATCCCACCGTGATCTACGGCATCGGCAGTAGCTACGACGGCAACATCCGCAAGCGCGACCTCACCACCGATACGCCGTACAACACCTACACCCGCGCGGGGCTGACCCCCACGCCGATCGCCATGCCGGGCCGCGACGCCCTGCAGGCCGCCGCACGCCCGGCCCCGGGCGACGCGCTGTACTTCGTGGCCGTCGGCGATGGCAGCGGCGCGCACGTGTTCTCGGCCAACTACACCGACCACAACGCCGCCGTGGCGCGTTACCTGCAGCAGCTGCGCCAGCAGCGCGCCCAGCCGCAGGCGGCACCGCAATGAGCCCCGCACTGCGCCGCCACCCGCGGTTCATCAGCCTGGAAGGCGGCGAGGGCGCCGGCAAGACCACCGCGCTCAACGCCATCCGCGCTGCCCTGCAGGCGCAGGGCTGTGAGGTGGTGCTGACCCGCGAACCCGGCGGCACCCCGCTGGCCGAGCGCATCCGCGCGCTGGTGCTGACCCCGGATCCGGAGATCGCCGCCGAGCCGCTCAGCGCCGAAGCCGAGCTGCTGCTGGTGTTCGCCGCCCGTGCCCAGCACGTGCGCCAGGTGATCGAACCGGCCCTGCGCCGGGGCTGCTACGTGCTCAGCGACCGCTTCACCGATTCCAGCTACGCCTACCAGGGCGGCGGCCGTGGCCTGGAGCCGGCATGGATCGCCGAGCTCGAACGCCGCGCGGTGGGCCTGCTGCCCGGCCTGACCCTGCTGCTGGATGTGGACGTGGCCGTGGGCCGCGCCCGCGCCAACGGCCGCGACCTGTGGCCGGACCGCATCGAAAGCGAGCAGGACGATTTCTTCCAGCGCGTGCGCGCGGTGTTCCGCGAGCGCGCCACCCAGGACCCCACGCGGTTCCGCCTGATCGACGCCAGCCAGGACCAGGCCGGCGTGGCCGCCCAGGTCGTGGATGCCATCAACGCATACCTCACCAAGGAGGGCGGTAATGGCTGAGTTTTCCCCCTGGCAGCAGCGCGCCTATGACCAGACCATCGCCGCGCTCGACGCTGGCCGGCTGGGCCATGGCCTGCTGATCTGCGGCCCGGCAGGGCTGGGCAAGCGCGAGGTGGCGCTGCGCATGGCCACCCACGTGCTGACCCGGGGCGAGCCGGCCGCGGCCCAGCGCGCCGCCCAGCTGATCGCCGCCGGCACCCACCCGGACCTGCAGCTGGTGTCGTTCATTCCGAACAAATCCGGCGACAAGCTGCGCACCGAGATCGTCATCGAACAGGTGCGCGAGATCTCCCAGAAGCTCTCGCTGACCCCGCAGTACGGCATCGCCCAGGTGGTGGTGGTGGACCCGGCCGACGCCATCAACCGCGCCGCCTGCAACGCCCTGCTCAAGACCCTGGAAGAGCCGCAGCCCGGCCGCTACCTGTGGCTGATCAGCAGCGACCCGGCGCGCCTGCCGGCCACCGTGCGCAGCCGCTGCCAACGCCTGGAATTCAAACTGCCGCCGCGCGAGGAAAGCCTGGCCTGGCTGCAGGCCCAGGGCCACAGCGAAGCCAGCGCCCGCGAAGCGCTGGATGCCGCGCGGGGCCACCCCGGGCTGGCCGACGACTGGCTGCGCAACGACGGCCTGGCCCTGCGCCGGCAGGTCGCCAGCGATCTTGAGGCACTGGTGGCCGGGCGCGCGGGCGCGGTGGAACTGGCCCAGCGCTGGACTGCCGATGACCACGCCGCGCTGCGCCTGCGCCACGCCGCCGATCTGGCGTTGGCCCAGGCCACCGGGGGCGGCTTGACCGATCCCGAGCGATTGCACAAGCTGGGCGCCTGGTTCGACGCCGCCAACCGTACCCGCGATCTGTTGCGCACCACCGTGCGCGCCGACCTGGCGGTGGTGGAATTGTTGTTGGCCTGGAACAAGGTCAACGAGCGGCACGCAAAGGGGAATAGAGCATGAGCGCCACCAACGCCCGCCAGGGCATCCTGTCGCTGGCCGTCAAGGACAAAGCGTCGCTGTACAGCGCGTACATGCCGTTCGTGAAGAACGGCGGCATCTTCGTACCCACGCCCAAGCGCTACTTCCTGGGCGACGAAGTGTTCCTGCTGCTGACCCTGCCGGACTCCAGCGAGCGCCTGCCAGTGGCCGGCAAGGTGGTCTGGGTGACCCCGGCCGGCGCCCAGGGCAACCGCGCGGCGGGCATCGGCGTGCAGCTGGCCGATGGGCAGGAAGGCGAGAACGTGCGCAACAAGATCGAGACCGCGCTGGCCGGCACCCTGAACTCGGACAAGCCCACGCACACGATGTGAAGAAATTTACGCAAACCCGTTGACGCGAAATTTTGCCGCCCTATAATGAGCGGCTCAGCAGCATCGGGCGGTTAGCTCAGCGGTAGAGCATTGCCTTCACACGGCAAGGGTCGCAGGTTCGAACCCTGCACCGCCCACCATGATTCAGTCAAAAAAGCCTCCGGAAACGGGGGCTTTTTTGTTGTGGTCGTGACCGCGTTCGCAACTGTTTTCCTTGGTGTGTATCGTGTATCGGTATACGATACGGGCGTGTAGCCAAAACGATATCCGTACAGATGAAGAACACGAACGCGAAGAGCACTGCACACGTGCTTCCGCCGGTCCATCCTGGTGAAATCCTGGCCGAGGAATTTCTCTCTCCCTTGGGCATGTCTGCGCGGGCTTTGGCTGCGGCAATCGATGTCACTCCAGCCCGCATCTCGGACATCATCGCCGGTCGTCGTGGGGTTACCGCCGACACTGCGTTGCGCCTTGCGCGCTATTTCGGCACGACCCCTCAGGTGTGGTTGAACCTGCAGATGAACTATGACCTGGAAGTAGCCAGCCGCGATCTGGCCCAGTTGATCGCACGCATTCGACCTCGCGCGAGCTGACCGAACAGTAGATCGCCAAGGCGTGCAGTTCGCGTCACGTCTGTAGATGGAACTGATGGATTTCCAAGTATCAGCAGGAACAAACGATTTCCCGTCGTCGCCATTGTGAGTCAGTGTGATGCATCGGTCTTCGAAGCAGGAATTGCATGGATACGCTCTCAGGTTCGGAAGATGCCTATAAAGCCCTGGTAGATAACGCTCCCGAGGGCTGGCTGCTAGGTCTGTTGGCTTTCGCTGTCCTTGAGCAGGAGCGGATCGAGTGGATGCGTCACGTCGAAACCAGATCGGGATGTCTTCCTACCAGCGAGCAGGTCTGCAATTGGTACGAGCAGCAGCCTGTTTCGGCGTTGAATCGGGCGCGTAGCACTGCGGAAGGCGTGTTGAACGGCTACTCCGAGGACGTTTCGCGCTCCATCGACGAAAGCTATAGAGCATCGATACGTGACGGGGTCGTTGTTGCCGAGATCCGGTCAAGCAACAGATTCTGGCCGAAGTTTGTTGCCAATGTGGCAGCCGGCGTTGTTGGAGCGGCCATTTTTTCAGTTCTTCTTGTATTGATCGTGCTCGTTGCGGTGCGCGATCCTTCACCTGTTGGACTGATCAAACATGCTCAGGAGGTGCAAAGTGAAAGATGAAATAACTTCTCGTCAGGTGGCAATGGCAGTCTCCAAGGTGTTGCACGATCCGGAGAACAGTAAGAAGGCGAGAGTGGCTGCGGGTTTGTACTTGTCTCAGCCCCGGTATTGCTACCCGACGTTCTCGGCGGCCAAGACTGCGGCATACCGAATACTCAGGGATCCAGCCAGGAGCAAGGCATCCACGATCGCGGCCGGGCTTGATTTGACGAGTCGTCCGAAGCGGTAGTTTCCGACACACTCTCTGTAGAGTGCTTGATGTTCTTCTTGTTAGGTGATGTGCAGTTCTCATGCGGAAGTGTGAAATGAATTCGCTGATTGATGAGTAAGTAAGGTCACTTGCGTCATCAATTAGGTTTCGTCAACCAAGATCGCCAGATCAAGAGATACAAACGATTTCCCAGCATCCGCATCATCCTGCATGGTGTTGCGCAGAGCCTAGGAACTCTAAACAAGCAGAATGTTGGACGTCCCTTTGTCGGGAGGGTGGCTAATACAACACCCTCGGGGAAATACGCCCGCCGTTTCTTCTGCTTAACGGTTCCTAGCCTCCCGACGCTCTTGTCATCTCGACGAGAGCCACACGTGCCGGAGGTCCAACATGTTTAGATCGCGGGCTGCTAAGCCCTACGAAGACGAACTGCGCCCCAAGCGCAAAGCCTTTTCCCGCCCGCCAAGCGCTTACAGGATGTGTGGGCATTGGTACGAACTGCCTGGCGGGATGGGGCGCTACGAACGCGTTCCTTGTCTCAAGCTGACTGGCCGCTGGTTGCGGGATGTCGGCTTCGAGATCGGTGCCAGGGTGGCGGTTGAGGTGAAGGAAGGCTCCATCACCCTCACCGTGATCGAAATGCCACCGCCGGTGGCTCCGAAGGTTCCCCGCCAAGTGCAGCGGGAGCTGGCCCACGCAGGGAGGTTGTCATGAGCAGGCGCGTACTCATGCGGGCGAAGATGGAAGACACCTTGCGCGCCAACTTCCAGGCTGCGGCGGCGCGCAATTTCCTGCCGGCAGCCACGGTGCTGCGGCAACTGATGCAGGCGTACGTGGCGGTGCAGGGCGCGCCTGCCGATTCCGTGGCAAGGCGGCCTGGCAACGCTGTGCCGGTTGCTGCCGAGGCGGTGGCGAGGCTGACGCGGCCGCTGCAAATGCAGCGCGACGAGCGGGATGTCGAAGCGCTGTTCCAGCGGCAGTGCCAATGGAAAGACAGCGTCTTTGGTGGCGTGTCGGGAGGAAACCCCCATGGCTGAGCACGAGCGTCAGAAACGGTACGTATCGCCGGCGCGAAGGGAGGCACTGCGCATCTGCGCCGGCATGCTGGTCAGGTTGGTGGATGTGGTGGAAGGCTGCCATCGGCTCACGTTGCTGCGGCGCGCGGCAGGCGTTGACGAATGGGACAGGGACTTCGCCGTGTTCGCTGACATGTCAGAAGAGTTCGACCGCCTGGGTGCCTGGGAAGGGCGCAGGTACTGGTCGGAAGAAGAGCTGGCCAAGGCGGTGCCGAATGGCAGGGAGATAGCCGCTCGGGCACGGGCCATGACGGAACGCGGGTGCCATTCGGTGGTGCGGCGGGTCGTTGCCGAGGCGGAGGGCTGAAAGACCGGGGCCGGAGGACCACAGAACGGGTGGCGGCTATGATTGCGGAGGAGCTGGCGCCAGCGCGATGGTGACTGCCGGGTGGCGGAGCAATGGATAGGGCTGAGACTAGGAATGCACCGATGACTGATCACATGAGTCACGAAGATTACGTGCTCCAGGTGCGCGGGGAAGCGGTGAGAACCTGCGCCGGCATTCTGGATGGGTCGGTCGGCGTGCTGGAAGGGTGCCATCAGCTTTCGTCGTTGCGATGGGAAGTGGAGGTGGACGAGCGGGATTCCGACTTTGTCACCTTCTCGATGATCTCCAGCGAGATCGAAGGGCTGCCGATCGGCAATGATCGGCAGCGCTGGTCGAAGGCGGCGTTGGCCGAGCTGGAGCCTGACGTCCAAACGGCCGTGGCGTGGGCAATGCCCGCGGCGAGGCGGGCCTGTCAGTCGGTGATAGAGAGGTTCGCAACCAAGCCGAGCGCCTGAACCCCGCGCCCGCGCACCACGCACCGGCTGGCCGTAGAATCCGGATTCCAACGGTGAAGGATCACGGCATGAAACTCAGGGGCGTGGGACGCGGCAGGGTGTGCACCGCGGTGGCGGGGCTGGTGCTGCTGGCTGGGTGCACCGACATGAATCTGTCCGAGCCGGGCGTGAAAGCGCCTGATGAAGCGGCTGCGCCCCAAGCTCACGCCGAGGTGGCGGCGCCGCCAGAAGCCGCCCCGGTGGCCGCTGTTGCCCAGCCGGGCAGCGAGGCCACCAAGCCCTTCGCCTTCGACGCCCCGGCTACCGCCGACACTCCACCCGCCGCCTGCCGGTTCGAAGGCCTTGCGCTGCCGGCCAACACCAAGGTGTTGGCTGCCGGGGCTTACTCCGGGAAGGAGAGCGACTTCCAGATCGACCAGAGCGGCCACCCGGCGACCACCATCCAAGTGGCAGTGCATGAGCCCGATGCGCCGGTGGCGTTGTTGCTGGGCGCCTACGAGCCGACCGTGTGGACCGTTGGCTGGACCCGTGGCACCCGTATCGCCGCCGTGCTGGTCACCGGCTACCACCGGCAGCAGCTGACCGGCCTGCCGGCGGGCGTGCCGGTGCTGGTGAGTACTTATGACAACCGCGGCCCGTGTGGGTATGCCTACGTGAGCGAAGAGGGCGCGGCCAAGCTCAATCCGATGGCGCGCGAAGCCTTCGGCCGCCCGGTGGATGTGGCCTACATGGCGCGGGATGGCCGCGCGGTGGTCGGCAAGCTGCCGCCGGGTGCAGCGCTGGTGACCGATGCAGCTGCCGCGCCGGTGGAGGCGTTCCGGTTGAAGGATGCGCCGCTCGCAGGCCAGGCCGGGCTCGACGCCGCGATGCGCGATGGCACCCTGCGCGCGACCGCGCCCGCGGACGTGCGTGCCTGGAATGCCGCGCGCCAGCGCAGCGAGGGCGCGCCGGATATTCCGCGCATTGAAGGTGGCAGCGTTTCGCGAGGCACAGAAGTGCCGTACCGCAGCTACACCGTGCTCAAGGCCTTTGCCATTCCCGCCGGCCTGCACGGTGCGCATTCGGCCACGTTCTTCGTCGCTGCGGGCGTGCCAGCACCCACGGGTGACCCTGGTCATTCGCAGGTGCGCTTCATCGAAACCGGCGGCTGCATGGGGCCGACCTGCGGAATGCGCTGATGACGTTGCAGAGGCGTGTGATGGCGTGGGTAGTGACGCTCGCGCTGGTGTTGGGTGCTGTCGCGCCCGTGCTGGCGCAGACAGCACGCAAACCTTCCCCCTACGAGTACCGCCCGGGCGGTGACGCTGCTGCGCAGCCAGCGGTGGGGCCGGACTACCTGTCGCGGATCGATGGCCGCGAGCAGTTCATGCAGCTTGCCCGTGTCTACAACGCGGGTACCGCGCTGGAAATGCCGCACCTGATCTTCGTAATCGACCGGCAGAATGCGGCGCGCGTGTACTACATCAACACGCCGCGCTTTGAGCTGCACGAGAACTTCGTGCGCCGCCAGGGGCTGGTGCGCTCGCTGGACAAGGCCACGCTCAATGCGCAGTACCGCGATCCGCAGCGGCGCTTCCTGTTCGGTACCGTGAGCTGGCAGAAGGACCTGCCGGGGTACACGTACGAGTTCTGGGAGGGCGACAAGCTCACCGCTGCATTGCTGCGGCAGTCCGACGAGGTGGTGCGCGCATCGTTCCGTGATCCGATCCGCTTCAAGACCAACTCCACCCAGCATGAGCAGCTGGCCAGCGGCATGAAGCTGCCGTTTGTCAGCCAGGAGGCCTTGCTGCGTGAGCAGCGTTTCCTGCCGCTGAACACGGGCAAGGCCGAAGGGCGGCTGCGCATCGTACGTACCGAGGCGCAGCTGCGCACGCTGTCGCCGCGCGATATTCCGGTGCTGGACGAGGTGCCGATCGCGCTGGCCCCGGTAGCCGGGCTGGTTACGCAGCGGCCGTCCACGCTGCTGTCGCATGTGAACCTGCTGGCGAAGGGGTGGGGCATTCCCAACGTGTACGTGCGTGACGCCCAGAATGCGCTGCGTCAATACGATGGCCGTTGGGTGGCGCTGGAGGTCAGCAACAACGACTACCGGGTGACGCCGCTGGCACGCCCGGCGCGCACGCCGTCTGCCGCGCCTGCACGCGCCACGGTGCGCAACCTGCCACGTCCGGACCTGACGGTGATCGCGCTTAAGCCCTTGGCCGCGCTGCGTGCACGCGACAGCAGCCACTGCGGGGTGAAGGCGGCCAACCTGGGCACGCTGAAGGCGGCGCTGCCACCGCTGGCGCGCGTGCCCGATGGCTTCTGCATTCCCTTCGCGCATTATCAGGCGACCATGCAGCGGCTGGACATTCCCCAGCACCTGCAGGCGCTGCAGCGCCGCCCCGGATTCAACACCGACCCGAACGTCCGCCGCGAGGCGCTGGCCGCGCTCCGTGCGGAGATCGCCAATGCCGCGCCCGACCCAGCCTTCATTCGTGCCCTGGATGCACAGTGGCAGGGCCAGTTGAAGGCCGGCGGCGTATTCGTACGCAGCTCGTCCAACTCCGAGGATCTGCCGGGCTTCAGTGGGGCAGGGCTGTACACCACGGTGCCCAACGTGACCCGCGCCGATGCCGTGGCCAAGGCCGTACAGACGGTGTGGGCCTCGGTCTACAACTTCGAGGCCTACGAAGCGCGCACCGCTGCCGGCCTGCAGCAGGATGCGGTGGCCATGGCGGTGCTGGTGCAGCTGGCGGCGCCTTCGGATAGCTCTGGGGTGATGATCACCCGCGATCCGTTTGATCGCGCCCACCAGCACACGACCTACATTTCGGCCAAGCGCGGGCTGGGCATCCGCGTGGTGGAGGGCAAGCGCCAGGCCGAACAGGTGATGTACTCGGACTGGTCCAAAGCGGTGCAGGTGCTGAGCCGGTCAGCCGAGGATACCCAACTGGTGGCCAAGGCCGGTGGCGGCGTGCGCGAAGTGCCCATCACCGGCTCACGGCAGGTGCTTACCGATGCGCTGATCGCGCGCTTGGCCAAGGTGGGCAAGGCCACCAAGCAGGCATTGGGCGGGGTGGACCAGGATATCGAGTGGGCCGTGGTGGGCGATGAGATCGTGATGCTGCAGTCGCGGCCGTATGTGGATGGCGGTGCGCGATAGCGCATCTGCTCAGTCAACCCGTCGCCAGACGGAGATGGGCACGCCGCCATCCGCGCGTAGCGGAACGCTGTCGCTGCCGAATCGCAGGACGTGACGCTGGTGGAAGCGAGGCGGGGCGCTGGAGAAAATTGTGAGACAGGGCAAGTCCAACGAGGGTCATTCGGCCTATGGTAGGAGTCGTCCGCACGGCATCCGGGAAAAGCTCTGCGAGCATGGATTTGCTCTCCCAGGCAATTGAAAGGAGTACCGATGCGATACGTAACCCTATCCCTGTCGTTGATTGCGGCCCTGACCGGCCCCGCCCTCCTTACTCCTTACGCCTATGCGCGGACAGACGACGCCGGGCTGAAGGGGTGCGCTGAAGAGATGAACTTATCGATCAATCAAGCGAAAGCGCGAACCACTGATCAAGATGACGCAATGATGCTGAATCGGCGCCTTCAGAAGGAGCTCCCCGATTCCTTCGCCGGACTGTGGATGGAGCACTATCCGACATTCAAGGTCGTCGTCCGATTCACCGGCGATGCTCGGGCTCAACTTGCCCGCTACACAAAGGATCCTCGTTACGTTGCCCAGTCGGCACCGCGATCACTTGAGTTCCTGCTGGCAACGCAACAGGAGATGGCGGCCCAACTGGCAGCTGCAGGAATCAAGTTTGAAGGTGGTACGGATATCAAGACCTCGGAACTGACTCTACGTGTTTACGATGCAAGCGCTGCCAGAAAGGCACTTGCCAAACTGTTGTCTGTCGTCGATTTCATACGGATTGAAGAAGTCAAAGGCGTCGACCCATCGAAAGACTTCATCCAAACAACCGACATCTCGGGTGGCCGCCGCCTTGATGGGTACAACGGGACGCACTTCGCTGTGCAGCCTTACATTGGCCTTCAAATGAAGCGGCGGATGGCCTCCAGGCGCTCTCCGTCAGTGGGATGAAACATAGCTTGCGCCGGGCCACGCCTGCGGAATGGCGAAGCTCTCGCGCATGCGCTGCGCTTCCTTTGCAGGTGTCAGTCCGAACAGCCGCTTGAACTCGCGGCTGAATTGCGAGGTGCTTTCAAACCCTACCGCATGGCAGGCTGCAGCAGCCGTCATGCCCTCGCGCACCATGAGCAGGCGTGCCTGATGCAGGCGCGTTGATTTCAGGTACTGCATGGGCGAGGTGCAGGTCACCGCCTTGAAGTGACTGTGGAACGAGGGTGTGCTCATGCCGGCGATCTCGGCCAATCGTGCGACATCCAGCGGTTGGTCGTAGTCCGAGTGGATGCGTTCAAGCGCTTTGGCAATCTTTCCGAACCTTCCCTGCTGGGAGAGTGCCGCGCGCAGGACCGCACCCTGCGGGCCGGTGAGGACGCGGTAATACAGCTCACGGAGCAGCTGGGGGCCGAACAGGATCGATTCCACGGGATCGGCAAGCGCGCGGAGCAGGCGCTCCAAGGTGAGCTGCATGGCGTCATCCAATGGGCTGGACATCATGCTCTGCGGTTGCGCCACGCCTGTGCTGATGTCGTGGCGGTCAATCTCCAGCATCAGCTCGGCCGCAAGCGGAAAATCCAGGTGCAGGTACAGCGCGAGCAGCGGGGATTCCGCCGACGCATCCGTTTCCATGGTGAACGGCACGGGCACGGAGACGGCCAAGTATTGGTTGGCGTCATACACGTACGTGCGTTGGCCGAAGTAGCCGCGCTTGCGGCCTTGGCAGACGATCACGATGCCCGGGTCGTACAGCACCGGGGTTCGCGAAAGCGGGCGGTCGGAGCGGAGCACGCGCACGCTTGGCAGCGCGGTCAGGTTGTAGCCCTCCACCGGTGCCAACGCGAGCACAAGCGGTGCCAGCGGCAGGGGGCTGGCCGGTTCGGAGTGGGAGATGCGTTGGTGGGTGTCATAGGATTAGGCAATAAGCGGAGCGAATTGCGCCTTAGCGGGACCGGGTAATGAAACTATTGTGCACCCCATCCCCTGATGGAGCACCCAATGACGCACCCCAAGCGAATTCTGATTACCGGTGTGAGCAGCGGCTTCGGCCTTGCGCTCGCCCGTGAAGCCCTGGCCGTTGGCCACGAGGTGGTTGGCACACTGCGCCAGGCCGACGGCATCGCGGCGTTCGAGGCGCTGGCGCCCGGGCGCGCGCATGCACGGCTGCTGGATGTCACCGATGAGGCGGCCATCGGCACGGTCGTCAGCGCGGTGGAGGCGGACCTGGGGCCGATCGATGTCCTGGTCAACAACGCCGGCTATGGCCATGAAGGCGTAATGGAGGAATCGCCACTGGCGGAGATGCGCCGGCAGTTCGACGTCAACGTGTTTGGCGCCGTGGCGATGATGCGGGCCGTCCTGCCCGGAATGCGTGCTCGCCGCGCGGGGCGGATCCTCAACATCACCTCGATGGGTGGCATCATCACCATGCCGGGCATTGCCTATTACTGCGGAAGCAAGTTCGCGCTGGAGGGCGTCAGCGAAGCGGTGGGCAAGGAAGTCCGTGACCTGGGAATCCATGTGACGGCGGTGGCGCCGGGCTCGTTCCGGACCGACTGGGCGGGGCGCTCTATGGTGCGTTCACCGCGCACCCTGAGCGACTATGACGCGGTGTTCGACCCGATCCGCCAGCGTCGGCAGGAGGTCAGTGGAAAGCAGCTCGGCGACCCAAGGAAGGCCGCGCAGGCCATGCTGGCCCTGATGGACAGCGAAGCGCCTCCCGCGCACCTGCTGCTTGGCAGCGATGCCCTGGCCCTGGTTCGCGAGAAGCACATGGCTGCCTTGGATGACCTCTTGCGCTGGGAGAGCGTTACCCGCTCCACCGATGGCTGAACGAGGGCCAGTTACATCGCGGGTGGCGAGCCGACTTCGGCCTGTGCTTTCATTGGAATCGCATGTTGCCGCATGTATCCAGAGAGACATCCATGCCGTCTGATACCAGAAGGATTTCCGGCGCAGCGCTGTTGCTGGTTTCCGTAATCTACGCGCTCACCATTGTGTGGGGCGTTGAGTGGCTGCTCGATTCACTGCGCTCACGCACCTTCGGCATGGGGCCAGAGCTGCAGCCGCGCTGGGTGCGCACGGCACTGGCCCTGGCACCGTTCGCTCTGTTCGCGCTGTGGGTAGGCATCCGCCGCCCACCGGGCGTGCGCCGAGGCTTCATCGCCGGGCTGCTGGTTTCGCTTGCGCTGTGGGGCTGGTACTACGCTGATGGATGGATGAATACCGGCGGTGGCGCCAACATCGGGCTGGGCATCGTCATGATGCTCTCGCCACTGCCGGTGTTCGTGGTCATCCTGCTGTCCGCCCGCAAAGCGTGAGGTTCGCGGGTCACCGCAGCTGGCAGGTGCCGTTGGCGCCCTTGCGGCCGGTGTAGGACACCGACAGCGATCCGTCCGGGTTTTTGCTCAGCGAGATGACCGTACCCGTGGCGGCGTCCTTGGCTTCGTAGTAGTTGTCGTTGGACTTCTTCAACGTGGCCTCCTTGCCGTTGACGTACACCGGGCCACCCTGGTCGCCATGGACATCCAGGCCGCCGGGGCAGGTGGCGTTGAACAACGGCAGCCCCCCGCTGGCGGTGGGTGCTGCGGCCGCGCTATCCGAGGCATTCGAGAAGACGGCACGGCAGCCCTGTTCGACCCACACGGCATGCTTGCTCAAACCCCAGGTCACCCCTTCGGTGCAGGGCGATTTGCTCAACTGCCGTTTGACCTGCACATCCCCCTGGGTGTCCATGGGGCACTCGGTTCGACCACGGCCCTTGGATTCACAGGTGACGTCGGCGGCCCATGCAGGGGCGGCGACCAACAGCGACAGACCCAGAACGATGCATGTACGCATGGTTGATTCCTGAAGTGTTTTGCGCCCTGCCAGAGGCGGTGTAGGCGCAGGAAACCTACCGCCGGGGCCGTTGCGCAGTGGTGAAGTCGAAGTGACCTGCGTGCGAGTGCGGGCGGGACCAGTAGAAGTACGTAGCGGAGGGCAATTCGACGGTCGCCCTGGCCGGGGTGTCGTGCGAGAATCCGGCAGACCTCGGCCGCATGGATCGGAAGGCTTGAATGGAAAAGCGTGTCTGCTTTGATTTCGAAATCGAGTTCAGCAACGGTGGTGGTATTCAGGGCCAGGAGTTCCGGCTGGATATCGAAGGCGACGACATCAGTGATGACGCGCTTGCTGACTACATCGTTCGCGACATGCGGCTGCTGATGGTCGGCACGGTGCGCATTCTCAACAAGCGGATCATCGAAGAGCCGCATAAGCGCCCACTGGATGCGCTTGATGGAGGGGAATGATGGCATGGCACGGCATCGGGCCGAACGTGCGGCGGGCCTTCGTTCTCGCGGCGATTGCGCTGGGTTCGGCCTGTGGTGGCAAGCAGGACCAGCCGGTTGAAGAGGGCAATCCGGCTCCAGCGGCCAATGCACGGAGCAGCGCTGAACCCTCCAGAGCGCCGGGTGGGATGCCGCGCAGTGCTCCGGTGCTGGGAAACGATGTGCCCGACGTTGAGGCAAGCGCTTACATGGAGGCCAACGGCGTTTCCCTTGAAGTTGCCAAGGAGCGGCTGCTGATCGAGTCAGAGCTCATGCCACATGTCCAGGACCTACGGGAGCGATATCGAGAGAGGATGGCCTTCATCTCGATCGAGTCAACGCCCTACCAGCACCTGGTGGTAGGTTTGAAGGGGCCAGCAACGGAGCCTGTCCAGCTCATCAGAGTACGCGGGACCGATGTGAGGGTTGAGTTCGAGCAAGGCTACCCCTACACGGCGCAGGAATTCAGCGACATCATGAGCAAGGCAAGCGCCAGGGCTCTGGAGTTTTTTCCGGATGTGACCGGCCTGAGTGGTCGTCCGGAACTTGGCTTGATCGAAGTCATGGTGAGTGGGACAGACGAGCAGCGCTACCTGACCGCGAAAGCTGAACTTGAAGCGGTGGCGGGCATTGAGATCAAGATTCTGTTGGGTAGGTCCCCGCCGAGAAATCTGATTGATATTCCGCATTGATCGGCCCAAGGAATGAGCCGCAGCGTGAAACCGAATACTGGAATGCCGGCCTTCCTGGGTCGAATGGGGGCGTTGCTTCTTTCGCTACTTCTTGGCCTGCCGGCTGCAGCCGCGAATGCCGTGTTTCAAGATGTCCTGAAGGTGCCGCGCGTGGGCGGCAACCTGTAGGACGGGCGCCGCGTCAGCGGCGCAGGGCGTCGATGATCACGCCGGTGGCGATCTCAACGAGCAGGTACTCGGTGTCGGACTGCCGCACCCAGCGATGGCCGCGGCCCGGTTCGCGCAGATCGTAACGCGAGTAGTCGTCAACCCAGTAACGGCGGTCCACCTCCGACCAGCTGAGCCGGTCGCCGCGGTGCCAGGCCTTCTTCTGCCATCCCGGCGGCGGTGCGTGGCGCTTGTCCGGGCCGCCGGCATGCGGAGGCGGGCCGTTGCCGCGTGCATGGTGGGGCGGATCGGCCCAGGCAGGGGCTGCGGCCAAGGCGGCAACGGTAAGTGCAGCAATGCCAATCAGACGTGCGGCTTTCATATCAATCTCCCGTTCCAGCCGCAGCGAGCGGCGGCGTGGTCCGGAATATAGAGCAGGTTCTGTGAAGAAAGCCGTGGGAATGTGGGGGGCTTATGGGCGGCTGAGCAGCAGCCGCGCCTGCGATTGCCAGCCACCAATGAACAGATCCGGCTTGCCATCGCCATCCAGGTCGCCACGCGCCATGCTCCAGCTGCGGCCCACGGTGGCAGCGGGAATCACCTTCGCGGTGACGTCGCTGAAATTGCCCTTCCCATCGTTCTGCCAAGCGCGCACCTGGAGGGGCACGAAGCCGGGCACGTCGATGGCGCTGACCACCAGGTCGGGATGACCATCGTGGTTGAAGTCCACCACGGTGCCGCCCCAGCTTGAGAAGCGGTGGGTGGGCAGGCGGGTACGGGTTTCATCCTTGAAGCGCGCGTTGCCCTGGTTGATCAGCAACCGCGTCTGCGGGTCCTTGTCCCAGTCCCGGTTGTTGCTGGTGAGGTTGAAGAACACCAGGTCCAGCCGGCCATCGCCGTTGGCATCCAGGGCATGTACTTCGCGGGTCTCCGTAGGTATCTGCTCGCCCAGCCGCTCGGTGGCATCGGTGAAGCGTCCGCCGCCATCGTTCAACAGCAGCCGGTTGATCGGATCCTGGCTGGCAATGGCCATGTCCAGGTCGCCATCGCCATCCAGATCGGCCAGCACGATGCCCTGCGCCTGCACGTCGATGGCGGGCAGGTGGGAGGTGCTGGCATCGATGAACCACCCGGGGCGGGCACGGTCATTGAGCCACAGGAAGGGCTGCGCCACGCCCTCCTTTCCTTCGGTGGTGTTGCCCACCACGATGTCGGGCAGGCCGTCGCCGTTCACATCGCCGACCGCCACCGCGTTGGCCTGGCTGGTGGCGGGCAGGCGCTCGCTCGCCCGGGTAAAGCCACCCTTGCCGTCGCCCAGGAACAGGTTGTGCTGCTCGGTATCTTCGGCCACGAACACCACATCCAGGTGGCCGTCGCCATTGAAGTCGGCCACGCGTACATGCTCGTTGTCGCCCGCGATGGAACCGAACGCACCGGGCGTATGGCCGAGCTTGCCGGTGCCATCGTTGAGGTACAGCCGGTTGGCGCCGTTCTCCACCGCCACCGCGACATCCAGGTCGCCGTCACCGTCGGCATCCAGCAGCGCCGCATCCAAGGCGTGCAGCTCGGCATCCGCAGGAACGTGGGTAGCGGTGACGTCGGTGAACAGCGTGGTGGCCGGCGGCGGTGGCGCCGCACAGGCGGTGATCGAGGCGCAGGACAAGGCCGTGAACAGCAGGAATGACGGGGTGGGTCGGCGCATGCTGTTCGTTCTCCAGTTCATTCAACCAGGGCCAGTTGCCGCTTGAAGCCTGGCCATAGTGCAAGCTTGTGGGTGACGTTGGTGATGGTCCGGCGCGGGTCGGTGGGGTGTGGCCTGGACGACGTGCTGCTTCGGCCCTGGCGCCACAGCCCGAACATCACGATCTCCGCGCCCACCGGGAAGGATTTCAGCCAGGTGGCGTCGGCATGCCCGACGCTGACTTCGTAGAAATCACGGCGATCGGCCACGCCGGTGTGCTGGTACTTCGGCGCGCAGTTGAGGAACAGCGAATCCGGCTGCGGCGAGCGGTGCGACCTGACCGTGCCGACCAGCGCGATGGGCAGGTCGGTAGTTCCGGCGCCAATACGCTCCCATGCCTGGTCGTAGCGTTCCTGGTCGTAGAAGAAATTTTCCCAGTCCACGCGTTTCTTGCCCAGGCGCAGGGTGATTTGCGAGGCCACGAGGTCATCGCTCTCACACATCGCGCGCAGCACCAGCAGGTCGGCAAGGGTGCCCAGATACCCGTCGAGGGTGCGCTGATCGATGCCGCCGCGCTTGAGCGCCTGCTGCAGCAACAGCAGGCGCAGCTCGTGCCGCTCGTCGTCCAGCGCAGGCAGGAACTCAGGATCCGAACCTGCGGCCAGAATGGCCTGTAAGCGGCCGGGGGCGATGTACCGGCAGCCCGGCTGGTGCTCGGCGCCCTTGGCCAGGGCGATATGGGAAGGGTCCCCAGCCACGAACCTGACCGGGGCGCCGCACCCTTCGCTGTCGCAAAGCAGGGTAGGCAGGGACTGCTGTGTATCGTGTCGCTTCTGCAGGCCCTCGATGCGATGCAGGGTGCCGTGCGTTCCCACGGCCCTGCGCATCTTCATGTCACCGCTCATCTTCGTGTTCAGCCCGGATAGGCCGGGAAGCGCTCATCGGGGTGGTGCTTCTTCCACTCGGTATGGGCCACGGTGCCCTCCCAGGCGAGGAAGGTGTTCGGCACGCGCCCACGACCGGACCAGGTTTCCTGGGTATGCGGCAGCCAGTAACGCGGCGGCAGTTCCTTGCGTTCTGCCTTGGCGGGTTTGGCCCGCTTGGCCGGGCTGGCGGCTCCCTCGCTACCCAGCAGGGCGCGCAGCCGGCGCTGCTGTTCCGGGCTGAAATCGTCGAAGCTGGTGGTCAGCAGCAGGGTGACGCGCTCATACGCCTCCTTGGTAGCTGCCCGCAGCACTGCGTGCGGGGAGAGGGAGGCAGACGGCTTGCGGGGCATGAGAGTCCAGGAAAGATGGGCTGAAGGCGGTCACGATAACAAATGACCGTGTGATCATTCCCCGGAATCTGCGTCAGACAACCCGCGGGGGAGGGGCGTATTACTCTTTCGAGGCATGCGCGCCGGCGCCGATGGGTCCCCAATGGCGTCAGCCAGATCGACGCTGGAGGCGCCCCGGTGCAGCTGTTGTACGCAACCTTTCCCGACCGCACGCCCGGCGTGGGCCTGCTGTTGTTTCGCCTGGTGCTGTCGTTGATGCTGGTAGGCCCGTGGGGCCTGCGCGGGGCGCTGCCCCCTCCCGACCTGATCGCGTGGGCGTGGCTCGCCGCCGCCCTGATCGCGTTCGGCGGACTGCTTCCGTTGGGGATAGGAGTGGCGCTGGTCCTGGCCGGGGTGGATGCCGCGCTGGACGGCTGGCCGTTGGCCGGACTGCTGCTGGCGCTGCTGTTGCTGGGTCCGGGCGCGTATTCGGTGGATGCGGTGCTGTTCGGTCGACGGGTGCTGGAGCGGCCGGCGTCGCGGCGCGGCAGCGACGACCACACGGGCACTCACCCGAAAGAGTAGTCGTGCGCCCAGCCAATCGGGGCTTGGGCAGGGCGCGCTGCAGGCACAGCATGCACGGGTGGATTTCGCGAGGTCCGAGCCAATGCATGCCAACCATCCGGCATCTGCCGTGGAACCCGTGCCGGGCGCACCTTCGCGCGCGGTGGGGCGGGCGGTCGACTACATCGAGGCCAACCTGTCCGAACCCCTGCAGCTGAGCGCCATTGCCGGGGCGGCGTGCATGAGCCGTTTCCACTTTGCCCGTACGTTCCGCGAGCAGACCGGGCTGAGCCCGATGGAATACCTGCGCATGCGGCGCATCGAGCGCGCCCGGCACCTGCTGCGTACCGAGGGGCAGCGCGTCTGCCAGGTTGCCAGTGCGCTGGGTTTCTACGACCAGAGCCACTTCGTGCGCTGGTTCCGCCGCAGCCTGGGCTGCACGCCCACGGCCTACGTGCGCGCTGCCGTCCCGTCGGGGTGCCAGCCGTGCGACGGTGCGCCTTGCCGGTAGTTGTTTTTGTATGATGGCCCCGACGCGCAGGGGCTGACCATGACGATCACATTCCGGGCCATCGCCTGCGCGTGCCTGCTGCTGCTGGGCGGCCATGCTGCGGCGTTGGACCCGGCGCGGGCGGTGGGGCAGTTCCACCACACCGCGTGGACGGTCAACCAGAGCGCACCGGGGCAGGTGACCGCGCTGGCGCAGACGGCGGATGGCTATCTCTGGCTGGGTACGGAGATAGGCCTGTACCGCTTCGATGGCGTGCGTTTCACGCGCTTCGTGCCGCCCGGCGATGACGCCTTTCCCGCGACCAGTGTGTCGACCCTGTACGCCGCCCACGATGGCGGGTTGTGGGTGGGCTTCCGCTATGGCGGAGTGAGCCGGGTCGAGCGCACGGGTGTGCATCACTACGGTTCAGCGGCGGGGCTGCCGACCAGCACCGTGTTCCGTTTCGCCGAAGACGGCGAGGGCCGCTTGTGGGCCGCCACCTTTACCGGCCCGCTCTTCCTGCAGGGCCAGCGCTGGGTGCGGCCCACGCAGGCGATGGGCTATCCGGGACGACAGGCGCGGACGTTGTTCACCGATGGCGAGGGCACGCTGTGGATCGCCACCGAGGCCGGCATGGTGGTGTTGCGGCGCGGGGCAAGCGCATTCGAAGGGGTGCCGGCGCGCGTGGGCCGGGTAAGCCAGATCGCCCAGGCGCCGGACGGAGCCATCTGGGTGGCCGAAGCGGACGGCGGTGTGCGCCCGCTGTCCGGCCAGGGCGATGCCGTGGAATCGGCCGGGCTGCTGTTCGACCGCGACGGCGTGCTGTGGGCGACTACGCTGGGGACCGGGCTGGTTCGCCGCTCACCGCAACGCAACCAGGCGGAGGTGGAACGCTTCCGCCGGGTGGACGGGCTCAGCTCCGATTACGCGCAGCCGTTGCTGGAGGATCGCGAGGGCAATGTGTGGGTGGGCGGCAGTCGCGGGCTGGATCGCTTCCGCCATGCCAACCTGGTGCAGGTGCCGATGCCGGAAGGTGCGCAGGAGTTCGCCATGGCCGCGGACGGCAACGCGCTGCTGGTGGGCACCCGCAACCACCCGTTGCAGCGCGTGGACATGGCATCACGCCAGACGCTGGCGCTGCCGGCGGGAATCACCGCCATGCACCGCGATGCCGCCGGCACCACGTGGTTGGCCGGGCCGGACGGGGTGTGGCGCCGTGACGGCGAGCGGTTCTCGAAGGTATCCGGGCTGCCGGTGGCGACGCGCTCGGGTGTGCAGGCCATCGCGACCACCCCGGACGGCGCGCTGTGGGTGTCCTTGAACACGCCGGGTGTGTACCGGTTCAAAGACGGGCAGTGGGCACACTTCCAGGACAGGCCTGGATTGCCCACGGGTGGTTCGCCCCTGGTGATGCAGACCGACGCCAGCGGGCGGCTGTGGCTGGGCTTTGCCCGTAACGCGGTGGCAGTACTCGACCACGGAGTTTTCTCCACGCCATGGACGGGCGAACCGCTGGACGTGGGCAACGTCACGGCGTTGTTCGAGGACGCGCAGGGCATGTGGATGGGCGGCGAGCGCGGCTTGGCGCGGGTGGCCGAAGGCCGGTTGCACAACGTGCTGCCGGCGGTGCGCGAAGACCTGCGTGGCATCAGCGGCATCGTGGCCGATGCTGCAGGCGGCCTGTGGTTCAACGGTGCACGTGGCGTGGTGCACGTGCGCGACGGCGACATCGCCGGCCTGTTCAACGCGCAGGGCACCCCGCGTTACGAGCGCTTCGACGCGCTGGATGCGTTGCCCGGCATCGCCGCCCAGTTCCGGCCACTGCCCACCGCTGCGCGGACCCAGGATGGGCGGCTGTGGTTTTCCACGACCAGCGGCCTGGTGTCGATGGATCCGGCGCAGATCGTGCGCAACCCCGTGGCACCGCCAGTGGAGATCCTGTCGGTGGCCGTGGATGGGGCCGACGTACCGATCAATGCAGGCGCCGTCGAGCTGCCGGCAGGGACGAAGAACCTGCGCATCCGCTTCACCGCACTGAGTCTTTCAATTCCCGAGCGGGTCCGTTTCCGTTATCAGCTCGAGGGCTTCGATCCGCAATGGTTCGAGGCCTCGACCGCGCGCTCGGCGTTCTACAACGCGCCTGCCTCGGGGCAGTATGTGTTCCGGGTAGCGGCCAGCAACAACGATGGGGTCTGGAACGAGCAGGGCGCCCGCCTGGTGGTCAACGTCGCACCGCATTACTGGGAAACCGCCTGGTTCCGCGTGCTGTGCGTGATCGCGGGTGCGGCCCTGCTGTGGCTGCTGTACCTGGGCCGGCTGCGGCAGCTGGCGGCACGCATCCGTACACGCCTGGATGAGCGTCACCGCGAGCGCGAGCGGATCGCACGCGAGCTGCACGACACCCTGCTGCAGAGCACGCAGGGGCTGATCCTGCGGTTGCATGCGTCCAGCCGCAAGCTGCCGCCCACCGATCCCGTCCGCGCCGAGCTGGAAGCGGCCATGACCATGGCCGAGCAGGTGGCGGCCGATGGCCGTGAGCGCGTGCGCGGCCTGCGTGGCGATGTGGAACGTGCGCGCGATCTTGGCGCTGCGCTGATGGGCGTGGCGGAGGAGGCGCATGGCCTTGAGACCCCGGCCGTTCGCCTGGTGGTGGAAGGCACGCCGCGCGCCATGCAGACCTGCGCGGCCGAAGAGGCGTACATGATCGGCCGCGAAGCCCTGCTCAATGCATTCCGTCATTCGCGCGCCGCGCAGGTGCAGATCCTGGTCAGCTATGGGCGCCAGGGTTTCCACCTGCGCATCAGCGACGACGGGATTGGAATGCCCCACGGGGCCGAAGCGGTCGCCGGGCATTGGGGCCTGGAAGGCATGCGCGAGCGCGCTGCGCGCGCAGGTGGCACGTTGACGATCCTGAGCGGGCGATCCGGGCGCGGAACGGAGATCGACCTGCAGATACCGGCGTCGTTCGCCTGGGAGCCCCGGCGCCGGTAGTACGGTAATCGGCTGGAAGAGCAATGGCGTACAAGCCGCACCCTGCCGTTATCTGGCCCCATGTGTGTCGCCGCCCCTGCGCAGGATTCACCGATGCCCCCCAACGTGTTGGAAACGCTGATGCTCACCCGCCGCCAGGCGCTCCAGGCCGGTGCCTCGGCGCTGGCCGTCATGGCGCTGCCGGGTTTTGCGATGGCGCGCACCCCTTCCCCCGCTCCGGAGAACACTTTCATGTCCGAGAATTTCGTCACCACCAAAGACGGCGTCCGCATCTTCTACAAGGACTGGGGCCCGCGCGATGCGCAGCCCATCGTCTTCCACCACGGTTGGCCGCTGTCGTCGGACGACTGGGACACCCAGATGCTGTATTTCCTGCAGAAGGGCTACCGCGTGATCGCCCATGACCGCCGTGGCCACGGCCGCTCGGCACAGGTCAGCGACGGGCATGACATGGACCATTACGCAGCCGATGCCTCCGCCGTATTCGAGCACCTGGACCTGCGCAATGCCGTGCATATCGGCCATTCCACCGGGGGTGGCGAAGTGGCGCGCTACGTGGCCAGGCATGGCCAGCCGCAGGGGCGCGTTGCCAAGGCGGTGCTGGTCAGCGCCGTGCCGCCGCTGATGCTGAAGACGGCGGCCAACCCCGGTGGCCTGCCGATCGAAGTGTTCGACGGCATTCGTGCCGGTGTCGCGGCCAACCGTGCGCAGCTGTTCGTAGACTTCCCGACCGGCCCGTTCTATGGCTTCAACCGCCCCGGCGCGACCATCTCGCAGGGCGTGATCCAGAACTGGTGGCGCCAGGGCATGATGGGCAGCGCCAAGGCCCACTACGAAGGCATCAAGGCCTTCTCCGAAACCGACCAGACCGAAGACCTGAAGGCGATCACCGTGCCGACGCTGGTCATGCACGGCGATGACGACCAAGTGGTGCCGATCGCGGACGCAGCGCTGCTGTCGGTGAAGCTGGTGAAGAACGGCACCCTGAAGGTCTACAAGGGCTACCCGCACGGCATGCTGACCACGCACGCCGACGTGATCAATCCGGACCTGCTGGCCTTCATCAAATCCTGATCAGGCGCTGCCACCCGGCATCCGGAACGTAAACGCTGTACCGGTGGCCTCATCCGAGGCCACCACCAGGGTGCCCCCATGCGACCGCGCAATCTCCGCGGCGATGTAGAGCCCCAGCCCCAGGCCGGGCCGCGGCAGCTCCGCCTGCTCGCGCGAGAACGGCCTGAAAATGGTCGCCAGTCGCTCGGCGGGAATATGCCCGCCGTTGCGCACGGTCAATACCAGTCCGCTTGAAGCGGCCTGTACCTCCAGCGCGATCGGGACAGTGGCATCGCCATGCTGCACGGCATTGGTCAGCAGGTTGGCCAGCAATTGCCCCAGGCGGTTGGAATCGCACACCACCGCTCCATTGATCTCCATCCGCACCGCGATATCCGAACGCCCGGTAGCGTTCGCCACCTCGTCCACCACGTGCTGCAGATCGGCCGCCAAGCCGTCGGCGCTGCGCAATGCCACGGGAATGCCGCCGCCCAGGCGACCACGCGCGAAGTCGAGCACATCGCTCACCAACCCCTCCATGCGATTCACGCTGGAGGTGATGTGGTCGAACATGCGCTGCTGGTAATCCGTATGCGGCGCAGCTTCGAGTGCTTCGGTCACGATGCTGATCGACTGCAGCGGATTGCGAAGATCGTGGCCCAGTACTGCGATGAACTGGTCGCGCAGCTCAGCCACCTGCTGCGCATCGGACAGCGCCACTGCCGCCTGTTCAAGGCGTTCTTCGGTATCGAGGTAATTGCCGACCAGCTCGGCCAGCAGTTCCATCGAGCGCTGGATATGCAGCTCATCGAACGTGGCCGGCGCCGAATCGATCGCACACAGGGTGCCGAAGAAGCTGCCATCCGGACGATGGATCGGTACCGAGGCGTAGCTCTCCAGCCCATAGATGCGCGGGGTGTGGTGGGTGGAGTAGACCGGGTGCAGGCTCGCATGGGCGAACACCACCGGCTTGGGCGACTGCCGGATCTCATCGCAGATGGTGGTCTCCAGCACCAGCTGGCCGCCCGCCACCAGGCCGAAGCCCAGGGTGTCGTGGGTGGCGCACGCCGTCCAGGTGGTATCGGTCACCCGGGCAATGGCCGTGAACCGGCAGCCGGTGATGTGGGCGACCGTCTCGAGGATGCGCGGCACGGCCGCAATGCGGCCGATCTCGGCGATATCGCGGAGCAGGGCGGGATCGGACAGTTGGCGCATGGGGTTCAAGCAGGTCTTCAGGCCAGTAATGGTCACACGAATCGTGCCTTGTTGGGATCCATCCAAAGCCGCACACCGCGCGATCAGGGGAGATGCTTAACGGTTCAGTCGCCGCAGGATTGGTGCAGAATGGCCTGCGCCCAGCCCATGGAGGAACGATGTTCAAGCGTTTGATGCAGAGCCTGACCGGCAAGCCCGCCAGCGCCAAACCACCGCTAGCCGTGTCCCAGCCTGCAGCGCCTCCGGCGGAGGCAGCGCAAGCCCAGATCATCACCGTGTACGACGCCCACGGCCGGGAACTGCAGGTCACCCGGGCCGACTGGCGCGACAACATGCTGTTGCCCCAGATCAAGGCGATGTGGGACCAGCCCAACGAGCTTTACCAACTCATCCTCAATGCGCTGGACGACGGGTTCGCCGCCGAGGTTGATCCTGCATCCCAGCGGATGCTGGAGATCGACCCCATCGTGGAACGGGCGCACGTCATCCGCGCGATCGTGCTGATGCAGCAGGAACGCTTCGATCAGGCCGGGCAGGTGCTGCGCGATGCAATCGGCAGGATCGGCGAGACCGCAACGCTCCTTACCAATCTCGCGAAGGTGCAGGCAGGCCGTGGCGAAGAGCACCAGGCCGATGCAACGTTGTGGAAGGCGCTGCAACTGGACCCCAACCAGGACAACGGCCTGGGCTGGTGGCTTGCACGGCAGCGCGAGCGCGGCGGTGAGCCCGCCTACCGGGCAGCACTGGAACAGGCAGCGGCCCTGCCGGGCAGCTGGCGCGCCAGCCTCTATCTGGGGCGGGAAAGCCTTGCGAAGCAGGATGTCCCGGCAGCGCTGGACCAGTTCCGCAGCGTTCTCGCCCAGGCAGCGCACAGCACCGATGTGTTGTTGGTCATTTCAGGCGACCTCGGCAATGCCGGCAGGATCGTCGAACTGGTGGACCTGATCGGTCCGTCCTACGACCCGGAAACGCATGGGCCGCAGGTCGGGATGAACCTGGTCCAGGCCTATCTCCATCTTGATCGCCTGGACGAGGGCGAGGCGCTGCTGCATCGCCTGTACGCGCTCAACATTCCGCCGTTCAAGCAGCATCTGGATGCAATGGCCAGCCAGTACGAGGCGCGCCGGGAAGCAGGTGCATCATCGCGGCCGATCGACACTGAAGAACTGCAGATCGCGACCATGCCGTTCGAACTTCCGATCTGGCGTTACGGCCTGCGCGAGCCGCAGTGGCTGTTTGCGAACAAGCCCGACAGTGCGCGCAAGGTGACGTTCCTGATGCTGGGCAAGGTCGTGAGCGGCGAAGAGCGCGCGGAACAACAACGGGAAGATGAACTGGGGCGCCTGAGTCGCTCCATTCCGCTGTACCTGGCGGAAAGCGCCTACGAGTGGACATCCCTGCACGCCCACTCACTGGCCGCAGTGGTCAGGGGTGGCGGGCCGGTGCTGTTCGGTGCGCAGGACGAGGCCGGCGAACGCGAAACCGCGGCGGGGTTCGCGTCCAGTACGGATCTGCTGGTACTCGGTTCCATTGGTGAGGCAGGGAACCGCTGGACGGTCGATCTAGGCATCTGGGATACCGCCCGCGTGGCATTGATCGGGCGCGAAGCGGTGTCGTCGGACAGGGCAGGGTTGGAGGCCGCGATACTGGAGCTGGAAGGCAGGGTGCTTGCACGCCTGGGCGGCGTACAGAGCGCGCCGCACGATGCGATCTACACGCGGCCCACGGCGGAACAGATGCAGCCGTATCTGGGCGCGCTGGCGCAGTCACTGACGCTGTCCCTGGTCGCCAACGAGGTCACGCGGAAGCAGGATCTGTGGGGCGAGCGCAACCTGATCGAATGGCCGCTGCGGATGGCACTGCAGTGGCCGGAGCAGGAAGTGTTCAAGGCCCTGTACCTGTCGGGTATCAGCCACGCGGCGCGCTACGGCTCCGAGCTGCTCGGCGAGTTCGAGGGGCGTTCGTTCGCCCTGCTGCACGAGATGGGGCAAGCTAAATCGCCCCTGGTCGACCTTGGACCGCTGCTGCTGCATGCCTTTGGCCGGGCCGACGGGCTGGCAGCGGTGCGAAGGGACACCGCCGATGCCCATCGCCTTGCATGGATTGAACGGGTTGTCGGAGTTGGCTAGATTGTCGGCTCGACAGTAGCTCAACCGGAAGAGACGCTGATGCCATCGCGCCGGGACACAGTGTTGAGAGCCGCATTCGTGGTCGTCACCTGGCTGATCATCGTGGTGGTATCGGCCGAATTCCTGATGGCGGCGTATGCAAAGTACGGGCTTCTGGACAGCCCCGCGTACGGGCGCTTCGTGGATCGCCATGGCTGGCTGTGGCTGCACCTGGCTGGCGGCGTGGTGGCCATCGTTGCCGGGCCGGTCCAGCTGTTGGCACGCTGGTGGTGGGAACGTCCTGCGCTGCATCGGCGGGTTGGGTATCTCTACTTCGGTGGAGTCCTCACGGCCAGCGCGGCGGCGGCCGGATTGATCGCCACCACCCCGGCACCGCATTCCATCAAGATTGGTTTTGCCGGTACCGCGCTGGCATGGTTGACCACGGCGCTGTTGGCCATGAGTGCAATCCGCCGCAGACGTGTGGAGCGCCACAGGACGTGGATGATCCGCAACTACGCGGTGACCCTGGCGCCCGTCCTGTTCCGTTTGATGTTGCCGATGGCCATTGCTTCAGGACTGGCGCCAAGCGGAGCGCTCATCTCGTGCCTGCTGTGGGCAAGCTGGCTCTTGCCCCTTGTCACGGTGGAAGCGTTCCGGAGGAGAGAACGCGATCCGCTGAAGCACGATTACATACCTTCCTGAGGTAGTTCATGCCCGCACTTGCCCTGCTGTTTGCCGCTGCCGCCACCGCAAATACCCCGGCGGAACCTGATGCCGCCACCGTAGCCGCTATCGAGGCGACCTGCTTTGACTATGTGGATGGCCAGCTGGAAGCCGATCCCCAGCGGGTAGCGCGGTCATTGCATCCAGACCTGGCCAAGCGGATGGTGCTGGGCGAAACCCCGGACGAGCGGCTTGGCCTGCGCCGCATGAGCAAGGAAGAGCTGGTGGGCCTGACCCGCCAGGGCGCGCTGAAGACGCCCAAGGCGGAGTGGGACCGTACCTGCCGCGTGCTGGACGTTACCGGCAACGCGGCCTCGGTGCGGCTGGAGACGCCCTGGTTCGTGGACTACTTCCACATGGGCCGTTTCGGAGAGCGCTGGATCATCGTCAATGCGCTCTGGTACTCCAAGCCCAGAGCGGCCTCCACGGCACCGGCGGCGAAGTAATCAGGGCGAACAGGCCGCGTGATGTGACACCAGATCGGCAAGTCGCCCGCCGTCCGCAACAGCGGCAACATAGCCGTCGGGGCGCACCAGCACCCACTCGTCCGGCCCAAGTCCGTACGCGCGCTGGAAATGCCCATCGCCGTCGCGCAGGTCGCCCTTCGGCCCAATGAGGTGTACGTGCAGGCCGGCGCGCGGCGGCGCAGCGATTCGGTCGGCCGCATGGCCCAGCAGCGTCCAATGGATACCGCGGAGTACCTCGAACAATCGGATGGGTTGCCCGCCCGCGCCCTGCAGCGGTGCATCAGGCGCGCGGTCGCCGGGCTCGATGCGCCCCTCGCGCGATTCGGCCGGCAGCGTAAGCGAAGACACCCGATACCCCAGGTCGAGCTGCTGCACCTCACGCCCACGGCGGTTGTCGCCGCGCTGGGCGTGCTCGAGGAGTCTGGTAGCAAGACCGAGCATCGCCGCCGCAACGGGCCTGCGTTCTTCTTCGTAAGTGTCGAGCAGTACCTCTGGCGCACCTTCCAATACGGACGCCAGCTTCCAGCCCAGGTTGTATGCATCCTGTGCGCTGGTGTTCAGTCCCTGGCCGCCGGTAGGGGGATGGGTATGCGCCGCATCGCCAACCAGGAAGACCCGGCCAACGCGATACCGATCTGCCAGGCGCGCGTTCATCTGGTACGCGGAGCCCCACGAGACGCTCTCGACCGTGATGTCATCGCGCCCTGTCCGCTCGCGCACCATCGCGGCCAAGCCCTCGACGGACAGGTCCACCTCGCCCTCCAGCGGCACCGGTGCCTGCAACTGGAACAGATCCGTGCCCATGAGCGGGCACAGCGAGATGCGGCGTGCCATGTCGTGCTCGTTGAAGTTGTGCCACGCATCGCGGGACAGACCCTGCAGCACGATATCGGCGACGACGGCGCGAACGCCCAGGGTCTGGCCCGGGAAAGGAATCGCCAAAGACTGGCGCACGAAGCTGCGGCCGCCGTCGGCGCCGATCAGGTAACGGGTTCTGATCGTCTGCTCGCCGCTGGGCGTGGCGATGCGGACATGGACACCTTCGCCATCCTGATCGAAGCCGAGCAGCGTGTGGCTGAATTGCACGGCATGGCCCAGTTCGGCCAAGCGCTCGCGCATGACGGCTTCGGTGAGGAACTGCGGCACCATGAGCGGCTGGCGATAAGGCTCGGCGGGGGTAGCCAGCGCAGCTTCCAGCACCGCGCTGTCGGTGCTGCTGCCATCGGCATTGTGGGTACGCGAAAGGGGGTACGGCCCGCCGGTAGCGAACAACCGGTTGAGGATGCCCATGTCCTCGAACATCTCCTGGCTGCGGGGCTGGATGCCCTTGCCGCGCGAGCCATGGAAAGGCTGGTCGCGCTGCTCCAGCAGCCTGAAGGACACGCCACGCCGGGCCAGTTCGATGGCCAGGGTCATACCAGCGGCACCGGCGCCACAGATCACAACATCAGGGGTGTTACTCATCGGTTTCTCCAGGTATGTGTAATATGCACGTATTTGGAGGGGATGCTATGCCTGCGAAAAAGAGAGTGCAAGATACACATATTTCAGCCGGGCTGAAGTCGCTGCACCTGTCCATGGTCAGCCTTGTCAGCGTGATGAACCGCCCGCGCAACGACGAGCGACTCCTGCAGGAAGCGGGGGTAAAGCTGGACCAGGCTCTGTTCCGGCTGCTGGTGGTGATCGAGCGGGTCGGGCCGATCGGGGTGGTCGAATTGGCTGACCGGCTGGGCCGCGATTACACGACCATCAGCCGGCAGGTGGCCAAGCTGGCAACCATGGAACTGATCACCCGCCAGGGCAATCCGCAGGACCGCCGGATCCGCGAGGCCACCATTGCGCCCAAGGGCAAGGAGATGACTGACCGCTTGGACGCCGCGCGCGAGCGGATGGGCAGGGTCATCTTCGAATCATGGGAGCCGCAGGAGGTATCGGACCTGGTGCGGCTGATGGCGAAATTCGCCGATGCAATGGAAGCGGTCGAACGTGGGACACCGGAGTAGAGCCACCGAGGCGCTGGCCAACGCGCACTGGCCGAGGCGATAGGCAGCGGCCAACCGCTTCGTTTCGAATCCGTGCCCGGGGTGCCGGGATTACCTGCTCAGCCCGTTGCAGCAACACACCACTGAATCGCTGCGCGAGCGCTGACCCGACCGCGCGCGATGCCGAGCTTGCAGCCGCACAGGATCAGACCTGCGCCATGCCGCCGTCCACGAACAGCTCGATGCCGTTGACGAAGCTCGCCTGGTCAGAGGCCAGGAATGCCACGGCGTTGGCCACTTCCTGCGGTTCGCCCAGTCGTCCCAGGGGCACCTGCGCTGCCAGGTGGTCGAACAGACCCTGACGGGCGTCGTCGGGCACCAGATCGCCGAGGCCGGGCGTGCGGATCGGCCCGGGGCTGACTACGTTGACCCGGATGCCGCGCTCCTTCAGGTCCAGCGCCCAGGAACGGGCGAAGTTGCGCACTGCTGCCTTGCTGGCGCTGTACACGCTGAAATTGGCCGTGCCCTGGATGGACACGGTAGAGCCGGTGAGGATGATCGATGCCCCATCAACCAGCAGCGGCAGCGCCTTCTGCACGGTGAACAGGACGCCGCGGACGTTGGTGGCGAAGATGCGGTCGAAGTGCTCTTCGGTAATAGCTCCCAGCGGCAGCATGTCGCCGCCACCGGCGTTGGCGTGCAGGATGTCCAGCCTGCCAGCCTGCGTGGCGATCCGGGCGTAGACCGTGTCCAGGTCGGTGGGAAGCGCCGCATCAGCGCGAATCCCGGTGGCGGCTGGACCGATCGCGGCGACGGCCGCGTCCAGTTCGGCCTGGCGCCGGCCGGTGATGAAGACAGTGGCGCCCAGCGACGCGAGGTGGCGGGCGCTGGCCAGGCCGATGCCCGAGGTGCCGCCGGTGACGAGGGCGATCTTACCGGTAAGGAAGGCGGTGCTCATGATGTTCTCCGTTGGACGAGCGGGAGGATTCCCGCCGCTGTTGGGAGAACGATAGGCTTGGCCGATTGGTGGATAAAGATGGATTAATGAGAATAACTATGCATGTACGTGCATAATGGGCGCATGAACCAACTTTCCGCCATCCGTGCTTTTGCCCGGGTCGTCGAAGCGGGCAGCTTCATCCGCGCCGCCGAGTCCCTGGACATGCCCACCGCCACCCTCAGCAAGCTGGTGCGCGAGCTGGAAGCGCACCTGGGCGTACGCCTGCTGCAGCGGACCACGCGACGTGTATCGGTGACGGCCGAGGGGCAGGACTACTACGAGAAGGCCGGTCGTCTGCTGCGTGACCTGGAGGATATCGATGCGTCGTTCAGTGCCGCGCGGGGCACGCCGCGGGGACTGTTGCGCGTGGACGTTGGCGGGTCGACCGCACGCGACGTGCTGGTGCCCGCGCTGCCGGCGTTCATGGCGAGGTACCCGGATATCCGCATCGAGCTGGGCGTCTCCGACCGGCCGGTGAACCTGATTGGTGAGAACGCCGACTGCGTGATCCGCGGCGGGCCATTGGACGATTCATCGCTGGTTGCGCGCCATGTTGGCGATGCCACCTTGATCACCTGCGCCAGCCCGGGCTACCTGAAAGCGCATGGCGTGCCCGCCTACCCCGAAGAACTTCGCAACGGGCACCGGCTGGTGAGCTACGTGCTCAGCTCCACCGGGCGCGCCGTGCCGTTCCGCTTCCGGGGTGATGCGGGAAGTGTGGAGATCAAGGGCGGGCACCGTCTTGGCATCAATGAAAGCAACGCCCACCTGGCCGCGGCGATTGCGGGCTTGGGGCTGGTCCAGACCTTCAGCTATGCCGCCGCGCCTGCACTGGCCAGCGGTGCGCTGGTGGAAGTGCTGCGGGCCTGGCGGCCGGCGCTGTATCCGTTCCACGTGGTGTATCCGCACAACCGGCACGTGACCCACCGCCTGCGGGTGTTCATCGACTGGCTGGCGGAAATGATGCCAGGGCTGCTGGCAGCCGGTTTCCAGGAACTCGACACCGACGCGCGGGTGGACAAGCCGGCGACCACGGGTCGTTACAGGGTGCGGGCGTGAGCACACAGCGCCATACAGTTGCGAGGTGCTTGATCGCGGCGGCTTCGTGCGCGCCGCTTACGGCGTTGGCGACCAATTACACAGGCGTGCTGACGACCGCAATTGGCATTCCATTGCTTTTCGTCGCAGCAGGCTTGCTGCTGACCCTGCTGATCGTGCGCACGCAGACGCGGACATGGCTGACGTGGCTGGCGACGCTGCTTGCGCTGGCCCTGTTGCTGGCGGGCGTGTGGGTATTCGAGATGGATACGTGGCGGCTCTGGCCGTACGCCACTGACAGCCAACGCGTAACCAAGGGCGCAACAGTGGCGGTGTATTGCACACTTTGGTTGGCGGTATTGGTTCAGACATGCTTACTCTGGATACTCAGGCCGCGACGACCACAGGCGCATTGACCTTCCCACCATCCGGGCAGATCCCCGGGCAACGAGGCAACCATGGCAGATCCTTACAACAGCGCCGCACACCCGTCGACCGCGACCCGACTGGACGATTCCATGGTGACCACCGCCTTCGAGCTGCCCGGTTTCCGGATCACGCGCAACCTCGGGGTGGTACGGGGCATTACGGTGCGCTCGCGCTCCATCGTCGGCAACTTCCTGGGCGGTATCCAGACGCTGTTCGGCGGCAACATCACCATCTATACCGAGCTGTGCGAGCAGGCGCGCGAGGAGACCTATCGCGATATGGCCAAGCATGCACGGATGCTGGGGGCCAACGCGATAATCGGCATGCGCTACGACGCGACCGACATCATGACCGGGCTGACCGAGGTGCTGTGCTATGGCACGGCGGTGGTGGTGGAGCCGTTGCGGTGATTCGTTCAAGGGCGATACGCGGTTTGTATCGTGGACTGCTGCAGGTGGTATTGGCGCTGCGCATGCTGTCGGCACGATCCTGTGCGGATGCAGACGCACGACGATGTTTCATTTGAAGGGCAGGTTGGGCTGGTCACCGGTGCAGCCAGTGGACTGGGCCTGGCCTACAGCAGGCTGTTGGCCTCGCGCGGTGCGCGGGTTGTCATGCATGACGTGGGCGCCGGGCTGGATGGAAGCGGGCAGGACCCGGCGCGGATCGATGCGACGGTGGCGCTGCTGCGCGGTACCGGGCTGCAAGTGCATGCCGCGCACGTGGCGATCGACCAGCGCGACGGCTGCCGCGCGCTGATCGCCGACATCGTCGCCCGCCATGGCCGGATCGACTTCATCATCCACAACGCGGGGTGGGTGGAGTACCAGCAGATCGATGCGCTGGAGGAAGACCGCTTCGACCACATGATGACCATCGCGGCCAAGGCGCCGCTGTGGCTGGCCGAGGCGGCGTGGCCGTCGATGCAGGCACGCCACCATGGCCGCATCGTGCTGACCACCTCCGATCGCGCGCTGTATCCGCAGTACGTGCAGAAGGGCTTGGCCGCGTATGCGGCCGCGAAGATGGCAGCGGTGGGTATCGTCAACGTGCTGGCCGCTGAAGGCGCACCGCACAACATCGTGGTCAATGCCATCTCGCCGGTGGCCAAGACCCGCATGTGGGGTGTGGAGGGCGAGCCCGATGAGCTGCACCCGGATGCAGTGGCGCCGGGCGTTGCCTTCCTTGCATCAACGGCCTGCCACGATGGCGGCTGGATCCTGCGTGCCAGCAACGGCCAGTTCCACGCAACCCGCAGCGTAGAGGCCGACGATGTGGCCTACCCGCGCGACCTGCGCGCCACGTCCGCCGACAGCATCGAAGACATCGCCGCGCAATGGTCGCGCATCGCGCAGCCCACGGTGGAACCACGCAGGTAGTCAACGGCACGGCATACTGGCGGGGTTTCCGTCCAGCGCATGCATGCCCATGGTTGATCTCCGCCTGCTTCGCCAGTTCGTTGCTGTTGCTGAAGAGCTGCACTTCCACCGCGCGGCCGCGCGCCTGCACATGTCGCAGCCACCGCTGACAGCGGCCATCCGCAAGCTGGAAGACGAGATCGGCAGCGAGCTGATCCAGCGCGGCAACCGCACCCTTGGCCTCACCGCCGCCGGGGCAGTGCTGCTGGCCGAGGCACGCCTGCTGCTGCAGCAGGCCGACCATGCGCTGGTCGCCACTCGCGATGCGGCTGAAGGGCGCACCGGTACCGTGCGGCTGGGCTATGTGGGAAGCGCGCTGTACGGGCGCCTGCCCGGGGTGATCCGCAGCTTCCGCCAGGGCAGCCCGGACGTTCGCCTGGAGTTGATCGAAGCCACCTCCGCACGCCAGATCCAGATGCTGCGCGAACAGCGGATCGACGTGGGCGTGGTGATTCCACCGGTGTTCGAGGCCGACGACATGCGGCTGCAGGCATTCGACAGTGACCGCCTGGCGATCGCGCTGCCGCGCGCGCACCCGCTAGCAGAGCAGGCGCATCTCACTGTCGCGATGTTGGCCGACGAACCGTTCGTGCTGTGGCCGGCGCGCGAGGGCAGGGGCTTCCATTCGCAGGTCGTGCGCCTGTGCGCGGCGGCAGGATTCACACCGCGGGTGGTGCAGGAAGCGCACGGCATGCACGCGGTGCTGTCACTGGTGGCGGTGGAGGCGGGCATCTCGGTGGTGCCCGCCAGCATGGCCGGGTTCCGCAGTGCGGAAGTCGCCTATCACCCGTTGGCGGGGGGCGAGGCCACGTTCGAGCTGCAGCTGTGCCTGCGCGCAGATGAAGCATCGCCGGCGGCACTCAACTTCGCCCGCCACGGGGCCGGGGGCCGACCGGGCAATGCCGACCGGTAGTGCCGACCGTTGGTCGGCGCCGCGAGCCCGGATCACCCCGTCACCGGGTGCGTTTCACCCAGGCGCGCACTACCAGGCCGATCAATGCGGCGAAGACGACCCATGACACCACATCGAACACGCCATCGCCAACCAGCGCGCTGACCAGACCCAGCAGGCTTGCCGCGGCGATCCACGCTGGCGCCGTGAACGGGCTGCCATTGGGCGCAGGCGTCCGGCTCATGCAGCACCTCCGGTTTTTTCAGCGCGCTCGATCTCGGTTACCCGCGCCTCGGTGCTGCCGCGCTTGAACCACAGGTACAGGCCGCTGACCAGTACCGCGATGGTGAGCAGGTCCAGCAGCGCCCACAGGATCTTCAGCGGCAGCTTGCCGTAGTCGCCGAAGTGCAGCGGCTGGCTGAGCAGCAGCACGCTCATGTAGGTGGGCAGCTGCGGCTGGGCGGTGAGTTCACCGGTGGCCGCATCGATCAGCACCGGGCGGTACAGGCGTTCGGTGAGCGGGGTGTTGCCCTGCATGAACACGCCATAGTGATGATCGCCGCTGTAGCCGGTGCCCGGGAAGCTGACAAAGGCCGGGCGCATGCCGGGCTCGGCAGCGCGTGCGGTGTCCACCGCGGCCTGCAGCGAGGCCAGCGTGGTCGGGCGCGGCTTGCCGGCGTAACGCGCGGCGAACTCGCCCAGCTGCTGGCTCTGCCAGGCGGTTTCCAGTGGCTTCGCGATCGTGTTGATGGCGCCGGTGATACCCACCACCAGCGCCCAGCCAAGGGTGACCACGCCGATCACGTTGTGCAGGTCCAGCCAGGCCAGCCGGCGGCTGCGCCCGGTGCGCAGGGTGCCGAAACGCTGGCGGCGCATGAAGGGGCCGTACAGCACCAGGCCGGAGATGATCGCCACGGCGAACAGCAGGCCCATCGCGCCCATGAACAGCATGCCGGGCAGGCCGAGGAACAGGTCGGTGTGCAGCCGGTACAGGAAGTACATCACCCCTTCGTTGAACTGCGGCGCGGGCAACACTTCACCGCTGCTGGCATCGAGCAGTGCGGTCTTCATCTGCGGCGGCGGCGTGGCCGGCTCGGTGCCGGTGTTGACGTACACCGTGTGGCCGTCCCAATCCCAACCCACGAACAGCGGCACGTTGCCCGGGTACTGCGCCACGGCGGTGCGGACCTGTTCATCCAGGTTGCGATGCGCGGCCTGCGGCTGCGGGTTGTCCACGTGCGGTTCGCTGAGGTGGGCGATTTCCTCGCCGAACACCAGCGGCAGGCCGGTCACGCACAACAGCAGCAGGAACAGGGTGCAGACCAGGCTGGTCCACTTGTGGACCAGGAACCAGGCTTTGATGGTGGAACGTTGCATTGAATTCTCTGGCGGCGGCTGGAGAGGGTACGGACACGGTAGTGCCGGGCCACGCCCGGCACACCGTCAGAACCGGTACGAAATCGTTCCGGTCACCGTGCGCGGGTTGCCGGTGAAGCAGTCACCGAAATTACGGCACGGGGCGAAGTACTTCTTGTCGCTCAGGTTGGTGATGTTCAGCGCCATCGTCCAGTCGGTCACCTGCACTTCGGCCAGCGCGTCCACCAGCGTGTAGCTGGGCGTGCGGATGAAACCGCCGTAGCCCAGCGACTGGGTGTTGCCCACGTAACGGCCACCAACGCCCAGTCGCAGGCGCGCGTCGTCGACCAGCTGGAAGGCTTTGCCCAGCCATACCGAGGCCAGTTCCTGCGGGGTGTCGTTGAGGCGCTGGTTCACTTCCATGGCGAAGTTGCTCTTGGTCACTTCGGCCTTGTTGCGCGAGTACGCCGCGGTGAGGGTGACGTCGTGCGCGAACTGGAACTGGCCCTCGACTTCCACGCCCTTCGATTCGATCTCACCGGTCTGGATCACGTTCAACACGTTGTCCGGATCGTTGGTCTGGCGGTTGGTCTCGGTGATGCGATAGGCCGCCAGGGTGACCAGCATGTTCGACGCCGGCTGCCACTTGATGCCGCCTTCCCACTGGTCGCCCTGCATCGGCTTGAACGCACGGCCGTACAGATCCTGGCCGGTCACCGGCAGGAACGACTCGCTGTAGCTGATGTACGGCGACACGCCCGCGCCGATCTCGCCGATCAGGCCGGCGCGGTAGGTGGTGGCGTTGTCGGTCTGGCTGGGCAGGCCTTCGGTCTTGCTGCGCGCATGGTCGCGGCGTGCGCCCAGCACCAGCGAGACGCGGTCGGCCCAGCGGATCTGGTCCTGCAGGTACACGCCCAGCTGGGTGGTCTGCTGGTCGGGCAGGCGGTCCCAGCCGTTGATGGTCACGCCGGTGGAGATCGGGTTGTAGATGTCGATCGGGGTCGGGGTGGCATCCAGGTTCCAGGACTTCTCGCGGTAATCGCTGTAGTCCACGCCGGCCAGCAGCAGGTGCTGGAACGCGCCGGTGGCGAAGTCGAACTGCACCGCGTTGTCGCTGGTCAGCGAACGCACGTCCGGGCGCACGCCGTAGGCATTGCGGTTGAGCACGCGCTTGTCGGCATCGATGAACGGGTCCAGCGGATTGGAGTAGGTGTCCGGGTACAGTTCGCGGAATTCGGTCTTGCCATCCAGATAGCGCACGGCCGAGCGCAGGCTGATGCTGTCGCTGAAGCTGTGGTCGAACAGGGCGGTGACGCTGTACACGCGCGAATCGAGTTTGTCGAAATCGCGGTCGCCCAGGAACGTCGATGGATCCAGGCGCGGTGAACCGGCCGGTGCATTCAGGGTCGCCACCACCGGCAGGAACTGCTGGCTGGAGGCGGTCTTGTCGTGCTGGTAGCTGGCCAGCACGGTGAGGGTGCTGCGCTCGCCCTGCCAGCTGATCGACGGCGCCAGGTACACGCGGTCATCGTCGATGGTGTCAGTCTGCATGCCGGATTCGCGCACCAGGCCGACGAAACGACCGGCCAAGGTGCCGGCGTCGTTCAGGGTGCCGGCCACGTCGCCCTGGAACTGTCTGCGGTCGAAGTTGCCCAGCTGCAGGGCCACTTCGCCGCCCAGGTCGCCGAAGGTCGGGCGCTTGGTGATGGCATTGATGATGCCGCCGGTGGCGCCGGCGCCGTACAGCACCGACGAGGGGCCGCGCAGCACTTCCACCCGCTCCAGGCCGTACACCTCGGTGCGTGCCAGCGGATTGAAGCCGTAGCTGCGGCGCAGGCCGTCCAGGTATTGCACCGGGTCCAGGCCGCGAACGGTGCTGCCGTCGCTGCGGGTATCCAGGCCGTAGGCATCGGCGGTCACGCCCGCGCTGTAGCGCAGGGTTTCCTGCAGGTTGCGGGCGCCGCGGTCGGTGAACAGCTCGCGGGTCACCACGCTGATCGCCTGCGGGGTCTGGGTGAGCGGGGTATCGGTCTTGGTGGCGGTGCTGGCGCGGTCGGCGACCACGCTGACCGCGTCCAGGGTACGGGCGGCGCTGCTGTCCTGGGCATGGGCCATGGCCGACGCCAGCAGGGTGGGAACCAGCAGGAGCAAGGGCGAACGGCGCGACAGGGCAGGCATGACGGGGTTCCCGGTGACTAAGGGCCCGGATTATCGGGAGGTGAGGATGCGAACGCAAATGAATCTCAGATACAAGCCTGTGGGGCGCGGTTTTCATCCCTCTGCCACATCCCCTGCACGAGCCCTACGCGGTGCCGGTCTTAACGTAGTCCGTCCCCCGTTTCGTCATTGGAGACACGCCATGAATACCCTGCAGACGGCCGCCCGGGCGATGCGCAACGGCCTGGAGGAGATGGCGGCCCTGTTGGTGGGCGAGCGCGCCGAGGACCTGCGCCGTGACGATACCGCCGCGCCCGGGGTGGGTATTCCGATGCCGCGCCGGTTGCCACTCCGCCGCGCGCTGCCGCGCGCCCGCAAGGGCATGGCGCCGTGGCAGAAGGTGGGCGCCCCGCGTCGCTGAGCGAACCTGAACAGGGGAACATGTCCCCCACACCGCGGTTATGGCTAACTAGCGCCCCGACCAACCGACGGAACGATGTGTGAAGACAGCAGGACGATGGGGGCTGGCCGTATTGATGCTGGTCGCAGCGCTGTGGGTAGCCGGGCTGCTGGCGTACCAGCTTTCCGGGCCGGGTTGGCTGAAGGGTGTGCTGTTGGCGGGGTGGGGCGCCTTTGCGCTTGCCACCGCCGTGGCCGTTGGCCGCGCCCGCGCCGGGCGCTGGCCGGGCCCGCTGTTCGTAGCCGCGCTGGTGCTCTGCGGCGTGTGGTGGCTGCTGCTCAGCCCGCGCCAGGACCGGGTATGGGCCGATGATGTCGCCCAGCGGCTGAAAGTGGTGGAGTTCGACGGCTCCCGGGTGGTGCTCGACAACGTGCGCAACTTCACCTGGCGCACCGATGACGACCACGACGTGCGCTGGGAGCGCCGCGAGTACGACCTGGACCAGCTGCGTTCGGCCGACCTGGTGCTGTCGTACTGGATGGGGCCGATGATCGCGCACACGCTGGTGTCGTTCGGCTTCGCCGATGGCCGCCAGCTGGTGTTCTCGCTGGAGATCCGTAAAGAGCGCGGCGAATCGTTCTCGGCGCTGGGCGGGTTCTTCCGCAAGTTCGAGATGACCCTGGTGGCGGCCGAGGAAACCGACATCGTGCGGGTGCGCAGCAACGTGCGCGGCGAGGATGTGTACCTGTATCGCCTGAAGGGCATGACCCGCGACCAGCTCAAGGGCCTGTTCGTGTCCTACCTGGGCGAGGCGCGCAGACTGGATGCGGCACCGGCGTTCTACAACACGCTGACCAGCAACTGCACCACCATCGTGTACGAACTGGCCAAGCAGATCGCGCCGGGCTTGCCGCTGGACTACCGGCTGCTCGCCTCCGGCTATTTCGCCGAGTATGCGCGTGACCTGGGCGTGCTCACGCCCGGCGTGGACTTCGCCACGCTGAAGGCGCGCGGGCGCATCACCGATCGCGCGCGTGCCGCTGGCGATGATCCGCGCTTCTCGCAGCTGATCCGCGTCGGCGTGCCGGGCATCGACCCGGAGGTGCAGCCATGAGCCGGCTCCTTCGCCGTGGTGCGCCCCTGCTGGCGGTGCTGCTTTCGCTGCTGCTGTCCAGTGGCTGCGCCATGGTCACCATGAAGCAGGTCTCGCCCACCGATTACCTGGCCAACAAGCGCGGCGATGTGCTCACCTCCGGCAAGTTCAGCATGGCCTCGCAGGAAACGCTGAGCGTGATTGGCCTGGACGTGGCGCTGTGCGAGAAGGATGTTGCCGCCTGCGAGAAGACCCTGAAGGACACCCGCGACCTGCCCGAGGAACAGCGGCTTTCAACGCTGTCCGAGCTGTGGGTGAAGAACGCGCTGGCACTCACGCCCAAGCCGAAGGACCGCGACAAGACCCCGATGTCCGATGCGGCGCTGGATGCGTGGCTGGAAGCAGCGCGGTACGCGTATGCCTACCTGTTCTTCAGCGGGCGCACGCCGTCGGACCGCGCGTTCGAAGACCGCCAGACCCAGGTGCGCGACTACTACAACTACGCCGCCGAACAGACCGCCACGGTGGTGTTCAAGCGCAGCCGCGAAAGCGCGCTGGAAGGGGAGGACTACAACGCCGCGGTGGCGGGCGAGCGCTGGACGCTGACCTCGGACTTCGACGAGCTGCGCCTGGCCAGCATTCCCACCACGATGGTGTCGGCATCCTCGGTGAGTTTCGCCGGCCTGCGCAGTACCTATCGCCGCGACGGCTTTGGTGCCGAGCTGGTGGTGGTGATGGACCCGCCCAAGCTGATCGCGCCGGTGGACGGTGAGAAGGCCGAGATTCCGCAGTACAGCGAGATGTCGGCAATCAATGCCACCGCGTTGCTGCGCTTCAAGGGCGATACGCTGCAGCAGGTGCTGGACACCACCCAGGTGCTGTTCGACGTGTATTCGCCTGAATCCACCGAAAGCGTGGACCTGCATGGCGAGAAGGTGCCGCTGGCCGGCAACTTCACCGCCGCCTACGGCATGTGGCTGGCCCAGTCCGGCTTTGCCACCCAGTCGCTGCGCACGCTGTTCGGCCTGAGCGAAGGCATTGCCGAACCGCACATGTACCTGATGCAGCCGTGGGATCCGAACCGCCGCATCATCTTCATGCTGCATGGGCTGGGCAGCAGCCCGGAGGCCTGGGTGAACGTGGCCAACGAGATCCTGGGCGATCCCGAGCTGCGCAGACACTTCCAGGTGTGGCAGGTGTACTACCCGACCAATGCGCCGATTGCACTGAACCGTTTCGAGATCGACCAGGCGTTCGACAACACGCTCCGGCATTTCGACCCGAAGGGCACCTCGCGTGCGTCGAAGGACATGGTGTTCATCGGCCACAGCATGGGGGGCGTGCTGGCCCGGTTGCTGGTCACCAGTTCCGGCGACACGTTGTGGAACCAGCTGCTGGCCAACTACGACCTGAAAGGTGAACGGCTCAAGCGCGTCCAGGCCAAACTGGGCCCGCTGCTGCACTTCGATGCCGAACCGAACGTGGAGCGCGCCATCTTCATCGCCGCACCCCACCAGGGCACCGATATCGCGGGCAACCGGGTCGGACGCTTCATCGGGCGCCTGGTGCGCCTGCCGATCACCATCCTCGGCAAGTTCGAGGATGTGTTCCAGGCCCTGCAGCAATCCGAAGTGCAGTCGGCGCAGGCCACCAAGCTGCAGATTCCCAACAGCATCGACAACCTCAAGGCCACCGATCCGTTCGTGAAGGCGGCCGCCGCCCTGCCTATCATGCCGGGCCTGAAGTACCACTCGATCATCGCCCAGCGCAAACCCGAGGTGCCGCTGGAGCAGTCCGACGACGGCCTGGTGCCCTACTGGAGCGCGCACCTGCCCGGCGCGGTGTCGGAGAAGGTGATCATCTCCGGCCACAGCGTGCAGGAAACCCCGCAGGCGGTGCTGGAGATCCGGCGGATCCTGCGCGAAGACCTGGAAGAGGTGGCGCCGTAGCGGTCAGACCCGCCGCGCCACCACCACGCTCGCAGCGGCCAGCAGCAACATGATCGCGAACGTCTGCAGGTAACCCAGGGTCACATCCACCGACAGCATCAGCGCGAACAGCGAGCCGGAAATGGCCAGCGTGGTGGCCACGCCCAGCGCCTCGCTCAACTGCAGCGCAGAGGTGTTCGCGCCCTGCTGCGCCGGCGGTGACAACGACAATGTCAGCACCGACAGGCTCGGGTAGATCAGCCCCATGCCAAGTCCGGTCAAGGTCCACCCGGCCAGCGCCAGGGCCAACGGTACGCCGGGCTGGATCGCCAGCGCGGTGCCGATGATGCCGGTGCACATCAGCAGCGCGCCGGCGGTGAGCAGCTGGCGACGCGACAGCCCCTGGCCCCCATGGCCCTGGAACCACGACCCGCTGAACCAGCCCAGCGCGCCCAGGCTCAACGCCACCCCGGCCAGCAGCGGGCTCAGGCCACGCTCACGCTGCAGCAGCAGCGGCAGGAACGCCTCGCAACCAAAGAACGCCGACGCCGCGATACCGCGCAGGGCGATCACGCTGGGCAGGCCACGGCGCAGGCGCAGGGTGCCGCGCGGCAGCAGCTTCCAGCTGCACAGCGCCAACAGCGCCACCGCCGGCAGCAGCACGGCCAGCGCCGGCCAGCCAACCTGCTGGCCGCCCACGTACAGCAGCAGCGCGCCCACGGACGCACCGATCGCCCAGCGCACCACGCTGCCCTCCGAACGCGGCGCGGCAGCCAGCGGCGGCACCTCGCGCAGCGCCGGCCGCAAAAGCAGCGCGGCCGGGATGGCCAGCAACGGCACGCCCAGGAACACCCAGCGCCAGCCGGCGTGCTGCACGATCAACCCGCTGATGGCAGGGCCGATCAGCGAGGGAACCACCCAACCTGCCGAGAACGCGGCAAAGACGCGTGGCCGCAGCGATTCGGGGAAGGTGCGCCCGACCAGCACGTACAGCGACACGGAAATGGCACCGGCGCCCAGCCCCTGCAGCAGCCGGCCGATCACCAGCACCGGCATGTGCTGGGCCAGCCCGGCCACCAGCAGGCCCGCGATGAAGCAGCACAGGCCCAGCCACAACGGCCGGGCAGGGCCAAGCCGGTCGCTCCAGCGGCCCGCCAGGGTCATGCCGATCACGCTGGTGGCCAGCGTGCCGCCGAACGCCAGCGCATACAGGCGCAGGCCATCCAGCTCACGCGCCACGGTGGGCATGGCCGCAGCCACGGCCAGCGCTTCGAACGCGTGCAGCGACACCAGCGCGACCATGCCGATGGTGGTGGCGCGGTAGCGCGGCGAGAGGATCGACGTGGGCGCGTCGGCGGGCAGTACAGCGACATCGGAAGACATGCGGATTCCAGAAACGAAGAAGCGCGGTGCTTGCGGCACACCGCGAGGTGCCGCACGATGACACCTTAACCATGGTTGAGGTCAAGCAGTGATCGCGCAGGAGCTGAGTGTAGGCGACGTGGCACGTCGCAGCGGCGTGGCGGTATCGGCGCTGCACTTCTATGAGCGCAAGGGCCTGATCCGCAGCCTGCGCACGGCCGGCAACCAGCGTCGCTTCAGCCGCGACGTACTGCGTCGGCTGGCGGTGATCCGCGTCGCACAGCGGGTGGGCATGCCGTTGGAAGCGGTGGCCAATGCATTTGCGGCGCTGCCGGAAAACAAGACGCCGACCCGCGCCGAGTGGGCGAAGATGTCGGCGCTGTGGCGCGGCGAGCTGGATCAACGCATCGAGGAACTGCTGCTGCTGCGCGACCAGCTCACCGACTGCATCGGCTGTGGGTGTCTTTCACTGAAGCGCTGCCGGTTGGCCAATCCCGGAGACGCGTTGGGCGAGCAGGGGGATGGCGCGCAGCGCTGGGGCTGACCCGGATCAGTCGTTGGCCGCCGACAACGCCTGTCCCCGTCGCGTCGCCGCGTCGATCGCCCGCGCCACGATCGCTTCGAAGTCCTCGCCCTGGAAGCTCTCGATCGCGGCCTGCGTGGTGCCGTTCGGCGAGGTGACGCGCCGACGCAGCTCTGCCGGGGATTCGCCGGATTCGTCCAGCATGCGGCTGGCGCCCAGCAGGGTCTGCACCACCAGCGTGCGCGCGGCGTCGGCCGGCAGGCCCTGCGCGATACCGGCTGCTTCCATCGCCTCGGCCAACAGGAACACATAGGCCGGGCCACTGCCGGAGACGGCGGTGACCGCATCCATGCGTGCTTCATCCTCGATCCACACCGTGCGCCCGGCGCTGGCCAGCACGGCGTCGGCCTGGCCACGCTGTTCGGCGCTGACCCCGGCGGTGGCAAACAGACCGGTCACGCCTGCACCCAGCAGCGCCGGGGTATTGGGCATGGCGCGTACCACCGCGCCGGTACCGCCCAGCCAGCGCAGCAGTTGCGCACTGGTGATGCCGGCGGCGATGGATACCACCAGCGGGGCCTGGGCCTGGGCGATCTCCGCCAGCGACGCACAGACATCGCGCAGCACCTGCGGCTTCACCGCCAGCACCCATACCACGCCCTGCGCGGCCGCTTCGCTGGCGCTGGCGTAGGTCTTCACGCCGAAGTCGGTGGTGAGCTGGCTGCGCAGCCCGGCCACCGGTTCGGCCACATGGATGTTGCCCGGGGCAGTGCCCTGGCGGACCAGGCCGGCGATCAGGCTGCGCGCCATGTTGCCGCCGCCGATGAAGGTGATCGAAGTGCTCATTGGGCATCCTTGTATGTGGTCCGGGCAGCGGGGCAGGGGCCCGCGCTACGGGTGGGTGGGCCCCTCAATGCCGTGCGCCGAACAAGGCGGTGCCGACGCGGACCATGGTCGCGCCATGGGCAATGGCGTCGGGATAGTCGCCGCTCATGCCCATCGAGAGGGTGTCGGCCTGCGGGTAGCGGGTGGCCAGCTCGGCAAACAGCGCGTGCATGCGTTCAAAGGCCTGGGCGCGTCGAGCCGCGTCCGGCCACGGCGCAGGGATGGCCATCAGCCCGCGCAGGCAAAGGCGTGGTTCGGCGGCGATGGCGGCGGCCAGCGCCGGCACGGCGTCGGGCGTGCAGCCGTGCTTGCTGCCTTCATCGTCGATATTGACCTGCACCAGCACGTTCAACGGCGGCAACGCGGCCGGGCGGTGCGTAGCCAGCGCGGTAACCAGCTTGGCCCGGTCCACGCTCTGCACCCAGTCGAAGCGCTGCGCGGCCAGGTCGGCCTTGTTGGACTGCAGGTGGCCGATCAGGTGCCACTCCAGCCCCAGGGCCGCCAGCGCATCGATCTTTGCCACCGCTTCCTGCACGTAGTTCTCGCCAAACGCGCGCTGGCCCTGCGCCGCCAGCGCCGCCACGGCCTCGGCCGGCTGGGTCTTGGACACCGCCAGCAGGCGCGGCGGTGGCCGCCCGGCGGCCGTGGCCGCGTTGTGCAGGTTCAGCAGCAGGGTGGGCAGGGGCAGGGCGGTCACGGGTGGGCGCTCACGGGGCAGGACACAAAGAGATTTCGCGGTGGATCAGGGAGGCTATACTGCCGACCGGGGAAAGATCCTTCCAGTCGCAGCAGTCTATGGGGAGTAGCAGCGTATGGATATCGCCGAGCTGTTGGCGTTTTCCGTTAAGAACAAAGCGTCGGACCTTCATCTGTCGGCAGGCCTGCCGCCGATGATCCGCGTGGACGGCGATGTCCGTCGCATCAACATTCCGGCCTTGGACCACAAGCAGGTCCACGCGCTCGTTTACGACATCATGTCGGACAAGCAGCGCCGCGATTACGAGGAATTCCTCGAAGTCGACTTCTCGTTCGAGATTCCCAGCCTGGCGCGCTTCCGCGTCAACGCGTTCAACCAGAACCGTGGCGCCGGTGCGGTGTTCCGTACCATTCCGTCCGAAGTGCTGACCCTGGAAGACCTGAACACGCCGCCGATCTTCCGCGAGCTGATCGACCAGCCGCAGGGCCTGATCCTGGTGACCGGCCCGACCGGTTCGGGCAAGTCGACCACGCTGGCGGCGATGATCGACTACATCAACAAGAACGAATACGGCCACATCCTCACCGTCGAGGATCCGATCGAATTCGTGCACACCTCGCAGAAGTGCCTGATCAACCAGCGCGAAGTGCACCGCGATACGCACGGCTTCAACGAAGCACTGCGTTCGGCACTGCGTGAAGACCCGGACATCATCCTGGTCGGCGAACTCCGCGACCTGGAAACCATCCGGCTGGCGCTGACCGCCGCCGAAACCGGCCACCTGGTGTTCGGCACGCTGCACACCAGCTCGGCGGCCAAGACCATCGACCGCATCATCGACGTGTTCCCCGCCGGCGAAAAGCCGATGGTGCGTTCGATGCTGTCCGAATCGCTGCGCGCGGTGATTTCGCAGGCACTGCTCAAGAAGGTGGGCGGCGGGCGCACCGCCGCGTGGGAAATCATGGTCGGCACCCCGGCCATCCGCAACCTGATCCGCGAAGACAAGGTGGCGCAGATGTACTCGGCGATCCAGACCGGCCAGCAGATGGGCATGATGACGCTCGACCAGCACCTGCAGGACCTGGTCAAGCGCAGCCTGATCACGCGCAACCAGGCCAAGGAATACGCCAAGGACAAGCGCATCTTCGAATGATGGACATGCCGGGCAATGCCCGGCATGACAGATTCGGTAGCGCCGGCCGTTGGCCGGCCCTCGGCAAGGCATCCGGAGTCCACCGCAATGAACACCACCAGCACCACCATCGACTTCACCTCGTTCCTCAAGCTGATGGCGCACCAGAAGGCGTCGGACCTTTTCATCACCGCGGGCATGCCGCCTGCGATCAAGGTCAACGGCAAGATCTCGCCCATCACCCAGACCCCGCTCACGCCGCAGCAGAGCCGCGACCTGGTGCTGAACGTGATGACGCCGGCGCAGCGCGAAGAGTTCGAAAAAACCCACGAGTGCAACTTCGCCATCGGCCTGTCCGGCGTGGGCCGGTTCCGCGTGAGCTGCTTCTACCAGCGCAACCAGGTCGGCATGGTCCTGCGCCGCATTGAAACCCGCATTCCCACCGTGGAAGAGCTGAGCCTGCCGCCGATCATCAAGACGCTGGCGATGACCAAGCGCGGCATCATCCTGTTCGTGGGTGCGACCGGTACCGGCAAGTCCACCTCGCTGGCGGCGATGATCGGTTACCGCAACCTGAATTCCACCGGGCACATCATCACCATCGAAGACCCGATCGAATTCGTGCACAAGCACGAAGGCTGCATCATCACCCAGCGCGAAGTGGGCATCGATACCGACAGCTGGGAAGCGGCGCTGAAGAACACCCTGCGCCAGGCGCCGGACGTGATCATGATCGGCGAAGTGCGTACCCGCGAAGGCATGGACCATGCCATCGCGTTCGCCGAAACCGGCCACCTGGTGCTGTGTACCCTGCATGCCAACAACGCCAACCAGGCGATGGACCGCATCATCAACTTCTTCCCGGAAGACCGCCGCAGCCAGCTGCTGATGGATCTGTCGCTGAACCTCAAGGGCGTGGTCGCCCAGCAGCTGGTGCCCTCTCCGGATGGCAAGTCGCGCAAGGTGGCGATGGAAATCATGCTGGGCACGCCGCTGGTGCAGGATTACATCCGCGACGGCGAAATCCACAAGCTCAAGGAAGTGATGAAGGAATCGGTGCAGCTGGGCATGCGCACCTTCGACCAGAGCCTGTTCGAGCTTTACCAGGCCGGCGAGATCAGCTACGAAGACGCGCTGCGCTACGCCGATTCGCAGAACGAGGTGCGCCTGCGCATCAAGCTCTCGCAGGGCGGCGACGCACGCACGCTGTCGCAGGGCCTGGATGGCGTGGAGATTTCCGAAGTCCGCTGAAGCTGCGGGCGGGGAAACCGGGCGCGTACGGTGCAATGCCGGCGCGCCTTTGTTGCAAGTGGTGTTTCAAGGGGCCGGCACCGCGCCGGTGACACTGCCAATGATGAGAATGCACATGGAATTGCATGATCCATACCGCGCACCGGCGACCATTCCGATGCCACCTGCTTTGCCCGGCACGCTGCCGGAATCCCAGTCCCAGGCACGGGCGATTTCCGATGCGGCCGAGTACTACTCGCCTTCCACGCTGAAAATGGTGCTGCTTTCACCCACTACGCTCGGGCTGTACCCGATGTACTGGTTCTGGCGTAACTGGCAGGCGATCAAGCGCGAGACCGGCGGCGACCAGTGGCCCTGGGCGCGCGCGCTGTTCTCACCGATCTGGTCGTTCTTCTGCTTCCGCGAGCTGAGTGACGCGGCCAGCAGCCGGCGTCGCGAACTGGCCTTCGCGCCAGGATTGTTGGCGGTGACCTACTTCCTGCTCAACTTCGCCAGCCGGCTGCCCAACGCCGGTTGGCTGCTGGCGCTGTTCACATTCGTACCGCTGCTGCCGGTCAACAGCCTGCTGCGCCGTTACCATCAGGATGAACGGGTCGACATGGAGCGCATGGATCGGCTCAACGTCTGGCACATCCTGGTGATCATCGCCGGTGGCCTGCTGCTCCTGCTGGCGGTGATCGGGACCGTGGCCGAACGCTGAGGCGGGCAGATGGCGCCTGCGCCCGCAGGCGCCATTGATGAACTCTGCTCATGACCACCAGTGGTTCCGGCAGTGCAATCGCCGGCGTGAGCGGGCGTATCGTTGGGGTCCCCACTCGAAGGAGCACCCCATGCAGACACGAATCCTTGGCAACAGCGGCCTGCGCGTTTCCGCGCTCGGGCTGGGCTGCATGGGCCTGAGCCATGCCTATGGCACCGCGCCGCAGGTGAGCGATGGCGTTGCGCTGCTGCACGCAGCGGTGGAGCGCGGGGTGACCTTCTTCGACACCGCCGAGGTCTACGGGCCGTTCCGCAACGAGGAACTGCTGGGCCAGGCGCTGGCGCCGTACCGCGACCAGGTGGTCATTGCGACCAAGTTCGGGTTCAAGGAGGCCAATGCCGACCTGGGGCTGGACAGCCGCCCGGAGAACATCCGCGCCGTCTGCGAGGCCAGCCTGCAGCGGCTCAGGACCGACCGCATCGACCTGTTCTACCAGCACCGGGTGGACCCGAACGTGCCCATCGAAGATGTCGCCGGCACGGTCAAGGACCTGATCGCGGAGGGCAAGGTGAAGCACTTCGGGCTGTCCGAAGCCGGCGAAACCAGCATCCGCCGCGCGCATGCGGTGCAGCCGGTGGCGGCGCTGCAGAGCGAGTACTCCCTGTGGTGGCGCGAGCCGGAGCAGAGCGTGCTGCCGGTGCTTGAAGAGCTGGGCATCGGCTTCGTGCCGTTCAGCCCGCTGGGGCGCGGCTTCCTGACCGGGGCGATCACCGCCGATACCGAGTTTGCGCCCACCGATTTCCGCAGCTCGCTGCCGCGCTTTGCGGTGGAGGCGCGCCGCGCCAACCAGGCGCTGGTCGAGGCCATCGGCGCCATTGCCGCCGCCCGCCAGGCCACCCCGGCGCAGGTAGCGCTGGCCTGGCTGCTGGCGCGCAAGCCCTGGATTGTGCCGATTCCCGGCACCACCAAGCTGCACCGGCTGGAAGAGAACCTGGCCGCTGCCGAGCTGGTCCTGCACGAGGCCGACCTGCAGCAGATCGCGGCGGCGCTGGACGGCATCGCCATCGTGGGCGACCGCTACAACGCGGAACGGCAGAAGCAGGTCACCCGCTGACGGATGTCGATTTCGTGCCCTGGCCAGCGTCGTAGTGGATGAACCCCTCTGCAAGGAACAGGTCATGAGCGACACCGCCCCGGTCAAAGGTCCCGCGTCGTACTTCCCGTCCATCGAAAAGACCTATGGGCAGCCAGTGGGACACTGGCTTGCCCTGCTGGCCACGCAGGGAGGGCTCAGGCACATGGCCCTGGTCACCTTCCTGAAGAGCCAGCATGGCCTGGGCCATGGCCACGCCAACGCCTTGGTGGCCCACCATTTGAAGGACCGGACCGGGTGAAGCGGCCATTCGTTGCGGGATGAATCGATTTCACCTGCAACTGTCACGCGGATCGTGTCTAATACCGCTCCCCACGTGTCTGGCCCCACCCCCCATGTCCCTTGAATCCCATGGCCCCGCGCCGTGCGACGACGCTGACGGCCATCTGGTCACCGCCGGCCCGCTGACCCCGCCGCCGGACAGCGCCGGCACCGTGGCCGATGCCAACGCCCTGCGCCATTCGGTGGCCGAGGACGTGCAGGGCATGATCCTGGCCACCCTGGTGGCCTCGCTGGGCCTGGCGATCTTCGCCAAGGGCGGGCTGATGATCGGCGGCATGGCCGGCCTGGCGTTCCTGGCCCACTATGCATTCGGCTGGAATTTCGGCCTGGTGTTCGTGCTGGTCAACCTGCCGTTCTACTGGGTGGCGGTGCGGCGCATGGGCTGGGAATTCACCCTGAAGACCTTCGCGGCGGTCACCGCCTGCGGCGTGCTGACCGACCTGCTGCCACGCTGGGCCGATTTCGCCCACATGAGCTCGCTGTATTCGGCGCTGGTGGGCGGCGCGCTGGCCGGGCTGGGCATCCTGTTCTACATCCGCCACCGCGCCAGCCTGGGCGGCATCGGCATCCTGGCGGTATACCTGCAGCGCACCCGTGGCTGGAGCGCCGGCAAGGTGCAGATGTCGTTCGACACGCTGCTGATGGGCGTGGCGTTCTTCGTGCTCTCGCCGGACAAGGTGATGTATTCGGCGATCGGCGCGGTGGTGCTGAGCCTGGTGCTGATGTTCAACCATCGGCCCGGTCGGTACATGGGCGTTTGACAGATCGCGGCGACCACCAACGGTGGCCGCCTACCCCCGTTTATTTAGTTTCTGCAGGCGTTTGTACACCGGGCAATCCGGGCTGTGCGCGCCGGGCAGGTAGCCCAGGCTCATCAGGAATTCGCCGGTGATTTCGCCGCCGGTGAAGCGGAACGTCTTCTTGAACAGCTTCACCCACTCGGCCTTGTCGCGCGGGTGGTGCGCATCCAGCCATGCCGCGAAGCTGCCGTGGCCTGCCCGCAGCTGCTGGATCACCTGGGCGTTGTGGATGGCCGCATGCACCTTGAGCCGGTTGCGGATGATGCCCGCATCGTTGAGCAGGCGTTCCACGTCGCGCTCGCCATAGCCGGCCACGGTATCCACATCGAACTGGCTGTAGGCGGCGCGGAACCCTTCGCGCTTCTTCAGGATCGTCTCCCAGCTCAGTCCGGCCTGGTTGATTTCCAGCAGCAGGCGCTCGAACAGCTCGCGTTCGTCGCGTTGCGGGAAGCCATATTCGTGGTCATGGTAATGACCGTGCACCGGATGGCCCGGTGCGATGAGGCAGTAGCCGCTCATGGGGTGTCGTCTTCAACGGGAGGTTGTTCGATGCCCAGTCTAGGCCCATCGCCGAGCGACAGTTGCGGCCAGCGTGCTGGATGGATCGTCAGGTTACCCCGCAGCAGGGGGTCGTACGCCGGGTCGCCGCGGTATTCGGAGGGCATCGGGAACTCGATCTTGCCGGCATCGGTCCAGTCCTTGCCATCGCGCGCGTGCAGGCGGCATACCGCGCCACCCCACGAGGGCTCGTGGCACAACAGCATCTCGTCCACGCCATCGCCATCCAGGTCGCGGCGCAGTGCCACGCAGACCTCGTCCATTTCCAGGCAGCTGCTGACGTTCACGGTCCTGGCCAGCAACGCCTGCCACCAGTCCGGGTCTGGCGCCGGGCTGCTCTTGGCCAGCTTCAGCTGCTGCTGCAGCACCTTGAGGTCTTTGATGGCGTCGCTGTAGTTCCCATAACGGACTTGCCGCGCGTCCACGCTCAGGACATTGGCGATCAGGGTGCTTGCACGCGGATCGTCGCGGAAGCGCGGGTCCTGCTGCAGTTCCTTCAGCACCTCGGCGCCGCGCCGGCCATAGCCGAAGCGCAGATCGGTGGCGTCTTCGCCCTTGATTGCCGGCGCGGTTGCCTGCAGCCGGGCCATCTGGCTGGCCAGGCTGATCCGGATCGGGTCCAGCACCGGCGTATTGGCCAGCACCGCCGCACCCAGCACCACCCAGCACATCCAGCGGTTGACCGGTTCGATCCGCTGCAGCCAGCGCCCGCGCCTGCGCACCGCGGCCAGCGCATAACCCACCGCGTAACCGCACACCAGCAGCGCCGCCAGCAGCGCCCAGAAGCGCTCCAGGGTGACCCCGTACTGGCTGATGCGCAGGCCCATTGCATACAGCGCCAGCGCCGCATACACCGGCAGCGTGAGCAGGCTGGCCTCGACCAGCCGGCGCAGCCACGCCGGGTAGGGCGGCAGCTCGCTTTCATGCTGGTACACCGCATTGCTGAAGACGATCAGCAGCAGCACCAGGGCCAGCAGTACCGTGGCTGCCGAGCGCGTGCGCCACAGCGGCTCCAGCCCGGTGAAGGGCAGGCAGACCACGAAGATCACCGCGATGAACGCCAGCAGCGGCAGCAGGCCGCGCGCCACGGCAAACAGCACCTGGCGGATGACCTGGATGGCCCGGTCCTGGGTGCGCCCGATCAGCACGCCGAACCCGAACAGCATGCCGGTAGCCAGCGCGATGAAGGCTTTTTCGCGGAACAGGTCGCGGAAGAAGTGGATGTCCACCAGGTCGAACAGCGCCGCCCACAGCCACAGCAGCATCCAGGTCAGCCCAGTGAAGCCCAGTGCCAGCGCAAGGGTCAGCCCGTTCTGCCAGGCGCGCTCGAACAGGGCTGCGTAGGTGGCGCGCCAGTGTCCGTGCTGCAGCCGGAACTGCCACCACGGCAGCGCGACGAACACCGCGACGGCCACGCACACGGAGAACGGCAGCAGCAGCGGTGCCTGGCGCAGGTCGTCGGGCGTTCCGCCCAGGTTCCAGCCGATCCAGCCGGCCATCGCCAGCACCACGGCCGAGGCCAGCGCCGCGTGCAGCCACAGGCGGCGGTCGCGCAGGTCCACCAGGGTCAGCGCAACGGCGGTGGGGACGCTCAGCACCCAGGTGTACCAGCACAGTCGCGTGGCGAATGCCTGGAAGGGCCCGTGGTCGGCCGCTTCCTGCACCGCGTACAGCATCAGGCCCTGCAACAGCGCGATCAGCACGATGGCGGCGCGCGAGGCAGGGGAAAGGGGTGGCTGCGGGTTCATCGTGCTCTCCGTTGCGTACACACGTCCATGACTGCACGCATCGTAGCCGAGGCTCACGCCCGTGTGAGGATGCAGCGGGTAGAATGGGCCCATGTCCACGTTGCCTACCTCCCTTGCCGATCACCTGCTGGTTGCGCTGCCGTCGCTGACCGATCCGACCTTCGCGCGCACCGTCAGCCTGATCTGCCAGCACGACGAGAACGGTGCCATGGGCGTGCTGGTCAACCAGCCGTCCGAGTACACGCTGGGCGATGTGCTGGCGCAGATGGAGATCCAGACCGACGACCTCGTCCTGCGCGACCAGGTGGTGCTCAACGGCGGCCCGGTGCATCCCGAGCGTGGCTTCGTCATCCATGACGATGCACGTGCGTGGGAATCGAGCCTGCAGGTGGGCGAGGGCGTGTACCTGACCACCTCGCGCGACATCCTCGAAGCCATGGCCCGCGGCGAAGGCCCGCGCAATGTGCTGGTCACGCTGGGCTGTGCCGGCTGGACCGAGGGCCAGCTGGAAGGCGAGATCGCCGACAACAGCTGGCTGACCGTCCCCGCCGATGCCGAACTGCTGTTCGCCACTCCGCTGGAGCAGCGCTGGCAGGGCGCCGCCGCGCGGATCGGGGTCGACCTGTTCCGGTTGACGGACTACAGCGGCAATGTCTGAGCCGGCCACCATCCGCCGCGACGGCACCGTGCTCGGCTTCGATGTCGGCTCGCGCCGGATCGGGGTGGCGATCGGCAGTTCCTTCGGCACCCATGCCCGCGCCATCGCCGTGGTGGACGTGCACGGCAACGGTCCGGACTGGAGCGCGGTCGAACGCCTGATCAAGGAATGGCGGCCCGATGGCCTGGTGGTGGGCGATCCGCTCACCCTGGATGGCCAGGACCAACCCAACCGCAAGCGCGCGCAGGGCTTTGCCCGCCAGCTGCGGGAACGTTTCAAGCTGCCGGTGGTGCTGATCGACGAGCGCTCCAGCTCGGTCGAAGCGGCCCGCCGGTTCGCCGTCGAGCGTGCCGAAGGCCGCAAGCGGCGCCGCGATGCGGCCACGCTGGATGCGGTGGCCGCCGCGGTGATCATCGAACGCTGGCTGTCCTCGCCGGACGATGCCACCCCCGTTTCCTGACCCCCAGACCCTGCCAATGACCGCCTCGCAACTCGATTCCGACGGACGCCTGCGCCACCTGCTGACCCTGGAAGGTCTGCCCCGCGAAACCCTGCTGCAGCTGCTCGACCGCGCCGGCCAGATCCGCGATGCGGCGGTCGGCCGGGTCGGCAACAAGCGCCACGTACTGGGCGGTTCGGCGGTGTGCACGCTGTTCTTCGAACCCTCCACCCGTACCCGCAGCTCGTTCCAGCTGGCGGCGCAGCGGCTGGGCGCGGACGTGCTGAATTTCGACGCCTCCACCTCGTCCACGCGCAAGGGCGAAACCGCCTGCGACACGTTGAAGAACCTGGAAGCGATGGGCGTGCGCGGCTTCGTCGTGCGTCACCCGGATGACGGTGCCGTGGCCGAGCTGGCCGCCGCGGCGGGCGAGGGCACCGCGCTGATCAATGCCGGCGACGGCCGCAGCGCGCACCCGACCCAGGGCCTGCTGGACATGCTGACCCTGCGCCAGGCCAAGGGCGGTGATTTCTCGAAGATGAAGGTGGTGATCGTCGGCGACGTGAAGCACTCACGCGTGGCTCGCACCGACCTGCATGCCCTGCGCACGCTGGGCGTGGGCGAGATCCGCGTGTGCGGCCCGCAGTCGCTGCTGCCGGACGATGACACGCTGAAGGGCTGCATCGTCGGCCAGGATTTCGACCAGATGCTGGAAGGCGTGGATGCGCTGATGATGCTGCGCCTGCAGCGCGAGCGCATGGAAGAAGGCCTGGTGCCGTCGATCGAGCAGTACCACGCCGAATACGGGTTGAACGCCGCGCGCCTGAAGCGCGCCGGCCAGGACGCGGCCGTGCTGCACCCGGGCCCGATCAACCGTGGCGTGGAAGTCACCGACGACGTGGCCGACGGCCCGCAGTCGTGGGTGCTGCGCCAGGTGGCCAACGGCGTGGCCGTGCGCATGGCGGTGCTGGAAACGTTGTTGGGGTGATGGGGGCGGCTTCGGATCGTGTGAACGTTGGACGGAATACGGGGGGGTGTGTTTCCGGCTTCGGATGCTTGGGCCGCGCTGCGCGCGGTTTCCGGCCAACGGCCGGGGCTACGAATTTTTACGGGCCCATTGGGATTGGGGTCAATCGACCGTGGGCTTCGGATCGTGTAAACGCCGGACGGATGATCGGTGGCGGTGATGATGCCGCCTTCGGATGCTTGGGCCGCGCTGCGCGCGGTTTCCGGCCAACGGCCGGGGCTACGAATTTTTACGGACCCATTGGGATTGGGATCAATCAACCGTGGGCTGCGGATGGATGTGGCGTAGCCGTCGGCGCGTTTGTCGGTAGCGCCGGCCGTTGGCCGGAACGCAATGCTGGACGATGCCTATAGCGGCCAACGACACCATGCATGTTTGTAGTCGCCGATGTTCGCGGTGATTCCCGCGCGTATCGGGTTGCCAACGATGTAGTGCGCGTGGCGTAACAAGGCTTCGTCGGCACGCACCGCATGATCGAAGAATCCGGGTTGCCACACCTTGCCCTGTCTACCCTTAAGGCGGTTAAGCGACAGCGCGCTGGAAGATTTGAAGCGCCGCGCGACGTACGCAAGTGAATGCGAGCGCAGTTCAAACATCCAGTGAATGTGGTCGGGCATGACGACCCATGCCAGGGTGTGGGTGCATCGGCTCCGGTCCATCTGTCGAAGCTGATTGACCACGATCTCGGCGGCTTCCGGATCATCAAACCAACGGGATTGCCCGGCACAACGCGTCGTCATGACGTAAACCTGCCCGACAATGCTGCGGCGCCCAAGACGTAGACGATGGCTGCTCATCCTCCCATCCTCGGCGGATGGGGCGTAGTGGTGATTCAGGGAAATGCCGACATACACATCGGCCGTTACCCTCATGCAGTGTAGGTAGCCATACGAAGGCCGGCCAACGGCCGGCGCTACCGGACTGTGGCTTTTGGTCGATTGACCCCAATCCCAATGGTCCCATAAAAATTCGTAGCCCCGGCCGTTGGCCGGAAACCGCGCGCGGCGCGGTCCAAGCATCCGAAGCCGGAAACGCACCGCCCCGTATTCCGTCCGGCGTTCACACGATCCGAAGCCCACGGTCGATTGACCCCCAATCCCAATGGGCCCGTAAAAATTCGTAGCCCCGGCCGTTGGCCGGAAACCGCGCGCAGCGCGGCCCAAGCATCCGAAGGCGGCATCACCACCGCCACCGATCATCCGTCCGGCGTTTACACGATCCGAAGCCCACGGTCGATTGACCCCAATCC
>Ga0160430_100085_pt1 | contig 83053 bp, 72 predicted proteins | sample HID1971I_E0MG_FD_108274 | JGI IMG/M metagenome (GOLD analysis project Ga0160430, IMG submission 108274) | Enriched millipede-associated microbial communities from UW Madison campus, WI, USA - HID1971I_E0 MG | ecosystem: Host-associated > Arthropoda: Insects > Digestive system > Unclassified ...
GCCTTCATGGCCCAGGATGGCGGGGAAGATGCCTTCGGGGTCGGCGCCCGAGAGCGTGTAGTAGTCGGTGTGGCAGATGCCGGTGGCCTTGATCTCGACCAGCACTTCACCGAACTTGGGGCCCTGGAGGTCCACGGTTTCGATGGTCAGGGGTTGGCCTGCTTGCCAGGCGACGGCGGCTTTGGTTTTCATGCTCTTCTCTTGAACGCAATATGTGAAGCCGTTCAATGTAGAGGTCCAAGTGCGTCGATGTAGTAAGGTGCGGCGCAACCCTCCGCAACTTGGCCGCGACACAACCCAAGTTGGCCGAATCGGATCGGATAGTTCCAGAGAAATCGCACTACAAACGCTCATGCCTTCGCCCTTCGCATCCCGGGCTCGCCGCGTCGACATCGTCGTTTACCCAGGCTTCAAGGCTCTCGAGGCTGTCGGCACGATGAGTGTGTTCGAGTACGCCAACATCCATCTCGTGCGCCAAGGACAACCCAGGGGCTACGAGATAGAGATTGCCTCGACGTCCGCAGGACCGGTGCCTTCCGACATGCTGATGTCGCTTGTTGCCACCCGCGCCATCGACGAAACCGACCTGCCCGACATTGCGGTGATCGTCGGGGCACGCGAGATCGAAGCAGCACTCGAGCGCAATCCATCGATGGTGCGCTGGGCACGGGCGGTGGCTCCGCACATTGATCGATTGGTCGCCCTCTGCTCGGGAAGCTTCTTTCTCGCCGCGGCCGAACTGCTGGACGGCCACCGTGCCACCACACACTGGAGCGTCGCAACGCTGCTTCAGACCAGTTTCCCGAAGGTGCAGGTCGAGGCGGACGCCATTTATCTGCGCGCTGGGCGCCTCTGGACGTCCGCCGGCGTGACAGCTGGTATCGACCTCGCACTGGCCCTGGTCGAGGAAGATTTCGGACGCGGCCTGGCGCTGGAAGTGGCGCGCGATCTGGTCGTGTATCTCAAGCGTCCGGGCGGGCAGTCGCAGTTCAGTGTTCACCTGGCGAGCCAGAACACCAGCCATCCCGGCATCCGCGCTGTGCAGGACTGGATCCTGGCGCACCTTGACGAACCGCTTGCGCTGTCCGACATGGCCGAACGCGCCGCGATGAGCGAACGCAACTTCCGCCGCGTGTTCGGCCGGGAGGTCGGCGAAAGCCCATTGGGTTTCGTTGAGCGAGCCCGTCTGGAAGCAGCGCGGCGTTTGCTGGAAGACGGCGACCTTCCGCTCAAATCCATCGCCGGTCGCATCGGCTTTGGTTCGGAGCAGCCAATGCGCAAACTGTTCGTCAAGCACCTCGGCATCACGCCACACGAGTACCGGGCGCGCTTTGGCGGCGCTGGCCATCCTGTCGCCTGAGTGCGCACGCGGCGGCGCACGCTCCCTTGGGTTCCCGTGCTACTTGTTGAGGAGTTCGCGTAGCCACTCCCGGCATTGGTGTGCTTGCTCGACCGGCCATTCGATGGTGACGGTCTGGTTCATTTGACGCACTTCGATTCGAATATTTCGGCTCGGCGCGGCTGACGAAATTTCGGCAGATCTGGTCCCCCCTGCGAACAGGCGTGACCACCAGCCTGATTCAGCCGGTGCAGCGGCGCCTGGAGACTGGACAGGCGCCGCAGGGGACGGTGTACCGGACGTTTGCGTGGTTGCGATCACGGAGGGCGACGGAGCAGGTTCAATGGCGGCCTTGACGGCGGAGACACTCGCCACGGCAACCGTAGACGACGCAGCCGGAGCGGGCATCGGCATTGCAGGAGTCGATGCAGCTGTCGCAGTCGCAGGCAGCCCACCCGCCTCGATGCGCGCCTTCAGGTTGGCGCCGAACTCTTCCCACATGCGGTCGGCCTTGGTCTTCATCACCGACAGGCCGAAGGTGCCCAGGCGGCCCAGCACGTCGACGTTGACCTTGATGCGCAGCTCGGTGCCGCCCTCGGGCGTGGCCGCCAGGAAGACCTCGCTGGTCTGCTTGAGCGAGCTGGCGACCGATGCATCTTCGCCGGTGCCTTCGGCGCGCAGATACTCGGGCGCGCGCTGCTCGACGATGTGGGTGCGCAGCTTGAACTTGGCGCTGATGAAGGAGATCTTCTGGTGCATCACCGCCACGTACTCGGTGGGGCTGATGACCTCGATGGACTTCATGCCGGGCACGGCGCCGCCCATCACCTGCGGGTCGAGCAGCAGGGCCCACACCTGTTCGCGGGGTGCGCAAACGGTCAGTGTCTTTTCAATTTCCATGGTTCATCTCCTCGGCGGCATGGCGCACGGATTCCACGATCTGCGTGTAGCCGGTGCAGCGGCACAGGTTGCCCGAGAGGCCGTGGCGCACCTCGTCGCAACTGGGATTGGGGTTGTTCTTGAGCAGGTCGCACGAGGCCATGATGAAGCCGGGCGTGCAGTAGCCGCACTGCAATCCGCCGCAGCGCATGAAGCTCTCCTGCAGCGGGTGCAGGGTGTCGCCCCGGGCCAGGCCTTCGATGGTCGTGAGTTCGCGGCCGTTGGCCTGCACGGCCAGCAGGAGGCACGACTTGACGACCTCGCCGTCGAGCAGCACCGAGCAGGCGCCGCAGATGCCGGTCTCGCAGCCGCGCTTGGTGCCGGTCAGGTGCAGGTCGTCGCGCAGGAAGTCCGACAGCAGGCGATGGGCGGGAACGTCGAGGCAGGTGGCCTCTCCGTTGACGGTGCATTCGATGTGGTGGGTGCTCACGGCAGGGCTCCTTGGTTCGTGAGGATGTCCAGGCCGAACAGCTCGGCCACGGTGCGGCGCGCGACGGTACGCACCATCTCGCGCCGGTAGTCGGCGCTGCCGCGCAGGTCGGACACGGGCTCGATGTCCTGCGCGACAAGGTCCGCCACCTCGGCCGCGATCTCGGGCGTGACATGGCGGCCCTCGAGGAAGGCCTCGGCCCGCCGCAGCCGCGTGGGGATGGGGGTGGAGGCGCCCACCGCGAGGCGCGCCTGGCGGCACAGCGTGCCCTCGCGCCGCGCCACGAAGGCGACGCTGGCCAGCGGCCGGTGTTCGGCGGCGGTGCGCAGGAAGCGCGTGTACACGCCCTCGGTGCCGGCCGCCAGCGGCGGCACCAGGATCTCCAGCACGATCTCGTCGGGCTCCAGCGCGGTCACGTAGTAGTCGACGAGGAACGCCTCGATCGACAGCACGCGCTCGCCGCGCGCGCTGCCCAGCACCACCTGCGCGTCCAAGGCCATCAGGCAGCCCGGCGGGTCGGTGGACGGGTCGGCGTAGCAGAGATTGCCGCCGAGGGTGCCCTGGTTGCGCACCTGCGGATTGGCGACGCGCGCGGCCATGCTGGCCAGCACGGGCGCGTGCGCGCGCACCAGCGGTGAGCGGGCCACGTCCACATGGCGTGCGAGCGCGCCGATGCGCAGGCCGCGGGCGGCATCGAACGCGATGCCGTGCAGGCGCTCGATGCGGGCGACGGACACCAGGCGTGTGGGCGCGAGCATGCGCTGGCGCATGCCGAGCATCAGCGCGGTGCCGCCAGCGATCACGCGGGCCTCGTCGCCGGCATCGGCCAGCATGCGGCTGGCTTCTTCCACCGAGGTGGGTTCCAGGTAGTCGAACTCACGCATGGTCCGCCCCTTCCTTCTTCATGGCCCGCAGCGCGGCGAGCACTTTCTCCGGCGTGATGGGCAGGTCGTGGATGCGCACGCCGATGGCGTCGTACACCGCGTTGGCGATGGCCGGCGCGCCCGGCAGGATGGCGGTCTCGCTCGCACCCTTGGCGCCGTAGGGGCCGTTCGGGTCGTTCGATTCGACGAAGCCGCCGCGCAGCATCGGCACCGCGTCGGCGGTGGCCATGGTGTAGTCGGCGAAATTGCCGTTCGCCAGGCGCCCGCCCTCGTAGTGAAGCTGCTCGTACAGCGCCCAGCCGATGGCCTGCACCGTGGCACCGTTGGTCTGGCCGTGCACCGCGATCGGGTTCAGCGCCTTGCCGCAGTCGTCCGCGACGTAGCTGTCGAGCACGGTGACGCGGCCGGTCTCGGTGTCGACCTCGACCTCGACGGCCTGGGCCGCGAAGGAGTAGGCCGCGGCGATGTTGCCAAAGAGCTGGTCGTCGTGCATGACGGTCTTGGGGTCCCAGCTGCCGCTGACCTGGATGCCACCGCCGCCGTGGCGCCAGATGTGCGCGCGCGCCAGCTCGGCCATGGTGGCGCGCTGCGCGGGCTCGCTGACGACGTAGACGGCACCGCCGCCGATGGCCAGCGCCTCGGGCGCCACGTTCCAGCGCGGCGCGGCCAGCGCGAACAGTTCGTCGCGGGCCTTGCGCGCCGCCACGATGGCGGCGTTGCCCGCGGACATGGTCACGCGCGAGGCCAGCGAGCCGACCGCGACCGGTGCGACGTCGGTGTCGGGCGGCACCACGTACACGTCGGCCAGCGGCAGGCCGAGTTCGTGCGCGACCACCTGGCTGATCATCGTCGTCGCGCCCTGGCCCATGTCGCACTCGCCGCTGATGACGAAGACGCGGCCGTCCTCGTTGATCTTCACGATCACGGTGGCGCCGTCCCAGTTGCCGATGGTGCGGTTGCCGCTCACGTGCATGGCGGCCGCCATGCCGACGCCGCGGCGCTTCACGCCGGTGCCTTTGCCTTGCTGCTGTCGCTTGCCAGCCCAGCCGATGGCGTCGGTGGCCTGGTCGATGCACTCGACCAGGCCCGTGCTGCCGACGTGCCAGCCATGCACGGTGGTCTCACCCACGGCCACGGCGTTGCGCTTGTGCACGGCCACCGGGTCCAGGCCCAGTTGCTCGGCCATGGTGTGCAGGTGGCTGTTCAGCGCGAACAGCATCTGCGTGCCGCCGAAGCCCCGGAAGGCGCCGCGCGGCGGGTTGTTGGTGTAGTACAGCGTCGCGTGCGAGCGCACGTTCGGGTTGCGGTGCATGTTGTCGCTGCGCATGGCGCTCACGTGCATCACGTCGCCCGCCAGGCCCGCGTAGGCGCCGCACTCGGCGACGATGCGCACCTGCTTGGCGACGATGGTGCCCTCGCGGTCCATGCCCAGCTTGAGCGTGATCTGCTCGGGCACGCTCGCGCAGCAGGCCTGGAAATCCTCGAGCCGGTTGTTGACCAGGCGCACCGGCCGGCCGGTGCGCAGGGCCAGCAGGCCGGCGACGAGCTGGTTGTCGTCCTCGACGATCTTGCCGCCGAAGCCGCCGCCGGTGGTGGCCTGCACCACCCGCACGCGCGAGACGGACAGCCCCAGCGTCGCCGCCACCTGCACGCGCACAAGATTGACGGCCTGCGTGGAGGTCCACAGCACGAGCCGCCCGTCCGGGTCGAGCGCGGCCACGGTGGCCATGGGCTCCATGTAGCCGGGGTACTGCGAGTGGGTGGTGTAGGTCGCCTCGTGCACGAGGTGGGCCGCGGCGAAGCCGGCGTCCACGTCGCCGCGCTCGAAGCGGATCTCGTGCGCCACGTTGTCGCGCCCCGGGTGCACGCCGGGCGCGTCCTCGTCCATGGCCTCGACGGTCGTGAGGATGGCGGGCAGCTCTTCGTATTCGACCTGGATCAGGTCGAGCGCGTCGCGCGCGATCTCGTCGGAGATCGCCGCCACCGCCGCGACCTCTTCGCCGCAGTAGCGCACCACGTCGCGCGCCAGCACGGCGCGTTCCTTGTGATGCACGCCCCACAGCGTGGCGGGCGCGTCCGCGCCCGTGAGCACCGCCTTCACGCCGGGCAGCGCACGCGCCGCCGAGGTGTCGACGGACACGATGCGCGCATGCGGGTAAGGGCTGCGCAGCACCTTGCCGTGCAGCATGCCAGGCAGCTTGATGTCGCCCGCGTAGATCGCGCGCCCCAACACCTTGGCGCGTGCCGTGACCTGGGGGATTTCCAGGCCCAGCGTGGAGTGCGACGGCGCGTTGGCAGGTGGTTTCGTCATGGTGGTGCCCACTTCCAGGCGGCCGGGCCCACGTGGGCGGGCGTGCCGCGAGCGTTGATTGGAGAATTCATGTGCGGATCGTCGAATCGGAGCAGCCCGAAGGCGGGCCGTTTCTGCTTTCTCTTTACTGGAGTCTTTGCAGGAGATGGCGCAGCGCGTCGAAGCCGGAAGCCGACTCGATCACGCCACCGGCGCGCAGGGCGAGGTCTTCGTGGAAGGCCGCCGTCACGAGCTGCACGCCGGTGGGGAGTCCGTCGGAAATGCCCGTGGGCAAGGACAGGCCCGGTAGCCCAAGCCCGGCGACGGTCGTCAACGGGCTCATGGCCATGAAGATTTGTTCCATCCGCTCGCGCGAGCGCGTGTCGTCGTCGATCGGCAAGGCCTTCTCCCAGCTGGTGGGCATCAGCAGGACCGGGTACTGCGAGAAGAACACCGACCAGGCGCGGCGCAGGCTCTCGCGCCGGGCGAGCGCCTCGAGGTACTCGTCGCGGCTCCAGTCGGGCGTGCCTTCCATGAAGAAGCGCATGCTGGCCTTGACCGCGGCATCGCCCATGGACTCGACCGCAGGGATGCCCGCGCGCCGCATGTCGTTGAACAGCAGGTTGCGCCAGAGCATCGCGGCCTCCTCGAAGCCCGGCGGCGTGGCCTCTTCCACGGCGTAGCCCGAAGCGGACAGCCAGTGGGCGGCCTGGTCCAGGGCCTTCGTGACCGAGGGGTCGGCCGGAAACGCCGGATGGTGCTTGAACAGCGCCACCTTGAGCCCGGCGGGTTTGCCGGTATCGGTGCCGATCGACGCCGCGGGGACCCAGCTCGGGTCCCGTGGCGAAGGCTGCGACATGACGCGCAACGCCAGCGTCGCATCGGCCACAGTCCGGCTCAGGACGCCCTGGACACTCATCTGTTGGCCGGTGATCGTGCGCGTGGGCGACGTATCGGAATAGGACGGCACGCGCCCGACCGTGGGGCGCAGCCCCACGACGCCGCATGCCAGCGCGGGCTGGCGCAGCGAACCCCCGATGTCGTTCCCGTGCGCGATCGGCCCCATGCCCGTCGCGACGGCGACCGCCGCGCCGCCGCTCGATCCGCCTGGCGTCACCCGGGGATCGAAGGGGTTGAGCGTGCGGCCGTGCACATCGTTGTCGCTGAACCAGCGCACCGAGAACGCCGGTGCGTTCGTGCGGCCGACGATCACCGCGCCTTCGCGACGCAGGTTGGCGACGACCGGCGAGTCGGTCTTGGCGATATTGTTGCGCAGCGCGACGACGCCGTGGGTGGTCGCGCGGCCGGTGACGTCGGCGTTCACCTTGATCGTGACGGGCACGCCGTGCAGCAGTCCCACGCGCTCGCCCCTGGCGAGCGCCCTGTCGGCGGCCTGCGCCTGCGCAAGGGCTTGTTCGGCCATCACGTCGACGATGGCGTTCAGCCCCGGGTTCACTTCGGCGATGCGGTCGAGCACGCTTTGCACGGCGTTTCTGGCCGTCGTGCGGCGCTGGCGGATGGCCTGGGCGAGTTCGATGGCGCTCATCCGCCATGCGGGCAGGTCAGTGCCGCTCTTGAGCGCTGGCGACGGCGTCGCGTGTGCGTTCTGCGCGTTCCCGGCGTGCGCCCAGCCCGTGGTGGCGGCCGCCAGGGTCAAGCCCAGGAGGTCTCGGCGCTGCACGCTCGCGGGCGGCTTTTTCTTCGAGGCTTCAGAGGCGTCGATCGTCATGTGGATCTCCTGGGGTTCGATCGGTTTCGTCACGACGTCGTTCACTCTGCCGAAATGCCCAGTTCGCGGATGGCCTTGCCCATCACCGCGTACTCGCGCTGGTTGAGCTGGGTGAGGACCGCGGGTGCGCCGCCGGCCGGCAGCGCGCCGAAGACGGCGAGCTTCTCGACGACCTCGGGCTCCTTCAGGATGGCGTTCAGGTGCTCGTTGAGCAGCTTGACCACAGGCGCGGGCGTGCCCTTGGGAGCGAAGAAGCCGTTCCAGGCGCCCACGACCACGTCCTTGTAGCCCAGCTCCACCAGCGTCGGCACGTTGGGCGCGAGCTTGCTGCGCTGCGCGTCGCCGATGGCCAGCGGGATCAGCTTGCCGGCCTGCAGGTACTGGCGCACCGCGCCGAAGGTGACCCAGGCGGTGTCGACGTGGCCCGCGACCACGTCGGTGACCGAGGGGCCCACGCCGCGGTAAGGCACGTGCGAGAACTTCACGCCCGCCGCCTTGTTGAGCCACTCACCCACGATGTGCATCGGCGAGCCCGCGCCGGGGCTGGCGTACGAGACCGTCTTGCCGGCCTTGGCAGCGGCCACCAACTCGGGCAGCGTCTTCACGCCCACGGCCGGGTTGGCCACCAGCACCAGCGGCTGGCTGGCTGTGTTGATGACGGCCTCGTAGCCGCCGAGCACGTCGTAGGCCGCGCCGCCCGAGAGCTTCATCACCAGCGGTGCGGTGGTGAAGGGATTGGGCGTGAACAGCAGCGTGTAGCCGTCCGGCGCGGCACGGCCGACGAAGCCGTTGCCGATGGCGCCACCGGCGCCGGGCTTGTTGTCCACGATGACCGACTGCTTCAGGCGCTGGCCCAGCTTGTCGGCGAACAGCCGCGCGATGGCGTCGGTGTCGCCCCCGGGCGGATAGGACACCACCACCGACACAGTCTTGGTGGGATAGGTGCCCTCGGCCAAAACGGGAAGGGCGGTCAGGGCACTGGCGGCCAGGGCGGAAGCAAGAACAAGGCGGCGGGTCGTGGACATCGGGGGCTCCTCAGGGGAATGGGTCGCGAAGGATGGGGACTTGCAAATAGGGAGACATGTCATCGATGGTTTGATTCATATAGGAAACAACGAATCCTCAATGAAACAAAAAGGATTCTGCGCCTCGTAATTGATCTATCAACTTGCTGTAAACCCTAATTAATTGCACCATGATGGTGCGGATTGACGGCCAAAGGCGGTCCTTCCATGCCCTTGAGGAATAATTCCGCCCACATGACGCAACCCGCCGACAACGACACCCCGTGGCACGACCTCGACGCGCACGGCACCGGCCTCAGCGTCGACGTCTTCATCACCACGCTCATGAGCCAGGTCGGCAGCGCGCTGCGGCGCACGATCACCGTGCCCTATGCGGACCAGTTCGGGCTCACGGTGTCGGAGTGGCGGCTGCTCTCGCTGGTGGCGCATGCGGGGCGCATCGCCTTCGCGGACCTCGTCGTGCAGTCGACCTCCGACAAGGCGCTGGTCAGCCGCGCGCTGAAGCTGCTCGAGGGCCGCGGCCTGGTCGCGCTGCAGGCCGAAGGCAACACGCCGCGCAAGAAGCTCTTCTGCGCGATCACGCCGAGCGGCGAGGCGCTGCACCGCGAAGCCATTCCGATCGCGCGCGCGCGCCAGGCTGCCGCCTTGCGCGCGCTGGCGCCCGAGGAGCGCGACGGTCTTTACCGCGCCTTGCGCAAGCTGCAGCAGTACTGCCAGCAGGCCGAGCGCTGAGGGGCGCCGCGCCCCCCCAAGAAACGGATCCTGGCTCATGACCTTAGAAGGAATGGCTGATGCCGACGTCGTACCCCGTTGCGCCTCGCGGCACTTGGCCAGGACCGAAGTAAGGATCGGTCGGGGCATAGCCAGTGGAGACGGCAGACTGAAGTGCCCCGGAATAGCGGCTGTCGTTGCGATTCGTCACACGGGCGACGGTCGCATAAAGAGCGGTGCGCTTCGACAGGTTGTGCACGTAGCCCAGAGCGAGTTTCGTGGTGCGGGGACGCGGCCCCTGGACGAAGACGCCTCCTTCGTCATAGCGAACGCTCGACAGCGACGCCCGGAACAGCCCCGGGCCGACCGGTGCAGTGACCCCCAACAGCGCACCGTCGAAGTTTTCGTACCTGGGAAACCCCACCGTCGCCGTGCGATTGCGCACACGTGAGAGCTCCATCATCAGCGCCACAGCGCCGAAGTCATACGATGCGCCCAGGTTCGTGGTGACCACCTTGCGGTCTTGCGCCGCAGTGTCCACGGGCACGGTGCTGCCGTACGAGACCGCCATGTTGAGCGGACCATTTGCATAGCCGAAACGCGCACCGGCATAGCGCCCTTTGTGCGAAGACGCTCCGGCGCCCGGCTCAGCGCCGGACAGACGGGTCGTCTCGGAAAATCCGTACTGCAGATGGCCATAGAAGCCACCGAGGTTGGGCGGCAGGAAGTATCCGACGGTGTTGCTGGCTCGAACGTAGTTGTTGTTGTTGACCGCTGCCCCGATGGAGACCGAAGCGATCGCGCTCGCGCCTGCGCCCAGCGTCTGAAACGGATCGAAGACGAGATCGTTCCAGGATGTCGGCGTGTAGTCGCGGCCCACGCGCAGTTCACCGAATCCGCCGGACAGGCTGAGCGTGGAGCGGCGGCTGAACGTGGCGATGCCGGTCGCTCCGCTATCGGTCGCAACGGGGGCCTCCAGCCAGAAGCTGGCAGCGAGGCCACCACCCAGATCTTCCGTTCCCCGAAACCCGAGATGGCTAGGGCGATTGGCCATGGTGTTCAAGCTGGTCCTGCTCTGCTTGATTCGCTGTCCCGTCACGGCATCGCGCCAAGTGATCGACTGCTGGCTGACGGCCGTATCGACCGTGCCAAACAGCGTGACCGACGATTGGGCCCACACGAGGCCGGGAGCGGAAACCGCGAGCAATGCGCCAAGGTATTTCATGAGGGGAACTCCTCTGGATAGGGATCGGAACGGATTCACGACGGTCTTGACCGCCGCAGCGAAAACGGGCGACACGCATCCCTGGCGAGCGCATCGATGGATGCGCGCCCTGGATGTCAAACGGTGGTTCGGCGCGAAGGCCGATGGACTTGGCTACCCCTGGCGGATGGCGACGCGGTGCATGCGGCGTGCCGACGGGTGGTAGTCATTGATCGCGTAGTGCTGGGTGGCGATGTTGTCCCACACGGCCACGGAGCCCTTGCGCCAGCGAAAGCGCACCTGCCATTCGGGGACTTTGGCCAGCCCGCTGAGCATGGAGATCAGTGCCGAACTCTCGTCGTTCGTGACAGCCCGGATGTGCGTGGTGTAGAGCGCATTCACGAAGACCAGGGGCTTCCCTGTCACAGGATGCTCCAGCACCACCGGTTGCTCGATCGGCACGTGCTTTTCCCGAATCGCGCGATAAAGTGCGCCGCTCGGATCGCGACGTGCCAGGTTGTCGCTCAGCGCCGGCGCCTCCCAGTTGTGCACGGCCCTGAGTTTTCGCAGGTAGTTCTGCAAGTCACCGTCCAGCGACGCGTAGGCTTGCGTCATGCTGGCCCACATCGTGTCGCCGCCGGCATCGGGCACATCCACCGCATAAAGACACGCACCTGCGGGCGGTACGGCTTGCCAGGTGAGGTCTGCATGCCAGATGTCGGTGCCGGTCCGGGTTCCCTGGCTGACGAGCAACTCGACGAAGGGCTCCTCCGGGTGCGCGGGAAAGGTGGAAGAAACCGGGTCCACCTTGCCGAAAAGGCGCGCGAAGCGGACTTGATCCGAGGGGCTCAGCGATTGGTCGCGAAAGAAGATCACCTGGCGCTCGTGCAGCGTCGCGCGCAATTGATCTGCATGGGCGTCTACCTGGGCGGAGTCGGCCAGGTCGATGCCGCTGATTTCGGAGCCGATGTGCGGCGTCATGTGTTCGATATGCATGATTCTGTTTCGATGATGAAAATGATTCTTTTGGTGTGGTGCTACTCGGCGCGAATGCCGAGCTCCTGCACGATTCGGCCGAACCGCTCGAAATCTCCCGCGTTGGTTTTGCCCAGGACTTCGGCAGGCCCGCCCACTGCAACCGCGCCAAGCGTTGCGATGCGCGACGCCACGTCGGGCAGCCGGAGGATCTCGTTGAGGTGGGCATTCAGTGCCCTCACCGTCTCCGCCTTCGTCCCCTTGGGCGCGAACAGGCCGTACCAGGCGCGCATCTCCACGTCCCGATAACCCAGTTCGCGCAGCGTCGGCACGTCTGGAGCCAGGGGCGAGCGCTGCGGGTCGGCCACGGCCAACACCCGGATCTTTCCGGTCGCAACATGGGGCGCCACCGAACCCAACGTGACGTAGCTGAGCGGTACGTGGCCGCCCACCAGATCGCTGACCGCGGGCGCGACACCTTTGTAGGGAACATGGTCGATGCGCACCTTCGCTGCCCTGTTGAGCATTTCTCCAAGGATGTGCATCGGCGAACCGGCACCCGGGCTCGCATAGACCATCGGCCGGACCTTTGCCGCCGCCATGGCTTGCGCAACACTCTTGAGGCCTGCTTGCTCACCCGCAACAAGGAACAGCGACACGGATGCGAGCTCGATGACGGGCGTGAAGCCGTTGAGCACGTCGTATCCGTTCCCTGCGCCCGTCTTGAGCACCCACTGCGCAATCGAGAAGGTGCTGGGTGCCAGCAGCAGGACGTGGCCGTCTGCCGGTGCCTTGGCGACATAGCTGCTTCCAATGACACCACTGGCGCCAGGCCGGTTGTCCACAATCACGGGCTGCTTGAGCCTGACCGTCAACTTCTCGGCCAGGAGCCTTGCCAGCGCATCGGTATCGCCGCCCGAAGGGTAGGCCACCACGATCGTCACAGGCCTGTCCAGGTGTGCCGGCTCCGAGGCATGGCCGTTGAAGCAGGTCGCAGCGCACAACAGCGCGGCAGCGAACCACTGGCGTCGGGTCTTCATCACGATAGAAACTCCTTGGACGTTGCGCGCATGGCGTAGCACCTCAACGCCGCTGACCGCGGCCGTTCGGGTACGGAAGCAGTGCAGCCAGTACGGCCGCCACGATCAGACTGGCCGCCATCCAATAGAGCGTCTCGGTGACATCGGAGGTCCTTCCGAGAACGATGCCAATCAGCCAGGGTCCCAACAATCCCGAAAGACTGCTGATGGCATTGATCAGCGCCATGCCACTGGCCGCCCCAGAGCCCGAAAGAAAGGTCGATGGAATGGCCCAAAAGACGCCCAGCGAAGCCGTGAGCCCAATGGTCGCCACGCAGATCAGCGCATAGGCGATTCCGGGCGAAGCCGAGGTCCAGCCGCTCGCAAACATGCCGATGGCGCCTACAGCCAACGCTCCCGTCAGATGCCAACGGCGCTCGAGCGTTCGATCCGAATGCCGGGCATTCAAGATCATCGCAATGGCCCCCAGCGCAAAAGGAAAGGAGAAAACAAAGCCGATCGTGAGGAGTGGAAGCTTTGCCATCTGATTGATCACCTGGGGCAGCCACGTCGAGATTCCGAAGAAGGCAATGCCGGTGCAGAAGTACAGCAGACCCATCAGCCAGACGATCGGGCTTTTGAATGCCTCAGACGCGCTCGATGCACCTTGGCTTGCCGCATCTCGCGCAACCTTGTCCATCTCGCACGACAGCCAAAGCCGTTGCGCCTGGCTCAACCACGTGGCTTCGTTCGGTCGATCGACCAGGTAGAAGCGCGCGACCACCCCCACCGCAACGCCCATCGCGCCTTCGAGCACCATCGTCCAGCGCCAACCGGTGAAGCCCACGACGTCGTTGAAGTGGACCATCAGGAACGTGCAGAAAGGCCCACCTACGATCAACGAAATGATGCAAGCGACATACACAACGCTGACGGGCTTGCCAAAGTATTTGGCGGGAAACCACAGCCCCAGGTAATAGACGATGGCAGGCAGAAGCCCCGCTTCGACGACACCCAACAGGAAGCGCGCGACATTCAATTGCATGGGTGTTCGAACGAAAGCCGTGCCGATCAGCACAACGCCCCAGCAAACCAGAATTCTCGAAAGCCAGCGACGTGCGCCTACTCGATGCATGACCATGTTGCTGGGCACCTCGAAGAGGACATACCCGACATAGAAAATCCCCACCGCAAAGCCAAACGCCTCGGGGCCAAGGCCTATCTCCTGGTTCATCTGCAAGGCCATCACCCCGATGGTGGCGCGGTCCAGGTAGTTGACGAACCAGGCAATGAACAGCAGCGGCACCAGCTTCCAGGTGACCGTCCTGATCGTTTGTCGCTCCATCTCCAATGCAGCGGGGTTGTGAGCATCTGGGTTCAGCGATACGGGATGCCGTGCGTCACCCCATGTTGTGGGTGAGGCGGAAGTGCTAGCTGTTTTCATGGATTTCTCCTCGTGGAGCGAACAACGCCGGATGACCGGATGGCGAATGCGCTTGCCCATTTGCGAATCGGTTTGTGCTTCGCTCGACGACGCAGCAAAAGCACTCGAGGACCAGATATTTCCACTAGTGGCAATTAAATGAATCAGGGAAAACACTGCCCGAAGAGCGATCTTTTTGGGGGGCTGAGGCCTGACCCCTTGTGCGCCCGACCGTTGACAAGCGCGCCATGCGCACGCCCACCAATGCCGGATTCGTCGGAGTGATAGCCTTGCGGATGCAATCCTGCTCACGGATCTCCATCCCGCATGTCCACTGAAAACGCCCCGTCGAAGAAGGTCACCGCCAAACGCAAACCTCCCCGTACCAGCGGCCGCCCACTTGCCGATGCAGCAGTGGGTCAACAGCGCATCCTCGACGCCACGATCGTGCTGTTGAAGACACGAGCGCCGGAACAACTGAGCATCCTGGAGATCGCAGGCAGCGCAGGCGTGACGCGCACATTGGTGCGCTACTACTTCGGTGACTTGAGGGGGGTTCTCAGAGAAGCGACCGAGCAACTGATGGGACAGCTGCAGGACCGCATGGAAGCCGCGTTGGTTTCGCGCGGACCTCTACCCGAGCGCGTGTATCAGCGGCTTTTGCTCCGGTTGGAATTCATGCGTGAACATCCCCACTTCGAGCGGCTGGCGCTGTCGGAGATCTATCACGCAGAGGATGCCGACGGGTCGCAGGGTAAGACAGGAAACTCTCTGCAGCGAATCAGCCGACGTGCCATGGAGCTGACAGCGATGCTCTTGGGCGACTCTCACGCCGACGTCGACCCTCGACATATTCACCTCACGATACTTAGCGTCTCGGCATTCATTCCGACAGCTCAGCCCCTTTTGGACCACCTGTTTGGCACGGGTCCGAAGGGCGACCGCGAAATAGAGAAATACTTGCGATTCGTCTCACAGATGCTCGCGGATAGGATTCAGCAGCACCCCTGACCGCCGGCCTCGAAAACCAACTCCAAGGGAGTGACATCAGGGCAGTTCTGGGATCGGGGCCCATTCCATTGCGTCTCCTGACGCTTGCCCCCCGCTTTGTAGGTTCACGCAAAGCTGCAGACCGCTTTCTCAATCAAGAGACCCAACGCGTCCTCAAGCCGCGTCAACGATGAACGAGCTACCCAACCGACGATAGCGACAAGCATGTAAACACCCTATTACCGTTGGTTGGTTGTGCGGGGTGGGTCTAGCGTCGCTACACGTGGCAGGCGGCGAAGCTTCTTGCAGCTCCAGGTCGGCCGCCGGGTTCGCCGGGATTTCTCCAACGCGCGTGAGCCATTTAGAGAAGCCGCGCAAGGACACCAGCTTGCAGCGCTGCCCGGCGATGGACAGTGGCATTCCATCCTTCTGGCGGTAGTGGCGCAGCCAGCGCTGGTAGCGCTCGAGCACGGTACGGCTGACCTGGCTCGGATGCCCCACGCCGCGCTCTTCGGCCCACCAGCCGATAAAGTCCAGCACGTAGCGCCCAGCCGTGACGATGCCCATCGGACGGTAGCCTTTCACGCCCAGGGCTTCGAGGTAGCGGTGCATAGCGCCCGCTAGACCATGCGAATCGCGGGGCGTGGATCTGCCAACCAGCGGCGCGTGCCGGTGTCGGCGCTGCCGTTGTTAGCGCGCACGCTGGGGGTGAGTGTCGAGGAGTTGATCGGCGAGCCACAGACAGCGGCGCGCAGGCGCAGGCCGGCGCCCAATTTGATGCAACACGTCGAGCGCATCAGCGCGCTGCCCAAGACGTAGCAGCGCACCGTGATGATCGCCGGGGAAACCTTGTCCGATAAAGAGGCATGGCGGCACGAGTTCAGGGACCAACTCCACGACCACTGCGAGGGCGCGGCGGACAGTGCGCTGTGCCGGACAGAGTCCGACGACAAGTCAACGGGCGTCTAGTGGTTAACACTGCGCGCGATTCGATTGACCTGCCAAAAAGGTCGCCCTTAAAATTTGCGTACAGGTTCAGATTTAAAGACCATCTGTGAGATGGCTTTGTCGCGCCTGCATGGTTTGCATCGTCTTCTTGCGGATTATTCCAATGGAGACAACTGTGCAACCCAACGCGATCAAGATCCGCGGCATCGACGATGTCATCGCCTACCTGGATTCACGCCAGGGCATCGTCGGCCGGGCTGCCGTCATCTGGTGGCTCGCACTCGGCGGATTGTTCCTCGACGCCTTCTCCAACTCCGCACTGAGCGCGGGCCTCGGGCCCATGACGCGCAACCTCTCCCTCACCGCAGGGCAGGTCGCGCTGATGACCTCGATGGCCTCGTGGGTCGCCATCGCGTTCAACCCGATCGGCGGCTGGATGGCGGATCGCTGGGGCCGCATACGCCCGCTCGTCCTGGCCAAGCTGCTCGCCGTGATCGGCGCCGTGCTGGTGGTCTTCGCACCCAGCTTCGAGATGATTCTGGTCGGGCGCTTCTTCGTCGGTGCGGCCTACGGCATCGACTTCGCCATCGCGATGGCGGTGCTCGCCGAATTCACGCCGGCCAAGCTCAAGAGCCGACTCAACACCTGGCAGGGCATGTGGTACGCCGCGGTCTGCACCAACCTGCTGCTGGCGCTGCTGTTCTATTCGTGGGAAGTGGGTGACTCGATCTGGCGTTACTCGGTGGCCGCCACTGCTGTCTTCGGCGTCACGATCCTGGTGCTGCAACTCGCGCTGCTAGTCGAAAGCCCGATCTGGCTCGCCCGCAAGGAACGACTCGACGACGCGGCACGCGCCATGAGCCGCATCTACGGCCAGCCCTTTGCCGCCGCACCAAGGAACGAACGCCTGCCGGTACTCAACCAGGCCCGCCGCGGCGCGGCCAACGTGCTGCTGATCTTTCGGGGCGTGTACCTGCAGCGCACGATCCTCGCGGCGACCGTGCAGATCGGCCAGTCGATCCAGTACTTCGCCGTGGGCTGGTACTTGCCGCTGATCAGCGCGACCCTGTTCGGCAAGGACTTCGCACAGGCCACCATCGGCGCGCTGGCCTTCAACGTGTTCGGCATCTTCGGCGGCTTCCTCTCGCCCTGGATCGGCCGCAAGCTCGGCCTGCGCCGAGCCTCGGCCTTCGGTTTCGCGATGGTGTTCGTGATGCTGCTAACGCTCGGCCTGTTCCACGGACACATGCCGCTGTGGCTGGCCGTGACCGTGCCTTCGCTGTTCATCCTCTTCCATTCGGGCGGCCCCGGCGCGAACGGCAAGAGCCTGTCATCGCTGTCGTTCCGCAGCGAACTGCGCGCGGGTGCGAACGGCATCATCGGCGCGCTGGGCTCCATCGGCGCGGCGCTGGGGCTGCTGGTGTTTCCGCTGTTCCGCGAAAAGTACGGGCTCGAGCACACCTTCCTTATCCTGTCAGTCGTGCCGCTCGTTGCCAGCGTGATCTGCTTCGTGATCCGCTGGGATCCGACGCGCACCACCATCAATCCGGACAACGAGGCCGATGCGCCGCAATTCAAAGACGATCTGCACCCGACCGTCGAGTCGCTGCGTCCAGCCGTGGGAAAAATGAACTGATGACCATCGCTCAGGATGTGATCCTCTCCATCGACGAGGGCACCTCGGGAACCCGGGCGGCCGTCGTCGGCCGCGACGGGCATGTCTCGTGCCTCGAATACGCGCCGCTGCAAGTCGACACGCCGCGCCCCGGCGTGGTCGAGCAGGATGCGAATGCGATCCTCGACAAGACGCTGGCCGTCTGCCGTGCGGCTATCGCGCGTGCCAGCAACGAAAACCTGCGCATCGTCGCGCTCGCCATCGCCACGCAGCGCTGCTCGGCAGTGCTCTGGGACACGCGCACCGGCCAGGCGCTGGTGCCCGCGATGGTGTGGCAGGACACGCGCTACGTCGACGAGCTGAACAGGCTCGCGCCCGAATGGGATGCGCTCCTGGTCCGCCAGATGGGCCGGCCGGTCGGCGTGCGTTCACCCTATCTCTGGGCCGCGCACCATCTGCGCGAAACACCCGCCGTCGCCCGCGCATTCGACGAACGCCGCCTCGCCTTCGGAACCGTCGACAGCTGGCTGCTGTGGCACCTCTCGGACCGGCGCGCTTGCGTGACCACGCCGACCAACGTGACCTCCGGCAGCGCCTACGTGCTGGCCGGCCATCGCTACCACCTCGACTGGATCGACGCCCTCGGTTTTCCGCGCGAACTGCTGCCCGAATTGCGCGAGGACGCCGACCGGTTCGGCAATACCCGCACTGAACTGCTCGGCATCGACGTCCCCATCCTGGCCTGCGCGGGCGACCAGCATGCGGGCGCCATCGGCCTGGGCTGCCTCGACCGAGAGCAGGCCATGTGCGTGCATGGCACCGGCAGCTTCGTCGACGTGATCACCGGCCCGGTGCAGCCCGCCAACGCGGGCCTGCACGACGGCACCCTCACGATGACGGCGCGCCGCGCGCACGGCGTCTCGCACTTCGCCGTCGAGACCTTTGTGGCGACGACCGGCTCCGCCCTGAACTGGGTTTGCGAGAAGCTGCAGTGGTTCGACAACGCGGCGCAGATCAGCGCGCTGGCGGCCACCGCCGGCTCCTCGCGCGACGTCACCTTCATTCCTGCGCTGACCGGTCTGCGCGTGCCCGCCATGGAGCCCGCCGCGCGCGCATCGCTCACCGGCATTTCGATGGCGACCACGCGCGCCGAAGTGGCCCGCGCGATCCTCGAGGGCATCGCGCATTCGGTGGCCTCGTGCATCCAGGCGAACGAGGAAGTGTCGGGCGTGCGCGTCAGTGAACTCGTCGTCGGGGGCGGTCTCTCGGGCAGCTCGGCGCTGCTGCAGATCCAGGCCGACCTCACGGGCATGCCGGTGCGGCGAACGAAGGAAACCGACCGGGCCAGCCTGCGCGGCATCGCCTTCCTCGCCGGATCGTCCGACCTCCTGTGGGACTCGCTGCAGCAATCCCGCACCACGCTGGTCACCGACGCGGTGTTCGAGCCTCAGGTCGGCGCCGACGAACGCCACGCGAGGCGCGCCCTCTGGCACGCCCGCGTTGCATCGGAACTCGCACACACGCGCAACTTCAATCACGCTTCAACAGGAGAGATTTCCTCATGATGGTTCTGCCATCCCTGCGGCCTGGCAAAGACCGGGCCGAGATGACAACCACCGCACCGCTGCGGCTGAACCGGCAGGAACAGCTCACGCGCCTGGCCGACGAGCAATTCGACATGCTGATCGTCGGCGGCGGCGTCACCGGCGCCTATGCAGCGCTCGATGCCAGCCTGCGCGGCTACCGCGTGGCGCTGGTGGAGAAGGACGACTTTGCCTTCGGCACGTCGTCCAAGTCGTCGAAGATGGTTCACGGCGGCCTGCGCTACATCGAGCAAGGCAACCTCGGCCTGGTACGCCATTCGCTGCTGGAGCGCCAGCGCCTGCGCCGCAATGCCCGGCACCTGGTGCAGCGCCTGCCCTTTCTTTTTCCGGTGATGGAGCGCGAGGGCGTGTTCGACAAGCGCCTGGCCAAGGCCTTCGAAAGCCTGCTCTGGACCTACGACATCGCCGGCGGCTGGCGCGAGGGCATCCTGCATCAGAAGCTGACCAAGGCCGAGGTGCTGTCGCATTGCCCGACCTTTCGCGAGGAGCACCTGACCGGCGGCTTCATGTACTTCGACGCGCGTGTCGACGACGCACGGCTCACGCTCAACATCGCGCGCACCGCCGCCTTCCATGGCGCGGCCGTCGTCAACCACGCGAAGGCCATCGAGATCACGCGCAACGCGCACGGCAAGGTCGACGGCGCCATCATTCAGACCGGCGGCCGTGAGATCCGCGCGCGCGCCGGTGTCGTCGTCATGGCGACCGGCGTGTGGTTGCGCGACTGGGACGGCCGCAAGAAAAACGACGAGAAGACGCTGAACGTGCGCCCCGCCAAGGGCGTGCACGTCGCCATTCCGTGGCTGAAGATCCGCAACGACTGCACCGTGACGATCCCGGTGCCGGGCCGCAACCGGCGCGCGACCATCACGCGCTGGGGCAACGTCTCCTACCTCGGCACCACCGACGAAGACTACGAAGGCAACCTCGACGACGTGTGCTGCACTCGCGAGGAACTCGACTTCCTGCTCGACGGCGCACGCTCCGCGCTGAAGACCAATCTGCAGGCCGAAGACGTGGTCGGCAGCATCGCCGGCTGCCGACCGCTGGTGGCGCCGCCGGGCGGCAAGACGCTGGAGATCAAGCGCAACCACGAAATTCGCACCGCGCCCGACGGCCTGCTGACCATCGTGGGCGGCAAGCTCACGACCTCGCGCCACATGGCCGAGCAGACCATCGACGCCGCGCAGAAGGTGCTCGGCAAGCGCAACGGCTGCAAGACCAAGTCGGCCTTCCTGCTGGGCGCGGCCGGTTACGACGCCCAGGCGATCACCGCTTCGGGCGGCATCTCGGCGCACCTGGGCGAGCGCTATGGCACCGAAGCGCGCTTTGTCAGCGACATCCTCCAGGCCGACCCCGACCTGCTGAAACCGATCGTCGAAGGACTGCCGTACAGCGAGGCCGAGGTCGTCTACGCGGCGCGCCACGAACTCGCCTGCACCGTGGACGACGTGTTGTCGCGGCGCATCCGCGCACGCCTCATGGCGCGCGACGCCTCGGGCCGCGCGGCGGCACGGGTCGGCGAAATCCTGCAGGCCGAACTCGGCCTGTCCTCTTCGGAAACGGCGCAGCAGGTAGCCAGCTACCGCGCCGCGATCGAGCATGAAAAATCCATCCTGATGGGAGTGAAGTAAATGATCAGCAAAGACGCCATCCAACGCGGCTACAACCGCCGCAACTACGTCGTCGGCGCCCACACGCCGCCAGCCTACGCCAAGACCATCACGGCCACCGACGGCCCGCCCGGCCTGCAACGCGCCCCGGTCACGGTGGCCACCGAACACATCGATGCGCTGCGCGAGGTCGCCGACGAAGTGCTCACCGACACCGGCAGCGTCGTCGCGTGGACGCGCGACTGGTGGGCCGGCTCGATGGTCAGCGAAACCGGAGGCAAGCCCGCGACGCCGCAGGCCGTGATCGTGCGCGCCTCGCGCGTCGAGCAGATCCAGGCCGTGATGCGCATCGCGAACGCCGCATCGATTCCGGTCACCGTCTCCGCGGGCCGCAGCAACGTGACCGGCGCGGCGCTGCCGGTGCGCGGCGGCATCGTGCTCGACGTGTGCGAGCTCAACAAGCTGATCGGCTTCGACGCCGACAGCCAGATCGTCGAAGTCGAGGCCGGCATGTTCGGCGATGTGTTCGAAGAGACCATCCAGCGCGAGCACAGGATGACCATGGGTCACTGGCCCTCGTCCTTCGGCATCAGCACCGTCGGCGGCTGGGTCGCCTGCCGGGGCGCGGGCCAGCTCTCGACGCGCTACGGAAAGATCGAGGACATGGTGTTCGGCATGGACGTGGTGCTGGCCGACGGCAGCCTGATTACCGTCGGCGGCTATTCGCGCGCGGCGGTGGGTTCCGACCTGCAGCAGCTCTTCATCGGCTCCGAAGGCACGCTCGGCGTGATCGTGCGCGTGCGGCTGAAGCTGCACCGCCTGCCCGACTACGGCCGCGCAATCGCCTACGGTTTCGACAGCTTCGCCACCGGCCTGCAAGCCTGCCGCGAGATCATGCAGCGCGGCGCGAACCCGGCGGCGCTGCGGCTGTACGACGCGTTCGAAAGCAAGGTGCAGTTCGAGCTGGCCGACACACACGTGCTGCTGATCGCCGACGAAGGCGCGCCCGAAATGGTGGACGCGGTCATGACCATCAGCGAACGCGTCTGCAAGGAACTCGGCCGGCCACTGGACGGCCCGGTCATCTTCGAGCGCTGGCTCGACACGCGCTACCTCACCGGCAAGAGCGCCGAGGGTTTCAAGCGCAGCCCCGGCTTCGTGGCCGACACGCTGGAGATGAGCGGCCGCTGGAGCGACCTGCCCGCCATCTACGACGAGGTGGTGGCGGCCATCAATGCGGTGCCCGGCACGCTCGCGGGCTCGGCCCACCAGTCGCACGCCTACGTGGACGGCGCCTGCCTCTACTTCTCGCTGCGCGGCGAGGTGGAGGTGGAGCACCGCGCGCGTTGGTACCGCCAGGCCTGGGACGCCGCGAATGCGGTGCTGGTGCGCCACAATGCCGCGCTGAGCCACCACCATGGCGTCGGGCTGCTGCGTGCGCCGTACATGGCCGATTCGCTGGGCAGCGCCTTCCCCGTTCTCGAGGCGATCAAGCGCACACTCGACCCGAAGAACATCCTGAACCCGGGCAAGCTCGGCCTGAACGACACGCTGCCCCAGACCGAAGACTGAGTTTCACCGAATGGACCGCTCCCTCGGCGCGCGACTTGCGCGGCATCCGATCATCGCGACGCTCTACGGGGCGGAGCAGATCGACGCCTTCGTCGACAGCACCACCGAAATCGCCATCGTGGCGAACGTGGAGTTGCGCAAGCTGCACGCCGTGGTGGCGACCATCACCCGCGCCGACAAGATCGCCATCGTCAACATCGACAGCTGCGAAGGCATCTCGCCGGACAAGGGGGGCGTGGAATACCTGGCCGAGATCGGCGCGACCAGCCTGGTGTCGACCCGCGTGGCCACCATCCAGCGCGCCAACCGGGCGGGTCTTCTCACGATGCAGAAGGTGTTCGTGACCGACCGCTCGACCTGGCCGCGCAGCGTGAAGGCGCTGGAACAGAGCGATCCGAATCTTGTTCAGCTGATGCCGGCGCCCATGCTCCCGCACATCTCCGCCAAGGAGCGCAACGCACTTCCGCCGATCGTGGCTTCGGGCTTCGTCGTCACCCCCAACGACGTGCGCAGCGCACTGGCGGCCGGTGCAGTGGCGGTGTCGACGAGCGACGCTGCCATGTGGAGTCTCGACATCAAGCCGCTCAACGTCGACGAACTGCGCCCGCGCTAGCCAGGGTATCCTGAGTCTCGGCCTCGCCAGCAGGAAGCGCGGCCAGGAAACACACTTAGAAAGGCGAATCCGGAAAGCAGTATTGGAGGCGCTTTCCTTGGGTAGGCGTGGCCTCAAGATCCTCTGGCGAGACGACGCGAGCATGAGCAGGATCGCCTGATCGTGCTCACACTTGGATGTGTGCATCTAACCAACGTGCACACATGAACAAGCGACTCACTTCGGGCAAGGACACCCGACGCAGGTACAGCGAAGAGCTGAAGCAGGAATTGGTCGAGCGCAGCCTGGAACCTGGCGCGTCAGGCGTTGCCATCGCGCAGGAGCATGGCATCAATGCGAACCTCTTGTTCAACTGGCGTGGGCAACGCCCAGATCAACAAGGCCGTTGTGCCGCGCCCTTCTAGCGGCGTGATCGAGATCGACGTTGGGTCACACGTGTTCGTCTGCGCGGAGCCGTCGACGAAATCAACGTGCGTCGCGTGCTGCGTATGCTCGGTGCCATCGCGTGATTGGTCTTCCCTCGAACACACGCGTGTGGATCGTGGCCGGCCACACCGACACGAGGAAGGGCTTCGATGGCTTGGCTGCCATGGTCCAGGCGGCGCTCGCGGCCAATCCGTTCCGCGATCACGTCTTCGTCTTCCGCGGCAAGCGCGGCGACATCCTGAAGGCCTTGTGGTTCGACGGCCAGGGACTGATGCTCCTGGCCAGGCGCCTGGAGCGAGGCCGCTTCGTATGGCCGCAGGCGACGTCCGGAAGCGCATCGCTCACGCTGGCACAACTCTCAATGCTGCTGGCAACACCGCAAACTCCCGCGCGGTGAGCGTGATGGGCACGCCATCCAGGGTCACGCGCTTGGCGGCAGGGTCGAGGGCCACCGCGCCATGGCGCAACTCGGGGGCGTGCTGCGCCGCGCCGCGGCGCAGGGCCGCTTGCACTCGCGCAGACAACTCTTCCAGGTCGAAGGGCTTGACCAGATAGTCGTCCGCGCCCAGATCCAAGCCTTGCACGCGATCGGCCAGTGCGTCACGCGCGGTGATGACGATCACGGGCAATTGAGCTCGGGGGGCCCCGGCCGCGCGCAAGGCTTGCAATACGGCATCGCCATCAAGACCGGGCAGACCTCGATCCAGCAGGACGCAGTGGTATTCAAGCGTGGCAAGTGCGGCTGCGGCTTGATCGCCGCGCTGCAGCCAGTCCACCGCGTAGCCGTCCATCAGCAGCCACGATTGCAGGGAACTGCCCAGTGACGGGTCGTCTTCGATCAGGAGGATGCGCATGCACCGGAGCCTACGACAACAAGCTGAAGTGAGTCTGATGCCGTTCGCCGGACCCGGTGCTGGCCGCACGCATTGGATCAGACCCATGCAAGGCGCGAGATGCCCACCAGAACCGGGAGCTCTCGCGCCGGGCGGCCTTTTTGACGGTCACGGCAAAGGCATGCGGTCATGAGCGAATCCAAGGAGGGACAAGTGCCGCGCGAAGATGCTGCCGCACCATGTTCCTTCCAGCTGGCGCATCACCCTTGAGCTTCCCCGCCCGAGCCACGTCGACAGGTCGTTGGGGAAGACACTGGGATTTACCGCCGTGAGTGCAACGGTCAAGACGACGGGTTGGCAGAAGACGCATCCATACATCTCAGATCGGCGGTGGATGCGCCATATCGATCGTCAGCGATCACCGAAATTTGTAACAGCCTGCCGCTCCTCCCGGCCCCTTCCCGCCTCTGAATTCTCCTCAGCACCGTTCTATTGAGCGTGGCCCGCGCCGCTTCGCTTCGTAGCGTGCTTTTGCGTGAAGCCCGTGCGCCTGGTCCTTCCTCCGCCCACGCCCTGTGGAATTCGACCCTGGCGCTCGCTGCGCGGCGGAAAAAACAATGGAATTCCGACTGTGAGCGCATAGCCGATCCCGTTTGATCGCCGGACTTCACCAAACTGAAATTGGTGACATAAGGCGCACGACGGGTCTTTCGTCCGCGTTACGTCCTCTGACCTGTCGCTCGACACCGAGGAACATCATTGACGACCTCGCCTCCCTTCAAGGAGTCCTGAATGGGCAATGACGCACCGATGCTCAATACAGACAGGAAGCTCTCCCGCGATACATGGGCCGGATAAGAAAAATCGCAATCTCAGCGGGTGTTGCCGCAACGCTCGCCAGCGTCGGGCTATGGGTGCTCTCCCGGCAGGAAACCCTTCTCTGGTGTGCCGAGCATGTCGCGGCCCGAACCGGTGGGCGCCTGCATTATGTGGACCTGCATGGCTCCTTGCTTGGTGCGATCGAGGTAGGCCAACTGCGCTATGAAGACGCGTTCGGCAGCATCGCGATCAACGACGCGCGCATGGCTTGGCGTCCGTTGAGGCTGTTTGCCGGCCAAGTAGCGGTGGGTTCGATGAGCGCCCGGACGGTGCGGCTCGAGTTCGCGAAATCCGAGGGGAAGAAGCAAGAGCCGCCCGAGTCCCTGCATGCGCCAATCTCCTTCGCCGTCACCGATTTTCAGATCGGCAGCCTCTCGTTGACGAACGAGGCGGGCACGCACGAGATACGCGATCTCACCGCGGCGTTCTCGGGCAACCGCGAGCAATTGCGTGCCGAGGCGAAATCGCTCGCAACGCGCTATGGGAACGTCAAGGCCGATCTACGGGTCGGTGCCGATGCCCCCTTCGCTCTCGATGGCCAGCTCGAACTGAAGTCGCTAGAAGACGGCACCTATGCCGCCACGACCAAGCTCGAAGGATCGCTCATGAGCGCAGTGGCGCGGCTCGAGGCAAAAGCGCGCGACGCGAGCGCATCGGCCATGCTCGCGCTCGCGCCTTTCGATGCGCAGCCACTGACAGAACTCCAGTTTTCGGCGAAGGATTTCGATCCAAGCACATGGGTCTCGGGCATGCCTTCTGCACGCCTTTCTGGAGAGGGCCATATCGTTGCGGACGATGGACGCGGGCTCTCCGGCCAAGTCATGCTGACCAACAGCAACCCCGGCACGCTTGACGAGAACAAGCTGCCTTTCGCACGATTTTCGGCCGCATTGCGGGGAGCCCCTGCTGACATCGCACTGCACGACGTCACGTTCGATCTCGGCGACGCCGGTCAGTTCGCAGGCGCGGGCAGCGCCAAGGACGCAGGAATCGATCTGAAGCTCGCGACGAAAAACCTCAACTTGCACGGCATGCGGAAGCACCTCAATGCGACCAGGCTCGCGGGTGAGCTCACATTGGGCGGTGACGTCCAGACGCAGCGCTTGAAGCTCGCGCTTGGACAGCAGGGCTATCGAGTGCGACTCACGGCCGCGATGCGAGATCGCATCGCGGTCGTGGACGAAGCCTACGCGCGTGCAGGCAATGCCGAAGTGACCGCGCGAGGCCGTATCGCGCTCAACGCCAACAAGGATTTCGCGATCTCGGGCCGGCTCGCCAATTTCGACCCTTCGCAGTTCGGCAAGTACGACAGCGCGCAAATCAACAGCCGGTTCGATTTCAAGGGGCAGATAGAGCCGGTGATCCAGGTCGCCGCGAACATCAACGTGACCAACAGCAGGATCTTCGGCTTGCCGACGACCGCGACTGGCACCATACGCTCCAAGCGCGTCGATCATCCTGAGCTCGCGATGGACGTGAGCCTGCGTGCCGGCACTACGCGCGCCACCGTCAAGGGCACGATGAAGGATCCGGCACGCCTGACGTCGATGGACCTCGCGCTCGCGCTCGCAGGCGGTAGCCTCGCCGAGCTCTACAAGATCGTGGGCGTCCCGCTCCCGGCAACGCCACCGTATCGCATCGATGGCAGGCTCGTCCAGCGCGCACAGGTCTGGGAGCTGCGCCAGTTCGCAGGCGCGGTGGGCGATAGCGACCTCTCCGGCAATTTCATGATCGACCGCAGCCGCACGCCGCAGTTCATGAAAGCCGACCTCACGTCGCAACGCTTGGACCTCGCAGACCTCGCCGGATTCATCGGCGCTGAAAAAGTCGCGCCTGGCAAGGTTGCAACGCCACAAACGACCCGTGTGATTCCCGATACGCCTTTCAATCTCGAAAAACTCAAGTCTGCTGACGCTGATGTTCGGTTCGAAGGCAAGCACGTGATGACCGAGAAGCTCCCGATCGATGCCATGAGCACGCATTTGATCCTGAAGGATGGCGTCCTCACGCTCGCGCCACTCAATTTCGCCGTGGCAGGCGGCAAGGTCGCCTCGGACATCACCCTCGACAGCACCAAGTCGGTGATCGCCTCGCGCGCTGATGTGCGCGTGCAGTCGCTGCAGCTAGGTAAGCTCCTGCCCCAGCTCAAAATCTCCAAAGCGAGCGTGGGCGAGATGGATGGTCGCGTGAGAGTTACTGCGCACGGCAATTCAGTTGCAGCGCTACTCGGCAGCGCAACCGGTGACACGTCCCTGGTCGTCGGAAAAGGCGAGGTGAGCGATCTCATCCTTCGGCTGTCCAATCTCGACCTCGCAAACACCCTGGTTGTCCTCATGCGCGGCGACCGCAACATTCCGATCCGTTGCATGGTGGCCGATCTCGAGTGGAACAATGGCGTCGTTCGACCGAATCGCTTCATCTTCGATACGAACCATACGACGCTCATCGGCGAGGGCAAGGCCGACTTCAAGAACGAGACGCTCGACATGCGCCTCGTCGCGAAGCCCAAAGGCATGAGCCTGGCCTCTCTGCGAGGCCCGATCAATGTGACGGGTAGCTTCGCCAGCCCTTCAGTGATGCCCGATCTCGCGCAGCTTGGCTTGCGGGGCATGGCCGGCGCCGCGCTTGCCGCGGTCGCACCACCGCTTGCTGTCGTTCCGTTCGTTCAGCTAGGCGGCGGCCAGGATGTGCAATGTGATCCACTCGTACAGTCGGCACGGCAGCAGATTCTCTCGCCGGCTCTTTCGCCACGGCAGCAACGCACGGCAGCGAAACGGTGAGTTGGGCCCGAAACGCGGTCGCAGCTCGCCCATGGCCGGCTCGGCAGCCATCCCCTCCACCGGCAAGGGCCGCAGGCCGACACATCGAGACGTATCGTGCATCGCTATCGCTATCGCTATCGCTATCGCTGCCGTCCGCGCCGGCTGTACATGCGCGATGCGCCGTTCAGGGTGTCGGCGCGACTGCAGGCGTCGTGGTCGTCAGCCCGCTGAGCTGCTGGGAGATGGGCGCCACAATCAATTTCAGGTCGCCGAGGACCACCAGGTTGTTCCCGTCCGGAGTGACGCGCATCAAAGGATGCAGGCAGAAATATGGGTAGTCGGAGGTCTTGCAACCAGGGACATCGGCCAGGTTGAAGCTGCCAACCTTTGGCAATATGAGCTGCGTGCCGGCCTTGGCGCTCGTGTCGTAGACCTCGACCAGCGGCAGCGCTGAATCGCCCGGATTGACGGCGTAACTAAGTACATACAGCCGGCGCCCGTCCGGCGAGATCTGGATGGCTCTCGTGCCATCGACAGGTTGAGGCACCGATCCCACCGTGCCGAAATTTCGGTCATATACCGTGTAGCCGGCCAGCAAGAATCGGTCGCCATTGGCGCTCAGGCTCGTGTTGGAAACGAAGAAGTCATCCGCGAGCGGTGTGGTCCGGAACACACCGTCAGCCGTGTCCATATAGAGCATCGGTGGACGCGGCGACATGCTCGCCGATTGAGTCACCATCAGGCGCGAGCCGTCGCCCGATACAGCGAAGAACGGGCCGCCGTAGCAACTGCTGCAGGCTGTAGATGCTCCGAACTTCATGGTGCGCGTATCAAAGTAGCCCAAGCCATGCCAGTCGTAGCCACTGCCGGTCGACAACCAGAGCTTGCCATCATTGGTAAAGGCAATGCCGGTTTCCGTCATGCTCCCCTGGTAGCCAATGCCGTCGGCCAAGAGGTGGGTGCTCTTGACGGTGAAGCTCGAGGGATCGATCAAACTGACCAGATTGTTGGAGTCGGTAGTCGCAAGCACGCTGGCATCGGCCGGCAGCGCGATGTCGTACAGGCCGGGAATGGATAGCGTCGAACCCGTCCAGGTCGAGCCCGCCATCCGAAAACGTGCCACTGCGCTGATCCCCGGACCAATGAACGGAGTCGGGTAGGAGGCATAGATGGCATTACGCAAGGCGTCGTAGGCCACGGTGCGCGGCACACCGTAGGCGCTGGTATCCAAGGCGGCATACGGCAATGTCACCGTCAGCGTGTATCCGATGGTCCAAGGCGAACCTGCATAGACCACCTTGCAATCCACATCAGCGCACGCCCGTACGATGAACGATCCCTTGTAGACACCAGGACTCCGACCAGCTTTGGGCTTGACGACGATGCGCGCCTTCATCCCGGTGACGGTCACGTCAACGCCGTCGATGCGGGGGTCGATTGCGCCATCTGGCGTTGCCGCGCTGACGAACAGGGTCGCAGTCGACTTCGCTTCGGCAACCGCATTGAGGACAACACCGCCCGGGCTCGCATCGCCCAGTTGGTAAGCCATCGTTACCGCTGCGCTGTCGAAGCTGACCTTCACACTGTCGTCAACCCGAACTGAAGCTTCGGGCGTTTCCGGTGTCGCTGGCGAGGAAGGTGTCGTTGGAGTCGAGCCGCCCATTGGCAGCATGAACCCGCCTCCGGCCCCTCCTCCTCCTCCTCCTCCGCCACCACCGCCACATGCTGAAAGCACCAACACTACTGCAAGCGTGACCGGCGCAAGGGTCCTGGCTCTGTTCATCAGACTCTCTCCTCACATTCTTGTAGTCAAAATCCTACTTGAAAGGGAGCAGCTCAGATGGATGTGGGAAACCCGTCCGTTGAGATTTTCGAGATTCGTGGCGCGGATCTCACGATCAACTCCAACTAGTGGATATCCAGAATGGCGGCATTGAGAAACGGCAGGCTGATCGCTGCCCCCAACCACTGCTTGACTCGTGCCGCGTCGTGACTTGCATGCGCGCTACCGAGCACTGATGTGCCGAAAGCCACTAGAGAGCAACAGCATCGCCGTGCTTAACGTCCTTGCCAAACTTCACTCTTTTCGAGGAAATTGTCTCGCCACTGCAAACCAAAGAGACCAGATACGTTTCACCATTTTTGGCACCACTCAAACCATGAAAAAGGGTGCGATCAGACACCTTCTCCTCCCTTAAAATTTCTCCATTTCTCGCATCCTGAATGCGGACAATGCATGGTTCTACCGCATGCGTTGGCACCGTGCCGCTTGTCAAAAAGTACAATTTATTGTGTGGATGCCACGGAATGCAGCCAGGTGCAGCCGCGAAAAATAATATAGCGACCGCAGATATGCAAAGTCGGTTAGTTGAAAAATTCTGCATTCCCAAATGAGTCATTTTCGTAGACCGTGAAACCGAAACCTGTGTGCGCTACCCGTTGACCAATGCTGTCCGGCGCAACTCAGGCTGCCCAAGTGCTCGGGCAAGTCGCCTTGCCTGCTCGGCCTGGAACTGCCCCAGCCCGACTTGGCATCCCCTGCAATCGCCCTCGGAAATGTTCGGCCCCCTGCGGAAGTCCGTAGTTGGCCGACCGCAGCCGGTCACGATGACGCGCAGTGGCGCCTGAGTGGTCGAGGCAGATGGAGTCGCGGGCATTACGGCGCGATCACGACCGCAATCCCAATCGCTCCATATGAAAAAGCCAGGAAGCCTGCAATTGCTCGCCACAATCTTCCTCGTGCAAGGTCCCCTTCTTCAGTGAAGAATGAGTTCATGAACAACGCCGGGGCAAAGAATTTGCCCCACTGTCGATCTGGCTTGAACCGCCGCATGGTCTTCATCGTGTAGAAGCCAGAAAGGCAGATGCACACCAGGGCGCCAGCCCAACAAACCACCCATGCAAGCACAACGAGATCGGTCAACGGTCGCTGCATGCGGAGTCCTCGCAAGTGCGTCTGCTGGGTAAGCAAAGACATTGGCTGGTACGGATGAACGGACTTGGCCGAATGTAATCAATTTCGTCTGGCTCGCGAAGCGCGCGTGACAGTTTGATTTCAGCGGTAGCTACAGAGATGGTGATCGTCCGACGACGGCCGTTATTGACACACTCACTCGCGGGCGTTTAGTCGGGCATCGGCCTCGTCGATGTCGAAGGCGCGAGGATCGAAGGGACGACCGATCCACTCCTTCATTTCGGCGTGCTCGGGACGCTGGGGATCGACCAGTGCTTCGAGGAACTGCTCGTAGCCCAGTGACCCGCCCACGTCTTCTGGCGGGCATGCGTTCTCGCCGCCGACGCACTGTGCATACTCGATCGGTGAGTCCAGCTTGACGATCTGCTCAACCTTGATCTTGTGCCACCAGCTGTCACCGAAGTCGTAGAGATACTCGAAGGTTTTGCGCGTGCCGAGCGCCTCGGTCAACGTCACCTCCTCCTCGCGCATCAGGTCATCGGGGAACTCCCGTCCTGGTTCCGTTGCTCCATAGTGGTCGCGACCGAAGATGAACTCGTGCACGTGTGCGCCGTCCCATCCCATACCCCCGAGCAGCATCACGTGCAGGCGTGGCAGTTCGATCGTCAGTGGCACCAGCAAGCGTCGCCACACCTTCGGACGCACGTCCTCGAGTTCAACGTACAGCTGCCAAGCGTGCAGGTCTTTCTGAGTGGAAGTCGTGCTCATGACGGCACTGTAGCGCCAGCACCATGCGGTGGATGTTCGCGGTGCGCGCAAGCCTTCTGGCCGCGTTGGCCGCTGGCGAGTACCACGCCGCGTGCAGCTGTGGGGCCACAACCCGGGGCAACAACTCGCCGATCCGATGGATCGGATGGTCGGCGATGCGCTCCAGCACATGGCGCAAGCAGGCCTGCGGATCGATGCCGCCGCGCTTGGCCGAGCCGATCAAGGTGCAGATCACCGGCGGCCAAGGCCATCGGCGACCTCGCCAAGAACTGCCGCCAGGGTCGTCTCCAGCCAGCCCTTCAGATCGTCGAGCACCGGTCGCATGCGCGCCGGCCGAACGCACAGCTTGCCAAGGTCTGCGGCCTCGTCATCGGTGGCGGCCTGCCCGGCGATGGCCGGATGATCTCGATCCGCCTCATGCCGCTTGCACCGCGGGCACCTGGTAGCTTCCTCCCAGCAAGGCCGGCTTCGGCAGGTAGGCGCGCAGGATCACGACGAACGGGCCCTGCGCAGGGCTGGGCAGCCAATTGGCGTTCGACTCGGCACCGGGTGGCGTGCGCGACATCCAGATGTCCAGCGATCCGTTGGCGCCTCGCTTCAAGCCCGCGGTTCGATCTCCGATCGTGAAGCGATCGATCGGGTTGTCGGCGAAAAACAGCTGGCCGTCGGGCGTGAGACGGTACATCGAGAGAGACCAGAACGAATTGACCGGCGGCAGCTGATCGGCGGTGAAGCTCAGCTTCCAGGACTGCGCGCTGTCGAAGCCGCGCCCGTCGGGGCCGCTTGCGCGCAGGTACATCGCCTCCACCGGCGGCAGCGCAGCCAGCCCCCCGATGGCAACGGCTGCGCGGTAGTCGTGGTCTTCACCGAAATTGCCGATGCTCTGATGCGGGAAGCTCCAGCCATTGCGAACCAGCGCGGTCTTGCGGACTTGCCCCAGAAGGTTGGCCGCATCGCCGACACCGGCGTTGATCTGAGCGATCTGTTCGGGCGAGTAGCGCGCGGCGTCGAAGGTTTTCCCGAACTGGATCAGCGGCGCCATGCTGTCGAGCATGCGCGCATCCGTCGCCGGCGGCGGACTTTCGTTCATCAGGTCCTGAACGGAGGAAAAGTAGTGCGCCCACGGTGCCGATCGTTTCGCGAAGCTCTTGGGCGCCCTCGCCTGCGGTCCCTGGATCGACCAGCCATCCTGGAAGGCATGCGCCTTGGGCAGATCGGCATCGCTGTCGACGAGCGTTCGACCCAGTATCCACACGGCGTTGGTCGGGGCACGGATCGCCATGGGGTCCTTGCGGGGCGCATTGGGCCCGATGACGGTGAACGTGCGCGCGCCGGGACCCGACGTTCGGGTACCGACGATGGCGAAGTTGTTGGAGTACATGTCCATCAATGGCACGCAGTAGTAGCGGTCGCCCGAAGCGGGCACGCCGATCGTCACGGGGCCTTGCTCCAGATCCAGCCACGCCTGTGAATACAGCGTGTCGTTGTTCGGGGTCGTGACGAACTGCCCTTTGGCGGTGACCAGCGCGCGCTGATGCTGGAAGGTATTGGGCCTGACGCCTTCGCCAAAGCGCGCCGCGCGTTGCTCGGCCATCTCGATCAGAGGCAGGCCCCAGATCCACGCGTTGCGCGCGGCAACCCTCAGGCTGCCGGGCACGGGCGCCTGGGAGGCGATCTCGGCACTGGCTTGCGCCCAGGCCCGGCTCGAAGCCAGCGCGGCTGCCGTGACGGCCAGGAAATGTCTGCGCTCCATTCTTTTGCCTCTCGTGATTCGTTGGGGAGCCGGCTGACTCAGTGCATGGCCTGGGCGGGCGGGAACGTCCACTGGCGGTTCAGCACCTGCGCGCGCGGCAGGTACAGGCGCACCATGTAGTTCCAGCCGGCCATGATGGGCAGGCAGTTGGGCGCCTTGCCGTCGCAGCCGCCGAACTGGACCTTCACCGAACCGTCCGCTTCCTTGCGGGCGCTCAGGTTGTTCAGCGTGTAGGCGTTCTGCGCATTGGGCTCGTAGTAGCCCTGCGCGTTGTAGACGCTGATCGACCAGAAGCCGTCGACCGGCACGTCCTTGACCTGAAGCGCGTGCACGGTCTTGCCGTCGTTGCGAGCGGGCACGACGTTGAGGTAGGTGGTCTCCTTCTCGGGGATGCCGCCCCAGGCCGACGCGGAGCCGATCAGGTGCCGCACGGCGTCGACCTGGCCTTTGGCGCCGAACATGCGATCGGTGTCAGGCAGCGTCGCGGCCAGTGCGAGCAAGGCGTCGCGCACGCCTTTCTGGCTGGCGGGGTCCCATGGCGGTGTCGAGAAGCTGCCGGGCCCGCCCGGTTGCTCGACCTTGACCGCATCCTGCAGGCGGTGCACAGCCTCGACGTCCGCCGGGCTCGCGGGATCGAGGAAGAAGCGCATCGAGGCCATCACGTAGCGCGTGCCGATCTGCGCACGGGTGAGCGTGTGGGCACCGGCGCCATAGAACATGTGGTGCGTGTAGTGGTCCTCATCGACCACCTGCAGCGAGACATAGCGCTGGCCCGGATCGGGCAGGGTGATGGTGACCGGGCCGGCATCCAGATCGAAGACACCGGAGGAGTACAGCGTGTCGCGGTTCAGCCGGATGACGGTCTGGTTCGTGATGCGCGCCAGCTCCCGCCGGTGACGCAGCTTGCCGAACGCCTCGTCCCTGGCCAGCCGGGCGAAGTAGGTGTCGGACTCGGCGCGCGCGAAGTTGTCGGCCGTGACGGGGACGGTGTGGCGCGCCGACGCGGCAAGGGGTTGCGCCTGTGCACAAGCGACCCACGGACAGGCCGCCAATGTCGCGGCGGCAATGAATGTGAAGATGGTTTTTTTCATGGACATGAGAGGCCGGGTCTGCTCGACCCGTCGTTAGTTGATGCCGACGCTGCGCTCGCACGCCCGAACGAGTTCGATCAAGGCGGGGCCCGTCTCGCTCACGAGTTGCTGGGGCCGAAGCTGCGTGCCCGGCACGGCGCAGTTGAAAAGCAGTGAGCGCGTGCCCTGGCGGATGCGCGAGGCCACGGCCACGCCCTGCACGCCCATGCCCGCGTCGCCGAAATTCGTGGCGAAGCCGCGCTGCGCCTGTGTGGCCAGCGACTCGCGAATGGCCGCCGCGCAGCGGGCCATCTGCTGCGGGCGCTCGCGCTCGAGTTTTTGCAACGTCGCCTGGCGGCCCGCGTCATCGAGCGAGCCCAGCCAGGCACGGCCGATGGCGGTCTCCGCCACGCTGCGCAGGGCCCCCAGGTCCGGCCGCGCCAGGGTGCCGCGCTGGTAGGCGCAGGTTTCGATGTAGACGACGTCCAGCCCGATCGCCACGCCGATGGAGGCTGCGCCATGCACCTGGTTGGCCAGCGCCTGCATGCTCAGCCGGGCCTGGGCGCGCATGGGCACGGAGACGATGTAGGGGTAGCTCAGCGCCACGGCCATCGGCCCGATGAAATAGCGATCGATGCGCTCGTCGCGGTCGAGATAGCCGAGCTCCACGAGGGTGCGGCACAGGCGCGAGACCGTGGGGCGCGGCAAGCCCAGCGTTGCGGCCAGTTCGCTGTTGGCGCGTGGCCGCGGATCGCGCAGGAAGCTCTGCAGGATCAGCAGCCCCTTGGCCAGGGCGCCCGCAAAGTTGGGGTCGTCGCTGCGCACGGCGGCAATGTCATGCAGGTTCTGCAGTTGGCGAATCATGGCAACGGCCCTCGCGGGCCTGTCTCATTCATGTGACGTGGTGGCGTTGCCCACTGCCAGTGCAGGACGGGAGCAGCCCGCACTCTAGGCCACCGGCACCCCGGCTCCAAGCGGTGTTCCACCATTCAAAACATCAGTTCATCGCCTCCGGGCTTCGGTGTGATCGCGCCGTCCTCCGGATCCCGCGGCATGAGTGCTAACCCCGATTCCAATTCCTGAAGTCCCAAATAATAATCGTATATCGATTAACACGAGCGCATTGCAATTACTGACATGTGAATTGCTCAGGTCAGGCCGAGGCGTCCTTGGACGTCCTTCGATCCCTCAAACAGTGCAAAGGACCCGAAATGAAGCTTGTTGACGCGCTGATAGAACTGCTCGGCCGGGACGCCGTGCGCCAGGATGAAGCAGACACGGCCGGCTTCACGCAGGATTGGCGCGGCCGCTATCGCGGGGCCGCCTCCTGCGTCGTGTTGCCGTCTTCGACCGCGCAGGTCGCCGCCGTGGTGCGCCTGTGCGCGCAGCACGGCACCGCCGTGCTGCCCCAAGGCGGCAACACCAGCCTGTGCGGCGGCGCCGTACCCGACGAGGCGCAGGCCCTGCCGGTGATCGTGTCGCTCAACCGCATGCGCAAGGTGCGCTCGATCGATGCGGCCAACAACTCCATGGTCGTGGAAGCCGGCTGCGTGCTCGCCGCGGTCCAGCAAGCGGCCGCGCAAGTCCAGCGCCTCTACCCGGTCAGCCTGGGCGCCGAGGGCTCCTGCCAGATCGGCGGCACCATCGCCACCAACGCCGGCGGCACGGGTGTGCTGCGCTGGGGCGGCACGCGAGACAACGTGCTCGGGCTGGAAGTCGTGCTTCCCGACGGCACGGTCTGGGACGGCCTGTATGCGCTGCGCAAGAACAACACGGGGATCGACCTCAAGCACCTGTTCATCGGTGCGGAAGGCACGATGGGCATCATCACCGCCGCCGCCCTGAAGTTGCACCCGCTGCCGACGAGCCATGCGATGGCATGGTTCGCGCCGACCGATCCGCAGGCCGCCGTCGAGGTCCTGGGTCTGTTCCAGGCGCGCTGCGGCTCGCAACTCTCGGCGTTCGAGATGATGGATGCGCACCAGTTGAACCTGGTGCTCGCCCATGTGCCGGGGCGTCGCGATCCGCTCACGTCACCGCACCCCTGGCATGTGCTGGTCGAGCTGTCCGACACCGGAGATTCGGCGGCGCTCGACCAGGTGCTCCAGGATGTCCTCGAAGACGCCAGCGAGAAGGGGCTGCTCGGCGATGCCGTGCTGGCCACGACCGAAGCACAGCGCGCAGCCCTGTGGGAAGTGCGGCACAGCGTGTCGGAAGCCAACAAGAAAGCCGGCATGGGCCTGACCACCGACTGCGCCGTGCCGGTATCGGCGGTGCCGGCCTTCATCGCGCAAGCCACGCAGGCGGTGCGCGCGATCGTGCCGGACATGCCGGTCGCGGTGGTCGCCCACCTGGGGGACGGGAACGCGCACTTCATTCCCTTCTATTCGTTTGCGCAATGGAACGCCTTGCCGGACCAGGAGGGCGCGGCACAGGCGGTGCGCCACGCCGTCAACGACATCGCCCACGCCCTGGGCGGCACCTTCAGCGCCGAGCACGGTGTCGGCCGCACCCAGCTGGCGGAGATGCGCAGCTACAAGCCCGCCGTCGAGTTGCGGCTGATGCATGCGATCAAGCGCGCCATCGACCCGGCGCACCTGTTCAACCCCGGCCGGCTGCTGCCGCCAGAGTGAACCCCGTCCACGCCCGTTCTCATCTCTTTCTCTTTCTCTCGCTCTTCTTCCTTCCGTCCATCACTCTCATCCTGGAGTTGTCATGAAAACCAATCACCCCTCCTCGCGCCGCGTGGTCCTGAAATCTGCTGCCGCCGGCCTCGTGGCCCTGGCAGCTCCGGCCATCTGGACGCCCGCCCGGGCGGCCAGCAAGCGCATCGTGGTGCGCGACGACGGCGGCATCTACACCAAGGCCTATGGGGCAGTGTTCTATCGCCCGTTCACCGAGAAGACCGGCATCGAGGTGGTGGCCGTGCAGGCCAATGCCGAGCCCACGGCCCAGATCCGCAGCATGGTGGAGACCAGGAACTACACCTGGGACATGGCCAAGATCAGCCAGCCGGCCATCCGCACCCTGACCAGCGGCAGCAAGATCTACCTGGAAAAGCACGGCCTGGAAGCCGACCCGATGGTCGCCACCATTCCGGCGCAGTACATGTCGCCCTACGGCGTGGGCAACAACGTCTACTCCACCGTGCTGGCCTACCGCACCGACAAGTTCAAGGGCCGCAAGGCGCCCTCCTCGTGGGCCGACTTCTGGAACGTGAAGGACTTCCCGGGCCGCCGCGGCCTGCGCAAGCACCCGTTCGACACCATCGAGGAAGCGCTGATGGCCGACGGCGTGCCCAACGCGCAGGTCTACCCGTGCAACCTGGACCGTGCCATCGCCAGCCTGGACAAGGTCAAGTCGGCCGTCGACGTGTGGTGGACCTCCGGCGCGCAGGTCGAGCAGATGCTGGGCAACGGCGAGGTCGACATGGTGGCCACCTGGGTCTCGCGCGCGCAATCGGCCATCGCCGGCGGCGCCCCCGTCTCGATCGTCTGGAACCAGAACCTGTGGGGCTGCGACAGCTGGTCGATCCTGGCGGGCTCGCCCAATGCCGACGCCTGCCGCGAGTTCATCAAGTTCGCCTCCGACCCCAAGCGCATGGCCGCCCTGACCGAGTACTTCCCGGCCGGCATGACCCAGCCCGCCGCCTTCGGTTTCGTCAAGCCGGAACTGGCCAAGGGCTGCCCCACGCACCCGGACAACATCAAGAACGGCCTGCAGATCGATGCCCGCTACTGGCAGGAGAACCAGGCGCAGGTGCTGGAGAAGTTCAACGCCTGGATTCTCAAGTAAGCGCCGCTGCGCCTGCCGCCCCTTATCCGTCTGTTCCCGCACCATGTCCAAGACCAAGACCAGCCTGAAAATTTCCGGGCTTTCCAAGCGCTACGGCGATTTCGTTGCGCTCGCGCCGACGAACATCGACGTCGCCCAGGGCGAATTCCTGACCCTGCTGGGCCCGTCGGGCTCCGGCAAGACCACGCTGCTGAGCCTGATCGCCGGCCTGGCCCAGCCCGACGAGGGCCAGATGCTCATCGACGGCGCCGATGCCACGCGCAGCGCGCCGTACGAGCGCGACATCGGCATGGTGTTCCAGAACTACGCCCTGTTTCCGCACATGACGGTGGAGGACAATATCGCCTTCCCGCTGCGCATGCGCCGGCAGGAGCAGGCCTCGATCGGGCGGCGCGTGGCCCAGGCGCTGGAGATGATCCGCCTGCCGCACGTCGCCAAGCGCTATCCGCGCGAACTCTCCGGCGGCCAGCAGCAGCGCATCGCGCTGGCGCGCTGCATGGTCTACCGGCCCTCGATCATCCTGATGGACGAGCCGCTGGGCGCGCTCGACAAGAAGCTGCGCGACCAGATGCAGCTGGAGATCAAGCGCATCCACCGCGAGCTGGGCACGACCATCGTCTATGTCACGCACGACCAGGAAGAAGCGATGACGATGTCGGACCGCATCTGCCTGATGAACGGCGGACGCATCGAGCAGCTGGGCACGCCCGCCGACCTGTACTTCCGCCCGCGCACCCTGTTCGTGGCGGACTTCCTCGGCGAGTCGAACCTGCTGCCCGGCACCATCGCGCAGGTCGACGCCGACGGCGTGCAAGTGGCGCTGAACGGCAGCGAGATCACGGCGCGCGGCGTGTCCAATGGCGCCGCGCTGGCGCGCGGCCATGCGGTGCGCGTGATGGTGCGTCCGCAGAACCTGAACGTCTCCTCGGCCGCGCCTGCACCCGGCCAGCTGTCGGGCCAACTGATGGACATCATGATCACCGGCAGCCTGACCAAGCTCTATCTGCAGGCCCCGCAGCAGGCGCAGCCGATCGTGGCGGCCTTCCCGACCTGCCAGTCCGCCGAGCGCTACGAGGCCGGCCAGACGCTGTCGCTGCACTGGCATGCGAACGACGCCGTCGTGATCGCGGAGTGATGCCATGAACAACCGTGTGAAGGCGCCCGGGTTCCGCCTGGGCGCGTCGTGGCGGCAGGCCCTCATGGCCGCCCCGCTGGTGCTGCTGCTGCTGGCCCTGCTGGTCTATCCGGTCGGGCAATTGCTGCTGCTGAGCATCCAGAACGACGAAGGCTTCAGCCTGGCGTCGTACCGGCAGCTGTTCGCCTCGTCGGTCTACCTCAACGTGCTGCTGATCACGCTCAGGATCTCGCTGTGGACGACGCTGCTGTGCGTGGTGGCCGCCTATCCGGTGGCCTACCTCATCTCCGCATCGTCCCCGAAGCGCAAGGGAACGCTGCTGTTCTGGGTCCTGCTGTCGTTCTGGACCAGCTTCCTGGTGCGCGCCTTCGCCTGGGTGGTTCTGCTGGGCCGCAACGGCGTGATCAACCAGTTGCTGCTCTCCCTGGGCGTGATCGACGCGCCGGCGAACCTGCTCTACAGCGTGGGCAGCGTGCTGGTGGGCATGGTCCATGCCCTGATGCCGCTGGCGGTGCTCACCATGCTGTCGGTCATGGAGAACATCGACCGCAACCTGCCGCGCGCCGCCGCCACGCTGGGCGCGCCCCCGGGCACCGCGTTCTGGACCGTGTACTTTCCGCAGTCGCTCCCCGGCGTGGCGGCCGCGGCGATCATGGTGTTCGTGACCGCGATCGGGTTCTTCATCGTGCCCGCGCTGCTCGGTGGACGCCAGGAGACCATGATCACGCAGATCATCATCGACCAGGTGCAGCAGACCATGAACTGGGGCTTTGCCGGCGCCATCTCGGTGCTGCTGCTGGTGGTGGTGCTGGCGGTGTTTGCGCTCTACGACAGGCTGCTGGGCCTGTCGAGCATGACGGGCAGCGCGCCCAGCCGCGGGCGACCCGTGACCGATTCGGCCGGCACCCGCTGGATCAAGCGCCAGGGCGGCGAGCTGCTCATCGCGCTGGGCCGCGCCTGCGACCTGCTCATCGGCTGGCTGCCACGCCGGCAGGCGCATGCGCAAGGGCCTTCGCGCGGCTGGAGCCTGCTGGTCTGGGCCCTTCTGGCGTTCCTCAGCGTGCCGGCCTTCCTGATGATTCCGCTGTCCTTCAGCGGCGGCTCCGGCCTGGCATGGCCACCCAAGGGCTTTTCGCTGCAGTGGTACCAGCAGATGTTCGATTCGCCGCTGTGGATGCAGTCCATGCTGCGCTCGCTGACCGTGGCGCTGGGCGCGGGTTTCCTGTCGATGCTCATCGGCACGCCCGCCGCCCTGCTGCTGGTGCGCGGCCAGATGCGCGGCAAGTCGGCCATGCTGGCGTTCGTGCTGTCGCCGATCATCGTGCCGCGCATGATCATCGCCGTCGGCATGTTCTATTTCTTCGCGCGCATCGGCCTGGTCGGCACCTGGATCGGCCTCGTGCTGGGTCACACGGTGGTGGCGGTTCCCTATGTCGTGATGACCATGATGGCCGTGCTGCGCAACTACGACACGCGGCTCGACCTGGCAGCCCAAAGCCTGGGCGCCGGCCCGCTGGCCACGCTGCGGCATGTGACCTTCCCGATCCTGGCGGCCGGTCTGCTGTCGTCCTTCCTGTTCGCGTTCGCCACGTCCTTCGACGAACTGACGATCTCGCTGTTCGCCTCCGGAGGCCTGAACTCGACGCTGCCCAAGCAATTCTGGGACGAAGTCACGCTGCAGCTGTCGCCCGTCATCGCGGCGGTCTCGACCTGCCTGTTCGTCTTCATCGCGGCGCTGATCTGGGTCGCAGACCGGCTGCGCCGCGCCAGCCTGGCGCGCTGACTCGCTCCTCCTCCATCCATTCCACCTCAAAGACATTTCCCATGAGCTTCATCGACGCATCCCGGCTGCGGGGCATCATTCCCGCCATCCCCACCCCCGTCCACGCGGACGACACGATCAACGAGCACGCCACCAAGGCACTGCTGGCCTATCTGCTCGAGCAGGGCATCGACGGCGTGCTGCCGCTGGGCGGCACCGGGGAGTACGGCGCCCTGGCGCGCGCCGAGCGCGTCAAGATGGCCCGCCTGACCGTCGAGGCCGTGGCCGGCCAGGTGCCGGTGATCCCCGGCGTGCTCGACCCCGGGTTCCACGACGCGATGGATGCCGGCAAGGCCTTTGCTGATGTGGGCGCGGACGCGCTGCTGGTGCTCACGCCCTACTACACCAACCCCACGCAGGCCGGCATCCGCGACTACTTCCTGCGCTATGCCGACAGCTCGCCGCTGCCGATCATGATCTACGAGATTCCCTACCGCACCCGCATTGCGATCGCGCCGGAAATCCTGCACGAGCTGTCGCGCCACGAACGCATCATCGGCATGAAGGCGTGCAACACCGACATGTACCACTTCCTGCGCACCATCGCGGGCGTCGACGACTCCTTTGCGGTGCTCAGCGGCGAGGACACGCTGTTCCCGCTGCACGTGGCCGCCGGCGCCCGCGGCGGGATCGTCGTGACCGCCAGCCTGCTGCCGCGCGCCTGGCGCAACATCTACGACGCCGCGCGCGAGGGCCGTACCGAAGAGGCGCTGTCCCTGCACCGCGACCTGATGCCGCTGATGAACCTGGCATTCGCCGAAACCAACCCGGGGCCGATGAAGTCCGTCATGGACCTGATCGGCGTGAACGCTCCCGAGATGCTGGCGCCCCTTGTGCCGCCCGCCCCCGAGCTGCAACAGGCCATGCGCGCGGAGTTGTCGCGGCAACTGGCGATGGCGCGCTGAGCGGCCGTGGCCATGGCGGCACTCGCTGCGGTCCAGGACTACCGCGTGCTGGCGCGCAAGCGCCTCACGCGCATCGCCAGTGACTACCTGGAAGGCGGTGCGGAAGATCTGCGCACCCTCGCGCGCAACCGCCGAGCGTACGACGCGCTGCTGTTCAAGCCGCGCGTGCTCACCGAGGTCGCCACGGTGGACGCGGGCGTTCGCGTACTCGATCAGACGCTGGCGATGCCCGCGGTGGTGGGCCCGACGGGCCTGAACGGCTTGTACTACCCGCGCGCCGAGGAAGCGCTGGCCACCGCGGCACACCGCGCCGGCTTGCCGTTCGTGCTCTCCACGGCCTCCACCTCGCTGCTGGAAGACGTGCGCCGCGCCAGCGACGGCGAACTCTGGCTGCAGCTGTATGTGCAGCGCGACCGCAGCATCGCCCAACGCATGATGGCGCGCGCGCGTGGCGCCGGCTACACCGTGTTGATGCTCACCGTCGACACGCCCGTGCACGGCGTGCGCGACCACGACATCCGCAACGGCTTCAAGATGCCGCTGCGCATCACGCCGCGGCTGATGGCCGATGTCATGACCCATCCGCGCTGGTGCATGCGCATGCTGCGCCAGGGTGGCTCGCCGCAGCTGGTGAACCTGGCGCGAAGCACGGGCATGACGGTCAACCTGGCGGCGCAGGCCGCCGCCATGAGCCGGCAGATGGACATGTCGCTGAACTGGGCCGACATCGACTGGTTGCGCGCACACTGGCCCGGCCGCCTGCTCGTGAAGGGCATCCTGTCGGTGGACGATGCGCTGCAGGCACGCGCGGTCGGCGTGGATGGCATCGTGCTGTCCAACCACGGCGGTCGCCAGCTGGAGAGCGCGCCCAGTCCCCTCGAGCTGCTGCCGGCCGTGACGCAGGCGGTGGGTTCGGCATTGACGGTCATGATGGACGGCGGCATCCGGCGCGGCAGCGACATCGTCAAGGCGCGCGCCCTGGGCGCGCAGGCCGTCCTGCTCGGACGCGCGCCGCTGTACGGCCTGGCCGCGCGAGGACCGCGCGGCGTGACCGAAGTGCTGCAGATCCTGCGCAGCGAATGCGAGACGACCCTGCGCCTGCTCGGGTGTCCCCGTGCGGCGGAACTGACGCCTGCCGTGTTTCAGCCCGGCTGGGAAGAACGCCTCGGAGCGATCTGAGGCCCGCATGCCGGCATCGCCGGCAGGCCTTCAGAGCGTCGCCGGTCGCTACTCGCCGTAGCCGGCGAACTTGGCCTTGGAGATGGAGGTGGCGGCCACCTGCACGTGCTGTGCAAGCTGCGCCTCCACCTGCTCGGTCGTCCAGCGTGTCGTGGGCACGGCGATGTTGACCGCGGCCACGGCAACGCCGCGATGGTCCGTGATGGCAGCGGCGATGGAGATGTCCCCCATCACTGTCTCGTTGGTGATCACCGCGTAGCCGCGCTCGGCCGCACGCTCGATGCGCGCGAGGAGTTCTTCCATGCGCGTCTCGGTATGGGGCGTGATCGCCGTCAGCCGCGAGCGCTGCAAGACCTCGACGCGCTGCGACGGCTCCATGCGCGCCAGGATGGAGGTGCCCGAGGCGGTGCAGAAGGCAGGCAGGCGGCTGCCCACCGCAATGTCGACGTTGACCAGGTGCTTGCCCGGAAACCGGGCCACGAACACGATCTCGGTGTCGTCGAGTTCCTGCAGGTTGGTGGTCTCGCCGAGCGTGCGGCTGATGTCCAGCAGGTACGGCGACGCCTTGTCCACCAGGGCATTGGCACGCAGGTAGTTGTAGGACAGCTGCAGCACCTTGGACGTCAGTCCATATTGACGCGTGTCGGGAATGCGGCGCAGGTAGCCGATCTTCTCCAGCGTATAGACCACGCGCTGCGTCGCACTGCGGTCGAGGTTGGACGCGCGCGCGATGTCTGCGATGGTCAGGTGACCACGCGTGCCGTTGAAGGCATCCAGGACATGAAAGGCCTTTTCCGTCGATCCGATGAACAGCGACGAATGGCCGTGGCGCCTGGTTTGCTGGGTTTCCGAGGGAGTTTCGGGAGATGGATCCGACGGACTGGGCATCTGCGCGGAAGAGCTGAAGTGGAGGAAGCGCCCCTCGGGGCCATGCGCCGTTGTTGCAACGGCGAGCCTGCCCAGTTTACCGCGTGCACGACGCTCGAACGCACCTCATCCTTGCCCTGCGCAGGCACATCTCACTGGAGCGTGATACCGGTCTCGCCGAGCACCTTCGCCCAGGTCGTCACCTCGCTGCCGATCTTCTTGCGTGCCTCGGCCGGGCTTTGCGTAACCACCTCGATGCCCAAGGCCTCGAACCGCTGGTGGACTTGCGGGTCCTTCAACGCCGTGTTGAGGTCTGCATTGAGCTGGTCCACGATGGCCTTGGAGGTGCCACGCGGCGCAGAGATGCCGAAGATGGAAACGACATCGTTGGTCAGCTTGACGCCGCTCTCGCGCAGGGTCGGCACGTCGGGCAATGCAGGGCTTCGCGCCGGCCCTGCGATGGCCAGCACCTTGATGCGGCCACCCTTGAGGTTGTTGATGGCGGTCGAGGTGTTGACGAACATGGCCTGAATCTGGCCGCCGATCAGGTCGGTCAGGGCCGGCGTCGACCCCTTGTAGGGCACTGCGAGCAGATCGATGCCCGCCGCACGCTTGAGCATCTCGCCCGCGACGTGCTCGAGCGAGCCATTGCCCGTGGTCGCGTACGAATAGCCGCCGGGGTTCTTCTTCGCGGCCTGAATGAACTCCTGCAGCGTCTTCACGGGCAGCGAGGACGGCACGACGATCACGTTCGGCAGGTTGCCCACGATGGCCACGTGCTCGAAATCCTTCATCAGGTCGTAGCCGGCGCTGCCGCCCATGAGGTTGGCATTGATGGCGTAGGTGGTCAGCGCGGACATCAGCACCGTGCGGCCATCGGCCGGCGAGCGCGCCACGTACTGGGCGCCGATGTTCCCGGAAAATCCGGGCCGGTTGTCGACGATGACGCCATGGCCGCGCAGCGCGGACAGCTTCTGGGCCAGCGCACGTGCCATGGCATCGAGCGAGCCCCCCGCGGGGTAGCCCACCACGATCGTCATGTCCTTGGGCCCCTGGCTGTGGGCGAGCCTGCTCGAGGCCAGCAACGGCACTGCGGCGCTCGCAAGCAGTCGGCGGCGAGAAATGGTGGACATGACGGGTACTCCTGAAGAATCGAATGGGATGAAGGAACGAATGCGACGGTCAGTGCGCTGCAGCCAGCAGACGGCCCAGTGTTCGCGCATCGGGAAACGGCGTGCCGCGCAGCGCGCTGTGCAGTTCGGCAGCCGCTGCGCTGTCCATCGCCAAGCTCGCGCAGGCCATGAACTTGTCTCGGTGCTCGGCATCGCTCAGCGGCTGCGAGGGATGGCCTCGCGGCTTGGCGCGACGGTCACGGAAAACTGTCTGACCCTCCACGTCGATATGAAGCTCGGCGAAGTCGCCGTTGCCCGCGGGGAAGTCGATGCCCGGTGCGACTTCGATGCGCTGCGCCAAGGCACGCACGTCGGGGCGCTCCAGCGCCCCATCCACGAAATCTGACAGCCCCTGCGTCCCGCAAAGCAGCGCCACGGCCACGCAATACTCGACATGGAACTTGGCTTCCATTCCGGACGTCGGCCAGGCCGTCCTGCGCGCAGCGATCAGTCGCGTGCTGATGCCGCAACGGATGCGGCTGACACCGAGCAGTTCGGACAGGCGATGGGCACGCGCCTCGATCGCCATGTCGACCAGCGCGTGCATCAAGGAGCAGGTCGGGTACTGCTTGTAGACGATGCCGGGGAAATCCAATTCGAACGGCTGGCCCAGCGCTGCCAGGGCGCGATCCGGTCGCGCGTCGTCACCGCAAAACAGGGCCAGGAATCCTTCGTGCCCCTCCAGCGCCTGGGCACTGGCGGTGACACCGGCCTCGGCCAGCCGCGCGGCCAGCACGCCGTTGTGGGCCGCCAGCCCCGCATGCAGCGGTTTGGTCATGGAGCCGAAGTTCACCCGCAGGCCTCCCGCCATCGACGCCGCAATGCCCAGCGCGTGCACCGTGCGCATCTCGTCGAGCCCCAGCAACTTCGCGCAGGATGCGGCGGCCCCCACGGCACCGAGGGTGCACGTGGTGTGCCACCCCAGCTGTGAGTGGCGGTCGTTGACGGCGAGGCCGAGTTTGGCCGCGACTTCCACGCCCACCACGTAGGCCTCGACGAGCGCGTCACCCGTGGCATCGATTTCTTCACCCAACGCCAGCACGGCCGGCACGATCGGCGCCGAGGGATGGCCGCGCATGGATTCGTTGGTGTCGTCGATGGCATGTGCATGCGCCGCGCAGCCGTTGATGAGCGCGGCGTCGCGCGCCGAGGCGCGCCGCGGCCGCGCCCAGAGGGTGCATGGCCCGGCTGCATCGGCCAGCGCGGCCGCCCGAATGGCGACAGGCTCGCGGGCGCCGGCGAGCGCGCCCCCGAGGCAGTCGGCGATCGCGCGTTGCGCTTCGGCGTGCACCGCGGCGGGCATGCGCTCGAAGGCAGCGGACCGGACAAAGGCCGCGAAAGCGTGCGTCAGGCCCCTGGGCTGCCCCTGGGACTGCCCCGCCTCGCCTGCGCAGGACGCGGCGCTCATGCGGCGTCGCCCTGCGGTTGCCAGGCGGCCACGTGCGCCTCCATCTCGTCGAGGAAGCCGTGGATGCCATGACCGGCGGATGGCGCACTCAGCGCAGCGCACACCGCGTCGATGCTGCGGCACGGGACGACCGCAACGCCTTCGACACTCGCGCAGACGATGTCGCCCGGGCTGATGATCACGGCGCCGCAGGCGACCGGCACATTGAGTTCGGCGGGGCCGAGCTTCGGTCCCGAATGGGGAGAGACGCCCAGCCCGTAGATCGGGATGCCGGCCTCCTGGGCTTCGGCCATGTCCCGCCAGGCACCATTGACCAGCAGGCCGGCCATGCCGTAGTCGTCGCGCGCCACCTTGAGCAGTTCGAAGCCTCCCATGCACCAGCGCGTGAAGGCCTGGCCATCCACCACGAGGACGTCGCCGGGCTGGATGCGGCGGATCGCGGCCATGACGCCGAGGTTGTCGCCCGGGGGGCATTTGACGGTGAATGCGGGACCCGCCATCGGGAGGGCCGGCAGCACCAGGGGCCGCACCTCGGGCGCGCAGGTGTACATGCGCCCCACCAGGTCGCTCAGGCGGGTGACGTCGGCCGCGCGCAGCTGCGCCAGGCGGGCGGCCTCGGGCGGCGCGGCGTGCGGCTGGATCAGGAATGGCGCAAGGGGCCGCTTCCAGCGGCGGTCGGGGGGTGTGGCAGACATGGGGGCTTCGGGATCAAAGTGCAGATTCACTGCGGATCTTTGCCATTGTCTGAAGCCCGTCCCTGTTGCGAAAGCGACGATTACTGATGAATTGATGAGGCTGGCTCATCAACCTGCGATCGCAGCGAGCAGCCATTCGCGGCAGGCGACCACCGCCGGCGCATCGCGGCGCGCCTCCGGGCACACGAAGTGATAGCCGCGCGAGCTCGGCAATCCGAAGCGCGACAGCTGCACGATCCGGCCCTGTGCGATGTCGCTCGCGACCAGAAAGCGCGGCAGCAGCGCCGCGCCCATGTCGGCCAGCACCGCCTCCAGGATCATGTTGAAGCTGTCGAAGCGCGGGCCGCGAAATGCGTTCGGCGGCTCCACCTGCACATGCCGGAACCAGTCCTGCCAGGCGGAGGGGCGCGTGAACTGCTGCAGCAACGTGGCCCGCCCCAGGTCGGCCGGCGTGCGCAGCTTCAGCGCCTGCCGGTAGGTCCGGCTGCTGACCGGGATCATGTCCTCGTCCATCAGCGGCGTGGCGACCGCGCCGGGCCACGCCGGCTCACCATAGTGGATGGCCGCGTCGAACGGCTCCTTCGCGAAATCGAACGGCGCGCTGCGCGACACCAGGTTGACATTGACCTCGGGATGCATCGCCAGGAACGCGGGCAGGCGCGGGATCAGCCACTTGACGGCGAAGGTCGGCACCGAGGCGAGGTTCAGGATCTCCTTGTCACCCGTGGCCATGGCCTGGTTGGTGACCTCGCCCAGGTCCCTCAGGATGCGCCGGACCTCTTCCAGGTAGCGTGCGCCCGGCCCCGTCAGCAGCACGCGCTGGCGCACGCGCGCGAACAGGGCCACGCCCAGGTTCTCCTCCAGCTGTCGCACCTGCTGGCTCACCGCGCCTTGCGTCAGGTGCAGCTCATCGGCCGCGCGCCGGAAGTTCAGATGGCGCGCAGCCGATTCGAAGGCCGTCAGGGCCGTGATGGAGGGGAGTCGCGCGCGCTTCATGGTTCCAATTGTCGGTGCGGCATGCCCGCCGGGCGGCCTCGCAGCGCGTTCGCGCTCAGGCCTGCTGCGCGAACTCTGTGGAGAGTGCCTCGGCCCGCGTGCAGGCCGCGGCGACGGCATCCTTCAGGGCCTGGGCGGTGCGGGCCGCGTCCAGTTGCGCCAGCGCAGCCTCCGTGGTGCCATGCCTGGATGTCACGCGCTCGCGCAGCGTCCCGAATGGGTCACCCGACTGCGCCTGCTGCACGGCACCGACGACGGTCTTGAGGACCAGCTCGCGCGCCGTCACCTCGTCGAATCCCACCGCCTGGGCCGCGGCCTGGAACGCCTCCAGAAAGTGAAACACGTAGGCAGGGCCGCTGCCGCTGACGGCCGTGACCGCATTCAGGCGTTCGTCGTTCTCGACCCAGAAGCAATGGCCCGTCGTGGCCAGCACGTCCTGCGCGACGCGTCGGTCGGCCGCTGCCGCTTCCGGCGCGGCCGTCAGGCCCGTCACGCTGGCACCGACCAGGGCGGACGTGTTCGGCATGGCGCGGATCACGCGCGCACTCGCCAGCCAGCCCGACAGCTCGACGCAGCGGATCCCCGCCGCGATGCTGATGTGCAAGGGCGCCCGCAGGTGCGCGCTGGCCTGCTGCACCGCCTGGCGCAGCACCTGCGGCTTGACCGCCCAGACCACCACCTCGGCACCCGCCAGGCGATCGTCGACGCGCCCGCCCACATCGACGCCCAGCGAGGCGTGCAGGCGCTCTTGCTGCGCCGCGTCAGGGTCGAACACCACGATGGCCCGGGGCGGCAGCCCCGCCCTGATCAGGCCGCTGATCAGGGCCGTCGCCATCTGACCGCCGCCGATGAAGGCGTACGAGCCGGCTTGTGCTTTGGAAAATTCTGAGTTCATGTGGGGTCCGGGTTGACGCTGCTGGCAGGGAAGGCCCCGGCAGCGAGGTCTCTGGCGATAGGGGGACGCCGGCAGGAAATGCAGCGGGATGCCCCTGCGGCAACGCTCCCTGGCCGGCAACGCCAAATCTACGCATCCGTCGCCGAGCATTGTTTCGAAGATGCGCATCGACACCACACAAAACACGGTGCGGCCGTGCGTTGGCGATGCATCCGCCCCCGGCCGCGTCCTCGCAGGCCACGTTCTTGCGCATCGATGCCGGCGTCGGGCGCAGCGCGCGCAGATGGCCCGCCCATCTGAAGCCGCCACCCCGCAAGACCGCGCCATCGGCGTTCCGCCGGCGAGCCGCGCTGCGCGCGTAAACCCTGTCTTGTTTTCGTATATTTCTTCGTATATCTTCACGTATATGAAGAAGCCGGACGCGGTTTGCTTCTGCCAGGGGGCCCTCTTGCCGGGGGCCTTTGTTCCTCATTTGCCAGAGAAATCTGATGTACTACTTCGCCTACTGCACCTGGATCAACGATCCGGAAATCAAACGCTACATGCCCGGATGCAAGAAGATTGCCAAGGCCGTGCTGCCCAACTACCGCCTGGAGTTCCATGCCGCCGCCGACCGCACCGACCGCGGCTGGTGCCATCTGAACGGCCTGCCCGAAGCGTGGGGCGAGCAATGCGAGGGTCTCGTGTTCGAAGACGACGGCCTGACCGACGACTACGACGATTTCGAGCGCTTCGCCATCACCGTCCTCGGTGAAGATGGCAAGACCTACGACTGCTGGACCTATCGCATGAGCTCGCCCGGCATGGCGATGCGCCCGCCGAACTTCTACTGGCAGCACATCCCCGACGGCCTGAAGTCCGAGGGGTTCTCCGCCGCGTACATCGCCAAGGTTCAGGCCGCCTACGACGCGGCAGCGCCCTGCCCGCGCGCCGACCGCCCGAATCCTTCCGCCATCCCCGGCAAGTCCGCCGACTCGCGTTAACCACGACAGCGCCCGCGCCGTCAGCATCTCAAGAAATCACCGAGAAAGACCATCATGCGAACGTTCATGTCATCTCTCCGGGCCGCTGTGCTGCTGACGGCGTTGTCGCCGTTGTGCGGCCTGGCCCAGCCCGCGGCCTCGCCCGCCACCGAAGCGGCGCGGGCCGTGCCCGCCGACGTCAAGGCGCGCGGCGTGCTGCGCGTGGGGTCGCAGCAGACCTTTCCTCCCGTCGAGTTTCGCGAGCCCGGCGTCAGCAGCGTCTCGGGCGTGAGCCGCGACCTGCTCGAGGACGTGGCGCGCCGCCTGGGCCTGAAGCTCGAATACATCCAGTCCGAGTACGCCTCCCTCATCTCCGGCGTGGAAGCCGACCGCTTCGATGTTGCCTCCGGCGGCATCAGCGACACGGAGGAGCGCGAACAGAAGCTCGACTTCGTGAACTACATGCAGTCCGGCGGCAGCATCCTGGTGTTGTCCGCCAACACCGACAAGCTCTCGACCATCGATGACTTCTGCGGCAAGGGCGTCGCCACGATGCTCGGCGGACGCACCATCATGACCGCCGTGGAGGCGGCCTCGGAACGCTGCACGAGAAGCGGCAAGGCGCCGATCCGCGCCGAGCAGTTGCCCACCGCACCCGATTCGCGCATGCAGCTGGACCTCAAGCGCGTCGACGGCTACATCGGCGACTACCCGGCGCTCGTCTACATGGGCTCGCAGTTCCCGGGCAGGTACAAGGTCGTGGGCGGCAACTACATGCTCACGCCCTACATCACCTCCTGGGGCTTCGCCAAGAGCAAGACCGGCCTGCGCGATGCGGTTCAGAAAGCCACGCAGAGCATGCTCGACGACGGCACCTACAGGAAGATCCTGGACAAGTGGAACGTCGGCGGCGCCGCGCTGCCGGCGATCAGCATCAACCTGCCCTCCAGCAAGCGCAAGTGAACACCGTCCCTGCTTCCTCTGCCTCGGCTGCGCTGCCGGTGCGCCGCGTGGTGCACCGGCGCCAGTGGGGTGCCTGGTGCTTCGGCGCGGTCGTGGTGCTGGCGCTGGCCTGGCTGGTCACGGCCGCGGTCGGCTCCAAGGTGATCGACGTCGGCGTGTTCGCCAGCTACGTGTTCAGCCGTAACGTGCTCATCGGTGCGGGCCATTCCGTGATGCTGGGCACCATCGCGCTGCTGCTGGCCGTGGCCGTCGGCCTGGTCGTGGCCATGATGCGCGTGAGCGGCAACCCGATCCTCGTGGGCTTCGCCGCCAGCTACGTGTACCTGTTTCGCGGCACGCCGATGCTCATCCAGCTGATCTTCTGGTTCAACGCGTTCCCGATCATGTTCCCGCAGCTGCACCTGGTGGTGCCGTTCACCGGCCTCGTGCTGCTGGACCTGCCGATGACGCAGGTCATCACGCCCTATGCGGCGGCCCTGGCCGGGCTGAGCCTGGCCGAAGGCGCCTACATGGCCGAGATCATCCGCGGCGGCTTCATCGCGGTGGACAACGGCCAGCGCGATGCGGCGCGCTCCATCGGCATGACGCACGGCATGATCATGCGCAAGGTCGTGATCCCGCAGGCCGCGCGCATCATCGTGCCGGCCACGGGCAACCAGTACATCATGCTGCTGAAGTCGACCTCGCTGGCCTCGGCCATCGGCTACCTCGAGCTGCTGCGCATCTCCACCGACATCTACGCCGCCAACTTCCGGGTGGTCGAACTGCTGGCCGTGGCCGGGTTCTGGTACCTGGTCATGACCGCCTTCGCCACCGCCTTGCAAACGTCGCTCGAGAAGCGATTCCCGCACCGATGACCACGCCCGCCTCCCTCCCCGCCACGCAGGCCGTCCGCATGGTCGGCGTGACCAAGTACCGCGCCACGCAGGCCGTCCTGCGCGATGTGAGCTTCGATGTGCCCGAGGGCCAGGTCGTGGCCGTGCTCGGCCCGTCCGGTGCAGGCAAGTCGACGCTGCTGCGCTGCATCAACCACCTGGAGACCATCGACGGCGGCAAGATCTTCGTCAGCGGCGAGCTCATCGGCTATCGCGAACGAGGCGATGCGCTGATCCAGCTGCCGGACAGCGAGATCAGCCGGCAACGCCGGCGCATCGGCATGGTGTTCCAGAGCTTCAACCTGTTTCGCCACATCACCGTCCTCGACAACGTGATGGCCGGCCCGGTCCATGTGCTGGGACAGACGCCCGCCCAGGCCAGGGCGCTGGCGATGGAATTGCTGTCTCGCGTGGGCCTGGCCGAAAAGGCCGGCGCGTACCCGAATCAGCTCTCGGGCGGCCAGCAGCAGCGCGTGGCCATCGCGCGGGCACTGGCGCTCAAGCCGCGGCTGATGCTGCTGGACGAGCCCACCAGCGCGCTGGATCCCGAGCTGTCGCATGAGGTGATTGCCGCCATCCGCCAGCTCGCCCTGGACGGCATCACGCTCATGATCGCCACGCACGAGATGTCGCTGGCACGCGACTTCGCGCACCGGGTGCTGTTCATGGTCAATGGCGAGCTGGTCGAGGACCGGCCGGCACGCGACTTCTTCCAAGCCCCGCGGCACGAGCGCAGCAAGCAGTTCCTCGCGCACCACGCGCACGCCCCCGCTTCTATGGAGACAACGGCCTCATGAAACAATTCTTCAAGACCCTGCACCACGTGTGCATCGTCGTGCACGACCTGGACAAGACGGTGGACTACTACGAACAGCTCGGCGTGGGCCCCTGGTTCGACTACCCCAAGGCGGGGCCCTATGTCGAATTCGATGTGCCGAACCGGGCGGCCTCCGATGCCATGCGCTACAAATGCGTCGACCTCGACAATGTGCAGATCCAGATCTGCCAGCCTTCGGAACTCGATTCGCCGCAGCGGCGCTTCCTGGACCAGCATGGCGAGGGCGTGTATCACCTGGGCTTCGAGGTTGCGGATCGCGACGCGGCCGAGGCCGCCGCACGTGCGCTGGGCATTGGCGTGACCGCCCGCGGTGCACGCGCGGACGGCTCGGGCTTTGCCTACTTCGACACGCGTGCGCAGGCCGGGGTGGTGCTCGAAGTGCGCAAGAGCGCTTGAACCATATTGCAGGAGGCCGAATGGCACCCAAGAAGACCGGCAACGACCTGATCGCCGGAGATGTTTTCCAGAAGCTGCGAACGAAGATCCTGACCCTGGACATCAAGCCGGGCTCACGGCTGGTGGAGGACGAGGTATCGGCCTGGCTGGAAGCCGGTCGCACGCCCGTGCGCGAGGCACTGCTTCGGTTGCAGGGCGAAGGCCTGGTCAGCCGGGACCGCGGCTGGGTCGTCGAGGCCAGCGATCCGGCGTCGTTTCGGAGCATCTTCGAAAGTCGCATCGCGATCGAAGGCTATGCCACCCGACTCGCGGCCGAGCGGGCCACCCCCGCGGCGCTCGATGAACTCGAGCAGCTGGTCACCGAGATGGACCGCGGCGAGGAACTGCCGCGCAGCGAAATCAACCGGCTCAACCAGACGTTCCACCGGCAGATCGTCGCGCTCTCGCAGAACCCCTTCTTCGCCGAGCTGCACGAACGCACGCAGTTCCAGTACTGGAACCTGCGGCTGCCGGTGATCTTCATGAAGGACCAGCTGGGCCGCTCGTCCGAGCAGCATCATGCGATCCTCTCGGCATTGAAGGACCGCGATGGCGAGCGCGCGGAGCGCGCCACGCGCGAGCACATCCAGACGACGATGAGCATCGTCGCGGACGCGCTGCGCGACGACTGACGCCGAGACGACGGCCCATGCACGCCTGGCGCATCGCGGCCCGAAACACGCACCTGTACCCCGGCGCGAGGATGCAGGGCCTCGACCCGGCGCTGCGCCGTGCCTTGCGTGCGGGCGACACGGTCACCATCGAGTTCTCGGACCAGGGGATCGTGCAGGGCGAGGTGCTGGCGTGCTCGGACCGGGGCTGGCACCTGCAGGCGGGACCTCATGCCACGATGGCGGGCACCGCCATCGCGGCCAAGCGCTGGCTCATCGAATGGGTGGGCGCAGACGTCGACGCCGCTGCGGACATGCGCGTCAAGGCGCACCTGGCCTGAACGTGCCGTGACCTCCGCCCATCGCCCCGCCGCGGGCGGCGCGCTGCTGGTCGCAGCCATGGCCGGCTTCGCGCTCTCGGACATGTGGGCCAAGACACTGGCCACCAGTTTTTCGCCGGTCCTGCTGGCCTGGTTCCGCTACCTGGGCCTGCTGGCCATGGTGTTGCCGCTGGTGCTCGCCAGGCCCGCACTGGTGCGCACCGCACAGCCGCGCCTGCAGGTGCTGCGCGCGCTGGCGCTGGTGGGCTCCGCCCTTTTCTTTCTCCATGCGCTGCGACGGATACCGCAGGCCGAGGCGACGGCCATGGTGTTCGCGTCGCCTCTGTTCGTCATGCTGCTGGCGCGGGTGGTGCTGGGTGAGCGCGCCGGGTTGCAGCGATGGCTGCCGGTGCTGTGCGGCTTCGCAGGCGTGCTGGTCGTCGTGCGGCCCGCCACGCTGGCCTTCGGCGGGGCGGAAATGATGGCAAACGTCCTTCTACGCCTGACTTCATCAGTGAATAGACCGTGAGCCATTGATCACTTTCTTGTCCTATGCACACAAATATGTACGCGTTTCCAAAGCCGCGCCTCAGAGCGTGTTTGCACAACAACCTAATAATGGCTTGACATAAAACCCTAAAATCCGCACAACAACAAAACCTAGATATCGCAAGGCACAATTCCCTAAGAATGGCAACGCCCGCAGACAAGCTCGCCCAGTCCCTCGCTGCCTTGAAAGCCCTTCAGGACGCGAAGGCCGTTGCCATTCGGGCGTCTGACCTGACGCGTGTCCATCGCGAGCGCCTGCTCAAGAATGGCTTTATCCGTGACGTGATGAAAGGGTGGTACATCCCGGTCCGGCCTGACGGCCCGGCAGGGGAGAGCACGGACTGGTACGCCTCGTTCTGGCCCTTCTGTGCAGCGTATCTGACGAAGAGATTTGGGGAGGACTGGTGTCTCGGGGCAGAGCATTCCATCGCGCTGCATACAGGGAACTGGAACGTCCCCCGTCAGCTTCTCGTGCGCGCGACGCGCGGTGGCAACAAGCCGACCGGACTCCTGCACGACACCTCGATATTCGACCTGCGCCTCGAAGTTCCCGCTCCGCAAGACATCCAGATCGTGGACGGCATGCGCCTCATGCGCTTGCCTGCGGCGCTCGTCGCCTGCGCGCCAGGACACTTTGCGGCGCACACGGTTGAGATGCGGGCAGCGCTCGCCATGATTTCCGATGCCTCAGACGTTCTGGCGCGTCTGCTCGATGGAGGGCACAGCAGCATTGCCGGACGGCTCGCCGGAGCCTTCCGAAACATCGGACGCGACCAGATCGCGGAGACGATTACCGCGACGATGCGAACGGCGGGCTATACCGTCAACGAAACCGATCCCTTCACTGACCGTCCCCCGGTTGCCATCGGGCAGCGGGAAACATCGCCTGCCGTCAACCGGCTGCGCATGCCGTGGGCGGAAATGCGCGGTGCCGTGCTCGAACGTTTCCCCCCCGCGCCCGGCCTGCCCGCCGATGTTGGGGCGTATCTGCGCCAAGTGGAGGATGTCTACGCAACAGACGCCTACAACTCACTCTCCATCGAGGGCTACAGGGTCAGCGCCGAGTTGATCGAACGTGTGCGATCGGGCAACTGGAACCCCGACAACGGCGCAGACCGCGAGCATCAGGACGCACTTGCAGCCCGTGGTTATTGGCAAGCCTTCCAGAAGATCGAGGAGACGCTGAGCCGGATTCTGCAAGGAACCAACGCAGGCGAGGCCGCGCAAGCAGATCATGGCACTTGGTACAGAGAGATGTTCGGCCCAAGCGTCGCGGCGGGCATCCTGAAGCCTGCCGATCTCGCGGGCTATCGCAGCGACCCCGTGTTCATTCGTCAGTCCATGCATGTGCCGCCGCGCAGCGAAGCCGTGCGGGAGCTGATGCCCGCCTTCTTCGATCTCCTGCGTGACGAGCGCGAAGCATCTGTGCGCGTCGTGCTCGGCCACTTCTTCTTCGTGAACATCCACCCGTACTTCGACGGCAACGGACGGATGGGCCGCTTCCTGATGAACGCGATGCTCGCCTCAGGCGGCTATCCGTGGACCGTCATCCCGCTTGCGGAGCGTAGGAGGTACATGAGCGCCCTCGAAGTCGCGAGCGTGAACAGGGACATCCGGCCTTTCGCGGAGCTGCTTGCCGAGCTGCTCGCCCAGCGCTAGCGCCGATCGCGATTGTCGGCAGCGACATGCATGATGAGCATGATCTGCGCAATCATTTCACGAAGCACGCCATACGTCTGCTCTCAAGAGCCGATTAACGCCACGAATGCGCTCTTGAGAGCGTCCCGCTGGCGGCAGTCGTGAGAGCAAGAACGTCTAGCTTCCCGGTGGCCGTCCGCAGGGAAGTTGATTGCGCGCGTGCGCGAGGGCGCCGGCGCTCGCGGTCCGAGGCGCATGCCTGCCTAGCGCGTTCTTTTGGGGCGTTATTGCATGCGACAATTAAATTTTGTCGACAATATGTCGTCCCACGCCAGGTGGGCGGCACGCCCCCGAAGAAGCAAACCATGGAAAACGAGCCTGGAAAAACGCTGTCCCAGACCATCTCGGACCGCCTGGCCGAGGAAATCGTGCTGCGCCGTTTCCAACCGGGCGAACGCCTGGACGAACAGACGATCGCGACGCGCTTCGGCGTCTCGCGCAGCCCGGTGCGCGACGCGCTGCGGCAGCTGGCCTCGACCCGGCTGATCGAGCACCTGCCGCGCCGCGGCTTCTCGGTGGCGACGATGGCGCCCGCCGACCTCGACGGCCTGTTCGAAGCCTCCGGCGAACTGGAAGCCCTGTGCGCCAAGCTGTGTGCGCTGCGCGCCGCGCCGTCGGAGCGCAAGCGCATCGAGTTCGTTCATCAGCAAGCCGGACGCGCCGCGGCCGAGGGCGACGCGAAAGCGTACGCCGCGCTGAACGAGGAATTCCACGCGCTGATCTACGCCGGCGCCCGCAACAAGACGCTGCAGGACCTCGCACTGAGCCTGCGGCAGCGCCTCGCCCCCTTCCGCTCGCAAGGCTTCTTCACGACGGAAAACCGCCTGCAGCATTCCCATGTCGAGCACGAAGCCCTCGTTGCCGCCCTGCTGGCGCACAACGGTGACGCCGCCGCCGCCGCCATGCACAGCCATGCGGCCAACTCGGCGATGAACGTGCTGCAGCACTTCGACGCCAGCGCCTCCCGCACCCCGTCGTCCAGCGCCGCCGCCTGACGCGGCCGCCGCGCTTCCTCCTTCTCCCCTCTTCCCCGTTCCCGCTGCCCGCCCCGGCCCGCCGTTCCCGGCGCAGGCCGGCCGCGGCGTGCGTGCGCACGTCCGTTTCAGTCGCGCCGCGACAAGCCCTTGACGCTCGTGAACACCAAAACATAAAATTGCACACAATTCGCAGACACTGAATGCAAAAAACCTGTCGCGGATTCCAACCCACCTACAAAAGAGGAGTCAATCGAATGTCTTGGATCGCGCTCGCCACTTACCGCCGCGCTGGCGGGCTTGCCCCCGCCCTGGTGCTGGACGACCAGCTGTACGACCTGGAGGCGGCCCGCGCGGCCGGCCTGCCGCCGCTGCCCGAAGCCTGGGTCACGCAAGGCGTCGAAGCCATGCTGGGCGACTGGGCGAACGCCCAGGCCTGGCTGCGCGACGCCACGCCCATCGCCGCCGCGCTGGCCACCTCGGGCGCGATCCGGCCGGTGGCCGACGGCGCTGCGGCCGTGGCTGCGCCCTTCGTGCCGAGCCGCATCTTCTGCGCCGCCTCGAACTACGCCTCGCACGCCAACGAAATGGGCACCGTGCTGGCGGCCAAGTCGCAGAGCAAGCCGTACATGTTCCTGAAACTCTCGAACACGGTGATCGGCAACGGCGAGACGATCCAGATGCCGCCCGAGACCAGCAAGCTCGACTGGGAGGTCGAACTCGCCGCCGTGATCGGCAAGCGTTGCCGCCGCGTGTCGGTCGAGGACGCACTCGACGCCGTGGCCTGCTACACGATCGTCAACGACATCTCGGCGCGCGACCTCAACATCCGCGGCGACTACCCGTTCAAGCACGACTGGTTCCAGGGCAAGTGCCACGACACCTTCGCGCCCATCGGCCCGTGGCTGGTGCCCGCCTGGCAGATCCCAGACCCGCAGGCCGTGCAGATGCGCCTGGACGTGAACGACGAGCCCATGCAGCAGGACAGCACGGCCAACATGATCTGGACGGTGCGCGAGCAGATCGCCTACCTGTCGACCATCGTCACGCTCGAACCCGGCGACGTGATCGCCACCGGCACGCCGACCGGCGTGGGCATGGGTCGGGGTATCTACCTGAAGGCGGGCGACCGGCTGGTGGCGAGCATCGAGGGCATCGGACGGCTTTCCAATCAAGTGCAGGCAGAGCGCGTCTGAGCGCCGCCGCGGCGGGGCCACGGCCCCGTTCTTTCGCATCACAACAAGGTATGGAGACAAAGACATGCAACCCACCCGCAGAGGATTGGCCGCGATCGCGCGCGCGCTGACCGGCCTCGCCTGCAGCGCGCTGCTGGCCGGCGCGCCCCCCGCGTTCGCCCAGGAGAAGGTCACCTACAACATGGCCTGGCTGCCGCAGGGCAGCTCGGTGGGCGTGATCGTCGCGCAGGCGCAGGGCTACTTCCGCGAACTGGGCCTGGACACCGCCATCGTGCGCGGCTACGGCGGCAACCGCACCGCCAACGAGCTGGACCAGGGCCAGTTCGAGTTCGGCTATGTCGACCCGATCAGCCTCGTGCTCAACCGCGCCAACGGCGGCAAGATCCGCATGATCGGCGCCATCAACACGCGCTGGCCCGCCGGCATCTGCTTCGACACAAAGCGCCACCAGCCCAAGACGCCCGCAGACATGAAGGGCCTGCGCCTGGGTGGCGGCTCAGCCTCGCCGGTGCACAACGTCGTGCCCGCCTGGCTGGAGCTGAACCGCCAGCCCAAGGACAGCATCCGCCTGCTGCGCATGGACCCCGCCGTGGTCGACGCCTCGCTGATCGAAGGCAAGGTCGACCTGGCCGAGTGCTGGCGTGGGAGCAACCGCGCCGTCACCCAGAAGCAGGCCCAGGCCGCGGGCGTGACGCTGGGCTGGATCGAGTACAGCGACTTCGGCCTGGACGCCTACGGCAGCGGCTTCGCGGCCAGCGAAGACCTGATCAGGAAGCGCCCCGAGGTGGTGAAGAAGTTCCTGCGCGCGTCGTACCGCGGCTTCGAGTTCGCCATGGCCAACCCCGAGCAGGCGGCCGACCTCATGGTGAAGATGTTCCCCACCACCGACCGCGCCGTGGCGCTGGCGCAGATCAAGGACATGAACGACCTGCTGGTCGACCCCGCGGCCAAGGCCAAGGGGCTGGGCCATCTGCGCGATGACCGCATGCGCGCCACCGTGCAGTTCGTCGACAAGGCCTTCGGCCTCGGCGGCAAGGTGAAGCCGCAGGACGCGTACAGCAACGACCTGCTCGCACCATGAGCGCGGGAGCAACACCGATGGTTCAACGCCCCCGTCCCCAGCGCCTCGGGCACGTCGTGCTCAACGTGCGCGACCTGAAGGCCTCCGTGCGCTTCTACACCGAGATCGTCGGCCTCGAGGTGTCCGACCACATCGAGGACCAGATGGCTTTCCTGCGCTGCGGGAACGACCACCACGACCTGGCGCTGGCGCAGATTGCGCCCGGCGACCCGCAGCATGCGGCCACCTACACGCCGGGACGCCCCGGGCTGGAGCACTTCGCCTACCAGCTCGGCTCGCTGGCCGAGATCGAGGACGCCGCGCGCTACCTGCAGGCGCAGGGCATCGACATCGTGCGCGGCATCGGCAAGCACGGGCCCGGCGAGAACCTGTTCCTCGTGTTCAAGGACCCCGACGGCAACTACTGCGAGTTCTACGCGGAGATGGTGCAGATCACGCCCGCGCAGCCCTACACGCCCCGCGTCTGGAAGAACGACCTCGCGGCCTTCGACCAGTGGCACTTCGACCGGTTCGTGGTGCCGCCGCCCGAGTGGGGGCCGCGCACGGCACAGGACACCGAGGGCGACAACAGCGACTACCCGAAGCGCTGAACGCCCACCACGCGACAAGACAAGACACGCCACATAAAAAAGATCCGGAGACAAGACACATGCACCCCGCCCCTTCCTCGCGCGCCGAATCGTGGCGCCGCTTCACCGACCCCGCCCTGCTGTTCCTCGCACTGGGCCTGCTGTGGGAAAAGTCGGTCGACGTGTTCGGCATCAAGCGCTACCTGCTGCCGCCGCTGTCGCAGGTGCTCGACAGCCTGTGGACGAACCGCATGGCACTGCTCGTGCAGTCGTGGGTCACGACGCAGGAGGTGCTGGCCGGCTTCGCGCTGGCGGCCGTCGGCGGCGTGCTGCTCGGGCTCGCGATCCACGCCATCCCGGTGGTGCGGCGGGCGCTGTACCCGCTCATCGTGGTGTTCCAGGGCCTGCCCAAGATCGCGCTGGCGCCGCTCATGGTGATCTGGTTCGGCTACGGCGACGCCTCGAAGGTGCTGATGGCCTTTCTCTTCGCCTTCTTCCCGGTGGTGATCGCCACCATGGGCGGGCTGGCGGGCACGCCGGCGCACCTGGTGGAGCACTTCCGCGCCATCCGCGCCTCGTCCTGGACCACCTTCCGACGCCTCTACGTGCCCTCGGCGCTGCCGTCGATCATGGACGGGCTGCGCTCGGCCATGCCGCTGGCCGTGATCGGCGCGATCGTGGGCGAGTTCGTCGGCTCCGAGCGCGGGCTCGGCCACCTCATCCTCGAGGCCAATGCCAACGCGCGCACCGACTACCTGTTCGCCGCGCTGGTGGTGATCTCGGTGGTCGCCGGCCTGCTGTACCTGCTGGTCGAGCTGGCTGCCAAGCGCATCTGGTGGCGCGGGCTCTGAGCCTTCACCCCTCTTTCTCTTTCGCCTTTTCCAAAGATTTCAACTCAGGAGACATCCCCATGGCCAAACTGCGTCACATCGCCCTTGCCGTTCCCGATCCCCAGAAGGCGGCCAAGTTCTACAGCGAGGTCTTCGACCTCACCATCGTCGAGCCCACGCACTCGCCCATCGCCGACGGCGTGTACCTCACGGACGGCACCATCTGCCTGGCGCTGCTGAACTACAAGACCGACGAGGCCGCCGGCCTCGAAAAGGGCAAGGACTGGATCGGCACGCACCACTTCGGCTTCTGGGTCGATGACCTGGACGCGCAGCGCAAGGCCATCGAAGACCATGGCGGCACCTTTTTCATGGACCTGCCGCACGACAAGAAGAGCCTGTACTACGAGATGAAATTCCGCGACCTCGACGGCGTGGTCTTCGACATCTCCGAAGGCGGCTGGGTGGGGGCCCGCAAGTGAAGCCTGGGACTGTGGCCACCGGCGAGGCGACGGTGCGCGCCCCCGGAGCCATCGACACCGCGATTGGCGTCAGCCGCGTCGCCAAGACCTTCGACGCGCGCCACAGCGTGCGCGCGCTGGAGCAGGTCGACTTCACGGTGCAGCGCGGCGAGTTCGTCTCGATCCTCGGGCCGAGCGGCTGCGGCAAGAGCACCCTGCTGCGCATCGTGGCCGGGCTGATCCAGCCCGACGCGGGCGGCGAGGTGCGTGTGCTCGACCACCTGCAGACGCGGATGTCCGACGACGTGGGCGTGGTGTTCCAGACCCACAACATGCTGCCGTGGGAAACCGTGGAAGCCAACATCCGCCTCGCGGCCGAGGTGCGCAAGCTGCCGAAGAAGGACATCGACGAACGCGTGGAAGCGCTGCTGCCGATCCTCAAGCTGGAGAAGTTCCGCCGCAACTACCCGCACGAGCTCTCGGGCGGCATGCGCCAGCGCGCGGCGCTCGGGCAGATCCTCGTGATGCGGCCCCAGGTGCTGCTGCTCGACGAGCCCTTCGGGGCGCTCGACGCACTCACGCGCGACCAGCTCAACGTCGAGCTGCTGCGCCTGTGGCAGGAGATGCGCCAGACGGTGATCCTCATCACCCACAGCATCTCGGAGGCCGTCTTTCTCTCGGACCGCGTGCTCGTGATGTCCGAGCGGCCGGGGCGCATCGTCGAGGACATCCGCATCGACCTGCCGCGCCCGCGCGACCCGCGCACCACCAAGGAAGCGGCCGCCTTCGGCCATTACGTGGTGCAGCTGGGCCACCTGATGGGCGTCGACTGACGCCGCCCGTCGCCCCCTCTTCGTTCTTCTTCCGGAGCTCTCTTTGAACCTCTCGAAATTCCACGGCGTGGTGCCCGCCATGGCCACGCCTTTCACCGCCGACCACCGGCTCGACGAAGCCCGCGTCGGCGAGCTGATCGACAGCTACATCCGCGCCGGCGTGCACGGCATTTCCGTCGCCGGCAGCCAGGGCGAGTTCTTCGCCCTGGAGCGCGACGAGCACATCCGCCTGCTGGAGCTGTCGATGCGCGCCATCGACGGCCGCGTGCCGTTGTATGCCGGCACTGGCGGCGCCACCACGCGCGACGCCATCGCGCTCACGCAGGCCGCCGAAGCCCTGGGCGCCGACCTGGCGCTGGTGATCACGCCGTACTTCGTGCAGCCCACGCAGGACGAGCTGGTGGCCCACTACACCGCCGTGGCGTGCGCGACGAAGCTGCCGGTGATGCTCTACAACAACCCGCCGCGCACCAGCGTCAACGTGCTGCCCGCCACGCTCGCGCGCTGCATGCAGGCAGCCGACAACATCGTGGGCATGAAGGACTCTGGCGGCGACCTCACGCAGTCCATCGAATACCTGCTGACCGCGTCGCGCCCCGCGCTGCTGTTCTCGGGCCGCGACACCATCGCGCTGTCGATGATGTTCCACGGCGCGCAAGGCACCATCTCACCGGCCGCCAACGTGTTCCCCGAGCTCATGGTGCGCATGTACGACGCGCTGCGCGCCGGCCGCCACGACGAGGCGCTGCGCGTGTCGAACATCTTCGCGCCGCTGCGCGCGGCCTGGGCCTGGGGCTCGTTCCCAGTCGTCATCAAGGAAGCGATGACGCTCGCGGGCCGCAGCGCCGGGCCGACGCGCCCACCCGTCGCAGCGCTGCCGGAGAAGGTGCGCGCCGACCTGCGGGCCGTGGTCGAGCGCATCGGCGCCAGCGCGTAACCCGCCATGCCGCCGAACCCCGCAGCCGGCGACGGCGAGCGCCGCTACAACGCGCGCCTGGCCGTCCCGCACTACCAGGACATCTTCGACGGCTGGGCACGCGCGTCCGCCGCGGTGCGCGAACGCGCCCGCGCGCGGCTCGACATCGCCTACGGGCCGCTTGCGGCTGAGCGCCTCGACCTGTTCCTGCCCGAGGGCCACCCGCGCGGCACGCTGATGTACATCCACGGCGGCTACTGGCGCTCGCTCGACAAGTCGGACGCCTCACTGGTCGCGCCGCCTTTCACCGCGGCCGGCTACGCGGTCGCGGTCGTCAACTACGCGCTGTGCCCGGCGGTGGACGTGGAGACCATCGTCGCGCAGGTGCGCCGTGCGGCCGCGTGGCTGGCGTCGCACCACGCGCAATGGGACGCCCCGCCGGCACGCCTGTTCGCCTGCGGGCATTCGGCCGGCGGGCATTTGGCGGCGATGCTGCTGGCCACCGAGCCGGTGGTGGCGGCCGCGACCTGCATCAGCGCGCTGTACGACCTGCGCCCGCTGCTCGACGTGCCGTCGGTGATGGACGCCACGCGCTTCACGCCGCGCAGCGCGGCGGCGCTGAGCCCGGCGCTGTGGCGTCCCCTGACCGGTACGCGACTGCTCACAGCCCTGGGCGGCAACGAGAATCCCGGCTTCCGCGAACAATGCGACACCATCCGCCTGCACTGGCGCGACGTTCATGCGGGCCACATCGAGTGCCCGGGTCACGATCATTTTTCGATCCTCGACGAACTGACGCGCGCCGACGGCGCGATCGCGACGGCGACCTTGCGGCTGATGCAGTCCTTCGACCTTCCACGTTCCCCATGATTCCAGACAGCGCCCTCGACACCCTCTTTCGCCAGGCCCGCTCCCACAACGGCTGGCTGCCCCGCCCAGTCAGCGAGGCGCAGCTGCGCCAGATCCACGAGCTCGTGAAGTGGGGTCCGACCTCGGCCAACTGCTCGCCGATGCGCGTGATCTTCGTGCGCACCGACGAAGGCCGCGAACGCCTGCGGCCGCTGCTCTCGCCCGGCAACGTCGACAAGACGATGACGGCGCCTGTCACCGCGATCCTCGGTTTCGACACGGCCTTCTATCGCGAACTGCCACGGCTCTTTCCGCACCGGCCGTCGATGCAGGACGACTTCACGGGGCCCAACAACCAGGCGCACGCGATGCGCACGGCCTTTCGCAACGCGAGCCTGCAGGCGGCCTACTTCATGCTCGCGGCCCGCGCCATCGGGCTGGACTGCGGGCCGATGTCGGGCTTCGACGCGGACGGCATGGACGCCGCCTTCTGGCACGGCACCTCGGTGCGCACCAACTTCCTGTGCAACCTCGGCCACGGCGACCCCGCCAAGCTGTTCGAGCGCCACCCGAGGCTCGCGTTCGAAGAAGCCTGCCGCTTCGCCTGAGGGTCGCACGATGCTTGTCGATGCGACGTTGATCGCCGCAGCCTTCGTGGCGGGCACCCTGAACGCGGTGGCCGGCGGCGGCAGCTTCCTGACGCTGCCGGCCCTGGTGTTCGCCGGCGTGCCGGCCGTGAGCGCCAACGCCACGGGCACGCTGGCGCTGCTGCCCGGCTACCTGTCGGCGGCCTGGGGTTTTCGCGGCGACACCCAGCCACCGCCCGGACTGTCCATGAAGGCACTGGTGCTGCTCTCGCTGCTGGGCGGCAGCACGGGCGCCGCGCTGCTGCTGATCACGCCCGATCACACCTTCCGCCGCGTCGTGCCGTGGCTGCTGCTGCTGGCCACGCTGCTGTTCGTGCTGGCGCCGCGCCTCACGGCCTCGCGGCAGGCGGGCGCGCGCAGTCCGGCGGTCGCGAGGGTCTCGGTGCTCGCCGTCACGGTCTATGGCGGCTACTTCAACGGCGGGCTGGGCATCCTGCTGCTCGCGCTGTTCGGCCTGCTCGGGCAGACCCGCCTGCTGGCCGCCAACGGGCTCAAGAACCAGGTATCGGCGCTGCTCACGCTGATTGCGGTCGCCCTCTATGCCTGGGGCGGGCTCATCGCCTGGCGCGAGGCCGCGATCATGGCCGGCGCCGCGCTGCTGGGCGGCTACCTGGGCGCACGCGGCGCGCGGCGCCTGCCGCCGGCCTGGCTGCGCGCAGGCATCGTCGCCACGGGGCTGACGATGAGCCTGCTGTTCTTCCTGCGCTAGCGGTGGCTGGGGGCGCTGGCGGCCACGGCGCCCTTGCGACCTCCCGCCCGAAAACCCACTGCGCCTCGATGCCGAACTCCTGCATCCGCTTGACGATCACGTCGAAATCCAGCTTGTAGTTCCGGGCGAACTGCTCGGGCGTCGTGTTGAGCATCTCGAGGCCGCGCTCGGTCATCTTCGACTGGACGTCCGGCATCGCGGCCGCGGTGCGCAGGGCCGTGGTCAATCGCTCGACCACCACAGGCGGCGTCTTCGCCGGCACGACAAAGGCGATCCAGACCGCCGCTTCGAACGGGGGATCGTCGAAACCGAGTTCGCGCATCGTTGGCACGGCACCATCCTCACGCATTGCAACGGCGAGGATCCAGGGATTCGCAGTCCTGAACACTTTTTTCATCCGCTCGTCGGGTGTTTCAGCACGAGGATGCAGCGGCCAGGCGTTCGTGACGGCATGCCTGGATATCGGCGCAGCGCCTTCCACCGCAGCCATCGATTCCACGTCACGAATGGGTCGGCACCGTGTTTCGGAGGATGCCTTGCAGCTTCGCAGCGTTTGCCGACCTCGATCCCGAGAAGGGCCTCCAGGCCACATCCGGGACGGTGATCGGGTGGGGCCGAGCCCACGCCTGCGGTGCCCGGCGGACCAGCGGCGGCGCCTTCACCCTTCGGATCGCACCTCAATCGATCTTGATCCCCGCCGCCTTCACGACATCCGCGTACTTCTTCAGGTCCGCCTGGATCTGCTGCCCGAACTCCGCTGACGTGTTCCCCACCGACGTGATCCCCAGCTTGGCCAGACGCTCCTTGACCGCAGGCTCGTTCACCACGGCGTGCAGCTCGCGCTGGATGCGCTCGACGATGGGCCTGGGGGTCTTGGCCGGCGCGAGAAGCCCGATCCACGAACTCGCCTCGAAACCCGGCACGGTCTCTGCGACGGTCGGCACGTTGGGCAGCGACGGCAGTCGCTGCGCGCTCGAGATCGCAATGGCGCGCACCTGTCCCCGCTCGATGAAGGGCAACGCGCCGGCCACCGCGGTGTAGAGCATCGGCAACTGGCCGCCGACCACGTCGGTCATGGCCTGGCCGCCGCCCTTGTAGGGCACGTGGATGAATTCTGCGCCGGTCTTCACCTTGAGCATTTCGGCGGCGACATGGGGGGTGCCGCCCGTGCCGGAGCTGCCGTAGGACACGCCGCCCGGGTTGCTCTTCGAATAGGCGATCAGCTCGGGCAAGGTCTTCGCGGGCACGGACGGATGCGTGACGATGACGAGCACGGCATCACCGATCTTGCTGACGGGCACGAAATCCTTCACGGTGTCGAACGGGACCTTCGCGAACACGTGCGGGTTGATGACCAGCGTGCCGTCGAAGCCCAGCACGAGCGTGTAGCCGTCGGGTGCTGCGGCCGCGACCATCTGCGTGCCGATGTTGCCGGAGGCGCCGGGCCGGTTGTCGACCACCACCTGCTGGCCCAGCCGCGCACCGAGGCGCTCGGCCACCACGCGCGCGCCGGTGTCGGTCACGCCGCCGGGCGTGAAAGGCACGACGAGGCGGATCGGCTTGTTCGGGTAGTCCTGCTGCGCGTGCGCCGGCGCGGCGGCGATGCCGATGGCCAGTGCAGGGATGGCAGCCGCCAGGGCCAGCCAGCGGCGACGCGAAGCGTTGTAGATGTTCGTCATGGGTCTTGTCTCCGTTCTTTTGTCGATTGCAACTTCAGCGCGCCCAGCGCCTCTCGAAATCCCACACGTCCTGAAAGCCGATGAGACCGCAGAACTCGTTGAAGTCGAACAGCGGAACCTCGGGCGCCTGGCTGGTGCCGCTGTGCTTGAGGTGGCCCAGCGCGCGCTCCATGGCCGCTGCGGCCGACAGGCTGGTGAGCGAGGGGTAGATGGCCAGCGCGAAGCCGATCTCCTCCAGCACCTTCGCGGGCAGGATCGGCGTCGTTCCACCATCGGCCATGTTGGCCAGCATCGGCGTGTCGAACGCGGCGCAGGCCTTGCGCATCTCTTCCTCGGACTGCGGCGCTTCGAAAAACAGGATGTCGGCACCGGCCTCGGCGTAGGCCTCCAGGCGGCGCATCGCCTCGTCGACGCCCAGCGATGCGCGCGCATCGGTGCGGGCGATGATGAGGAAGTTGTCCTTGTCCTGGCGCGCCTCGACGGCCACCTTGATCTTGTCGACCATGTCCTGCGTCGGCACGCAGCGCTTGTTGGGCGTGTGGCCGCACTTCTTCGGAAACTCCTGGTCTTCGAGCTGGATGGCCGTGACGCCGTCCGCTTCGTAGCCACGCACCGTGTGGTGCACGTTCAGCAACCCGCCGTAGCCGGTGTCGGCGTCGGCGATGACGGCGCCCTGGCTCGTGCGCACCAGCGTCGCCATGCGGTCGAGCATCTGCGTGTAGGTGGCGATGCCCGCGTCGGGAAGGCCCAGGCTCGAGGCGGTGAGCCAGTAGCCCGTGCCGTAGACGATGTCGAAGCCGACCTTGTTCGCCACGGTGGCGGCGATCATGTCGTGCAGGCCGGGTGCGACGATGAATTCGCCGCGGTCGAGCTTCTGGCGCAGGATGGGATTCGCCATGCCGCCTACTCCGCCGTGATGCCGCCGCGCTGCGCGACGAGTGCCCACTTCTTCGTCTCGTTCGCCAGGAAGGTGCGGAACTCGGCCGGTGGCGTGAGCGTGATGTCGGCGCCCTGGTCGTGCATCTGCTTTTGCACCGCCGGGTCAGCCGCGACCTTCTTCAGGTCCTGGTTGATCTGCGCCACGATCGGGGCAGGCAGGCCGGCCGGGCCGAACAGGCCATACCAGCTCAGCGACTCGACGCCATTCAAGCCCGCTTCCTTGAAGGTCATCGCATCGGGGAACAGCGGCATGCGGCGATCGGCCGCGACGCCCACGACGCGCAACGCGCCCGAGCGCACGTGCGGCAACGCGGTGAGCACGCTGGTCACGCCCATGGGCAGGTGGCCGCCGATGATGTCGACCATGATCGGCGCGCCGCCCTTGTAGGGCACGCCGGTCAGCTTGAGGTGGCCGACCTGGCGGATCAGCTCGCCGGTCAGGCGCGTCTGCCCTTCCGAATAGCCGCAGCCCAACTCGTCCTTGCGTGCCGCGCCCAGCAGGTCGGCCAGCGTCTTGTAGGGGCCGTTGGCCTGCACCACCAGCACCGACGGCGAGTTGGCGATGTTGGTGATGGGCGTGAAGGCCTTGTCGGTGTCGTAGGGCAGCGACTTCATCAGCACCGGGTTGACCGCGTGCGAGCCCACCACCAGCAGCAGCGTGTGGCCGTCGGGCGCCGCGCGCGCCACGGTGCTGGAGCCGATCACGCCGTTGGCGCCGGTGCGGTTGTCCACCACCACCGACTGGCCCCACAGCTCCGACAGGCGCTGCGCCATCAGGCGCCCGACGATGTCGGTGCCGCCGCCGGCCGAGTACGGCACCACGAGCGTGACGGCCTTGCTCGGGTACTTGGCGCCCTGCGCGAAGGCGCTGCCGCCCGCGCCGACGGCGGCGAGCGACGCGAGGCTGGCGAGCATCTGGCGCCGGTTGGGATGAGGAAGATGGAAGGTGGGGTTCATGCAAGTCTCCGGGTGTTGTCTTGGGTGTCCTTGTCACGCTGGCGGCGCAGCCAGGTGATGGCGCGGCCGCCGAGCGGCTTGCGCAGTGCGTCCTGTGCGAAGTCGACCGCCGCGAGCAGGCCGGCGAGCGAGATGCCGGTGGAAAAGCCGCTGCGCTCGGCCATGAGCACGAGGTCTTCGGTCGCGACGTTGCCGGCCGCGCCGGGCGCGAACGGGCAGCCGCCGATGCCGCCGACGCTCGCATCGAAGCGACGCACGCCGGCTTCGAGCGCCGCCCAGGCATTGGCCACGCCCATGCCGCGCGTGTCGTGCAGGTGCACCGCGAGGCGCTCGATCGGCACCACGCCGCGCAGCGCCGCCATGCGCGCCTTCACCTGGCCCGGCGAGGCCGAGCCGATGGTGTCGGCAATGACGATCTCGTCGGCCGCCGCCGCGTGCATGCGGGCCGACAGGCGCAGCACTTCGTCCAGCGGCGTCTCACCCTCGAAGGGGCAGTCGAAGGCCACGGCCACGTAGGCGCGCGTGCGCAGGCCCAGCGCCCGCGCGGCGGCGATCGTCTGCGCGCTCACTTCGGTCGCCTGGTCCAGGCCCATGTTGATGTTCTTGCGGTTCATGGTCTCGGTGGCCGAGAGCACGACGGCGATCTCTTTCGCGCCGGCCGCGTGCGCGCGCTCCAGCCCCTTGAGGTTGGGCACCAGCACCGAGGTACGCAGCGCCGCAAAGCGCGCCTGCACCTGCGCCGCGAGTTCGGCGGCGTCGGCCATCTGCGGCACGGCCTTCGGCGAGACAAAACTGGTCACCTCGATGCTGCGCAGGCCGGCCTCGACCAGCAGTTCGATGAGGCGCAGCTTGCCTTCGGTGCCGACGTCGACCGCCTGGTTCTGCAAGCCGTCGCGCGGTGCGACGTCGGTGATGTGGAACGCTTCCTTCGCACTCATGCAATCGCCCCTTCGGCACGCAGTGCTTCGAGCTTTTCGGGGGCGTAGCCGACGAGGTCGACCAGCACCTGCCGCGTGTTTTCACCGAGCGCGGGCGGGCAGGTGAATGCCCTGCCCTGGTCGGCCGCCGACAGCTTGATCGGGTTGCCCGGCATGCGCACGCGCTCGCCGGTCTTCAGCGGTACCTCGACGACCATGTCGCGCGCCAGCACCTGTGCGTCGTTGAGCGCCTGCTCGAAGTTGTTGACCGGGCCGCACGGAATGCGTGCCTCGCGCAGGCGTTCGAGCCAGTGCGCGGTCGGTTGCTTGCGCATCGCTTCGCCGACCACCGCATCGATCTCGGCCTTGGCTGCGAAGCGCACCGGCTGCTGGCGGTATTCGGGCTTGCGCAGCGCCGGCAGGTCGATGAACTCGACAAAACGGTCGAAGAACGGGTCGCCGATGCAGGCAATGATCACGTGGCCGTCGGCCGTCGGGTAGCTGTTGTAGGGCACATGCACGAAGTGGCCGTTGCCGATGCCTTCGGGCACGTGGCCCGACAGCAGGTGCATCGTCGCCATGTAGTTGAGCAGCGAGATCTGCGCGTCGAGCATCGAGATGTCGACGTGCTGGCCCTTGCCGGTCTGGTCGCGCTCCACCAGCGCGGCCAGCACGCCCATGGCGCCGAACATGCCGCCGCCCAGATCCCCGATCGGGATGCCGCTGCGCGTGGGCCCCGTCTCCGGCGTGCCGGTGATCGACATGCCACCGCCCATCGCCTGCACCACCTGGTCGAAGGCCGGGCGCTGCGTATGCGGCCCGGTCTGGCCGAAGCCGGTGACCGAGCAGGTGACGATGCGTGGGTTCACCTGGGCGAGCGACGCATGGTCGATGCCCAGCCGCTCGGTCACGCCGACGCTGAAGTTGTCGAACACCACGTCGGCCTTGCGCACGAGGTCGAGGAACACCGCCTTGCCGGCCGGCGTCTTCAGGTCGACGCATACGCTGTGCTTGTTGCGGTTGAGCGTGAGGTAGTACGCCCCCATGCCGTCGCGCGAATAGTGCGGGTCGTTCTCCAGCAGGCGGCGGGTGCCTTCGCCGCTGCCCGGCGGCTCGACCTTGATGGTGCGCGCGCCCAGGTCGGCCAGCAGCATGGTCCCGTAGGGGCCCGACAGCATGTGCGTCAGGTCCAGCACGGTGATGTGTTCGAGTGCCACGTTCAATGTCTCCGAAAGGTTGGCGAATGCCCAGCTATCGCAGGGGCCGTGCCAGCGCCCAGGACACCCGCAAGTGCTTGATTTGAAAGGGATTCACTTTCCGCCAGCCACTGCATCGCGTTGCATTGCGACATCCATGAAACATGAATATGTTTCAATGCGACATGCCCAGCGACCGCCCCTCCTCCCATCTGTTTCCGGCTTCGGTGCGCAGCGGCGAGCTGCCGCGCCTGTGCTTCCTGAGCTACCGGCAGATCCGCGGGTTCGCGATGCCGGTGGTGGCGGAGTACACCGGCCGCGCCGAGATCGAGGTGGTCGACGGCACCTTCGGCGACGCGCTCGCCATCGCGCGCGACCGGCTGGAGCGCGGCCTGGTCGATGCCTTCGTGAGCGCGGGTTCGAACGCGAGCATCCTGCGCGCCGGTCTGCAGGCGCCGGTTGCCACCATCCAGCTGAGCGGCTTCGACCTGCTGCAGGCGCTCATCAAGGCGCGGCGCATGTCCAGCCGCGTCGGCGTGGTCATGTACGGCCAGACCATCCCCGAACTCGACGAGGTGAAGGACCTGCTCAACATCGAGGTGGTGCAGCACGCCTACCAGACACCCGACGACGCACGCCAGCGCTTCGAGCAACTGCGGCGCGAGGGCTTCGAGGTGATCGTTGGCTCCAGCCTGGTGGTCGAACTCGCGGAGCAGGCCGGCCTGCACGGGCTGCTCGCCTACTCGCTGGGCAGCGTGCGCAAGGGCTTCGAAGACGCGCTCGAACTCGCGCGCGTCGCGCGGCTCGAAGCCGGCCGCTACGAACAGCTCAACGGCGTGCTGCACAACCTGCAGGAGGCCGTGCTGGCGGTGAACCGCGACAACCGCGTGATCGCCGTCAACCCGCCGATGCAGCAACTGCTCGGCCCGCCACATGCGCGGCTCATCGGCCAGTCGCTGGAGACGATCGAACCCGAGCTGTCGCTGCAAGCGACGCTCGACAGCGGGCAGGTCGAGCGCGCCGTGGTGCAGCGATTTTCGCAGCGCGACTGGGTGGTCAACCGCACGCCGATCCGCGAGCATGGCGAGATCGTCGGCGCCGCCCTCACCCTGTACGACGCACGCACCATCCAGGAAGCCGACACCAGTCTGCGCATCCAGCAAGGCCGGCGCCAGAGCGTGGCACGTCACCGCTTCGCCAACCTGATCGGCCAGAGCCCGGCCTTCGTGCGCGCCGTGCAGACCGCCCGGCGCTTTGCGCGCACCGACCTCACGGTGCTGATCGCCGGCGAGAGCGGCGTCGGCAAGGAGCTGTTCGCGCAATCCATCCACAACGAGAGCGTGCGCGCGGGACGGCCTTTCGTCGCCGTCAACTGCGCGGCGTTTCCGGAAGCGCTGCTGGAAAGCGAGCTGTTCGGCTACGAGGAAGGCGCCTTCACCGGCTCACGCCGCGGCGGCAAACGCGGCCTGTTCGAGGCGGCACACACAGGCACCCTCTTCCTCGACGAGATCGGCGACATGCCGTTGCAGCTGCAGACGCGCCTGCTGCGCGTGCTGCAGGAGCGCGAGATCACGCGGCTCGGCGCCACCGCTGCCATTCCGGTCGACGTGCGCGTGATCGCCGCCACGCACCAGCCGCTGAACGACATGATTGCCGAGCGCCGCTTCCGGCAAGACCTGTTCTATCGCCTCAACACGCTACGCCTGCCACTGCCGCCTTTGCGCGAGCGGCGCGAAGACATCGCGCCGCTGGCCAAAGCGCAGGTCGAGCGCTGCCTGCAGCGCCTGGGCGCGCGCCTGGACCCGGTACGCGCCCTTGCGCCTCTGCTGCCGCGCCTGCGCGCCTACGGCTGGCCCGGCAACATCCGCGAGCTGGAAAACCTCGGCGAGCGCATCGCGGTGTTCCTCATGCAGTTCGACCGCATCGAAGACGTGCGCTACGACGAACTGTGGCACGACCTGCCGGAGCTCTTCGCCGATGCCGATACCGAGGCAGCCGACACCGCTGGATTGAGCGCTGCGCGCGTGGCCGCGGCACTGCAGGCGCACGGCGGAAACCGGCAGGCCGCAGCCCGCCATCTCGGGGTGAGTCGTTCAACGCTGTGGCGGTGGATGCGTGGACACGACGCCGATGGGCCTGCCCGCTGATGCCATCTTGGCACGGCAATCCGTCCAGCGCATGCTGCCAGCCCGTCGACACCACAGGTCACTCAAGGGCCGGGTTTGCAGCAGGCGCCGTCGTTCAACCGCCTCGCGGCAATACATACTATCGGCCAAGAGCCCGTCACTCGACGACCTCGGAACTCCTTGTCATTTGAACTTCACACGATGTGTAAGAGAACTGCATGAAATCACCGCTCAAAGGGGCTGAAAAAAACGCGCTCGCATCTCCTGAAAAACTGGTGGAGTCGTTCATCGCCGACTATTTCGAATGGAACAATGCTGCGAACACTCGCTTTGAAGAAGGTGATTTCGTGGAAGCAGCGACCTTAAGCGAGCGCGAATATGCCGAGATCGTTGCAACGTACTGTCGACCGGGACACCAGAACCAGTCGATTGCTTGCAGCAGTGAGTCCAATCATGCTCTTTCCTTCGAAAAGATTGCCTCTGTAGATACGTCGAGCGAGCGCTCAGTAGTTCGAACGCAGCGCCGTTCTGGCCCAGAAGCAATTTACGAGTACCACATGGTTTTCATCAACGGCAGGTGGTTTCTCGAGAGCATTTTGTATGTCGATGAAGATGGGAAAAAGCACGAGAGCCTTTAGTCGACCCGTCTTCACAGCGAGGTCCCGCTCGTTTCGTTGGCGCTCTCCACCCGATCGTGCTCGGCCAACTGCGGTCCTTCGGGCGAAGGGCTACCATCACCTCAAAAGCGGTCTTCGACAAGCAGGAGGCCAGCTGCGACTGAATCTGGGCTACGACCTCAGCATGGAACACGCATCCCCGATATGTCGGTCGAGTGCCTTGAAAGCAGGCAATCATCGGTGCACTCGTGTCCACGTAGGCGACTGAGAATTCGAGCGAGGCGGAGCCTGTGGCCGCGCGCATCATGCGCGGGTGGCTCAGCTCGCAGATGGTCGCGCCGGACTTGAGCAGTTCGTGGATGTGCGGCCAGTAGCCTACGTACACCCATGGCTCATCGGTGGACGCAAGCGAGTTGGTGACCAGCGACACGCCGATACCTCGGCCCGCGCCCGCGCCAGGTTGACCACGACCGCATCGGACGGAACGAAATACGGCGACACCATCTTGATGCTGGAGCGCGAAGTCTCGAACCACTTGATTACGCCTTCGATCACCGTTCCCTTGATGGAGTTCTCGCGCTCGTTCAGGCCCTCGGTCTTGGTGAGCGGATCGAACAGCACGCGCGCATTGGCCCACAGCAGCGGGCTCAACTGGTGCTCGGCCAGCTCGAAAGGTATGGGCACCATGTCGAGCGGCACGACGGAAGGCTCGTCTGCGCTGGCGTTGAGGATCTTGCCGTCCAGCGGGATTCGGAATGCCTCGGGCGGCTTCGCCGTGGCGGTGAGCGCTTCAAAGTTCTGCTGCAGTTGCGCGGGCATGAACCTGCTGCGGGCGATCTGGCCCACTGGGTAGACGACTTCGCTGTTCCAGTAGTGGTCGAACTCGTTCGACAGTTCGCGCACCACCGGGCCGGCCGCGAGGACGTCCATGTCGACGAAGTTGCTGGCGGCAGCATTCATCACATATTTGTCTGCCAAGTTGCGACCGCCCGCCACGGCCGCGGCGTTGTCGGCCACGAACAGCTTGTTGTGCATGCGCCGGTTGATGCGACCGAAGCCCAGGCTCGAGCTGATGAGGCGCGTGACGTCGCTGCCGCGCCCGCCCGGGAACGGGTTGACCAGGCGCACCTGGACGTTCGGATAGCTGGCGAGCGCCAGCAGCAGATCGTCTTCGCCAGTGGCGTAGAGGTTGTCGACCAGCAGCCGCACGCGAACACCGCGCAGCGCGGCGTCGCACAGCTCGCACATCAGGGCGCGACCCGTGTTGTCCGCGGCCGGCAGGTAGTACTGCACGTCGAGGCTGTGCGTGGCGAGCTTCGCCATTGCGATGCGGGTGACGAAGAAGTGGTGCCATAGGGCAGGAACTGGAAGCCCGAGCGGGCAGCACCTCCTGCGTGATCGCGCTCAACGGTATGGCCGAGAAGTCGGCGATGGCGTTGACGGGCTGTTCCGGCACTCGGGGCGGAAGGCTGGAGCAGGCGCTCATCAGCAGCGAGAGGGAAAGCGCCAGTGCGGCAGGCAGTGCACGCCAGCATGCAGCGATCATTTTTCTACTCGCGGCTCGGTTGGTACATCACATCCCGTGCGAATGATCCGGCGGGGAGTATGACGCGCTCAACCTGACGCCGAACCTTGCCGGAGCCGGATCTACCAGTTCTCGGGTATGGCTCTTCTAAAAACAAAAAGACACACTCGCTTGCGTTTTGTCTTATCCGTTTTGCAAGGGAAGAACCATGCTCACTCGACTCCAGCTCTCGCGCCGATACCTGCTGGCCGTGGCCCTGCTCACCATGGGAAGCGCTCACGCAGCGGGCTACGTGGCCGGTGACGCCGGCAACCCCGGCCCCAACCAGCCGGGCTGGACGAGCAGCAGCGGCGGTGGCGCAGCCACGGTCTCCGGAGATGGCGCCACCGCGATCGGAGCGGGCGGCGACGGTAACAACGGAACCGCCGGTGGAACCGGCGGCAGAGGTGGAGCCGGCGCCAGCGCAAACGCGAACGGCGCGACGGCCATCGGCGGCGGCGGCACCGCCGGGCAGGGGCTCGCGGGCGGCACGGGCGGCAACGGCGGCAGCGGTGCACAAGCTTCGGCCAGCGGCGCCATCGCCGTCGGGTCGGGAGGCCAGGGCACGGACGGCTGCTGCGGCTTCAGCGGCCAGGCGGGCGGCGGCGGCGCGCAGGCATCGGGCGTCTCGGCGGTGGCCATCGGCAGTGCCTCGGGCGCCAGCCAGGGCGCCGCGGCATCGGGCAACGGCAGCACCGCCATTGGCGGCGCCTACAACGGGTCATCCGGTGCGTCGGCGCTGGCCACCGGCAGCGTGGCCGTCGGCACGGGCAGCCAGGTTGCCAGTGGCGCAACGAATAGCGCAGCCATCGGCGCAAACTCGCTCGCCACCGCGGCAAACACCGTTTCATTCGGCTCGGCGGGCCAGACGCGTACCCTCGTCAACGTCAACGCCGGCGCGGTGAACGCCACGAGCACCGATGCCGTCAACGGCAGCCAGCTTTACACCGTACAGCAGACCGCCTCGACCGCGCAGTCCCTCGCGCAGAACTCTGCGCAGTACGGCGCGGGCGGCACAACGCTGCAACTCAACCCCAACGGCGGCGCCGGCACCACCATCAGCAACGTGAGCGCGGGTCAGGCGACCACCGATGCAGCCAACGTCGGCCAGGTGCAGCAGGCACAACAGACCGCCATCACCACGGCCAACAACTTCACCGTGCAGCAGGTGACGGCGCTGCAGACGCTGATGAACCAGGCCCTGGCCAGCGGCGTCTGCGCTGTGGGCGCTGGCGGTGCCGTGGCCTGCGGCCCTGGCGCCAGTTCCAGCGGCGCGGGCAGCACATCGATGGGCACCAACGCACAGGCCAACGGCGAGAACACCGTGGCCATCGGCAACGGGGCGCAAGCCAGCAATGCGGGCTCGGTCGCCATCGGTGCCGGCGCCAAGGCGCTGGCCGATCCCACCACCGCAGTTGGCAACAACGCCATCGCCACCGGCAACGACGCCGTGGCGCTGGGCGCCAACACATTGGCCTCTGGCAACAATGCGGTCGCACTGGGCCAGGGCTCCGTGGCGGAGCGCGACAACACCGTGTCGGTGGGCAACGCCGCCACCGGCCAGTTGCGCGGCATCACGAATGTCGCGCCGGGGGTGCTGGGCACTGACGCAGTCAACGTCAATCAGCTGCAGCAAGCAGTGAGCAACGCAACCAGCCAGGCCAATGCATTTGCTGCGCAGGGTGTGGCCGCTGCGCTGGCCATGCCGTCGATGCCAACGCTGCCGGTGGGCAAGAAATGGATGGGCGCTGCGGTTGGCAACTATGCGGGTGCATCGGCTGTCGGCTTCGCGTTTGGGTATCAGGTCAATGACAACCTGAATCTGGGGGTAGGGGTTTCGACGGCTACGAGTAGCGGGAGCAATAGCAGGGTGGCGGCTCGGGTGCAGGCGGGGTATGCGTGGTGAGAGGTGTGGAAAGAAGGACTCACAACAATCCAGCTGAGTGAACCTCGCTACGCCGCCAAACGCGTGTGCGAAGCGGTGCACAGGCTACCTTCTTCGTCAGAGTCCGTCGAGCGATATCATCGGCCCATCGCTCCTCGGCGCAGGCCGGGCGATGCTTCATCGAGGGACTTAATGGTGCCACCGGTATTCGTCTATCGGCCGGCCATGCACGCAGCTCATCCGCCCACCCGAAGCGCCGGCGGTCGCTCTACGCCCAGCACCTTCTCGATGTCCCGAAGCTCGTCCGGACCCAGCGGTTGGGCGGACGGCAGCAGCTCTTCCTTCCAGTGGTGGACGTCCCAGGTGTTCGTGCCGTGGAAGGTATAGATGTAGAGTTCCGGAAAATCGAGCCCGACCAGCAGGCGCTGCCGCAGCATCGCCTGGATCACCGGTGTGTCTTCCTCGCGGCGAAGCTCCGGATACGGCGGTACCACGTCGCGTCGCGCAAGCAGGCTGCCTTCCCAGGCGCGCTGGCCGGAGACGTAGGCGCGCCTCTCGACGGCGTCGTACATGGTCCAGCGCACCAGCACGCACCCCGGGCGCCCATGCTTCTGGGTCGCCCCGACCTGCACCGCGAGTCGCGCCGGGCCGTGCCAATCGTCATCGTCCCACTGGGCGACGAATTCGCCTCGTGCGGCTTCGATCGACAGGTTGCGCAGCGCACCGAGCGTTTGCTTCGGCGAGGCCGGGACCTCGACGCAGCGGACGGAAGGGTCGTCGGCCAGGGTGGCGGCGTAGGCCATCGTCGCGGCATCGTCGGACTCGTAGAGCAGTACCAGCTCCCTGTTTGCCCAGGTCTGGGACCGGAAGCACGCGACCACGCGCTTGAGCATCGCCACGCGGCCGCGCGTGACACAAAGGCAGGAAACGAGCGGCAAGGATTGCTTCATGAGGCGGCAACGTGGATGTGGTCCGGCGGAAGGCCGAACCGGTGGCGGTCCCACATGGCCGCGAAGGCGGCTTCGATCCGCTTTGCGAACAGCGGCGTGTCGAACAGTGGGGTCTCGGTGCGGTTGCGGCGAAGGCCACGGCGCAGGGCGGCCAGCTTCCCCGGTGAGGTTGCGAGGGACAGTGCCGCCGCCTCGTACGCGTCCACGCTGCCGGTCACGAGCTCGGGCAGGCCGATCGTGTTCAAGAGACTCGCGGCGACGCGGGATGCGAAGGTGCGGCCGGCGAGCGTCAGCACCGGAAGACCGGCCCACAGCGCGTCGCTGCAGGTGGTGTGTGCGTTGTAGTGGAAGGTGTCCAGGAACAGGTCAGCGTGTGCGTGGCGCGCGAGGTGATCGGCGAGCGGCAGGCGTTCGGCCCAGACGATGCGCCCGGGCTCGATGCCGTGCGTCCTGGCCTCGGCCTCGATGCCGGCCACCGCCGCATCGCTGCCCCTCAAAAGCCACAGGGCGCTGCCGGGCACTTGGCGAAGCAGCCGCATCCAGACCTCGAAGACGTCGGGCGTGATCTTGTAGTTATTGTTGAAGCACGCGAAGACCATGCCCTGCGGCGGCAGGCCCATGGCCTCGCGGGTCGACGCCGTATCGCCGATCGCCTTGGTGTCGTCGTTGGCTTGGTACGACCCGGGCAGGACCACCACCTTCTCCGCGTAATGGCCGTATTCTTCGGGGCGGATCAGCGTCGCGTCGGCAACGATGTAGTCCATGAAGTCGCAGCCCATGGACGCCGGGAAGCCGAGGTAGTTGACCTGCACCGGCGCCGCGCGGTGCGCAAAGATGCTCGGCCGTGCACCTTCGGTGAAGCCGTTGAGGTCGACCGCAATGTCGATCCCTTCGGCCCGCGCTAGCGACGCGATCTGCGCATCGCTTCGATCGGCGACGTTCGTGAAGCGGTCGAGCGCCGCCGCGACCCGCCCGGTCATCGGGTCCGCCGTCGCGGGGCCGAAAGCAAAGCCGAAGCACTCGAAGCGCTCGCGGTCGTGGCACTCGAACAATCGCACCATCAACTGGGATGTTGCGTGGTTGCGGAAGTCGGACGAGAAATAGCCGATCCGCAGCTTCTGCCGTCTCGATGGCGACCGCTTGAAGCCGGTGGTGCCTGCGCGGGCCGGATAACGGTCCTGCGCGTAGGTGCGGGCGCATGCCAGCAGCGTGGTCGGACATGCGGGCGTGGCGAGCAGCGAGAACGGGACGGCCGCCTTCTCGCCGGCGCCAACGCGCGCCAGCGTATCGGCCACCGTCCGTTCCCATCCCGACCAGCGGCACATGAGCATGCTGTTGTAGAGCCAGTGGCCCCGCCCGTAGGTGGTGTCGGGCGGAAGTCTTGCGATCTCCTCATGCACGGTCCGGGCCTCGGCATGCCGGCCGAGGCGCGCGAGGATCATGGCGCGGTTCATGAGCGCAGCGCTGTCGTCCGGCGCCAGCGCCAGCGCCTGTTCGCAGCTTTGCAGCGCCTCCGGTCCGCGTCCGAGTTCGGCCAGCGCGAGCCCGCGTTCGACCCAGGCCCGTACCCGTTTCGGATCCAACGCGAGCGCCAGGTCGCAGTGCCGAAGCGCCTCGTCGAAGCGGTGCAGTTCGGCCATCGTCCGTGCGAGGTTGGCATGCAGCTCGGGCGAGCCGGCATTGATGTCGAGCGCGCGCCGAAAGGCTTCCAAGGCCCGTTCGTGCTCGCTGAGTGCGCTGTGGGCGACGCCCGTTTCGTGCCAGGCCTCGAAGAAATCGCCACCACGTGCGATGGCGCGCTGGAACGACCGCAGGGCGGCGCGCGCCTGCCCGCGCTGCAACTGGACCCTTCCGAGATAGAAGAGTGCCTCTGCCGAGCACCCCGGCAAGCTCGACGCCTTGAGCAGGAGCTCTTCGCACGCATCCAGCTGATCGCGGTTGCCGCAGATGTAGGCCAGCAGCTCGTAGGCTTTCGAAATCGCCTTGTTCCGCCCGATGACCTGGCGCAGCAGATCCTCGCAAAGCCGGATCTGTCCGGCTCGGAAGTAGCGGTCGGCCAGGACGATTTTCTGGTGCGTGGATTGCGGCATCGAAGTGTTGTGGACGAAGAGCGCACCCCCGTCCCGGCACAGCGGCCACGCGGGAGTGTGTTGTCGAAACGCATCGAGCCCTCAACACGCCATCCGGATCCTTGTTCCCTTGGCCGGAGGATACAAACGGTTTCGAGCTGTGGCAATACAAATGTGGTTTTTGCCAATATCGAACGCATGACCTTTTCCGCGTCTGCGCCCGGCGGCCCGCCCTTTGACCAAAGCACCGACAGCCAGGAAGAACAAGAGGCAGAAGCCGCTCGGCAACGCGACGAAGATGAAACTCATGATGGCCTGAAATTCGAGTGTGTTCGCCATAACCAGTTCGTCAGGCGGCAGGGTCTTGGCATAGAGCACGTAGACAACGCACGCGAAAAGGTTGCTGCGCCCCACACGGACAGTACTTTGGTTAGGCGTAACGGTACCGATGTGAGCATTTCAAATGCCTGGCTTCAGCGGTAGTCAGAAAGACGGGTTGGATTGCCGGCCTTGATAACTCGGCCTCTAAATCTGACGTGCCAATCCGGGTCCCACTCTTTGTGCGCGTGTATGTGGAGAGACCGTCCTCCAAGGGAGCCACGTCGAGAGGCAGCACGTTGCCAGTGGGTTGCGCAAGAAGTTCAACCTCATCGCCAGGCTCAAGAATTACCTCTTCAGGGACCATCTCAAGATACAGCGTCATAGCGACAGCGGTTTCGTTCTTGAATCTGCCAACCACTGGGTAATTTTCTGGCGTCATGGCGAAGGTCTGGTTCTGGCCGGTTCAAGTCGGACCAGCATGCGGCCCAACATTCATAAATTTCTCCCGCCAGACGGCCCGGGCTTCCTCCGCTGTCTCCACATTCCACCGGCGGGAGAGACTGCGGGGAACCTCCACTCCGCAATCGCCGCATGTCTCGCGGGCCGCAACGTAGTCCCAGGGGTTGTCGCCGAGATACTTCACGCCCACTCGACTCCAGCTTGCGGCATGCGTCCCGCCGCATTCCGGGCAGATGAATGGCTTCTCCTCAACGCGTTCCTTTTGCTCGCGCCGCCGTTCACTCTGCCCATCGTCGGTGAATCGTCGGTAACCACGCTTGCATGGTACGCACAGGCCTTCGTTCGCCACCGCTGTGTCCGGATGGATAGAAGCGCCGCAAGCTATGCAAGGTAGTCGTTCGCTCATGCCGATAGGTCGTCTGAAGGCTCTACTCGGTTGGGGGCCCAATGTCCGCTTTGGCCCAGATTCTGCCTCGCCGCCGAACGGCCGGTTCTGGCCGGATTCTGCCGGACGGCACAGCGCATCTTCGCTGCTACCGCTTCGGGCGAAGCGTGATGACTACTCTAGGCGGCATGTAGTCGTTGTCAGGAGGGAGGCTCTGTGTCCTCCAAAGTCCGCGCAATGCCGCTTCGTCCCAATCGGGCAACCCGCTGCCATACAGCAGAACGACGCTGTATATCGTTCCGTCTGCACCCATACGGACGTCGAACTGCGCGCCGGGGTTGCCTACTACCTTGTCGGCATCTGGAAAGATGATATTTGGACGAACTCTTGCCGCAACCTTTACAGCCCAACCCTGGAGGTCTGCAGGTCGTACGTGGACTGCTGGCTGCGCCGTAGAAACTCCGACCGGCGAAGGCTGCATAGCCGTAGACGTCGTTGGATTTGAACTACACGCCGACACCATGCTGCAGACGATGAGCGCCAGGAGGCTTGGGAGTCGATGCGGTGCGGAACCAATTTCCTGAAAGGAGTCAGTCTTTCCAACAGCAGACGGACCCAACTGAACACCTTTGACGACGTCGCCGCACTTCCACATAGTCGCTCCTCCATTCAAATTCTGAGTCGTAGTTGAACGACCTCTTTTGACCAAACTCTTCCGGAACGGCGAACGCCCGGTCCTGGCCGACTTTAGCCGGTCGTGCCGCCATCGTGAACGGGCCTTGAACAGACTCTCGGCGCTCTCCATAACGGTCACGCTACGGGCCTGTCGCTTTATCGCGGACATCCGACACACACCGCGCCAAACCCGGTGTCTCCGCCATGGTCAACTCGACCTTGCCCAAGCGTTTGGACTCAGGGGTCCTGTAGTCGGCATTCCAGCCGGCCCGCCGACTGACCAACTTCGCGCGATAGCCGGCCTTGCAAATCCAGAGCTCTTGCGTCACCAGAGCTTCGCTCATCGCGGGCGCGGAAAAAATCAATTCGCCTCGGATTTTCGGATCCAACCTGAGATACCCAGCCTCATCGCTTTGGGCCAGAACCTGTGGAGCACCGCCTTCGATTCGATCAAAGACGAATGCATCTGGAAGGGGGCGTTTCGTGTCCGCGTCAACGATCACCGCGTCAACTCCGTCATGGATGACGATCGTTTGCCATGTGCAGCCCGAAAGCACGAGGGCTGCGCAGATGAGAGGCACGCGGCACCTGCCGTAGGTCGCCTCGAAAAACTTGAACGCAGGAGGTTGCATGGAAGATGCCTGTTGGGCGAGATCCGACCTGTTGGCCGATGCTAGCGTTTGGGCTGCTGCCGGTTTCGTGGACACCGGCCTAAGCTTTTTGAGCTTTCTCGAACGCTATCGGACTGACGTAGCCGAGCGTCGAATGACGACGCGTCGGGTTGTAGAACCGTTCGATGTA